>Ga0213876_10001169_pt1 | contig 16584 bp, 16 predicted proteins | sample BarmaccomBMRX_R9_FD_160113 | JGI IMG/M metagenome (GOLD analysis project Ga0213876, IMG submission 160113) | Root-associated microbial communities from Barbacenia macrantha in rupestrian grasslands, the National Park of Serra do Cipo, Brazil - RX_R9 | ecosystem: Host-associated > Plants > Roots... | reverse complement strand
GCCTACGCCGACGCGATGACGGCCGATCCGCACTCCGTCACCGACGAGCAGGTCGCCGGTCTGCGGGCCCGGTTCGGCGACGCCGGCGTGATCGAGTTGACCTACCAGATCGGGGTGGAGAACATGCGGGCGCGGATGAACACCGCACTGGGCATCACCGAGCAGGGCTTCAACTCCGGTGCCGCGTGCCGGGTGCCGTGGGCCAACGAGGTCTAGAGTGGCGAAATGCGGGTGTGGGACCTGGGGCCGGGCCGGCACATGGTGGCCGGCGGGTTCTCGGACCTTGCCGTCCACCACCACCCCGCTGTTCAGGTCACCCTGGGCCGACGGGATGCATTGACGATCACCCGCGGCGGCGATGCCCACGTCGCGTGCCGACTGGTGGTGGTCGGCAGTGGCGAACGCCATGCGGTGCGCTCAGATCCGGGATCGTCGTCCCTGACGCTGTACTTGGGGCTGCAGACACCGCAGGGCATCGCGCTGAACAGGTTGAGCCGCAGCCGCGGTCGCGGCGTCTGGATCGTCGACGACGGAACACAACTGGCCGAGGCCACGGCCGCGGAGCTGGACGCCAGTGGCCCACGGGCCGCAGCCGATTTCCTGGTCGACCGGCTGTGCGGACCGGGCTCGGACGAGCCGCGAGCGGTTCACCCGCAGCTGCGGCAGGCGTTCGAAGTGGTGTCCAGTCGCATGCCCGACCACATCGATGTGGCGTCGGTCGCCGGTGCCGTCGCGCTATCGCCCGATTACCTCGGCCGCCTGTGCAAACAGCAGACGGGCGTGTCGTTTTCGGCCGCCATCCGCTGGGCGCGGCTGGTGACCGCCGTGGGTCATCTGGCCGATGGCGCCTCCGTCACCGATGCCGCCCACCTGGCCGGCTTTGCCGACGGCGCACACGGCAACCGGGTGTGCTGGGAGATGACCGGGGCGGCACCGCGCGAATTCGCCCATGCGGTGCAAGACGCTCGGATCTGACGGATCCATACAAGCGCGCCCGTCGGGATTAACCCAGGCTTGGCATATCCACGATGTAAGGGAGTTTCCGGATGCCTGTCATGTCAACGTCCGAACGTGCCTTCTGCAGCAGCGCCCTGTGGCGTTCCAGCAGCGCCGCCGTCGCCCGAGAGCTGCGCGCCCAACCGCTGGGCGCGACGTTCTCGAAATCGGCGCCGGCAGCGGATCCGTTGCCCACCAACTACTTTCGCATGACCCCGAAATCGCTTGGACCGCAATCGATATCGACCCGGTCATGACTGAGGCCGCCGCGGCGCGCCTGCGCGATTTCCCCAAGGCATCGACACGCACGGCCGACGCGACCGCCATGCCGTTTCCCGATGGCTCCTTCGATTCCGTGGTCAGCTGTTTGATGTTGCATCACATCGTCGAGTGGGAGCGCGCGCTCGCCGAGGTGGCCCGCGTATTGCGGCCGGGCGGGACCTTCGTCGGCTACGACCTGACCCGCACACCGCTGGCCAGCGCGTTTCACCGATTGGACCGATCGCCGCATCGGCTGATCGGTCCCGCAGATTTCGAAGCCGAGTGCGCGCGCAACGGGCTGACGGTCAGCCTGCGATCGCGGCTGCTGGGCCACGTCATGCGGTTCGTCGCCCGAAAGGACGAGATCTGATGGCACCGTTAAGCGTTCGCGTCAAAGCCGGAGTGGTCAGCACCCTGTTCGCGTTGCCCCGGCCGATCCGCCGGCTGCTGGCGGGCCCGCCGGTGCGCATCGACGGGCAGCAGCAGGCACTCGACGCGCAGCTCGTCATCCGTCTCAAAAACCTTTCGGGCTCCGACGTTTTCGCCGGGTCCGTCGAAAAAGCCCGCGCGCGATACGAGGGCCTTCCGCTGCTCATCGGGTACGAACCGGCGGCACCTATCGCCGCGCGCGGGGTCGTCATTCCCGCCGAGCACGGCGACATCCCGGCCACCCTGTACGTCCCGGCCGGGGCGCCGGAGCCGTCGGGACTGCTGGTGTACTACCACGGCGGCGGCTTCACGGTCGGTTCCCGCATCAGCCACGATCCGGTCGCCCGGTATCTGGCAGACCACGCCGGCGTGCGTGTGCTGTCGGTCGAGTACCGACGCGCGCCCGAGCACCGGTTTCCCGCCGCCGTGGCCGACGCGCTCACGGCGTTCGAATACGCCCACGGCCGCGCCGCCGATCTGGGCGCGGATCCCGACCGTATCGCCGTCGGAGGGGACAGCGCGGGCGGCAATCTGGCCGCCGTGACCGCGCAGCAGGCGGTGCGCCGAGGCGGTGCCCTCCCGGCGTTTCAGTTGCTGATGTATCCGCCGACGGACGTCAGCGCGCGCCGGCCTTCGCGCGACCTGTTCAACAAAAATTCCACGTTCACGGACCGCAATTTCGCTTGGGCGCTGGCCAATTACGTACCGCAGGGGACCGACCTGCGTGATCCGCGGCTCTCCCCTCTGCACGGCGACGTCACCGGCGCGCCGCCCGCCTACATCGCCACCGCCGGATTCGATCCGCTGCGCGACGAGGGCGAGGCGTACGCGGACGCATTGCGAGCGGGCGGGGTCCCGGTGACGCTGAGCCGCCAGGCCGACCTACCCCATGGTTACCTCAACTTCGTCGGCCTCGGCGGCCGGTTCGCCGAAGCCGCCAGCGAGGCCGCCGGGGCGTTGCGTCAGGGCCTCGCCCTGCTTACCCGCGCAGCGGAGACCCGCTGAACTTGTCGGGGTTCGCGATATCCCATAGGGCACAGACCTTTCCGTCGCGCACGCTCAGCGCGAGGATCCGCGGCATCATTTCCCGGTGCTCGTCGTCCCCGGGGCTGCCCTCGGTGTAAGCGCCGAGTTCACCGTTCACCAGCGCCAGCTGGTTGGCGGTGAAAAAGGCCGGGCCATAGCGCTTGGCCAGCCCGAAGATGAACCGCGCCACCTTCTGCGCCCCCCGGATAGTCTGAACGGCGGTGGGCGCCTTGCCATTCGAATCGCCGGCGAAGGTCACGTCGGGATGCAGCAGCGACACGACGGCGTCCAGGTCGCCGGCGGCCATGGCGGCCATCAGCAGGCCGACGACCTCGGCGTGGCTGGGGTCGGGTTCGGGCGGCGGGTCCGCCGCTACGGCCTTGCGCGCCCGCGAGGCCAGCTGCCGTGCTGCGGACTCGGTGGTTCCCAGCACCTCGGCGACTTCGGCGAACGACAGCGCGAACCCGTCGTGCAGGACGAAGGCGACCCGCTGATCGGGGCGCAAGCGCTCCAACACCACCATCGCGGCGAACCGCGCGTCCTCGCGGGACACCACCTCCGACAACGGATCGGCCCGGTCGAAGCCGGTGACGACGGGTTCGGGCAGCCACTGGCCGGTGTAGGTCTCCCGCCGGTGCGCGGCCGAGCGCAGCCGGTCCAGACCCAGTCGGCTCACCACCGTCGTCAACCATGCCCGCAGATCGTGGATGGGAGCGTCTTGCGTATGCCAGCGCAGCCACGCGTCCTGCACGATGTCCTCGGCATCGGAGAACGTGCCGGTCAGCCGGTAGGCCACCGACAACAGCTGAGGACGCAACGCCTCGAAGTCGTCCGCCACGTTCGCGAGCGTAACGCGACGGACAATTTCGGCCGCGGAAAGCGCAGTGGCGTTACGCTCGCGATCGATGGGTAACTCGGGTAACTCGGAAGCAATGAGCAATCTCTGGCTCCATTTCGCCCGGCAGGGGCCGGGATTCACGCCGCCGGTCATCGTGCGTGGCGAGGGCGTGACCATCTTCGACGACCGCGGCAGGAGCTACCTGGACGGGCTGTCCGGGCTGTTCACGGTCCAGGTCGGGCACGGCCGCAGCGAACTGGCCCAGGTCGCCGCCCGGCAGGCCGAAACCCTGGCCTTCTTCCCGCTGTGGGGCTACGCCACCCCCACCGCGATGGAGCTCTCCGAAAGGCTCGCCAACTACGCCCCCGGCGACCTCGACCGCGTGTTCTTCACCACCGGCGGCACCGAGGCCGTCGAGACCGCGTGGAAGGTCGCCAAGCAATACTTCAAGCTCATCGGCAAACCCGGTAAGCACAAGGTCATTTCGCGATCGGTCGCCTACCACGGCACCACCCAGGGCGCGCTCGCGATCACCGGACTGCCCAAGTACAAGGCGCCGTTCGAGCCGGTGACGCCCGGCGGCTTCCGCGTGCCCAACACGAACTTCTACCGCGCGCCCGAGCCGTTTGACGCCGACCTCAAAGCGTTCGGCCGGTGGGCCGCCGACCGGATCGCCGAGGCGATCGATTTCGAAGGACCAGACACCGTCGCCGCGGTGTTCCTGGAGCCGGTGCAGAACGCCGGCGGCTCGATCCCGCCGCCACCGGGCTATTTCGAACGGGTCCGGGAGATCTGCGACGAGTACGACGTGCTGCTGGTTTCCGACGAGGTGATCTGCGCGTTCGGCCGCATCGGATCGATGTTCGCCTGTGACGACTTCGGCTACGTCCCCGACATGATCACCTGCGCCAAGGGCCTGACATCGGGTTACTCGCCGCTGGGCGCGATGATCGCCAGCGAGAAGCTGTTCGAGCCGTTCTATGACAGCGACACGATGTTCCCGCACGGCTACACCTTCGGCGGCCATCCGGTGTCGACGGCCGTCGCGCTGGCCAACCTGGACATCTTCGAACGCGAGGGCCTCAACGACCGCGTCAAACGTCAGTCGCCCGCGCTGCGCGCCACCCTGGAGAAGCTGTACGACCTGCCGATCGTCGGCGATGTCCGCGGCGAGGGGTACTTCTTCGGCATCGAACTGGTCAAGGACAAGGCGACCAAGCAGACCTTCGACGACGACGAAAAACCAGCGTTGCTGGGCCAGGTCTCCTCGGCGCTGTTCGAGGCCGGACTGTACTGCCGTACCGACGATCGCGGCGATTCCGTCATCCAGCTTGCGCCGCCGCTGATCAGCGGTCAGGCCGAGTTCGACGCCATCGAATCCATCCTGCGCGGGGTCCTGTCCGAGATTCCGCTGTAGGGAAGCGTTTCGCGGCGGCGGCGGCCACCAGCACCTCGCGGGTGCGTGCCGTGCTCGGGCTTTTCGAGAACCGCGTCAGGGCATTGCACAGGTGCGTGAGAGCCGCGCGCAGCTCGGGATCGGACGCCGCATCGCGGTGCTCCATCAGCTCCGCCAGCACATCCTCGAATCCGGAGCGGCGAACCTGGGTTTGCTTCTCGACCTGCTTCAGCAAGTCCTTGAGCGATCGCACGTGGTGTACTTTGCCCGACTTTCCCGCGTCTGGCGCGCCCACACAGCCCGATTCATTACTTCCGTCCCAGCAGTCACAGCGCGGCACCCCGCGATCGGACCGCCGATCGCCTAGTCTGCACTGCAATGCATTTCTTACGCGCCGCATCGTGCCTGGCCGCAGCGGTTTTCCTGGCGACCGGGCCCGGCCTGGCGCTCGCCGTGCCGGCGGCGCACGCGGAGCCCAACCCCGCAGCCGGGGCGGCCGACAATTGCCCGTACAAGGTGTCCACCCCGAAGGCGGTGGATTCGTCGGAGGTTCCGCAGGCCGGTGACCCACCGCAGCCGCTGCCGGTGCCCGCCAAACCCGTCGGCGGCGACGCGCTTGGCGGATGCGGCATCATCGCGGCACCGGACACGCCGCCGGTGCCGGGCGACATCTCCGCCGAGGCCTGGTTGGTGGCCGACCTGGACAGCGGTGCCGTCATCGCCGCGCGGGACCCCCACGCTCGGCACCGGCCCGCCAGCATCATCAAGGTGCTGGTCGCCATGGCATCACTGAACGCCTTCAACCTCAATAAGACGGTCACGGGCACCGCGGACGACGCGGCCGCCGAGGGCACCAAGGTCGGAGTCGACGACGGCGGCGTGTACACCATCAACCAGCTGTTACACGGGCTGCTGATGCACTCCGGCAACGACGCGGCGCACGCGCTGGCCATGCAGTTCGGCGGGATGCAGCAAGCGCTCGAGAAGATCAACGTGCTGGCCGCCAAACTCGGTGGCAAGGACACCCGGGTGGCGACGCCGTCGGGCCTGGACGGGCCCGGCATGAGCACCTCGGCGTATGACATCGGCTTGTTCTACCGGTACGCCTGGCAGAATCCGGCCTTCGCCGACATCGTCGCGACCCGCACGTTCGACTTCCCCGGCCACGGCGATCACCCCGGCTACCAACTGGAGAACGACAACAAGCTGCTCTACAACTACTCCGGCGCGATGGGCGGCAAGACCGGTTACACCGACGACGCCGGCCAGACCTTTGTGGGCGCGGCCAACCGCCACGGGCGGCGGCTGATGGCCGTGCTGATGCACGGCACCCGGCAGCCGATCGCGCCCTGGGAACAGGCGGCGCACCTGCTGGATTACGGCTTCAGCACCCCGCAGGGCACCCAGATCGGGTCGCTGATCGAACCCGACCCCTCGCTGGTCAATACCAAGCAGGACGTGGCCAACCGGCAAAGCGGTAGTCCGCAGGCCGCCGGGCTGATGTCGTCCGCCGATGCCCTGCCGGTGCGGGTGGGCGTCGCCGTGATCGGCACCCTGGTCGTGTTCGGATTGATCCTGATCGCGCGCTCTATGAATCGCCGTTTGCCGCACTAGACTCCTCGGGGTGACCGAAGCCCTTTACGAGGACGACGGCTTGGTGTTCGACGAGGACGGAATCACCATCCGGCGTTACTATTTCCCGTTCGCGTCGTCAAAACGCATCGCCTACAACAAGATCCAGTGCATCAAGGCCAAACCGATGAGCTGGGCCACCGGCAAGGGCCGGCTGTGGGGAACCGCTAACCCGCGCCACTGGTTGCCGCTGGACATGCGCCGCAGCCGCAAACGCACCTTGCTGATCCTGCATGTGGGCCGGTGGATCAGGCCGTGCATCACCCCCGAGGACCCGGACCGCGTGATCAAGGTGCTGCGCGACCGGGTGCGGCCCAGCTGACCATCAGGTCGCGCCGGGGGCTGCTGGTCGGGCTCACCGCGGCGAGTGTGGGCGTCATCTACGGCTACGACCTGTCCAGCATCGCCGGGGCGCTGCTGTTCATCACCGACGAGTTCCGCCTGAGCACGCAGCAGCAGGAACTGCTGACGACGATGGTGGTGATCGGCCAGATCGCCGGGGCGCTCGGTGCCGGGGCGCTGGCAAACGCGATCGGACGCAAGAGGTCGATGGTGCTGATCGCGGTGGGCTACGCGATGTTCGCGCTGCTCGGCGCCGTGTCGGTGTCGATGCCGATGCTGCTGGTGGCCCGAGTACTGCTTGGCCTGACCATCGGGGTGTCGGTGGTGGTGGTGCCGGTCTACGTCGCCGAGTCGGCACCGGCCGCGGTGCGCGGCGCACTGCTGGCCACCTACCAGCTCGCCACGATCAGCGGCCTCATTCTGGGCTACGTCAGCGGTTACCTGCTGGCCGGCGCACACGGTTGGCGCTGGATGCTGGGGCTGGCCGCGGTGCCGGCCACACTGCTGTTGCCATTGCTGCTGCGCGTGCCCGACACCGCGCGATGGTATCTGCTCAAGGGGCGCGTCGACGACGCCCGACGCGCGCTGCTGCGCGTCGAACCCTCGGCTGACGTCGAGGCGGAGCTGGCCGAAATCACCCGCGCGGCAAGCGAAGGAGGCGGCGGGATCGTCGAGACGCTGCGACCGCCGTACCTGCGGGCCACCCTTTTTGTGGTCACACTTGGCTTTCTGATCCAGATCACCGGCATCAACGCGATCGTCTACTACAGTCCGCGGCTGTTCGCCGCGATGGGCTTCACCGGCGATTTCGCGTTGCTGGCGCTGCCGGCGCTGGTCCAAGTCGCCGGTTTGGCGGCGGTGCTTGCCGCGTTGTTTCTTGTCGACCGGCTGGGCCGGCGCCCAATCCTGTTGTCCGGCATAGCGATGATGATCACCGCCGACGTCGTGCTGATCGCGGTATTCCGCTCGGGTTTCGCCGGGGGCGGGGCGAACCTGGGGTTCGCCGGAGTGCTGCTCTTTATCATCGGCTTCAGCTTCGGTTTCGGTTCGATGGTCTGGGTGTATGCCGGCGAAAGCTTCCCCTCTCGGCTGCGGTCGATCGGGTCCAGCATGATGCTCACCTCGAACCTGATCGCCAACGCGATCGTTGCCGCGGTGTTTCTGACGATGCTGCATGCATTCGGCGGCGCAGGAGTTTTCGCCCTGTTCGCGCTTTTCGCGTCGGTCAGCTTCGCCGTCGTATACCGGTACGCGCCAGAGACCAAAGGCCGTCAGCTCGAAGACATTCGGCACTTCTGGGAGAACGGCGGGCACTGGTGACGGTGATCAGCGCGGGTGCTGTCGTCATCGACGGCCGGGTCTGCCGGCCGGGCTGGGTGCAGACCTCCGATCAACGGATTGTCGGTTGCGGTGTCGGCGCGCCGCCTATACCCGAGGATGTCGATCTGCCGGATTCCCTTGTGGTGCCAGGGTTTATCGACATGCATGTACACGGCGGCGGTGGGGCGTCCTACACCGACGACGCATTGCTGCCGGCCGCGTTTCACCTGCGGCACGGAACCACCACGACGCTGGCCAGTGTGGTTACCTGCGCTCCCATGGAACTGCTTTGCGCGGTGCGCGCACTCGCCGAGGCGACCCGGGCGGGCACCGTCGCGGGCATACATCTGGAGGGCCCGTGGCTGAGTCGGGCGCGGTGCGGGGCACACGATCCCACATTGATGCGTGTGCCGGACCCCACCGAGATCGACGCCGTGCTTGCTGCCGGCAATGGCGCCATCCGAATGGTCACGCTGGCCCCCGAGTTGCCCGGTGCCGACGCGGCGATCCGGCGTTTCATAGACGCGGGAGTCATTGTCGCCGTGGGACATACGGATGCGACGTACGAGCAGACCCGGCAGGCCATCGCGGCCGGTGCCACGATCGGCAGTCACCTGTTCAATGCGATGCGACCGCTGCATCATCGCGATCCGGGACCAGCGCTGGCCTTACTGCGCGACGAACGGGTGGTCGTCGAAATCATCGCCGATGGCCTCCACGTCCACCCCGAGGTGATCGGTGCGGTGATCGACGCCGTGGGCCCAGGGCGGGTGGCTGCGGTTACCGATGCGCTGGCCGCGGCCGGCTGCGCGGACGGCACGTTTCGCCTGGGCTCGGTCCGTGTCGACGTCATCTCGGGGGTGCCGCGGGTGGACGGGACTTCGACGATCGCCGGCAGCACCGCGACCATGGACGTGCTCTTCCGCGCTTTGGCCGGCGACGGCTCCGATGCGGCGCTGGCCGCCGCGGCGCAGATGACCGCAACGACCCCCGCACGCGCCCTTCGACTCGAGCGCGTGGGCAGCCTGAAGGAAGGCTATGCCGCCAATCTTGTTGTGCTGGACGGCGATCTGCGGGTGACGGGTGTGATGGCACGCGGCGGCTGGGTCGACCGCGGCGGATGAACTTTCGCCGAGCGTGTTCTCAGGGCGACTTTTTCGCCAAAATCGCGCCGCCAGTTCACTCTCGGCGCAAGGGGTCTATCGGTGCCACCGGAACAAGCGGGAAAAAGCCAATGTACCGACGACTCCCGCGGCCATCGCGGCTAAGGTCTGGCGCGCGCTCAAACCCTCGTCCACGTGAATTCGCGGCCTGATGACCGCAGGAGCGGGCGGATCGATAGGCTCGGCGCGCGGGTCCTCGACCGAGGTGGTCGCGGCCCACGCCGTCGCGAACAAGACCAGATACGCGGTGATGTAGGCGAACACCATCAGCCCCAGTACCGGCCCGAACGTCGCGCCTGCCGGACTACGCAGAACTTTTTGCAGGTAGATCGATCCCAGCTGCTTGAACAATTCGAACCCGACGCCGGCCATCAGCCCGGCCCACATCGAGTCCACGAAGCTCACCTTCTGGCGTGGCAGCCGGGCGATCATCCAGGTGAACAGTAGCCACGACACCAGCAGCGACACAGCCACCGAGATCAACCAGAAAAGCCCGTCGAAGACCCGGAACTTGGGTATCCCAAGCCATTTCAGTAGGGCGGTCATCGCCGTTCGGTGGCCGAGCGCGGTCAGCGCGAGGGTCGCCCCGATGATCAGAAACGTCCCCAGCATGGCCGACAGATCGGAGATCTTCCCGCGCAGGAACCCCGGCAAATCGACCTGCTGTGCCCACATCTCGGTCAACGCCGTCCGCAGATGTGACATCCAGCCCAGACCGGCCCAGGCCGCGGTGGCCAGGCCGACGATGCCGACGGACGCGCGCGCGTCGATCGCCGAATTCACCAGATTGACCAGTTGCTGCGCCTGCGGACCGGACACCGTGGCCCGGATGCGGTCGTCGATCATGTGCAGCAGCGCCGGGCGGCGCGCCAACGCGAAGCCGACCCCCGCGAAACCGACCATCAGCAACGGGAACAGCGCGAAGATCGTGTAGTAGGTCAGCCCTGCCGCGTAGAACCCGCCGTTGCGCTCATCGAAGCGCCCGTAGGCGCGAAAGACATGGTCGAACCACCCGAACCGGGCCCGCAGCCGACCAACAAATCCTGGTTTGGCCGGTTCGGTCATGAATCGCCCTACCCCCGTTGCGGAAGAAATCCCAACCGATCGTAGACCCGCTGAACGGTTTTGCTGGCCACATCGCCGGCACGCTGTGCACCGGCGGCGAGCACGGCCTCCAATTGCGTTAGATCGGCGGTCAATTCGTCGACCTTGGCCTTGATCGGACGCACGAATTCGACGACGGCCTCGGCGGTGTCCTTCTTCAGGTCGCCGTAGCCGCGGCCGGCATAACCCTCGACGAGCGTGTCGATGCCGGCGCCGGTCACCGCCGACTGGATGCTCAACAGGTTGGACACCCCGGGCTTGGCGCCGGGGTCGTAGCGGATCTCGCGCTCGCTGTCGGTGACGGCGGAGCGAATCTTCTTGGCGGACAACGCCGGATCATCGAGCAGGCTGATCAGACCTGCGTCGGTTGCCGCCGATTTGCTCATCTTCGACGTCGGGTCGGCCAGGTCGTAGATCTTGGCGGTGATTTTCGGAATCAGCACGTCGGGAACCACGAAGGTGTCCGGGAAGCGGCTGTTGAAGCGCTGCGCGATGTCGCGCGCCAATTCCAGATGTTGGCGCTGGTCCTCCCCCACCGGCACCAGGTCGGTGTCGTAGGCCAGCACATCGGCGGCCTGCAGTACCGGGTACGTGAACAAGCCGACGGTGCTGGAATCGCCGCCCTGCCGCGCCGACTTGTCCTTGAACTGCGTCATCCGCGATGCCTGGCCGAAGCCGGTGAAGCAGCCCAGCACCCACGCCAACTGGCTGTGGGCGGGCACGTGGCTCTGCACGAAGATAGTGGCGCGAGCGGGATCGATCCCCAGCGCGATGTACTGCGCCGCGGTGACCAGGGTGCGGCGTCGCAACGCGTCGGGATCCTGCGGGATGGTGATCGCATGCAGGTCGACCACGCAGAAGTACGCGTCGTAGTCGTCCTGCAGTTCAACCCATTGCGCGACGGCGCCCAGCGCATTGCCGAGATGAAGCGAATCGGACGTGGGCTGTACGCCGGAGAAGATCCGGCGCGATCCGGTAGCGGTGCTCATGATGCTGTCGATCTTTTCACGCCACGCGGGCCAGCCCAGCGTGACGTTCGGCGCCGAGCGCTACGCCACCGTGACACTCGGTTGCGGTACCGGCGGTACCGCCTTTAATGTCGGCGGGGTGAGTACCCGCGCGCCTATCCACCTGGGTCCCCGAGACGGCTCAGCGGAACCCGTCCTGCTGCTGCACCCGTTCCTGATGTCCCAGACGGTATGGGAGACCGTGGCCCAGCAGCTGGCGGACACCGGCCGCTACGAGGTGTTCGCCCCGACGATGGCCGCCCATAACGGCGGACCGCGCGCGGCCGGCTGGTTTTTGTCGTCGTCGGTGCTGGCCGACCACGTCGAGCGGCAGATGGACGAACTGGGCTGGTCCACCGCGCACATCGTCGGCAACTCCCTGGGCGGCTGGGTCGCATTCGAACTCGAACGGCGCGGCCGGGCGCGCAGCGTCACCGGTATCGCCCCGGCGGGTGGCTGGACCCGCTGGAGCCCGGTCAAATTCGAGGTGATCGGCAAATTCGTCTCCGGCATGCCGTTCCTGGCGTTGGCGCGGTTGTTCGGCCAGCGGGCACTGCAGCTTCCGTTCAGCCGCAAGCTGGCCACGCTGCCGCTGAGCGGCTCGCCGGACGGGGTCAGCGAGCGCCAGCTGTCCGGCATCGTCGACGACGCGGCGCACTGCCCGGCCTACTACCAGCTGCTGCTCAAGGCGCTACTGCTGCCCGGGTTGCTGGAGCTGGCGCAGACCGCCGTGCCCGCCCATCTGGTGTTGTGCGAGAAGGATCGGGTCGTCCCCCCGAGGCGGTTCAGCCGGCACTTCACCGACTTTCTGCCCGCCAACACCAAAATCACCCGACTCGACGGCGTGGGACACGTGCCGATGTTCGAGGCGCCGGGGCGGGTCACCGAGGTGATCACCGAGTTCATCGACCTATGCAGCCCGCCGCTGCGGGCCGTCGACCCGCCGGCAAGTTAACCGTCCGGGTCGGCGAGCGTGCGCAGTTGTACGCGTTATGCGGCGTGCCGCCGTACAGACACGCACGCTCGGCGTTAAGCGAGAGGCTGGCGGCTAGTCGACAAGCGCTTTTTGCAGGTTGTCGGAGATCGAGTTCAGGAATTCCTCGCTGTTCTGCCAGTCCTGCTCGGGACCGATGAGCAGGGCGAGGTCCTTGGTCATCTTGCCGCTCTCGACGGTTTCGATGACGACCCGTTCGAGCGTCTGCGCGAACTCGCGCACCTCCGGAGTCTTGTCCAGCTTGCCGCGGTGCTGCAGCCCACGCGTCCAAGCGAAGATAGAGGCGATCGGGTTGGTCGAGGTCGGTTTGCCGGCCTGGTACTGGCGGTAGTGGCGGGTGACGGTGCCGTGGGCGGCTTCGGCCTCGACGGTCTGGCCGTCGGCCGTCATCAGCACCGACGTCATCAGGCCCAGCGAGCCGTAACCCTGGGCGACCGTGTCCGATTGGACGTCCCCGTCGTAGTTCTTGCAGGCCCACACGTAGCCGCCCTCCCACTTGAGGCAGGCGGCGACCATGTCATCGATCAGCCGGTGCTCGTAGGTCAGGCCCTCGGCTTCGAACTTGTCCTTGAACTCGTCGTCGTAGATGCGCTGGAACTCGTCTTTGAACATGCCGTCATAGGCCTTGAGGATGGTGTTCTTGGTCGACAGATACACCGGCCACTTGGCATTCAAGCCATAGGCGAACGAGGCACGCGCGAAGTCCTGGATGGACTTTCTGAAGTTGTACATCCCCATCACGACGCCGCCGTCCTCGGGTATGGACACCATCTCGTGCACGATCGGCTCGCTGCCGTCCGAGGGAGTGAAAGTGAGTGACACGGTGCCCGGCTGGTCGACTTTGAAGTTCGTCGCCCGGTACTGGTCACCAAAGGCGTGGCGGCCGATGACGATTGGCTTGGTCCAGCCCGGGACCAGCCGCGGCACATTGGATATCACGATCGGCTCGCGGAAGATTGTGCCGCCCAGAATGTTTCGGATGGTCCCGTTGGGTGACAGCCACATCTTCTTCAGGTTGAATTCCTGGACGCGGGCCTCGTCGGGCGTGATGGTCGCGCCTTTGACGCCCACGCCGTGCTTCTTGATGGCATAGGCGGCGTCGATGGTCACCTGATCGTTGGTGCGGTCCCGGTGCTCGATGCCCAGGTCGTAATAGTCCAGGTGGATGTCCAGATGGGGGAGAATCAACTCATCCCTGATGAGCTTCCAGATGACGCGGGTCATCTCGTCGCCGTCGAGCTCGACCACCGGGCCTTTGACTTTGATCTTGGGTTCATTGGACATCTTCGTCCGAATCCTCCAGCCGTGTGAGCTTCGCGGAGCAGTTGCTCGTGACGCCAGCCTACAAGGGCCGTCACCCGCCTGAGCGGCGCTTGTTGGCATCGAGTCGGTGCGATGCGATACGCTGCAGGTCGGTCATGAGCGCCAGCGTCAAGCCCCGGCTTGCTGGCCGGCAACCCTCCAACCGCGGTGGGGTGCCCCGGGTGATGACCAGGTTGAGTAGCCAGAACCGGCTACGCGGCAAGCGCGGGTCCGCCATGACGGGCCCCTGAGCCAGACAGGGGAAGACTTCTCATGAGCACCGACAGCACCGAGTCGGATCCGACCGCGCATTGGTCGTTTGAGACCAAGCAGATTCACGCCGGCCAAACCCCCGACCCCGCCACCAACGCCCGGGCCCTGCCGATCTACCAGACCACGTCCTACACCTTCGACGACACCGCCCATGCCGCCGCCCTGTTCGGCCTGGAGATCACGGGCAACATCTACACCCGGATCGGCAACCCCACCACCGACGTCGTCGAGCAGCGCATCGCCGCGCTTGAGGGCGGGGTGGCCGGGCTGTTCCTGTCGTCCGGGCAGGCCGCAGAGACCTTCGCCATCCTGAACCTGGCGGCCGCGGGCGATCACATCGTGTCCAGTCCGCGCCTCTATGGCGGCACCTATAACCTGTTCCACTATTCGCTGGCCAAGCTCGGCATCGAAGTCAGCTTCGTCGACGACCCCGACGACGTGGACAGCTGGCAGGCCCAGGTGCGGCCGAACACGAAGGCGTTCTTCGGCGAGACCATCTCCAACCCGCAGATCGATGTGCTGGACACCCCCGCGGTGGCCGAGGTGGCCCATCGCAACGGGGTGCCGCTGATCGTCGACAACACCATCGCCACGCCCTACCTGATCCAACCGATCAGCCAGGGCGCCGACATCGTCGTGCACTCGGCCACCAAGTACCTGGGCGGGCACGGCGCCGCGATCGCCGGGGTGATCGTCGACGGCGGCACTTTCGACTGGACGTCGGGCCGCTTTCCCGGGTTCACCACACCGGACCCCAGCTACCACGGCGTGGTGTATGCCGAGCTGGGGCCGCCGGCGTTCGCGCTCAAGGCGCGTGTGCAACTGCTGCGCGACTTCGGTTCCGCGGCTTCGCCTTTCAACGCGTTCCTGGTGGCGCAAGGCCTGGAAACGCTGAGCCTGCGGATCGAGCGACACGTCGCCAACGCGCAGCGGGTCGCGGAGTTTCTGGCCGGCCACGACGGCGTGCTGTCCGTCAACTACGCGGGGCTGCCCGGCTCGCCGTGGCATGAGCGGGGAAAGCGGTTGGCACCCAAGGGAACCGGTGCTGTCCTGGCGTTCGAGTTGGCCGGCGGCATCGAGGCGGGCAAGGCGTTCGTCAACGCGCTCGAACTGCACAGCCACGTCGCCAACATCGGCGATGTGCGCTCCCTGGTGATCCACCCGGCGTCGACGACGCACGCCCAACTGAGCGCAGCCGAGCAGCTGACCACCGGCGTCAGCCCCGGGCTGGTCCGCCTGGCGGTCGGCATCGAGGGCATCGACGACATCCTGGCCGACCTGGAACTCGGTTTCGCCGCCGCCCGCAAGTTCAGCGGCGAGTCGAAAACCGTGGCGGCAGTGTGAGGACCTCGTGACGTGACGATCTCCGACGTGCCAACCCAAACGCTGCCCGCCGAAGGCGAGGTCGGCCTGATCGACATCGGCTCGGTGCGGCTGGAGAACGGCGCGGTGATCGACGATGTCACCATCGCGGTGCAGCGCTGGGGTGAGTTGTCGCCCACGCGGGACAACGTGGTGGTGGTGTTGCACGCGCTCACCGGCGACTCGCACATCACCGGTCCCGCTGGACCGGGGCATCCCACGCCCGGGTGGTGGGACGGGATCGCCGGTCCGGGCGCGCCGATCGACACCAACCGTTGGTGCGCTGTGGCCACCAACGTGCTGGGCGGGTGCCGCGGCTCGACCGGCCCCAGCTCCTTGGCGCGGGACGGAAAGCCTTGGGGTTCAAGGTTTCCGTTGATCACCGTGCGCGACCAGGTGCAGGCGGACATCGTCGCGCTCGAAGCGCTGGGCATCACCGAGGTGGCCGCCGTCGTCGGCGGATCCATGGGCGGCGCGCGGGCGCTGGAATGGATCGTCGGCCATCCGGACCGGGTGCGGGCCGGGTTGCTGCTCGCGGTCGGCGCCCGCGCCACCGCCGACCAGATCGGCACCCAAACCACGCAAATCGCGGCGATCAAGGCCGACCCGAACTGGCAAAGCGGCGACTATTACGAGACGGGCCGCACGCCTGATGCCGGCCTGTCGATCGCCCGGCGGGTCGCGCACCTGACCTACCGCGGCGAGGTCGAGCTGGACACCCGGTTCGGCAACGAGGCGCAGGGCGACGAGGATCCGACGGCGGGCGGTCGCTACGCGGTACAGAGCTATCTGCAACATCAGGGCGACAAACTGCTGGCCCGCTTCGACGCGGGCAGCTATGTGGCCCTTACCGAAACGCTCAACAGCCACGACGTCGGACGCGGCCGCGGTGGCGTCCCGGAGGCGCTGCGTGGGTGCCCGGTCCCGGTAGTGGTCGGCGGTATCACATCGGATCGTCTCTACCCGCTGCGGCTGCAAGAGGAGCTGGCCGAGTTGCTGCCGGGCTGCGCCGGGTTGCGGATTGTCGACTCTGTCTACGGACACGACGGCTTCCTGGTGGAAACCGCGGCCGTCGGCGAATTGATCCGCAAGACACTGGAATTGGCTGATATCGAAGGCGTGTGTCGGTGGTGACCCGG
>Ga0213876_10001168_pt1 | contig 16585 bp, 15 predicted proteins | sample BarmaccomBMRX_R9_FD_160113 | JGI IMG/M metagenome (GOLD analysis project Ga0213876, IMG submission 160113) | Root-associated microbial communities from Barbacenia macrantha in rupestrian grasslands, the National Park of Serra do Cipo, Brazil - RX_R9 | ecosystem: Host-associated > Plants > Roots... | reverse complement strand
AGCCACAGCAGGGTGGGCAGCAGGGACGCGGGACCGGTCGAGTAGTAGTCGGTGCGGTCCTCGCTGGTGGTGGCGTTGTTCGAGCCGCCGCCGGCTTCCATGATGCGGTCGAAGTCGCCGTTGGGCACGCGTTCGGTGCCCATGAACATCAGGTGTTCGAACAGGTGCGCGAAGCCCGTTTTGGCCGGATTTTCATCCCTCGCGCCCACATCATACATGATATTGACCACCGCCATCGGCGTAGAGTGATCCTCATGCACCAGTACCCTTAATCCATTATCGAGAATAAACCGGTTATAGGATATCATAAGGGGCAAAGGTAGGGGAGTGGATCGGAAATCACTTCCTGATATCCTTTACATCCAACGTCAGGATCATCGGCTTTTCATTGCGGAAGACCACTACTTTAACTTTGCCGATGCTGTTCTGGAAAAGGTTCTTGTAAGCCTGGATATTTTTGGTTGCATTGGTCTCAACAGAGAAAATTATATCCCCGGTCTGGAAGCCTGCTTTTTCTCCCGGCGAATTTTTCATGATATCGATCACCCTGATCTCTCCGTCCACCAGATAGATCCCCAGCCCGGTATAGGAATAATCGAAAGATTCATTATAATGGCTGTTGGGTTTGATATGAATACTCTGCTCGGGGTAATTCAGGATCACATTGAAACGGCGCAGGATATCATTGCCCACCAGTCCGCCAAGCAGGGGATAAGATGTTACATTGTAGTCGTCTTCGAACACATGCACAGGCACCCTTTTGAACTTGTACGGGCCGATCTTTACTTCCTTCGCCACCGAGATCTCCATCTGTCTTTTGCCCCCGAGCCCCTCGGCCTGGGTAGCATAGAATTTCCGGCTCTTGCGGAATACGGTGCTGTCATCCACGAAATCTTTGGAGAGCAGGAAGCTTAATCCCGCACCCGTATCGAAAATGAAGCGGCTGGTGATGACCCTGTCATCATTGAGCGTAGCCATCTGTAGGGGCAGCGTGGAGAAACTGGGTTTGAGCAGGTAGCCGCCGCGGGGATATTTGAAGGTGCCGGGCGAATATACTTCCAGCATCAGGTTATCGTAATCCAGCCGCACGATATAACGCCGCAGAAAACTGTAACCGATAATGCCGTCTATCTTAATGCCATAAACGCTGGTAAGCAGCTCATAGTCGTTGATATGGAAATCGAGCAGAGGCGTCTGCATTCCCTTGAAACGCAGAAAATGTCCGTTGGCAAAATCAACGATCTTGATGCCCCCGATACCCCGGATGGTCTTGTCGCTTTTTTCCGTTTTGAGGTTCAGGTAAGTAGCCGTAAGAGAATCCAGCGAAATGCCGCCGCTGCCGGTATCGAATACGAAATTGAGGGAATCGGGGAAATTATCGAACTGGGCTTTCACGATCACGATGCCTCCGCTGATCTGGGTAAAAGGGAATTTTGTGATCAGCTTCGCCTGCGGCGGCACGAATTCTTCCTGTGCGGCGGCGCCCATGCATAAGCAGAAAAGCGTAATGGCAGTATAGATCGGTTTCATCCGCATTGAAAATACGCCAAATAACCCATCACGCCGGGCCCCTGGTATAAGCCAGCCGGTTTTGGTATCAGCGGTCAACCTCAAGGACAGGCATTATGTATTTTTTGTTGCAGCAGCGATCCATATCGCTGTACCTTTGCAGGAAATAGCCGCCGATAAAGCATTTTCCGGAGCTCCCGGATCATTTTCAGGCCGCTGATCATGCTATGGAATTAGGAAATTTATATGCAAAAGCCCTGCGTTTCGAGTTCCTCGATATTGAAGAGGGAATGTTCCTGTTCGAACATGCGCCGCTGGCCGAATTGATGTTCGTAGCCGACGAGCTGCGCAAAAAACAGGTGCCGCATGGCAAAGTGACCTGGCAGATCGACCGTAACGTGAACACCACGAATGTCTGTATCGCCAACTGTAAATTCTGCAATTTTTACCGGGTGCCCGGACATGCCGATGCCTATATCACCGATATGCCCACTTATCGCCGAAAAATAGAGGAGACCCTCAGATACGGAGGCGACCAGTTACTGTTGCAGGGCGGGCATCATCCAGAACTCGGACTCGATTTTTATACCCGCACTTTCCGGGCCCTCAAGCAGGAGTTCCCGAAGTTGAAGCTGCATGCACTCGGGCCGCCCGAGGTAGCGCATATCTGCAAGCTCGAAAAAATGAGCCATCACGATGTGCTGAAAGCCCTGCAGGAAGCCGGACTCGATTCTCTGCCCGGAGCAGGGGCCGAAATACTGGTAGACAGGGTGCGCCGCCTCATCTCCAAGGGTAAATGCGGGGCCGACGAGTGGCTGGCCATCATGCATGAAGCGCATAAACTGAATATCACCACCAGCGCCACCATGATGTTCGGGCATGTGGAAACCCTGGAAGAGCGGTTCATCCATCTTACCCGTATCCGCGAAGTGCAGAGCCGCAAGCCTGAGGGCGCGAAAGGGTTCCTGGCTTTTATCCCGTGGACATTCCAAGACGTGGATACCCTGCTTACCCGCATCAGGGGCGTACACAATCTCACTACTCCGGATGAATATATCCGTATGATCGCCATCAGCCGCATCATGCTTCCGAATGTGAAGAATATCCAGGCCAGCTGGCTTACGGTAGGCCGGCAGACCGCCCAGATCTGCCTGAATGCCGGGGCCAACGATTTTGGCAGCATCATGATAGAGGAAAATGTGGTAAGCGCTGCCGGCGCTCCCCACCGTTTTACCTACCGCACCATCCAGGAAGCCATCCGGGAAGCCGGTTTCGAGCCCCAGCTCCGCAACCAGCAATACGACTGGCGCGAGATCCCCGAAACCATCCAGGAACAGGTGATCGACTATTAAATCTTGCTTAAACAGCCCCAAATGCGAAACGCGAAACGTAAAGCCGTCCCGTGTTTCGCGTTTCGCGTCCCCACGGTTTTTTCTGTTCCTTTGTAACATATTGCTTCCTGTACCGTATAACAGGGCAGAGGCAAGCATTTCCGAACACCCGCTGTTTATGACCGAGAAAGAGTATAACTACTGTGTGAGTCAATACGCCGATAATGTGTATCGCTTTATCGTGAAGAATCTCCGTCATGAAGAAGACGCCCGCGACATTGTACAGACCGCTTTTGAGAAATTATGGCGCAACCGTGAAACCGTGGAAACGGATAAATCCAAGTCCTACCTGTTCACCGTTGCCTATAACCAGATGATCGACCATATCCGCAAGAACAAACGGATCCAGTTGAAGGAGGATTTCCAGGAAGACGGGCGGGTACAATTCCAGTCGGGGGGCAATAACCTGAAAAAAACCCTGATGGAGGCCCTGAACCGGCTCAGCGAAACCCAGAAAAGCCTGGTGATGCTGAAGGATTATGAAGGTTACAGCTATGAGGAGATAGGGCAGATCATGGGACTGAATGAAAGCCAGGTTAAGGTATACCTGCATAGGGCCAGGCTAACGCTCAGGAATTACCTGGTGAGCCCGGAAAACGTAAGATAAAAACACAACAAAAACAGATCAGTGAAACCAGCAATTACCATACACAACTACGAGCAGTACTTTCTGCTGTATGCAGACGGAGAACTGTCTGCTGCAGATGAGCAGGCCGTACTGCAGTTTGTGCAGGAAAACCGGGCTTTTGCCGCCGAGCTGGAATTGCTGCAGCAGTTGAAACTGCCGGTAGAATCCGTGGAATTTGCAGAGAAGGAAATGCTGTTCAGGACCGGCGCGGCAGAGATCAACCTGGATAATTATGAAACCTATTTCCTGCTGTATGTAGACCGTGAGCTTTCTTCAACTGAAAGAATGCAGGTAGAAACTTTTGTACTGCAGCATCCGGCCTTGCAGGAAGAATTCCTGCTGCTGAAGCAGGCGCAGCTGCAACCCGAGGCGCTGGTATTCGCAGCCAAGGCTTCGCTGTATAGGAAGGAAGAAAAAAAGCGGCCGGTCATTTTTATGCATTGGCAGCGGATCGCAGTGGCTGCGGCATTGATCGGGATCGCAGTTACAGGCTGGTTCCTGTTCCCATCCGGCAAAGAAACAGGTGGCAGTATCATGGCTAACCGGGTTCCGGTAGCGGCAAGTCCGGCTAAAAATGAGCCAGCCGCCAGCCATGCTGCCCCGGAGCGGGTACAAACCATCGCTTCAAACAGGGATAGGGCAACTGATAAACATATCGATCCGGCTGTTGCTGATGCTGCGCCGGAAAAACAGGAGGGCGCCGCCCTTATCCCCGATCAAAACGCAACAGCACGTGTTGATGCAGAACCTGTGAGTTCGGCGCCGGTGAATGGGAATGCAGGGAATGACAGGGCCGTACAAACTCCGACAGCGGTAACAGGCAACGGCTTCAATAAGAACATGATCGCTGAAGCGGCCGATACCCATCCCGACAATCCCGTTCTCGTGCAGCCGGCTGTGTACAAGGAACTCGATACTGAAGACGAAAAGAAGAGCCTGTATGTAGGCTCGCTTGAGATCAATAAAGACAAACTCCGTGGTTTTTTCCGTAAAGCATCCAGCCTTTTCCGCGGAAAGGCGAAGCAGCAGGAAGAAGAGAAAGCAGAAGCCACACCTTCATCTTCTAATACCCGGTCATTAAGATAACCCAAACAAAAAGTTATGAAACGTTTACTATGCGCAGGCGCGGTCATGCTGATCGCGGGGAGCAGTTTGGCCCAGACAGACAGCACCAAAACCACAGATACCGTTAAAGTCGGCAATTTTATCATCATCAAAAAGAAAGGCGGTGCGGAAGACCGGGAAAGGGTCGTGCATTCGAACCGGATCGTGGTAACAGACGATTACCGCCGCGAACGCCGCTACCGTCGCCGCAGCGCGGTAAGTACCAACTGGTTTATTTTCGACCTGGGCTTCGCTAACCTCCGGGATAATACCAACTATACCAGCGCTGCCTCCGGCGGTTATTTCAAAACCCTGAATGCAGCGGCCGGTCCTGTTAATGAGGGCAGCTATAAACTGAATACAGGTAAATCGAGCAACGTGAACATCTGGTTCTTCATGCAGAAACTGAACCTGGTGAGCCATGTGGTGAACCTGAAATACGGGTTGGGACTGGAGATGTACAATTTCCGTTACGACACCCGCCTCAGTTACCGCAACGATCCTCAGCCCTATGTATTCAATGATTCTATCGGTTTCACGAAGAACAAACTGTATGTTGAATACCTCACGGTTCCATTCATGCTCAATATCAATACTACGCCTGATAGCCGTCGCGGGCTCAGTTTCAGCGGAGGGATCAGTGCGGGCTATCTTACCAACAGCCGCAACAAACAGATCAGCGGCGAACGGGGAAAACAGAAATACCGCGGCGATTTCAATTTCGAACCCTGGCGTTTTGCTGCTATTGCTGAACTTGGCCTTGGACCAATACGTCTCTATGGTACTTACAGTCTTAACCGGCTGCAGAAAGATATTACTAGAGTAGAACAATACCCGTATGCAGTGGGCATCAGGTTCAGCAACTGGTGATTTAACAAGATTTGTTTTTCTCATGTTGTATCTTACACGCTCCTTTTTTAGGAGCGTTTTTTGTAAAAAGAAGCAGATGAGAGAACGTTGAAATTATTACTCAGCACGGGTAATATATTTGTCAATCTTCTTATTTGATAGCGGAAAAATTCCCCACCTTCCTAATGAATTTTTAAAACGCTGCTCCGCTTCCACTCGATTAACTTAATTTTTGGTGAATTAACCACTGCGGTATGCGCCGATGAAATAGTTTGGTTCTCAAATCCAGAAACAAAATGAAACCAACTATGAAACCCTCGATCCGTTTGCCTCGGCAGCTTGCAAACACCTTACTCCGCGGGCTCAGGGCCCCACGCTGGTCAGGAAAGTTTTTCACCAAAGCTTCCTTGCAAAAATTCCGAACGCCAGTGTATCTCTCACTGATGGGCGCTGCTGCCATCACCGGTACCTCGTTCAAGAAAAAACTTCCCCTAACCCCGGATGCGATCACCCGCAACAGCTACACCGTGGTGGTCACCAAAAGCAAGTACGAAATGAAAGTGTACGATTCTACCGGCGAATGGCTGGTCACTTACCCGGTTGTATTCGGGAACAAGGACATGGGCGATAAGCTGATGGAAGGCGACCGCAAGACACCTGAAGGCGATTTCCATATCGCTTCCAAGCGCAAGCATGAAAAATGGAATTCATTCATGGCCCTCGATTACCCCACCCGCGAAAGCTATCAGAAATTCAATGAGCGCAAAGCGCAGGGCCTTATCCCCGCCAATGCACGCATCGGTGGCAGCATCGGTATTCACGGAACCTGGCCGCACGAAGAATTCGCCATCGATCAGTACCAGAACTGGACAGAAGGCTGTATCAGCACCAAGAACCAGTATATAGAAGAAATATTCGGCCTGTTACCTGTAGGCACCACCATACAGATCAAAAGATAGTTTCAGCACAGATGAACAAGGAACAGATGAATGAAAGGGAATGCTGATGTGGATTGCGTTGTGATGATGGACATTCTCAAAAATTCATAGGTTCCTTATCTAATCTGTTATCAGGTTCTGACACTGCCAGGCAGTTGATCAGAACCTGATTTTTTTTGGCTGGAAGGTAACGGGAGAAAAGAAGCGGACAGCAGAACTTTACTCCTTTTACTTCTGTTCTCCTGCTACCCTCTTAGCGAAACCAATCCGCGGCTTGCAAAACCGGATCGGCTAATCGATCTTGGAACCATTGAAATAAGGATGCAGCACTTTCGGCAATACAATGCCATTCTCGCGCTGGTTATTCTCGAGTAGTGCGGCATAGATCCGCGGCAGCGCGAGCGAACTGCCATTCAGCGAATGCGCAAGCTGCATTTTACCTTCGCCGTCTTTATACCTGCATTTTAAGCGGTTGGTCTGGTAACTTTCGAAATTGCTTACGCTGCTTACTTCCAGCCAGCGTTCCTGCGCGGCGCTGTACACTTCAAAATCGTAGGTGATGGCGCTGGTAAAACCCATATCGCCTCCGCAAAGCAGTAAAATGCGGTAGGGAAGTTCGAGGGTCTGCAATAATTTTTCTACATGCTCCACCATTTCATCCAGCGCTGCATGGCTTTTATCCGCTTCCACGATCTGGATGATCTCCACTTTCTCAAACTGGTGTACGCGGTTCAATCCGCGCACATCCTTGCCGAAGCTGCCGGCTTCGCGGCGGAAACAGGGCGAGTATGCAGTCATCTTCAGCGGTAATTCATCCGGTTTCAGAATGGTATCGCGGTAAATATTGGTGACCGGTACCTCAGCAGTCGGGATCAGGAAAAAATTGTCTTCCGTAGCATGGTACATCTGTCCCTCTTTGTCGGGCAATTGTCCTGTTGCAAAAGCGCTGGCTTCATTGACCATAAAAGGCGGGATGTACTCGGTATAACCGGCCGCAGTGTTGTAATCCAGGAAATACTGGATCATTGCCCGCTGCAATTTGGCGCCTCGGCCCTTATACAGCGGAAAGCCGCTGCCGGTGATCTTAGCGCCGGTCTCGAAATCCACCAGGTCGTATCGCTTGATCAGGTCCCAGTGCGGCAATGCGCCGGCATGCAGCCCAGGTTTGGCGCCGCCTTCACGCACTACGATATTTTCTTCGGGTGTTTTGCCTTCCGGTACTTTGTCTGCCGGCAGATTGGGCAGCAGTACCAGCGCATCCTGTAGTTCGCGCTCTACCCGCGCCATATTTTCTTTCAGGGGTTCCAGTGCAGCTTTCCATTCCGCTACCAGTCCTTTCTGCGTTTCCGCTTCCTCTTTTTTACCCTGACCCATTAAACGGCCGATCTCTTTGGAAGCCGCATTTACTTTCGCCTGCGTACCATCGAACTCGGCCTGGAATTTTTTCCGGTCATCATCCAGCGCAATGATCCTGTCTACCAGCTCGGGTTGTTTGAACTGTTTGATCGCGAGCTTGCGTTTTACTTCTGCTGTATTGTTGCGCAATACATTCAAAACTAACATATCGGGTAAGGGTTTCGCGCAAAGATAAGTTTTGCCGCGTGATAGGCCGCGGGTTAACTTTGCGTCATGTTGATGAATGATGACCTCCAACAACGCTGGTGGACCCTTGAATCGAAACTGATGGAGCGTTTTGGCAAGAAGCCCGATCTGGAAGCGATACTTTTTCTGATAGGCATGCAGGAAACAGGTTTTATGGAGGAGAAAATATCGAAAGAGCAGAAGCAGGACCTGATGCATGTGGCCATGTGCACGGTTTTGGCGCCCAGCGGATTTTATGCGGCGGAAGGCAGGGACGAAGACGGCTGGCCGCATTTTGCCCAGGTAAAAGCGTTGCCCGAAATGAGTTTGCCCGAACAGGAAAATTTTATCCGCGACCATGTATTACTTTATTTCGATCAGCAGGGCTTCTAGTTAATTTTGGACTTTTACTTTTGATTTTTGACTTTATTTGCAGTACAAAACACCTCACTATGAATTTTCCCGCAGACCTGCGTTACACCAAAGACCATGAATGGATTCGCCTGGAAGGCAATATTGCAACCATCGGCATTACGGATTTTGCGCAGCATGAGCTGGGCGATATCGTGTACGTAGACATCAGCACTGTGGGCAAAACCGTTGCCGCGGAGGAGGTGTTCGGAACGGTAGAAGCAGTGAAGACCGTGAGCGACCTGTTCCTGCCCGTAGCCGGTACCATCAACGAAGTGAACCCGATGCTTGAAAAACAGCCCGAGCTCGTAAATACCGACCCCTACGGTAATGGCTGGATGATCAAAATGACGGTTACCGATCCGGCAGCTGTGAACGCCCTGATGGACAGCGCCGCCTATACTTCCATGGTGGGTTAGATCCGACCGATCCTTTTTCCCGTATATTGAGTGACAACCTTATACTAAAGTCACCCTGCTTTTGGAAGTAGTTAAAACAAAATACAACGAAACCGAACTTGTTTCGCTGCTGCGGCAACGTAGTCAGCAGGTATTCAGTTACCTGTATGACAACTACAGCGGCGCCCTTCATTCCATAATCCTGAATATCGTGGGTGAGGAGGAGCTGGCCAATGATGTATTGCAGGAAGTGTTCGTAAAGATCTGGCGGCAGATCGACAGCTATGACAGCAGCAAGGGAAGACTTTTTACCTGGATGCTGAACATCGCCAGGAATGCATCCATCGATACCGTCCGGAGCAAGAGTTTCCAGAATAGCCGTCAGAACCGGGAGCTTACTGAGGACGTATATGCATCAGGAGGCAGCAGTGAAACCCGGACAGACCAGATAGGGCTGCGCAAACTGGTGCATGGATTGAAAGAGGAATATAAGGTACTGATCGAGTTATCGTATTTCCAGGGCTATACACAGGATGAGATCTCGAAGATGTTGTCCATCCCCCTGGGAACGGTGAAAACAAGATTGAGGACCGCATTAATTCAGTTAAGAGACGTTATTAAACCATAAAGTGGATATCAGGGCCTACATAGAATCAGGAGTGATCGAAAGCTGGGTACTCGGCATGGCCAGTGCCGAAGAAGCCGCTGAGCTGGAGCGCCTGCGCGTGCTTCACCCGGAGATCAACCAGGCCATCGATGCTTTCGAAGCCTCGCTGGAACGCACTGCCCTGGCAGGAGCAACGCAGCCGCCTGTATACGTGAAGCAGGAATTATTCACCCAGCTGGCAGGCGAATTCAAACAGGAGGAAGCCAGGACAAGGGTAGTAACCATGCCTGCGGGGCGTTTCGCAAAATATATTGCGGCGGCGGCTATCATCCTGCTCGTGATCAGCGCTTCGATGAACCTGTATTTCTACAACCGTTTTCAGTCTGCCAATACAGCCTACCAGGCATTACTGGTAGAGAAGACCAGCCTGATAGCCACGAACCACGATATCCAGGTCAAGGCGCTTGACATGTATCAAAGCATGCAGATGATGAGCGATCCATCGGTAGCCAAGATCCCGATGGTTACCGTGCGGGCGAATGAAAATAACCTGGCTACCGTGTTCTGGGATACCAGGACCAAAGACGTATATCTTATGCCAAATAAGATGCCCCCGGCTCCTGGCGACAAACAATACCAGCTCTGGGCCATTGTTGACGGTAAGCCCGTTGACGCGGGTATGATGGATGCCTGCACAGGGCTCTGTAAAATGAAGAACATCCCCCGGGCTTCGGCTTTCGCGATTACACTGGAAAAGCGCGGAGGCAGCGCAACACCCACGATGGACCAGATGTACGTAATGGGTAAAGTGGGTTGATCGTATCTTGCCGGCTCAATACCTGAGCTTGAAATTTTCCGATTTTTTAGTAGCCATCCTTTTTTTCCTGCTGACGGCAATACTGCTTTGCCTTCCCGGCTCCAGTTTGCCGAAGTTGTCTTTTTTTGTGGCAATCCATGGAGATAAATGGGTGCATATCGTTATGTTCGGTACCCTGGTGCTGCTGTTTTGCAGGCCGTTCCGCCTTAGCGGATTCCGTCCTGGAAAACTGATCCGGGTATTCCTGCTGGTTATGGGGGCGGCGGTCTGTTACGGTGTGATGATGGAATTTGTTCAGGACAGGTGGATACCCAACCGCTCCTTCGAAACCGGGGATATTATGGCCGATGCCGGGGGAAGCCTGCTGGGCTGGTTCATCAGCCTGAAACGCTGGGGTAGGGGCAAAAAAATTGGTCCCGATAGAAATCGGGACCGCAACCAAAACTAACTGCTTATGAGAAAATTTTTATTAAATGCCTCTTGACTATATAGTGGCAAACAATATGCCACTGCGTTCAGAATCTTTGTTAATACCGTTCAAATAGATACGTTCCGCTTATTTTCCGCTGTCTGGCACAAAATTCCTCCCTATAGAGACAAAAAACTGTCAAGGGTTTACCAAGAGAATGTTAAACCATTCCCCAAATTGGGGAGTGCTGGGGAAAAAAATCAACAGGCGCCCCCGGGGAAGAAATATGGCAGGTTGCGGTTAGGATGGGTTTTACCGCAGAGACGCGGAGGCGCAGGAGGATTATTGCCCGGTTACTCGGCGCTCAGCCGGCTTAGGGGTAAAAGAGCAATCGGGGGTCCGGAATGGGCTTACAAAGGAGTATTTACGGGCATTTTTCATAACTTCAGATAGAGATCGGCCATGGCGCGCAGAGCGCCTGTCAAACACCTGAGCACACGCATGGGAATAGAAAAAGATATCCAGCAACAGGCTTTCCGCAACGAACATCAAAAAGCCGCAGTCAACATTATTTTCTCCGCCAGCTGGCTGAATGAAAAGATCAAGAATTTTTTCAGTACCGAGGATATTACTTCCCAACAGTACAATATCCTGCGCATTCTGAGGGGCAGCCATAAGCCGATGAGCACGCTCCAGATCAGGGAGCGGATGCTCGATAAAATGAGCGATACCAGCCGCATCGTAGAGCGACTGCTGAAAAAAGGCCTGGTAGAAAAGAAGGTCTGCTCGGCAGACAAGCGCCTGGTAGATGTAAATATCTCCAGGAAGGGACTGGTGCTTCTCGAGAAGCTCGACAAAAAAAACCTGGAACTGGACAGGATGATCCATGGGCTTTCACCCGATGAAGCCCAGCAGCTCAATAAGCTGCTCGACAAAATGCGCGAGCAGTATCCTAACGATCTGTGAATTGTATTTCCCCGGCAGTTAAATCATCCACAACATCCCGGTACCAGCCCTGATGGGTTTATCTTCGCGGTATGAAGCGGATAGCTGGTTTTATTTTTCTCGCGCTGGTAAGCTTTGTCGCATCGCATGCGCAATCGTCTTCCCCTAATTATGAATTCCGCGGTGTTTGGGTTGCCGCGGTGGACAATATCGACTGGCCAAGCAGCAAATACCTGACTGTTGACCAGCAGAAAGAAGAGTTTATTAAGCTGCTCGACATGCATGCGGCCAACCATATGAATGCCGTTATCGTGCAGGTGCGCCCGGCGGCCGATGCGATGTACCCTTCGCCGCTGGAGCCCTGGAGCGAATTCCTGACCGGCAGGCAGGGAGTTCCGCCCAGTCCTTTATACGATCCGCTTAAATTCATGATCACCGAAACGCATCGCCGCGGTATGGAATTTCATGCCTGGCTCAATCCGTACCGGGCCGTATTCAGTTTGCAGAATTCTTCCATTGCATCCAACCATGTTACCAGAACGCATCCCGACTGGTTCCTGGTGTATGGAAATAAAAAAGAAGGCTATAAGAAATATTTCAACCCCGGTTTGCCCGAAGTGATGCAGTTTACGGCAAAAGTGGTAAAGGATATCGTTACACGTTATGATATCGATGCCATTCATATGGACGACTATTTTTACCCGTACCGCATTTCAGGCGTTGAGTTTCCCGATCAGCGCACGTATGAAAAATACGGCGGAAAGCTGAGCAAGGATGACTGGCGGCGAAGTAACTGCGACAGCATCATCAAATTACTGCACGATGTGATCAGGAGCGTGAAACCGAAAATGAAATTCGGGATCAGCCCATTCGGTATCTGGCGCAACAAAAGCCAGGATCCGATGGGCAGTGAGACCAGGGGCGGACAAACGAACTACGACGATCTGTATGCCGATATATTGCTATGGCTGCAACGGGGCTGGATCGATTATGTGGTGCCTCAGTTGTACTGGGAGCGCGGACACCGGCTCGCCGATTATGATGTGTTGCTGAAATGGTGGAACGAACATACCTACGGCAGGCAGATGTATATCGGTCATGGCATTTACCGGGCAGGTACCAACAGCGCCTGGCGCGATAAAAATGAATTGCCTGCCCAGATCCGCGAACTGAGGCAATACCCCGCCACGCAGGGCAGTGTTTATTTCAGCAGTAAAACATTCGAAAGGAATCCCAATGGCTGGAATGACAGCCTGCAGCGCAATTATTATCGCCACCCGGCATTGATCCCTCCCATGTCCTGGCTCGACAACGCTACGCCTGCGCAGCCGCTGTTCGAAAAACAGGCCAATGGCTTGGTAAAACTGGTGTACAAGGGCGAGAGCAGGATCAAAGCTTTCGGGGTACTTGTATTGCCGCAGGGCATAGAACCAAAATTCATCAACGCCCAGCTGGTGCAGCTTGTGCCTACCGAAAAGACCGCACTGATCGACCCCAACCTGCTGCCAGATGCCCAGGGCAAAAGAATATTTGTGGTAACGGTAGACATGGGGAATAATGTAAGCCCGATGACGGAATTGAAATGAGCTGCGAGCAGTCGCTCATCATACGGATAAGTTAATTTAATACTGGATATTCATTGCCCGCAGCGCTTAGCTGGCAGCCCGCAGCTTCCTATCTTTACCTATGCGCCAGAAAGAACAGTTCGACATCATTTATAACGATCTCAACGAGCAGCAGAAGCGGGCGGTGGATACCATAGAAGGACCGGTGATGGTGATCGCAGGGCCGGGTACGGGCAAGACGCAGATCCTGGGCGCCCGCATCGGACGGATATTGCTGGATACCGATACCCAGCCTGAAAATATACTTTGCCTCACCTACACAGATGCCGGCGTGGTGGCCATGCGTAAACGGCTGCTGAAATTCATAGGGCCGGATGCTTATAAGGTCAATATCTACACTTTTCATGCATTCTGTAATGATATCATACAGGAAAACCTTTCGCTGTTCGAGAAAAGCTCACTCGATCCCGTATCGGAACTTGAAAAGATAGAATTGTTCAAACAGCTGATCGACAGCTTCCCGAAAAATCATCCGCTGAAACGTTATCGCGGCGATGTGTATTTCGAGATCCGCAACCTGCAGTTGCTGTTCAGCACCATGAAGCGGGAGGGCTGGACGCCGGCCATGATCAACCAGAAGATCGACGAATACCTGAACGATATCCCGAACCGGGAAGAATTCGTTTACAAACGCGCCTATAAACAATTCAAGGCCGGCGATCTCAAGGAAAGCCGGATAGAAGAAGCCCGGGAAAAAATGGAGAAGTTGCGGGCGGCTGTAAATGAATTCGATCGTTTTCAGCAGATCATGCGCAGCCGCAACCGGTACGACTTCGATGATATGATCAATTGGGTGATCAGGGCGTTCGAAGAAAATAAACTGCTGCTGACGCGTTACCAGGAGCAATACCTGTATATCCTGGTTGACGAATACCAGGATACCAGCGGTACACAGAACCGGCTGGTTGAATTGCTGATCAGTTACTGGCAACAACCAAATGTATTTGTGGTAGGCGACGACGACCAGAGTATCTATCGGTTCCAGGGCGCAAACGTGGAGAATATGTTGGGATTCGCTTCCAGCTATCAACAGGATCTGCTTACTATCGTGCTCACCAATAACTACAGGTCTACCCAGCCGATCCTCGATATCTCGAAAACCCTGATCGATCGCAATGAAGAGCGGCTGATCAGACAGATCGACGGGTTGAGCAAAACGCTGCTGTCATCCCACAAAACCATCCGTGAACTGAGGCATCAGCCGCTGATCCGCGAATACGAGACCCAGCGCCAGGAAATGATCCATATCACGCTCGAAGTGGAAAAGTTGATCGGTAACGGCGTCATGCCCGGGCATATCGGCATCATCTACAAAGAGAACAGGTACGGAGAAGAGCTGACGCAATATTTCTCGCGGCGAAATATTCCGGTGTTCAGCAAACGCAGTCTCAATATCCTGCAGATACCGCTGGCGCAAAAGCTGATCCTGTTGCTGAAATACCTCGCCGCAGAACACGACATGCCTTATGGCGGCGATGAAATGTTATTCGAGATCCTTCACTTCAACTGGTTCCGGATCGCACCCATCGAAATAGCCAAGCTGAGTGCGGCGGTTGCGGATAAACGTTTTTCAGACAGCGGCGCATCGCTGCGCAGGGCGCTTTATGAAAAAGTAAATGCGCCGGTTCAGGACCTGTTCAGCCAGGGCCCGCCGGCAGGCATGCGCGAAGCCTGCCAGGCCATCGAATCGCTGATCGCAGATGTATCCAATACAACGCTGGTGAACCTGGTGGAAAACTGTCTCAGGAAAGCGCTTGTACTCAACTGGATAATGCAGGATGCGGAAAAACATGTGCACCTGCAGGTGATCGGCGCAGTCTTCGATTTTGTAAAGGACGAAGCCCGCCGCAACCAGTCGCTGAACCTCGAACAACTGGTGAACCTGTTCATGCTGATGCAAAAAGAGGAGATCTCCCTGCCGCTGGTACAGGTGAGCGGCAGCGATAAAGGGGTAAATCTGCTGACGGTTCACGGTTCAAAAGGACTGGAATTCGAACACGTATTCCTTGCGGGCTGCAATGCAGGCAACTGGGAGAAAAAGCGGAAGCCCGGTGGAGGATATGCTTTTCCTGACACTATGTTCTCATCGCAGCCGAAATCGCGCGACGAGGAAGAACTGCGGCGACTGTTCTATGTAGGACTTACCCGCGCGCAGCAGCACCTGCATATCTCTTACACCCGTTTCAGGAACGACGGCAAAGAGTGGGAACCTTCCATGTTCATCGAAGAGATCCAGGAAACACATCTGCTGCCGGTAGAAAAAATAGTGATCGATGCGCCTGCGCTCAGCGAGTTCGCAATGATCCAGTTCAATGAACAGCAGTCGCCCGAGATAGAAAGGATTGAAGCCGATTTCATCACACAGCTGCTGGATAAGTTCGTGATGAATGTTACAGCACTGAACAATTACCTGAAATGCCCGCTGCAGTTCTATTTCCAGAACCTGGTACGAGTACCCTGCGGCAAATCGGAAGCGGCCGAATTCGGATCTGCAGTGCATTATGCCCTGGAAAAACTTTTCTCCAAAATGCAGCAGACAGAGGCATTCGCTCCCAAAGCAGAATTCATCCGCGATTTCGAATGGTATATGCTGCGCCACCGCGAAAATTTTACCCGAGAGCAGTTTGCCCGACGTATGGAATACGGCCAGGAAGTGCTGGCGAATTATTACGACCGCTACATCGGAAGCTGGAATAAGATCGTTGCGGTGGAACGTAATATCAGGAACGTGGTAGTGCAGGGTGTGCCTATTAAAGGCAAGCTCGATAAACTGGAATTCGATGGTAAGTCTGTGAACGTGGTGGATTACAAAACGGGAGATATCGACAAGGCCAAAGACAAACTACTGGCCCCGGGTGAGAAGGACCCCAATGGCGGCGACTACTGGCGCCAGGCGGTCTTTTACAAAATGCTGGTCGACAACTACGAACAGAAGAACTGGAAGGTGACGAGTACGGAGTTCGACTTTATAGAGCCTGACAAAAAGAAGCAATACCGCAAGGAAAAACTGATGATCAGTCCTGAAGATATCACCACCGTAACGCAGCAGGTGAAAGCCGTATGGCAGAAGATCCAGGAGCGCGATTTTTACCAGGGCTGCGGCAAACCGGACTGTCATTGGTGCAATTTTGTAAAAACCAACCAGATGGCTGTAGCGCTCCACGAGGTAGATACTGCCGATGAGCAATAATTTACGTTTCTCTTCACATGCATTTGCCGTTATAAGCAGGCTCTCGTTCTATATTTGCCGGTACATGAGCAAGGGCTTTATCAGGATCACCATTATTGCTGCTTTGGCCTGGACCGCGGTTGAATTATCTTCCTGTGCCAATATGCTGCCGCCCGGAGGCGGACCGAGGGATAGTCTTCCCCA
>Ga0213876_10001167_pt1 | contig 16587 bp, 19 predicted proteins | sample BarmaccomBMRX_R9_FD_160113 | JGI IMG/M metagenome (GOLD analysis project Ga0213876, IMG submission 160113) | Root-associated microbial communities from Barbacenia macrantha in rupestrian grasslands, the National Park of Serra do Cipo, Brazil - RX_R9 | ecosystem: Host-associated > Plants > Roots... | reverse complement strand
CCGGCCGCATCTTCATCGACTATCTCCGCAACGACCCGACCTCGACCGCCGTCGCCCCTTATTCCACCCGCGCCCGCCCCGGCGCCCCGGTGGCGATGCCGCTCGCCTGGGAGCAGGTGAAGCCGGGCCTCGATCCCTGCGACTATCTCGTCACGACCGTCCCCGGCCTCGTCGCGCAGCAGGCGGCCGACCCCTGGGCCGGCATGCTCGAGACCCGCCAGCGCCTCCCCGATCAGCCGCGCGGCTGACCGCCCCTCCTCCCTCAGCCCTTGGGCCCGGTCAGGTACAGATAGGCCGGGTCGAACTCGGCCGCCGCCTCGAGCGCCCGCCGGTCGAGGATCTCGACCCGGCCGCCGCGAAACTCGACGATGCCGCTCTCGCGCAGCTCCTTCAGCACCCGGTTGACATGGACGGAGGTGAGGCCGAGGCATTCGGCGATGTCGATCTGGGTAAGCGCCAGATCGTAGCCCGTTTCGTCGCTCATCCCGACCAGGCCGAGCCGCACCCCGAGCTCGCAGAACAGATGCGCCACCCGCCCGCGTGCGTCGCGACGCCCGAGCGACAGCGTCCACTCGCGGTCGATCGAGGCGTCGACGTTGGTGAAGAACCAGTAGATGTCGTGCAGCCGCGGGTGCGCGGCGAACAGGGCCCTGAGATCCTCGTGCCGGGCGATGCCGATCCGGCACGGCGACAGCGTCATCACGGCATGATCGAGATGCCTCAGCGTATAGGCGTGCATGTCGGCGAAGTCGCCGGCGACGTGCAGCTCGGTGATCTGGCGGCCGCCGTCGCGCAGGTCCTTGTAGCGGGAGAGCAGGCCGTCGAGCAGCAGGGTGCTGTAGCCCAGCACCTCGCCGGCCCGCACGATCGTCTTGTCGGCGCGATAGTGGCGCTCCTCGGTCACCACGGCGCGGATGGCCGCTTCCTCTTCCTCGCTGATGGGGAAGCGCGCCCGCAGCTTGAGGAGGTGCGACTCGATCATTCCTCCTTCTCTACCCGCAGCGCCACCGCCTCGCGATAGCCGACCGTGAGGAGCAGCCGCCGCTCCGCGTCGAGCACCTCGACCCGTCCCTCGAAGTCGATCGCCCCGTGCGCCACCTCGTCCTGAAGGATCGAGCGGATGCCCTCGACCGCCTGCGCCCGCGCGGCGTCGAGGTCGGCGAGGTCCATCCCCTCCTCGTCGCGGCTGCAGCCGGTTCGGTTGTAAACATCGAGGAAATAGAGCGGCATGGCGTCGCAAACGCCGCGGCGGCGCCCGAAGTTGCGCCGCCGGCTTCTCTCCGCCGCGCCCGCCTCCTATGTGGGCTCGCGAAGGAGATCCCAACGATGGCCGAACAGCAGGCAGTCCTCGCCGGCGGGTGCTTCTGGTGCACCGAGGCGGTGTTCAACGACGTGATCGGAGTCACCCGCGTCGAGAGTGGCTATACCGGCGGCCGCGTCGCCAGTCCGACCTACAAGCAGGTGTGCGGCGGCGACACCGGCCATGCCGAGGCGATCCGCGTCACCTTCGATCCCGCGCAAATCTCCTACGGGGACATCCTCGACATCTTCTTCGCCACCCACGATCCGACCCAGCTCAACCGCCAGGGCAACGACGTCGGCACCCAATATCGCTCGGCGGTCTTCCCGGCCTCGCCCGAGCAGGAGGCGGAGGTCCGCGCCGCCATCGCCCGTGCCCAGGGCGACTGGCCCGCGCCCATCGTCACGACGATCGAGCCGCCCGGCGACTGGTGGCCCGCGGAAGACTACCACCAGGATTATTGGGAAGGCGAAGGCCGCTCCAACCCCTATTGCCTCGCCGTCATCCCCCCCAAGCTCAGGAAGCTCCGCAAGAGCTTCGCCGCCCGCACGAAGAGCGAGGCCAGCGCCGCCTGACGCTCCTCCCCGGCACGGGGAGGGGGACCGCGACGCGAAGCGGCGTGGTGGAGGGGGCCCGGCGTTCGATGCGGCGACGGCACGGGCCCCCTCCACCAGCCTTCGGCTGGTCCCCCTCCCCGTTCCGGGGAGGAACCTGTCCCCGGTAAACACCCGTTGCGCCATGTATATTTCCGTGCAAGCTTGCCGCCTCGCGAGCCGGCGGTCACAGCCGGTCGCATCGCAACTGGGGGAAGGCCATGAACATCCTCAAAGCCGCGGCGCTCGCCGCGCTCGCCGCCGCGACCGTCTCGCCCGCGTTCGCCGGGAAGCCCGAAAAGCATTATGTGGTCGTCAACGAGGCGGTGGGCGTGCCCGTCTTCCCGCACGACATCACCGACCGCCCCTATGAGGTGATCGGCCCGGTCAAGGCGGGCGTGCGCAAGGCGACCATCTTCTCCAAGGAAGCCTCGCAGAAGAAGATCTACAAGGAGCTGTGGGAGCGCGCCGAGAAGCTCGGCGCCGACGCCGTCATCAACGCCAAATATGGCGAAGCCCACATGACCGCGATGAGCTGGGGCCAGACCAACGCCACCGGCACCGCCATCCGCTTCAAGAAATAGCCCGGGCCCGGCGGCCGCCCGCCGGCCGCCGCGCCCGCGCCCCCGACGGAGGCGACGATGATCCTCAGCCCGGCCGCCGCCCTGCTGCTCCTGCAGGCGACCGCCGCGCCGCCCGCGCCGGTGGTGCCCGCGCCGGTCCCCGCGCCGGTGCCCGCCGCCGCGCCCACCACCGCGCCCGCCGCGCCCCAGCTCGTCGTCGCCGTCCCCGCCGCCCCGGCCGACCGTCCCGGCGCGATCGTCGTGCCGAAGCAGACCTTGGTCCGGCTGATGGTCCTCAACGAGGTCAACAGCCGCGAGGCGAAGCCCGGCACCCGCTTCGTGCTGCGCGTCGACGAGAATGTCGTCGTCGGCGGCGCCACCGTCATACCGGTGGGCGCGAGGGCGTGGGGCGAGGTGACGGCGGTCACCCAGAACAAGGCGCTGGGCAAGCCCGGCTCGGTCGGCGCCCGCTTGCTCTGGGTCGAGGCCAAGGGCGAGCGCGTCGCCCTCGTCGGCGAGGAGCAGTCGCGCGGCGCCGGCGGCGGCGACAAGGTGGCGATGGCCTGGAGCGGCTTCGGTCCGTTCGCGCTCTTCACCAAGGGCAATATCGGCAAGCTCAAGGCCGGCTTCATCTTCAACGGCTATCTCGCCGCCGACCGCCTGTTCGATCCGGCCACCGGCAGCTTCCTGCCGGCCGACCCGCCGCCCGCCGCCGCTCCCGCGACGCCGTGACCGGCCTCGCCGCCCTGCTCCTGACGGCGGCGCAACCCGCGGCGACGCCGTTGCCGCCCGCCCCCGCCGAGGCGGCGCCCCCGGTGCTGAGGGCCGGGACGCCCGTCCTCACCCGCACGCTGGACCGGCTGAGCTCGCGCGACGCGCGGCAGGGCGACCGCTTCCGCATCGCCGTCGTCCGGCCGGTGCTCGTCCAGGGCCTCGTCGTGATCCCCGCCGGCGCCGCCGGCTATGGCGAGGTCCGCCGGGTCGTCGAGAAGGGCATGATGGGCAAGTCCGGCCGGCTCGATATCGTCCCGCTGTTCGTCGAGGTCGCCGGCGCCCGCATCCTCCTCGACGGCGAGGCGGCCGGCAGGGGCGAGGACAATGTCGCGCCGGTCGCCCTCGGCTGGCCGCTGGTCGGCTCCGGCCTCGGCTTCATCAGCGGCACCCACGCGGTCATCCCGGCCGGCACCGACCTCCCCGCCCGCATCCACGCCGACCTGCCGCTCCGCCGCCCCGACTGACCCGTCCGGCTCAGCGCACCTTCACCACCGCCGCGATGCCGACATGGTCGGAGCAATTCTTGCGGAAGGCCGGAGAGGAAGTCGGCTTCAGTACCCCGGCGACGACCGCGATTCTGGTGCCGCAGGCGGTCTGCGCCGGCAACGCCGCCAGCGTCACCTGCACCCGCGCATCGTCCCACACGAAATGGTCGTAGGGGCTGGTCAGCTTGCCCTTCGCGTTGAGGCTGGTCTTGACGTTGGGGGTGAAGGCGAGCCGCGCGAAGCCGGCATTGGCCGCCAGCCGCGCGATCGACTCGTCGCTCGCGTCCATGTTCCAGTCGCCGACGATCACCGCCGCCGGCGAGGTCTCCGGGCAGCCTGTCGGAACGGCGCCGGTCAGCTTGCGGACGATGTTGCCGATCTCCGCGATCTCGTCCCGCCGGGCTGCGGGGCCGCCCGTGCCGAAGGTGGCATGATAGTCGAGGAACCAGACGCGCTGCGCCGAACCGCTGCTGCTGTCCGCGATCAAGGTCGCCTCCGGCGGCCGCTGCACTTTGGCGCCGGAGCTGACCAGCGCCGCCGTGTCGACATGGCAGAGGATGGCGAGCCGACCCGGCGGGTCGGTGACGAGCAGGTCGCCGTAGCGCTCGAGATAGGAGCTGTTCCCCTTGAGCGCGCTGAACCGCGCCGCGCCGCCCGCCGGCGTCACGTCCGCCTCCTTCGCCTGCTTCATCACCTCCTGGAGGAAGGTGACCTGCGGCAGCGCGTTGCCGGGCCAGCGCCCCAGGCGGCGGACGAAGGCGTTCTTCTTCGGAACGTAGTTCTTCACCCCCTTGCTGCCCTGGCCGAGGTGCAGGGCGTTCTGCGACACGACGAGGAAGTCGGCCGATGCCGCCGTCGGCAGCAGCATGGCGGCGGCGGCAACCAGCGGCGCGCGGACGAAGCGGCGGCCCAAACGCGGTGGCAATGTCATGATCCCGTCCCCCCGGAGCGAAGGAGGACAGGAGGCGCGCCGTCCCGGCGGGCCCTCAATCGGAAGCCGATCCGTTTGGGATGGAAGCGTCGCTCAGCGGAGAGAATTATCTCGAAAACGGAGGGAATATGGGCCCGCCCCTGCCTCCCGGGCACCGGCCCGCCGAAAGACAAGCCGCCGCGGCATCCGGCGCCTTCCCCGCGAGCAATGGCGCCAGGGCATTGAGCGATTGGGTTGAATCGTCACCCCGAACTTGATCCGGGGTCCACCTTCTTTCCAACCACCCGATGCTTGAAGAAGAAAGATGGCTGACGAAGCTGCGCCCAACCACTCGCCCAACGCTCCAGGGTTGACCGACGGGGCGGGCCTCAAAGGTCGGTGCCATTCTCCAGCGCGCGGACGACCATGACCGCCAGGGCCGCGAGCGCGGCGAGCGCGGCGAGGGCGGCGAGGGCGATCGCGAGCCGGGTGCGACGCCCCCTCACCTGGCCTTCGTCGCCGGTTCCCGGCGTGCCGGGACGGCCGCGTTCGCGGCGATGGCATCGACGTCGACGCGAAGGCCGTCCGAATACAGCTCCTCGCAGGGCTTCGGCCGTTCGGGGATTGCCCACCACGCCAGCAATCCGGCCGCGGCGCCGATGACGCCGAGCGCACAGGCCAGGGCCCGCGGATCAAGCCTCACCCCGCGCCTCCGCCCATCTCGCCTCCGGGCTCCCCAGCGGTCCGAGCAGCAGCAGCTACACTTTTCGACGATGACGTGTTTGTACCCTGCGAGCGTGACGCTGTCAAGTCTTTTTTCCAAATAGGAGATTTCCTATTTATGGCGGCGAACTGCGGAAAATAGGAAATCGCCTACCGAAAAATGGCGCGCGCAAAAAAATCCGAGGGGCGCGCGAATCGCCGATTCACGCCCCGCGCGGCGCGGCGGCGCGGCGGAGGCGGTCGTTGATGGCGACGCCGAGTCGCGCCTCCGGCACCGGCGCCACCGCGATGCGCGGCCGCGCCGACGCCTCCGCCCGGTGGAGCGCCGCGAACAGGTTCGCCGCCGCCTCCTCGAGATCGCCGGACGCGCTGAGGCTCTCGTCCCCCGCCACCGCCCCGAAGCCGATCAGCCACTCGTCCGCCGCCGCGTCGGTCGCCTCCAGCCGCACCGGCTTCGACGGCGCATAATGGCTCGCCATCATCCCGGGCGCGACCACCCTCCCCTCCCTGGAAGGGAGGGGCTGGGGGTGGGTCCCGCCGCAGGCGGCCTCGACCTGCTCGATCGACACCGGCCCCGGCCGCAAGATCCCGACGCCTCCTTGGCCCACCCGCACGATCGTCGATTCGAGCCCCCGCTCCGTCGCCCCGCCGTCGACCACCAGCGGGATCCTTCCCCCCAGGCTCCGGACGACATGCGCCGCCGAGGTCGGGCTGATCGCGCCGCTCGCATTGGCCGACGGCGCCGCCAGCGGCCGCCCCGCCGCCGCGATCAGGTCGCGCATCGCCCGGTGCGCCGGCGCCCGCACGGCGATCGTCGCCAGCCCCGCCGTCACAAGCGGCGCGATCCCGCTTCCCTCGCGCAGCGGCACGACCAAGGTCAGCGGCCCCGGCCAGAAGGCCGCCGCGAGCCGCCGCGCGGCATCCTCGAACAGCCCGATCGCCTCGGCCTCCGCCAGCCCCGCCACATGGACGATCAGCGGGTTGAACGACGGCCGCCCCTTCGCCGCGTAGACGCGCTCGACCGCTTGCGGGTTCGTCGCGTCGGCGGCGAGCCCGTAGACCGTCTCGGTCGGCATCGCCACGACCTCGCCGGCGCGAATCAGCCGCGCCGCCTCGGCGATCGCCTCCGCTCCGTAGCGGAGGACCCGCGTCTCCTTTTGCGCGCTCACGGCGCGGCGCTATAGCGGCCGTGACGCCACCGCAACATCGGGCCCGTGCCATGACCTACGTCCCACCGATCGAGGACCAGCTCTTCGTCCTCCGCCACATCGTCGGCATCGACGCGCTCGCCGAGGCCGGCTTTCCGGACGCGACCGACGACACGGTCGCCGCGATCGTCGACGGCGCCGGCGCCTTCGCTGCGGGGGCGTTCGCGCCCTTGAACCGCATCGGCGACGCGGTCGGCGCCCGCTGGTCTCCCGAGGGCGTGACGCTGCCGGACGGCTTCCGCGCCGCCTACCGCGCCTATGTCGAGGGCGGCTGGGGCACGCTCGCCGGCCCGCCCGACTTCGGCGGCCAGGGCCTGCCGCTCAGCCTCGCCAGCGTCGTCATGGAGGATCTCGGCTCGGCGAACATGGGCTTCTCGCTGGTGATGATGCTGACGCCCGCCGCGGTCGAGGCGCTGAAGCATCACGGCACGCCGGACCAGCAGGCGACCTGGCTGCCGAAGCTCGTCACCGGCGAATGGACGGGCACGATGAACTTGACCGAGCCGCAGGCCGGCTCCGACGTCGGTGCCTTGAAGACCCGCGCCGAGCCGGCCGGCGACGGCAGCTGGCGGATCACGGGCACCAAGATCTTCATCACCTATGGCGAGCACGATCTTGCCGACAACATCGTCCATCTCGTCCTCGCCCGCACCCCCGGCGCGCGGGCCGGGACGAAGGGCATCTCGCTGTTCATCGTTCCCAAGATCCTCCCCGACGGCCGCCGCAACGACCTGCGCTGCGTGTCGATCGAGCACAAGCTCGGCATCCACGCCTCGCCGACCTGCGTCATGTCCTATGGCGACGAAGGCGGCGCGACCGGCTGGCTGATCGGCGGCGAGATGGGCGGCATGCGCGCGATGTTCACGATGATGAACAACGCCCGCCTCAACGTCGGCCTGCAGGGCGTTTCGATCGCCGAGCGGGCGATGCAGGCGGCGGTCGCTTATGCCGGCCAGCGCGTCCAGGGCAGCCGCGACGGGCGTCCCGCCCCCATCGTCGCCTTCCCCGACGTCCGCCGCATGCTGCTCCGCATGAAGGCGCTGACCCAGGCCGCCCGCGCCCTCGTCTATTACACCGCCGGCTGCACCGACCGCGCCAGCCTCGGCGACGGCGAGGGCGGGCTGCGCGCCGACCTCCTCACCCCGCTCGCCAAGGCCTACGGCACCGACGTCGGCTGCGAGGTGGCGAGCCTCGGCGTCCAGGTCCATGGCGGCATGGGCTATATCGAGGAGACCGGCGCCGCCCAGCATTACCGCGACTCGCGCATCGCCCCGATCTACGAAGGCACCAACGGCATCCAGGCCGCCGATCTGGTCGGCCGCAAGCTCGGCCTCGAAGGCGGCGCCGTCCTCGCCCGCCTGCTCGACGACGTCGAGGCCGGCAGCGACGGCCACGAAGCGCTCGCCGCCCTCGCCGCCGCCTGCCGCCGCGTCGCCGCCCGGCTCCGGTCGGCGGGCGCGGACGACCGCCTCGCCGGCTCCTACCCCTTCCTCACCATGCTGTCGGTCGCGACCTGCGGCTGGCTGATGGCGAAGAGCCTCGCCGCGCTCGAAACGGCCGGCGCGCCGCCGCTCTACGCCGAGATGAAGCGCGCCGCCTGCCGCTTCTACCTCGACCGCATCGTCCCCGAGGCGCTCGGCCTCGAACCCGCCGCGACCGCCGGCGCCGAGCTCCTCTACAGCATTTCGGAGGAGGCCTTCACGGCCTGAACGCCCCCACCGTCATCCCGGCGAAAGCCGGTATCTCCATGAGGAAGAGGCACCGCCTGTCTCCACGAGATCCCGGCTTTCGCTGGGATGACGGGGGGGACCGGCGTCTGGCTCCCCCGCCCTAGGCCACCCGTTTCTTCGCCTCGCGCCGCTCGACCTGGCGGTAGATGCGCGGGCCGAGGTCGAGGCGGAAGGCGCCCATCCGCGCCTCCGGGCTCGCCGCCTGCCGGCCGACCAGCCAGGAGGTCGAGGTCCGGCCCGAGCCCCCGTCCCAGTCATAGGCGACGTTGATCGCGACCAGCGGCACGAAGATCACCCGCCCCTGCACCTCGATCGGCTGCAGCTCGGCGCGCGGCATCCCGATCTGCCCCTCGAGCGCGATCGACTCGCCCGGCGCGATGGACACGTGCGGCGACCCGCTGACGTCGTGGATCGGCGCCTGGAAGAAGGCGTCGACCGCGCCGTCGGCGCTGGCGTTGAACATCTTGCCGTCGATGCGGATGTTGCCGGCCCGCGCGTCGCCCCGGTTGGCGAGGATCAGCGCGTAATGGACCAGCGCCCCGTCGTCGGTCGCGGACGCCCGGTCGGGGCGGATGTCGACCTCGAGCCGCGCCCGCTTCGCCGGCACGGGCACCGGCTCGGCGGGTACGGCCTCCTTGGCGGACGGCGGCTCCGGCTCCTCGCGCCACGCTGCCACGAACCGGCTGATCGACTCCGCAGACCTCGCCTTACGCGTGACTCGCCGCAGCCACAGGAACGCCGCCGCGCCGAGGGCCATCAGCCCCGCGGCCAGCCACGGCCACCACCCCAGCGGGCGCTGCGAAGCCGCCTGCGGCTGGGCTGAGGTGGGCGTGGGAGGCGGCTCCGCCTGTACCGGCGCGGGGGCGGGTGTGCGCGCCGTCTGCACAGGCGCAGGGGCGGGCGTCGGGGCCGGCTGGACAGGGGCAGTCTGCACCGGCGTGGGGACCGATCGGGCAGGCACGGCCGGCGTGCGGACAATGCGCGGCCGTGGCGCCGGCCGACGCGCCTCCGCACCTGGCGGCGGCGTCTGAGGGGCAAGGCGCGGCGCCGGCCTCGTCGTCGTCGGCGCGGCAGCGGGCGGCGGCGCGGGCTGCGCCTGGGGCTGGGGCTGCGCGGGAGCCGGCGTGGTGCGCCGCCCCGGCAGCGTGAAGTCGCGCAGCTGCGGCGGGCCGACCGTGTTCGCGTCCTGCGCGGCGGCGAGCCCGCCCGAGGCGGCGAGAAGCAACGGCAATGCGCGAGCGGCGCCGAAGAGGCGGCGTGAATTCAACATCTTGTGGAGCAAGCATCCTTTTGCCGGTCCGCCGTTTACCTCCGGCCGCGCCGCCCTGTCCAGCGCACCGGGCGCCCTCCGCCGCACCGCCCGCGCGGCGCGCCGCGAATCCTCTTCCCTTGGCCGCCCAACTGGCCGATAGGCCCGCGCCATCATGAACATCGACCTCATCCCCGCGGGCGACAACCCGCCCGAGAGCCTCAACGTCATCATCGAAGTCCCGGTCGGCGGCGAGCCCGTCAAGTACGAGTTCGACAAGAAATCGGGCGCCCTGTTCGTCGACCGCATCCTCCACACGCCGATGCGCTACCCGGCCAATTACGGCTTCATCCCGCACACCCTCTCGCCCGACGGCGACCCCCTGGACGCACTCGTCGTCGCCCGCTCGCCCTTCATCCCCGGCTGCGTCGTCCGCGCCCGCCCGATCGCGGTGCTGTTCCTCGAGGACGAGGCGGGCGGCGACGAGAAGGTGCTGACCGTTCCGGTCGACGAGACCTTCCCTTATTATTCGGAAGTCGCCGAGCATAGCGACCTGCCCGACATCGTCCGCCAGCAGATCGAGCATTTCTTCACCCACTACAAGGATCTCGAGGCGAAGAAGTGGGTGCGGGTCGGCCATTGGGGCGGCGCCGACGACGCCCGCCGCATCGTCGCCGAGGCGATCGCCCGCGCCGCCGACGCCGCCGCCGGCAAGGCCGAGGACGTCGCCGCCAACGACCTCGAGGCCGCCTCGAAGGAAGCGGTGCGCGCATTGAAGGAGCGGACCGACGGCGCCGCCTTCGCCGGAGCCGGCGACATCGGCTGACCTTCCGACCGGCGACCGCCATGTCCGTCACCATCGAGATGGGCCGCGGCCCCGGCGGCGAGAGCGTCGGCCTCGACCTCGAGGAGTTGCTCGCCACCCGCCTGCTCGTCCAGGGCAATAGCGGCTCCGGCAAGTCGCATTTGCTGCGCCGCCTGCTCGAGGAGAGCGCCGGCTTCGTCCAGCAGGTGGTGGTCGATCCCGAAGGCGACTTCGTCTCCCTGGGCGAGGGCTTCGGCCACGCGGCGATCGAGGCGGCCGGCTATTCGAACGGCGAAATCGCCAAGATGGCGGCGCGGGTGCGCGCGCACCGCGCCTCCGTCGTGCTCAACCTCGAGGGGCTGGAGATGGACGCGCAGATGCGCTGCGCCGCGACCTTCCTCTCCGCCCTCTTCGACGCGCCGCGCGAGCATTGGTATCCGGCCCTGGTCGTGGTCGACGAGGCCCAGGTCTTCGCCCCCGCCGCGGCCGGCGAGGTCAGCGACGAGGCGCGGCGCACGTCGCTCGGCGCGATGACCAACCTCATGTGCCGCGGCCGGAAGCGCGGCCTCGCCGGGATCATCGCCACCCAGCGCCTCGCCAAGCTCGCCAAGAACGTCGCGGCCGAGGCATCCAACTTCCTGATGGGCCGCACCTTCCTCGACATCGACATGGCCCGCGCCGCCGACCTGCTCGGCATGGAACGCAGGCAGGCCGAGCAGATCCGCGACCTCCGGCGCGGCGAGTTCCTTGCCCTCGGCCCGGCCCTCTCGCGCCGCCCGCTCAACGTCCGCATCGGTCCGGTGCGCACCGAGGCGCGGAGCGGCAGCCCGAAGCTCGTGCCGCTGCCGACGACCGGCGCGGCGCCCGACCTGTTCGCCAACCTCGCCGAAGCCCCGCCGCCTCCGCCGCCCGCCCCGCCTCCGCCGCCGCGGCCGGTCGACGACGTGATCCCCGCCCCCGCGCCCGCGGCGCCGCTCCTCCCCGCCCTCGACGAGGAAGTGCGGCAGGACGTGGTCCGCCGCGCCCTGACCGCTTTGGTCGCCGAGCTCGGCCCCGCCCCGCCGCCGACGCCGGAGCTCTACCAGGACTTCCAGCTCCGCTGCCGCATGCTCGGCCTCAAGGACCCCGGCCTCGACCTCCCCGCCTTCCGCCGCCGCCTCGCCATGGCCCGCGCCGGCATCGACGATGAGGAAGGCTGGGCCCCCGCCCTCGCGCTGGCCGCCACAGTGCCCGAAGACAGCCTAACCCTCTTCCTCGCCATTGCCCGCGCGGCGCGGGATGGGGCGCCGTGTCCCAGGGAGGAGGCACTCGCCGCCCTCTACGGCACGGCGTCGCTCGGGCGCCTTCGCCGGGTCCTCGCGGCGATGGAAGCGCAGGATGTCATCGTCTCCCGCACCGATCTCGCCGGCCGCAAGTCCATCTCGATCCCGGCGTTGTGCTGGACGACTGCGCCGGCGGACGAGTCGACAGAGGCAGCGCGGCGCCGCTGATCGTCATCCCGGCGAAAGCCGGGATCTCCCTTCAAGAGGGCGCGGCGGATCTCGTGGAGATCCCGGCTTCCGCCGGGATGACGGTTGACATTCCAAACCTTTTCGTCTCAAGGACCCCGCACGTGCGGGGCCCTTGGCGCCCGCGCTTTTTCTTTGGGGTTTGGGCGGCGCCCCTTCTTGCCGCCCGGCCGGGGATACCTTGCACGGTCCCCGGACGAACGAAAGGCAAGACCCATGCGTCATCGCGTCGGCGGGCGTAAGCTCCAGCGCACCTCCAGCCATCGCGCGGCCCTGTTCCGCAACATGGCGGCCGCGCTCATCAAGCACGAGCAGATCACCACCACGACCGCCAAAGCGAAGGAGCTTCGCCCCTATGTCGAGAAGCTGGTGACGCTGGCGAAGAAGGGCGGCCTTTCCAACCGCCGCCTCGCCCACGCGCGGCTGCTCGACGAGACCCAGCTCAGGAAGCTCTTCGACGTCCTCGCGCCGCGCTATGCCGGCCGCGACGGCGGCTACATCCGCATCATCAAGGCCGGCATCCGCGCCTCGGACGCGGCGCCGGTCGCGATCATCGAGTTCGTCGACCGCGACGTCGACGCCAAGGGCCAGGATTCGGGCCCGGTGATGACCGGCGAGGAGTATGACGAGGCGGCGTGAGGCGCTTCCCGCATCGGTGAACAGGAAAAGGGGCTCCTTCGGGAGCCTCTTTTTTTGCGAGGTTCGCGACGCCATTCGTCATCCCGGCGAAAGCCGGGATCTCCAGTCGCTACAGGCGCGGCGCTTTTCACCCAACGAGATCCCGGCTTTCGCCGGGATGACGGTGACGGCTCTTACCGCCGCTTCGCCTCCATCAGTGCCGCCACGCAGCTCACCCGCTCGGCGTCGCGACCGTCGGGAAGGCGGGCATCGATCCAGGTCACGATCGGCTCGCCTCTGCCTTGCGGCGCATAGAGATAGGCGTCGAGGACGCAGGCGGGCCCGGCGAACTGGAGCTTGCGGGCCGCGCCTTCGCGGATGTCGAGATCGGGGGTGCCGAGCTCGGCTTCGAGGTAGGCGGCGGTGCGGCCGATGATCGTCTCGAGCCCCTGCGGGCTGTAGGCGGGCTGGACGGGCGGCGGCGGCGCCTCGACGCGACGGACCGGCGCCGCCGGCGGCGGGTTGCTGACGCAGGCGCCGAGCGCCAGCGGCACGATCAGGGCGGCGATCCTTCGCACCTTCCTTCCAAAGCCGATGCCGCCAGCCCATGCAAGCGGCGCGATTGACCGGCGCGGCGCCGCGCGGCTAGGGGCGGCGCTGCTTCCTCCACCGCTGAAAGACCCGCACGTGCCCGACCGCCGCCTCGACGTCCTCTGCATCGGCAACGCCATCGTCGACGTGATCGCCGCCACCGACGACGCCTTCCTCGCCGCCGAGGGGCTCGACAAGGGTTCGATGCGGCTGATCGACGCCGACGAGGCGACCCGGCTCTACGGCCGGATGGGCCCGGGGCGCGAGATCAGCGGCGGCTCGGCGGGCAACACCGCCGCCGGCCTCGCCATGCTCGGCGCCGCGGCCGGTTTCGTCGGCCAGGTCGCCGACGACCAATTGGGCGAGGTCTACCGCCACGACATCACCTCGCTCGGCATCGAGTTCACGACGCCGGTGCTTCGGGAGTCGGTGCCCACCGCGCGCTGCCTCGTGCTGGTCACCCCCGACGCGCAGCGGACGATGAACACCTTCCTCGGGGCGGCGCAACACCTGACCGTCGACGCGCTCGACGAGGCGCAGGTCCGCCGTGCCGGCATCGTCTATCTCGAAGGCTATCTGTGGGATCCCGAGGCGCCGCGCGCGGCGATGGAGCGGGCGATCGACGTCGCGCGCGAGGCGGGCAACAAGGTCGCCTTCACCCTCTCCGACAGCTTCTGCGTCGACCGCCACCGCGACGGCTTCAACGCGCTCATCGACGGCGGCCGGCTCGACATCCTGTTCGCCAACGAGGCGGAGATCGTCTCGCTCACCGGCGAGGCGGACTTCGAGGCGGCGGTCGCGAGCGCGGCGAAGCGCGTGCCGCTCCTCGTCGTCACCCGCCACGAGCACGGCGCCGTCGCGGTGGCGGGCGACGAGCGGGCGCAGGTCCCCGCCGAGCCCGTCGCCGAAGTCGTCGACACGACCGGCGCCGGCGACCTCTTCGCCGCCGGCTTCCTCGCCGGCCTGTCGCAAGGGCGGCCGTTGCGCGACTGCCTCCGGATGGGCGCCATCGCCGCGGCGGAGGTGATCTCGCACTACGGAGCGCGGCCGGAAGCCGACCTGAAGGCACTGGTGGCGGAGAAGCTCGGCTGATCAATCCCCTCCCTGGAAGGGAGGGGCCGGGGGTGGGTTCGAGCGAAGCGAGCCCTACTCGGACTGCGGTGTTTGGCCGTCTTCGGCGGACCCACCCCTAACCCCTCCCTTGCAGGGAGGGGAAAGGAGGGGGATCGCGGCGATCAATGCGTGCCCGGGATCGGCGGCTGGGTTTCTTCGTACGCCTCCGGCTCGGGCACCTCGACGATGCCGCGGCCGACATGGCTCATCCGGTAGCCGTAGAGGAAGTAGAAGACGAGGCCGACCGCCGCCCACACCAGGAACACCATCTGCGACGCGCGGTTGAGGCTGACGAACAGCACGACGCAGCCGAGGATCGACAAAGGCGCGATCACCCAGAGGGCGGGCGTGCGGAACGGCCGCGCCCGGCCGGGATCCTTGGCCCTGAGGATCATGACGCCGAGCGACACGGCCGCGAAGGCGAACAAGGTGCCGGAGTTCGAATAATCGGCGAGGGTGCCGACCGGCAGGAACGCCGCGCAGATCGCGACGACGACGCCGGTCACCACCGTCACGACCCAGGGGGTGCGGAAGCGCGGGTGGACGGTGGCGAGGTTCTGCGGGAGCAGGCCGTCGCGGGCCATGACGAAGAAGATGCGGGTCTGGCCGTACATCATCAGCAGCACGACCGACGGCAGGGCGATGGTGGCGGCGAGGCCGACCAGCCAGCCGGTCCAGGGCGACGACACCTCGCGCAGCACGTAGGCGAGCGCCTCCTTGGAGCAGACGAGCGGGGCGTGCGTCGCGCTGCAGGCGGCGCTGCCGTACAGCTCAGGCGAGCCTTCGACGAAATATTTGCCGGTGGCCGGATCGATCAGCGGCTGCGCGCCGAACGAGCCGATCACGCCGCCCGCCACCAGCAGGTAGAAGACCGTGCAGATGAGGAGCGAGCCGATGAGGCCGATCGGCACGTTGCGCTGCGGGTTCTTGGTCTCCTCCGCCGCGGTCGAGACGGCGTCGAAGCCGACATAGGCGAAGAAGATCGACGCCGCCGCGCCGAGCACGCCGGTGCCCGAGCTGTCGAGGGGATTGCCCCAGCCGCGCGGCGTGAACGGGTGGAAGTTGGGCATGTGGCCGGCGATCATCGGCACGGTGATGATGACGAACAGGCTGAGCGCCGCGACCTTGATCGCGACCAGCACCGCGTTGAAGGTGGCGCTTTCCTTGGTCCCGATCACCAGCAAGGTGGTGACCAGCGCGGTGATGATCACCGCCGGCAGGTTGACGAAGCCGCCGACCTCGCCGCCCTTCAGGATGCCCCATTCGATCTTCGGGCCGACGGTCAGCGCATGCGGCAGGTGGATGCCGACCGAATCGAGGAAGCCGACGATGTGGCCGGACCAGCCGACCGCCACCGCGCTGGCGCCCAGGGCATATTCGAGGATCAGCGCCCAGCCGACCATCCAGGCGAGCAGCTCGCCCATGACCGCGTAGCTGTAGGTATAGGCGGAGCCCGCGACCGGCACCATCGAGGCGAGCTCGGAATAGCAGAGCGCGGCGAGCGCGCAGACCACGCCGGCGACGATGAAGGAGAGCATCATGCCGGGGCCCGCTTTCTGGGCCGCCGTCGCGGTGAGGACGAAGATGCCGGTGCCGATGACCGCGCCGATGCCCAGCATGGTCAGCTGGAACGCGCCGAGAGAACGCTTGAGGCTCTTCTTCTCGGCGGTGGCGAGGATGGCGTCGAGAGGCTTTACGCGCCCGAAGATCATGCTCTTCCCCTTTTACGAATGCCGGCCCGCGGGCCTCTCTCGTTATTCTCGTTGTGGCGCGGCAACCTAGCGGCTGCTCCCGCCTGCGCAACACCTTTCGCCGGAGCGCCTCACCGCGCCAGCATCGGCCCGAGGCCGCGGCCGCCGAACAGGTGGACGTGGAGGTGCGGCACTTCCTGCCCGCCATGCCCGCCGGTATTGGCGAGGAGGCGGTAGCCGGGCGCGACCAGCCCCTGCTCGCGCGCGACATGGCCGACGGCGCGGACGAAGCCGGCGATCTCCGCCGCCGGCGCGCGCGCCGAGAAATCGTCCCACGAGACGTAGGGCCCCTTCGGGATGACGAGGATGTGGACGGGCGCCTGCGGGTGGATGTCGTGGAAGGCGAGGGCATGGTCGTCCTCGTAGACCCGCCTCGCCGGGATCTCGCCGCGCAGGATGCGCGCGAAAATATTCGTGTCGTCATAGGCTTGGGTGGCGTCGATCGGCATGGGTCCAGTCTCTCCGAAAGCGATCCGGTTCAGCTCACCATGGAAGAAGGTAGCGGCGCAAGTCGCTTGACCGGGCCACCCGCCGCGCTACCACAAGGCCATGGCCTCCGACGCGCCCGACAGCCTGATTCCGTACGACGAGATCGTCCAGGAGGCGCTGCGCGCCGTCGTCGGCCGCGTGCTCGGCGAGGTCGAGAGCACCGGCCACCTCCCGGGC
>Ga0213876_10001166_pt1 | contig 16591 bp, 13 predicted proteins | sample BarmaccomBMRX_R9_FD_160113 | JGI IMG/M metagenome (GOLD analysis project Ga0213876, IMG submission 160113) | Root-associated microbial communities from Barbacenia macrantha in rupestrian grasslands, the National Park of Serra do Cipo, Brazil - RX_R9 | ecosystem: Host-associated > Plants > Roots... | reverse complement strand
CCGTCGGCGGCATCGCCGAGGCTTGGCGTCTCGCCGAGGATCTCAGCGATCCGCTCGTCGCTGATCATCGAGGTCAGCCCGTCGCTGCACAGCAGCAGGACGTCACCGGCGCGGACCGGATAGGTCCACGTGTCGACCGTGACCGACGCCTCGGGCCCAAGCGCCCGCGTGATGATCGAGCGCTGCGGATGCTCGGCGGCCTGCTCCTCGGTCAGCTTGCCCTCGCGCATCAGCTCATCCACGAGCGAGTGATCCTGCGTGAGTCGCTGCAGCTGACCGTCGCGGAACAGGTACGCGCGCGAATCGCCCACGTGGGCGACGGCCAGACCCGCTTCGTCGAGGTAGGCCGCGGTCAGCGTCGTGCCCATTCCCGCCAGCGCGTGCTCGCTGCGGGCGCGCTCGTAGATGCGCTCGTTGGCTTCCCTGACCACCGAGGCAAGCCGCTCCTCGATCCCGCCGCCTTCAGGCAGGCCCTGCGTGAACGCCTCCACCGCCATCCGCGAAGCGACCTCGCCGGCCTGAGCGCCGCCCATCCCGTCCGCGACCACGAACAGCGGCGCGCGCGCGAAGGAGGAGTCCTCGTTGTCGCGGCGCTGGCGTCCGGTGTCAGTTCTCGCGATGGTCTCGGCGGCACGAAGCATGGATCAGACAGTCCTACTGCAAATACGAGAACTCGGAGTCGCCGATCCGGATGCGATCGCCGGCATGCAGTGGCTGCGGTCCGTTGAGCGGCTCCTCGTTCAGGTACGTGCCGTTCGTGGACCCGAGGTCCTCGAGCACCACGACGTGACCTTGGCGCGAGATCCGCGCATGGCGCGAGGAGGCGAACGGATCGTCCAGGTGGATCTCGACGTCGCCGCGGCCGAGCGTGGCTCCGCCCATCAAGTCGTAGGCGATTCCGGCCTCGTGACCTGACGCGTTCTCGACGAGAAGCCGTGGCTCGAAATCGTCGTCGACCGAACCGAAGCCGTCGTGCGCCGCGTACATTCCGGTGGCGTCGTCGACGACGGGCGCCTCCGCGACGCGCGTCTCACGCGCCCTCCCCCGTCGAAGATCCTTGAGCGCGCTGCGCGCGACCCAGAGCAGGAACAGGTAGAGCACGACGAGGAACGCGAACTTCAAGCCGACCGAAACGGGTTCGAGCATCTCGACGCTACTCCAGCTCGAACCTGAGCACCGAGGTGCCGAGTTCGATCTCGTCCCCGGGTTTTATGACCTCGGGCTGGTCGATCCGCCTGCCGTTGATCGAGGATCCGTTGGTCGACCCGAGGTCGGTGAGCACCCAGGATCCGCCGCGTGGTCTGATCTCGGCGTGCTGGCGCGAGATGTTGGGGTCATCGATGACGACATCGCACTGCCGGCTCCGACCCAGGCTGATGCCCGCCGGACCGACCACCATGCGCCGGCCCTCGATCAACAGCAGCGCGGTCTGCTGACGCGCTCGCGCACGCTCCTCGAGCGGCTCAGCCACCCGGCCCGCGTTGCTGTAAATCATCGTGCGGCCCATGGGATCGCTCTCAGGCTCCCGCGCCGCCTCCTGCTCGGGCTGGACGACCCGCGTCTGGATGCCGAACTCACCTAATCCCAGACGCTCGTCGGTCTCGAACTCGATGAGCGGTCTGGACAGCATCGCGAGCCGCTCCCGACGCGCGTGCTCAAGTAGATAGCCGCCCAGCTCAGTGGCGAGCGCCTCCTCGTAGGCCGCGAACCGTTCCCGATCACGCGGCGAGAGGAACACTCGATATTGATTCGGCACGTAGGTACGCGAGACTGAGAAGGACTTATGGTCCTCCATCTCCCGCGCAAGCTTGCGCGCGATCTCGACCGGGCGCACCTCGGAGCGGAAAGCACGGCTGAACGTGCCCTCGACGAGGCCGGCGATCTTACTTTCGATACTCCTCAGAACGCTCATGAGCAGGGGCTAACGGCGCTCCCATGCTACGGAAGTTCGGCCTGAGGATTCCTGGAATCGCGGGTCTCGAACCAGGCTGTGCGCAGCGCCGGGGCGAGCGCGAGCAGGCCGGCCAGCGCTGTCCCGAGCACAGCCTCGTGAAGCGGAATCGGCGCCAGCGCCGGCGTGATCAGCAGCCCCGCACACCAGAGCACGATGAGGACATAGCCCGCCGGGGGGCGAACGGCGCTCACCCGAGGTAGGAGGCCGGCGGCGATGGCCCAAACCACGGCCACCGCCAGCATGCCGCTGCTCAGCGCGGGGGCGAGGACATGGTGCAGGGCGGCGTTGAGCGACCCCATCCAGGTGTCCGAGTCGGAGGCACCGGGGGGCCGGCGGGTGTACAGGTCCGCGCCGCCCAGAGAGGCGATGAGAACGAGCCAGACGTACCCCGTCGCCGCCAGCGCAGCGCGCGCCCAGGCGCCACCGCGGGCGCGGCCTGCGAGCGCCGGCCAAGCGCCGGCCAAGCCGACCATCCCGAGCAGCGGCGCGAGCGCCGGGAGCGGCCAGAGATCTCCGCGCCGCGGCATGAGCACGAGCGGCACCAGAGCCGTGATCAGCAGGACCAGGGCGCCACCGGGGCGCCCATGGCCAACGGCGCCCGCGACGAGGATCGCGGTGATCGCGATCCACCCCAAGCGCGGCAGCGCGGCAACAACGAGCCACGCGATTAGAGCGACCCCGGCCGGCGCGAGCGGCAGCGGGCCGAGAAGCCGCGCTGCGAGCCATCCTGCGGCCAGGGCGGCAGCCGTGGCGCCGACGACCCTGGTCGGCCACGGCAGCGGGAGCGTCGGGTTGCCTTGCGCAAGCTGCTTGCGCCGGCCGTACCGGTTCTCCTCGGCGGGCAGGTCTGAGTGACCGTCGTTCGAGCGCGCTCGATCTGCGCTCGCCCACGACCTCAGGCTGGGGCGCGGCCACCCGCTCGCCACGACCCCAGGTGCGTCGCTAAGCGCCGGCAGCGCCGCGCTGAGGGACTCGCAGAGGTCGTCCAGGGTGCCGCGTTCGCGTGGCCGAGGACGAAGCGCGCGGTCGATTCCGCACCCGAGCTCGCGCGGGAGGTCGCGGCGCTGGCGGCGCAGTGGCGGCAGGTACGCCCCGAGCCGCCGGGGTCGGTGGATCGCTCCCGTGCCGCTCAAGCTGGCCCAAATTGGATTGATCCCGGTCAGCGCCTCGTAGGTCACGAGCGCGAGGGCGTAGAGGTCGGCCGCCGGCCCGGCGGGCAGTCCCTCGGCCTGCTCGGGCGCCATGTAGGCCGCGGTTCCAACGATCTGACCCGTGCGGGTCAGCGAGTCGCCGCCGGTCACCCGCGCCACGCCAAAGTCGGTGAGCTTGGCCGGATGGTCGTGACTCGTCGGCCGCTCGGGGATCAGCACGTTCGAGGGCTTGACGTCGCGGTGGACGATCGCCTGCGCGTGGGCGTGGGAGAGCGAGTGGCAAAGCGAGATCGCGATCCCGACGATGTCCCGGTCCGATAGCCGGCCGGTCTCGAGCAGCTCAGCCAGGGTGCCGCCACGGACGAGCTCGGAGACGAGATAGGCGCTGTCATCGTCGATCGCCGAGTCATAGAGCGTGACGATGCCCGGGTGCATGAGGCGCGCCGCGGCCCGTGCTTCGCGCTCGAAGCGTCGGTCGAGCACACGCTCGCGCGGGATGACCTTGATCGCGACATCGCGCTCGAGCCGCTCGTCGTGGGCCATCCACACGGTGGCGAAGGCGCCAGCGCCGAGCCGACGGTCCAGCCGGTAGCGGCCCAGGACCAACGTCGGCCCGGGATCAGGGGCGGCTCGGCGGGTGGCTTCGGTGCCGCGCTCGAGCCCATCGGCGGCGCTCCGGGCACGCTCGAGCCGATCGGTCGCGGCCGTCCGCAACCCGAGCCAGGCGCTCGCGCCACGGCTCGTTCTGCCCGCTGCCGGCAGCTGGCTCGCCCTCATTTCTTCGCCTTTTCCACGTCTCGCGCCTGGTCCCTGCTCGGTCCCCCACCGGACGTACCGCGAGGCCGCGAATGATGAGACTTGCTAGAAGCTGCCTATCCAGCCGCCGGCGCGGTCATACTGACGCCTTCCGATCCTTCGGAAGGAGACGAGAGAGCTTGTCGTTCTTCGACGAGGCGGACGAGCCAAGCGTAGAGCCACGCCCCGCGACGCGCAGACGCCGCGGCTCGGGAGGGCGCCGCAGGCCCCCCGGCGATCGCCAGACGATCATGGTTCGGCGGCTCGTCGCGGCGGCGGTGGTGTTGGTGGCGGTGATCCTGATCGTGCTGGGGGTTCGCAGCTGCCAGATCAGCGCCCGCAACAGCTCCTTGAAGGACTACACGAACAGCGTCTCCTCACTGAATCAGCAGTCGGTGCAGACCGGGTCGCAATTCTTCAATCAGCTTTCGAGCAGCAGCCAGGCGGGTAATGCCACGGCGCTGCAGAACCAGCTCAACGAGACTCGCGTACAGGCCGACAACCAGCTCTCGCGGGCGAAGGGCTTCGACGTCCCCAATGAGATGCGGGGCGCCCAGCAGAACTTCCTGCTCTCGATGCAGATGCGTCGCGATGGAATCGCCGGAATCGCGTCCAGGATCCAGGAAGCGCTCGGCACCACCACCAGTAGGGATGCGGTCAATTCAATCGCCGGCCTGATGGCCCGCTTCTACGCCTCAGACGTGCTCTACAAGGACTACACGACCAGTCTCATCTCCGGCGCGCTCAAGAAGGCCGATATCGCGGTGGGCGGCGACGGGATCACAATCGACTCTCATCAGTTCCTGCCCGACATACAGTGGCTGACGCCTGCGTTCGTCTCCGCAAAGCTCGGCGGCCAGACCCCGACACCGGCCGCAAAACCCGCTCCCGGGACGCACGGTCACTCGCTCGACTCCGTCAGTGTCGGCGGCACCACGCTGCAAAGCGGGTCGACCAACACGCTTCCGGCTGGGCAGGCGACGACGGTCACGCTGAATTTCACCAACGGTGGACAGAACACCGAACGCAACGTCGTCTGCAAGGTGAGCATCAGCGGCACCAGCGTCAGCGGCCAGACCACGGTGCCGCAAACGACCGCCGGCCAGAGCACGAGCTGTCAGGTGTCGCTCAAGTCCGGCCCGTCGGCCGGCAACTACACGCTGTCGGCGACCGTCGAGCCCGTCCCGGGAGAGAAGAACACCGCCAACAACACGCTGACCTTCCCGGTCACCTTCCAGTAGGCGCCCGGGCGGGCGCGAAGCGATCCGGCAGGTCGATCTGCCTATTCTTAGCGCGGTGCACGACCTGACCAGCACGGCGGGGACGGTGGCGATCGCGGCTGGTGCTGTCGCTGTGATCGCGCTGCTTTGCGTTGTCGCCCTTGCATTCCGGCTGCGGCGCTACAGAAGCGATCAGCGTCTTCTTTTAGGTGAGCGCCGGGAGGATCTGGTCGCTCATGCAGCGACGCTGCATGAGCAGTTCGAGGCCCTCTCGCAGTACGTTCAAGACATGGCCGGTCACCTCGACGAACGGATGCAGACGGTCGAGCGCCGACTCGACCACGTAGTCGCCTACCACGCGCTCGTCCGCTACGACGCCTACGGCGAGATGTCCGGTCGCCAATCCACTTCGATCGCGCTGCTCGACGCAACCCGCTCGGGCATCGTCGTCTCCTCCATCCATCATCGCGACCAGGCTCGCGTCTACGCGAAGCAGGTGCACGATGGCCGTCCCGAACTCGAGCTCTCGCCTGAGGAGGACGAGGCGATCAAGCTCGCGCTCGAGCGGGAGGACGGCCGGCCGGGGCACGCGTAGCCATCTGCGGTGCGTGTCGGCTACTTCGGGCCCGAGGGCACGTTCACCGAGGAGGCGCTGATCGCCTCTCTCGGTGTCGACGCCGGCGCCCGCGAACAGCTCGAGCTCGTCCCGCTGGCGACGATCTATGACACCGTCATGGCCGTCCACGACGGGACGGTGGCGCAAGCGTTGGTGCCGATCGAGAACTCCCTCGAGGGCTCGGTCAACGCCACCCTCGACGCGCTGGCGATGGAGACCGAGGATGTTGCGATCGTCGGCGAGGTCGTCCATCCGATCCGCCACTGCCTGATCGCCCGCACCGAGCTCGAGCTCGGCGACATCGAGGCCGTCGTCTCGCACCCGCAAGCCAACGCCCAATGTGCGCGCTTCATCCGCAGCCGACTACCCCAGGCGCGGGTGCTCGCGGGCAGCTCAACCGCCGAGGCGGTGCGCATGGTCGCCGAACACGCAGGGCCGTGGGCCGCGCTGGGCAACCGGCTCGCGGCCGAGCTCTACGGCTGCGTCGTGTTGCGGGCCGGGGTCGAGGACGTGGCCGAGAACGAGACGCGGTTCGTGTGGCTGGCGCGCGCGGCTGGCGAGCAACAGCGCGCGGGGGGCGATCCACCTCCGGCTGCCGGCCAGCAGCAACGCGCTCCGGGTGATCCACCTCCGGCTGCCGGCCAGCAGCAACGCGCTCCGGGTGATCCACCTCCGGTCGCCGGTAGCCATCCACACCCGCCGGCCGCACCCGCGCCGCCCCGCGGCCCCTGGAAGACCGCGATCGTGTTCTGGGGCGTCGGCTCGGAGGCGCCGGGCTGGCTTGTGCGTTGCCTATCCGAGTTCGCCGTGCGTGATGTCAACCTGACGCGGATCGAGTCGCGGCCTCGTAAGCAGGGCCTCGGGCGCTACATGTTCTTCCTCGATCTCGAAGGACGCGACAAGGATCCCCACGTCGCTGAAGCCCTCCGAGGACTGCGAGCACACGCCGAGGTGCTGCGAATTCTGGGCTCATATCCGGTCGGCTGAGGGCCTCCGGAAGCGGGCGGGGCCGTACGGCCGCCCCGCTACACTGCGGCCAGCCATGGCCTCCTCCGTGCCAGCGCCAGCGGGGTCCGCGTCGCCACCAGAGCACCGGCGGCGCGGGCGTGAGGTTGGTCGGGTGCTCGTTCTCAACGCGACGTACGAACCCATCAATGTGTGCACGGTTCGTCGGGCTGTTGTGCTGCTGCTGAAGGAGAAGGCGGAGATGATCGAGCGGGCCGAGTGGGAGTTGCACTCCGTCAGCTCGACGATCGCGCGGCCGACCGTGATCCGCCTGATCACCTACGTCCGAATCCCGCGTGACACCCACCGCCGCAAGATCACGCGTCGCGCCGTGTTCGCGCGCGACGACTGGATGTGCCAGTACTGCGGCGCCCGCTCGAACCTCACCGTCGACCACGTCGTGCCCCGTTCGAAGGGCGGCACCTCGAGCTGGGACAACATCGTCGCCTCGTGCGCCCCCTGCAACCGCCGGAAGGGCAACGCGCTCCCGCGCCAAGCGGGTATGCACCTTCTCAAGGCACCTCGGACGCCAAGTCCGCACGTGTTCATCCAGGTCGCGAGTCCGACGATCCCAGCCGACTGGCGCCAGTACCTGGTGGCGTAGGGGCGGCGCCGCGGGTTCGGGCGCTTGGATCAGGCGCTCCAGACGCGCGGGAGCGACCGCGTGGTTGGCCGTCTCGGGCGCGGGCGGTCGTCTCAGGCGCGGACGATTGTCTCAGGCGGCGTAGCGCTGCGCCGCTCGGGCGCGCGCCTTCGCCGCCTCGACATCACGGTTCTTCGGTGGCGCGGAGGTCTCGAGCTCGCGTAGCAGGTCGGCCGAGATTGCGGCCACGGCCTCGACGGCGCGATCGAAGGCCTCCTGGTTCGCCCGCGAAGGCTTGGTGAACCCGCTGATCTTGCGCACGTACTGGAGCGCGGCGGCCTGGATCTCCTCGCCCGAGGCGGGTGGGTCGAAGTTGTGAAGCGTTCGGATATTTCGGCACATGCCGACAAGCGTACCGACACGAACCGGCTCAGGAACGCGCGAAGGGCGCCGTCGACACGACGCCCTTCGCAAATGATTGGCTGCCTGGAACCGAAGTGGACTCGATCGCGCCGGAGGGACTAGTCCCGGCGTCCACGACGACGGTGCCTCGGTTGGGACTCCGCTAAGCGGGGCCAGCCTCCGACCTAGCGGCCGGACACCTCCAGGGTCCCACAAGAACTTTCAGACAGGCGGACCACCTCCTTTCTCTGGTACGGCGGAGGATAGCGAAGAGTCGGGACGAGACCTCCGTCCGGCGGGGCCGGCTCAGGCGGCGTTCGGTGCGTCTGCAAACGACCGGCGACGCGGAGCTCCCGCCGGACGGAGGTCACGTCCCTCAGCCGAGGCGGGCGATGAGCGGTTCGTGGGGAAGTCTGCCGAGCGCGCGTCCCCCCGGCTCACCCCCGCCCGCGACGTCAGGCGCGCGGGCTGGCAGGATGACAGCTGGTCGAAAGCCGGCTATTCGGCAGGGTCGTCGTCCGCCACCGCGGCGGCCGTCGCGGCGTCCGACTCGACCACGAGCGCGACCGCGCTCACCTGATCCTCCTCACGCAGGTTCATCAGGCGGACACCTTGCGACGCGCGGCCGTAGCGGTTGATGCCGCGCACGGATGTGCGCTGGACCATCCCGTTCTGAGAGATGAAGACGAGCTCCTGGTGTTCGCGCACGACGAGCGCGCCGGCGAGCTGGCCCTTGTTCTCGGTCAGCGTGATCGTCTTCACGCCCATCGTCCCCCGCCCCTTGACCGGATACTCCGGGATCGGGGTGCGCTTGCCGTAGCCGTTTTCGGTCACCACGAGCAGCTCCTGGTCATCGCGCGCGACGTCCATGGCCAGCACCGCGTTGTTGTCCTGGGCGACGTTCATGCCCCGCACGCCGCTCGTGTCGCGACCCATCGGCCGGACCTGGTCCTCGCTGAAGCGCGCCGCCTGCCCCGAGCGCGAGACCATGATCACGTCGTCGTGTCCGCTGGTGCGGCGCACGGCAATCAGCTCGTCAACGTCATGGATGTTGATGGCGATGATGCCGTCAGCCTTGATCGGGGTGTTGTAGGCCGCGAACTCGGTCTTCTTGATCATCCCGTTGCGCGTCGCGAAAACTAGGTACTTGCCCTCGTTGAAGTCGCGCGTCGAGAGCACGGACTGGACGCGCTCGCCGTCGCGGAGCGGCAGGAGGTTCACCAGCGCCCGGCCGCGCGCCGTGCGCGATGCCTCGGGCAGCTCGTAGACCTTGAGCCGGTAGACCTTGCCCCGGTTGGTGAAGAACAACAGGTAGTCGTGCGTCGAGGAGACGAATAGGTGCTCGATGTAGTCGTCGTCCTTCATCTCCATCCCGGTCACGCCGAGGCCCCCGCGACGCTGCTGGCGGTAGGTAGATAGCGGAAGCGACTTGATGTAGCCGGAGTGCGTGATCGAGATCACCATCTGCTGGTCGGCGATCAGATCCTCGATGTCGATGTCGCCCTCGGCCAGCGTGATCTCCGTGCGGCGCTCGTCGCCGTAGGCGTCGCTGATCTCCTGAAGCTCGTCCTTGATCAGGCCGTTGATGCGCGCCTCGTCACCGAGGATCTCGCGGAGCTCCTTGATCCGCTCGACGAGGTCCTCGTGCTCCTTCTTGATCTTGTCCGCTTCGAGCGCGGTCAGCCGGCTGAGAGTCAGCTGGAGGATCGCTTGCGCCTGGATCACCGTCAGCTCGAAGCGCCCGACGAGCTCACCCCGCGCCGTCTCAGGATCGCGCGAGGCGCGGATCAGGGCGATCACCTCGTCGAGGTTCGCAAGCGCAACGAGCAACCCCTCGAGCACGTGCGCTCGATCCTCGGCACGCCGGAGCTCATACTTGGTGCGGCGGATGATGACGTCGCGCTGATGGTCAACGTAGTGACCGATGACCTCGCGCAGCGACAGCGTGCGAGGCACGTTGTCGACCAGGGCGACCATGTTCACGCCGAAGGTGGCCTGCATCGGCGTGTGCTTGTAGAGCTTGTTCAGCACCACCTTCGGGATGGCGTCGCGCTTGAGCTCGATCACGATCCGCATGCCGTGGCGGTCGGACTCGTCGCGTAGATCGGTGATCTCGGGCAGCTTCTTGTCGAGCACGAGGTCGCGGATCTTCAGGATCACTCCGCCGTCGCCACCCTTGCGTACGAGGTACGGCAGCTCGGTGACGATGATCGCCTCCTTGCCCTGGCCGATTGGCTCGACATGCGCCTTCGCCTGCACGCGGACGCGACCGCGACCGGTGGCGTAGGCGTCCCGTATCCCGTCGCGGCCGAGGATCGACCCGGCGGTGGGGAAATCGGGACCCTTGATGTGCTTCATCAGGCCATCGACGTCGATCAGCGGATCGTCGATGTAGGCGATCGTGGCGGCAATGACCTCGCGCAGGTTGTGCGGCGGGATGTTCGTTGCCATCCCCACGGCGATGCCGGCGCCGCCGTTGACCAGCAGGTTCGGAAAACGCGCAGGGAGCACGACCGGCTCCTGACGACTGCCGTCGTAGGTCGGCGCAAAGTCGACCGTCTCGGAATCGATGTCCCGCAGCATCTCGGTGGCGAGCCGGTCGAGCCGCGCCTCGGTATATCTCATGGCGGCTGCGCTATAGCCGTCGATGTTCCCGAAGTTCCCGTGGCCGTCGACCAGCGGGTAGCGCATCGAGAAGTCCTGGGCGAGGCGGACGAGCGTGTCGTAGATCGGGCTGTCGCCGTGGGGGTGGTACTTGCCCATGACCTCGCCGACGATCTGGGCGCACTTGACGTGCTTGCGGTTCGGTTGCAGGCCGAGCTCGTTCATCACGTGGAGCACGCGCCGGTGGACCGGCTTCAAGCCGTCGCGAACGTCGGGCAGGGCGCGCCCGACGATGACGGACATGGCGTAGTCGAGATACGCGGAGCGCATCTCCTCCTCGAGCCCGCGGGGCTCGATATTGCCGCCGCCGATGGTGTCGATCGCAGACATCGCTTACGTGGCGCCCTAGATATCGAGGTTGCTGACGAGGCGCGCGTTCTCTTCGATGAACGCTCGTCGCGGCTCGACCTGATCGCCCATCAGCATCGAAAAGACGAGATCGGCGGAGGCGGCATCCTCCATCGTCACCTGGACGAGCGTCCGCGTAGCCGGGTCCATCGTCGTCTCGCGCAGTTCCTCGGCATCCATCTCGCCCAGCCCCTTGAAGCGGTAATAGTCGATGCCGCGCTGTGACACCGTGAGAATCGCCTCGCGCAGCTGCTCGAACGTAGTGGCGTCGTGCTTCGCCTCCCCGAGGCGCACCTGGAACGGCGGCGTACCCGCCAGCGCGACGAGCTCACGGTGCAGATCGGCCAGGTGCTGGTACTCGTTGGCTTCAAGCGCGGAGCGGCGCACGTGGTGGGTGCTGGCGAGACCAGTCTTAGCCTCGACCGTCCGGACCACGATCTCCTCATCGTTCTGAGCGAGCACCTGAGCCGAATAGGCCTCCCCGTTCTGCCCGTGCTTCGCAATGTGGCGCAGAAGGTCGTCGACGTCGGTGATCTGCGCCTCGAGCAGGCGGGCCTGCTGGAGGAAGGCAACGACGCCGTGTCCATGCGCAGCGCGCAGCGCTGACCCCCAGCCGTCGTACTGCTTCAGAAGGCGCGTGAAGCGCTTCCAGCGCGACTCGGTCAGCTTGAACGCCTTGTTGTACCGGTCGTAGATCTCGAGCTTCTCGAACTTGTCGCCGAGCAGGATCTCCTCGAGCTCCGACTCGCGTTCGAGATAGCGGTGCTTCTGACCCCGCGTGAGGCGGTACAGCGGCGGCTTGGCGATATAGACGTAGCCGGCCTCGATCAGCGGCTGCATCTCGCGGAACAGCAGAGTCAACGCGAGCGTGCGGATGTGCGCGCCGTCCACATCGGCGTCGGTGAGCAACACGACCTTGTGATAGCGCGCCCGGTCCAGATCAAATTCATCCCGCACCCCGGTCCCGACTGCGGTGATCAGCGCCTGGATCTCCTGGTTCTGGAGGACCTTGTCGATGCGGCTCTTCTCGACGTTGAGGATCTTGCCGCGGAGCGGCAGAACCGCCTGCGTGTTGCGGTCACGCGCGCTGACGGCTGACCCGCCGGCGGAATCGCCCTCGACCACGAACAGTTCCGCGAGCGCCGGATCCTTCACCGAGCAGTCGGCGAGCTTGCCCGGGAGGGTCGAGTTCTCGAGCGCCGACTTGCGCCGCGTCAGATCGCGCGCCTTGCGCGCAGCGGCTCGCGCCTGGGCGGCCGAAACGGCCTTGCGGATCACCGCGCGTGCGTCGCGCGGGTTCTCCTCGAGAAACTCCGAGAGGCGGTCGTAGACGATCGAATGAACGAAGCCCTGCATCCCGGGATTCCCGAGCTTGGTCTTGGTCTGGCCCTCGAACTGGGGGTCGGTCAGCTTGGCCGAGATGACGGCCGTCAGCCCCTCCCGCACATCCTCGCCGGTGAGGTTCTCGTCCTTTTCCCTCAGCTCGCCCTTCTCGCGTGCGTAGCGGTTCAGCGCCCCGGTCAACGCCGAGCGGAAGCCGCTCAAGTGCGAACCGCCCTCGATCGTGTTGATGTTGTTGGCGAAGGAGAACACCGACTCCTGGTAGGAGGAGTTCCACTGCATCGCCACTTCGACCGCGCCTTCGTCGCTCTCGCCGGAAAACGAGACGACCTTCTTGTGGATTGGCTCCTTGTTCCGGTTCAGGTAGTCGACGAAGTCGACAATCCCGCCCTCGTAGCGGAACTCGGCCCGGTGACCGGTGCCGCGCCGGTCGATCAGCAGGATCCGCAGTCCTCGGGTCAGGAACGCCGTGTCGCGCATCCGCTCCTCGATCGTGTTGAAGTCGATATCGAGCGACTCGAACACGTCTGCGTCGGGCAGGAACGTAATCGTCGTCCCGGTCTCCTCGGTTGGCTCGCCCTGCTTCAGATCACTCAGCGGCTTGCCCCGCTCGTAGGACTGAGTCCAGCGATGTCCGTCGCGGCAGATCTCAACGTCCAGGCGCTCCGACAGCGCGTTTACGACCGATACGCCGACGCCGTGAAGGCCGCCCGAGACCTTGTAGCCGCCGCCTTGTCCGAACTTCCCGCCTGCGTGCAGAACCGTCAGCACGACCTCGACCGCGGGGCGCTTCTCCTTCTCCATGACCGCGACCGGGATGCCGCGCCCGTCGTCTTTGACCGTGACCGAGTTGTCCGGATGGATCGTGACCTCAACGGAGTCGCAGTGACCCGCCAGCGCCTCGTCGACAGAGTTATCGACAACCTCGTAGATGAGGTGGTGAAGACCTCGCTGCCCGGTCGATCCGATGTACATGCCGGGGCGCCTGCGCACGGCCTCGAGTCCTTCGAGCACCGTAATGTCCTGCGCGTCGTAGCTTGTTTTGTCCTGGTCGCGCCGCGAGGCGCCGTCGTCGTTCGCCAACGATCCTCCGATGACGTCAAGACGCCCCGTCCGCGCGCCGGTTTGCGCGCCGAGGCGTCGAAGGCTGGTGAACAAAAGGATAGCACAGAGGCCCCCCGGAAACGGTCCTCATGAGTACGCGAATTACCTGCAAATCTGCAACAAATGAGTGACGTTCACGCGTTCGGCGGGCCGGCTTATGGCGCGCTGGCGGGGCTCGCGAAAACGAACGCTGTGATCCTCGCCGCAGCTCTCCCGGGCACGCTGCCTCGCCGGTTTCGACGCGAGGCGCTCCAGCTCCTTCGAATGCGCGTCTTGCCGCCGCGCGTGGCGCTCTTCCAGTGGCGCGCCCTCCGCCGCGCCAGCGCCATAAACGACACCTTCAGCCTCACCTCGGCAACCCGTCCCGAGGACTTGTCGCGTCTGCTCAAGCTCGCGGCCAAGCGCCGATCCGTGGCCGAGCTCGGCACCGCGACAGGCTGGACGGCTATTTCGCTGGCACTCTCCGACCCGGGGGTCCAGGTGATCACCTACGACCCGTTCCCGCACCCCGAGCGGAGCGCTTACCTCGAGCTCGTCTCGCCGGATGTCCGTGCCCGGATCACCTGTATCGGCGCCGCGGGCAGCAGCGGGCCGCCGGTCGGCCTAGAGGTCGAGCTGCTCTACATCGACAGCTCCCACGCTCGCGATGAAACGATCGCCGAGTTCGCTGCCTGGCGCCCTGCCCTCGTACCGGGTGCCGTGGTCGTGTTCGATGACTACCTACATCCCGATTACCCCGGCGTGCGCGCGGCGGTAGAGGCGCTGGCGCTCGACGGCCATCCTGTCGGCACGATGTACGTGCACCAGGTGAGGTCCGCCACGCGGGCAACGGGGCGCTAATCCCGTGCTGGCACAGCGACACATCGCAGCCGCTGCACCTGCCCGGCCTGCAGGAGCTCGTTGAGGCGGGGGAGGATCGCGCCCGCCATGAGATCGAGCTCTTGCGCCCAGACCGCCGCCGAACAGGAAACCGTTAACACGCCGGCGCGTTCGGACGTGGGACGCGCCTCGGCGGCGATCGCCGGCCCGACCGCCGCCGGCCACGTGCGCTGAACTTCACTCAGCAGTGTCTGCGGAGCCCACTCGTCGCGCGCTGCCTCCAGGGCGAACGCAAGCGAGCGCGGGCTGCGCCGCCAGCGGGTCACGTCCCGCTCAAGGCATGTGTCGAGCCGGCGGCACGCGTGCGTCCCGGCGCGGACTGCAGTACTTGCCCACCCGAGATCGCAACCCGCTCAACGCCACTCGCTCGCGAGCTCGGGACGTGCTCGAGATCGGTCGTGGTGATCACCGACTGACCGTGCCCTTCACGCAGCAGGGCAACCAGCGCCTCCCGGCGTGTCCGATCCAGCTCGCTCATCACGTCGTCGAGCAGGAGCAGCGGCACGGCCGTCCGTGCAGCGGCGATCGTTTCCCGCTCGGCCAGCAGCAGCGCGAGCAAGGTCAGGCGCTGCTGCCCTTGCGAGCCGTAGGCTCGAAGCTCGCGTCCCTCGCGCAGGGCCAGCAGCTCGTCTCGATGAGGTCCGTGCCCGGTGAAGCCGCGTTCCAGGTCGCCTGGGGTGCGAACCTCGAGCTCGGCGGCGAGCTCTGCCGGCTCAGATGCCGACGAGCGGGGCCGGTATTCGATCGCGACCGCGTCGCCCAACCCCAGGGCCGAACTCAGATCCGCGAACGGGGTGCGGATTGCCTCCACCGCAGCGCGACGACACTCCATCAAGGCGACGCCATGCCGCGCGAGCTGGGCGTTCCAGGCGCCCAGCGAAGCCGGCGAAGCGGCCCCGTGCCTGATCCTGGCGATGAGCGCGTTTCGCTGCGCGAGCGTCTGGGCGTACGCGCGGCGGGCCACCGCGCGAGCGGGCCACAGGGCGGCGACGAAGTGATCGAGGTGCGCGCGGCGCAATGACGGCGCGCCCTTGATCAACTCGAGCCGGTCGGGCAGGAACACGCTGACGAGCGGGCGCGTTTCGAGGTCCAGCATGCGCTCGACGTCCACCCCGTCTACGCGTGCTCGCTTCGTGTGCCCAGGGACGAGGGCGACCGAAAACTCGTGCGGGCCGTCTTCGCCCCTCGCGCGCACCACGACGCGGGTGCCCCCAGCTCCGAAGCGCACGAGCTCGCGCTCGTTGTTCGTGCGGCAGGATCGGCCGGCGCACCCGAAGTAGACGGCTTCGAGCAGATTCGTCTTGCCGGCGCCATTCGGGCCACAGACAACGGTCAACCCATCGCCGAACGCAGCCTCCGCGGCAGCGTAGCCGCGAAAGTCGCGCAGGCTGACCTCCTCGACCCGCACAGGCGCCTACACGTTCAACCTGATCGGCATGATGAGGTACTGGAACAGGCTCTCGTCGGCTGCCTCGATCAACCCCGGCCGCAGCGGGCTGATCAGCTTGAGCAGGACGTCGCCGTCTTCGATCGCTTCGAGCCCGGCCCGCAGGAACTCCGGGTTGAAGCCGATCTCGAGCGGCTCGCCTTCGAACGCCACCGGCAGCGACTCCTGCGCCTCGCCGACATCCGGCGTCTGCGCGGACACGGTGAGTTCTCCTGGCGCGAAGGCCAGCCTCAGCGGCGCGTTCTTCTGCGCCAGCAGACTGATGCGCCTGACGACGTCCGTGAGCTCGCCGCCGGCGATTCGAAGCTCATGCTCGAAGCTCTCGGGCAGCAGTTGTCGGTAATTCGGGAACTGGCCGTCGATCAGCCGCGAGGACAGGATCACGCGGCCCAACGTGAACAGCACCTGGTTCTGGCGGACGCTGATCGTCAGCTCATCATCGCCGGCATGGGCGGCGACGCGCGCCAGCTCCTGCAGCGCCCGCGCGGGGACGTTGACCTCGAAGTTCGAGGCCAGCGGCGCCTCGAGCTGGGTCTGCTTGACGCTCAACCGGTAGGAATCGGTCGCCACCATCCGCAGTTCGCGCTCCGACGCCGAGACGAGAATGCCGGTTAGCACCGGACGGGTTTCGTCGCGCGAGGCCGAACCCGCAACCTTCAGCGCCGTGGTCACGAACGCCTGGGCGGAGAGGGATATCGGCGCCTCGGCCTCCGGCTCGGGAAACGGTGGGAAGTCCTCCGTGCGCAGCGTACGAATGTGAAACGTGGCCTTGCCTGAGACGACCTCGACGTCCTGTTCGGCCGGGCGGAGCTCGAGTGAGACGTTCGGCGAGGGCAGCGAGCGGACGACGTCCACGATCAGCCGCCCCGGCAGAACGATGACCCCCTCGCGTGCGACTTCCGCCTCGAGCGGGACTCGAAGCCCGACGTCCATGTCGGTGGCTCGCAGTTCGCAGACTTCGCCAGAGGCGACGAGTTGGACGCCGGAGAGCGCTTGGATCGCGCTGCGGGTAGAAGCCACGCGGCTGACCGTCTGCAGCTGTCCGAGCAAGACGTCTCGCTCGAGAGAGATCTTCACGATGA
>Ga0213876_10001165_pt1 | contig 16593 bp, 18 predicted proteins | sample BarmaccomBMRX_R9_FD_160113 | JGI IMG/M metagenome (GOLD analysis project Ga0213876, IMG submission 160113) | Root-associated microbial communities from Barbacenia macrantha in rupestrian grasslands, the National Park of Serra do Cipo, Brazil - RX_R9 | ecosystem: Host-associated > Plants > Roots... | reverse complement strand
ACTGGGACGTCGCCGTCGACGACATCACGCTCGGATCGCCGGACTGGATCGCCTGTACTTGCGCTGCGTCCACCGCACTGATCACTTGCTGAATGGCCTGTTGCGTTGCGGGATCGGCGGGTGTGCCAGCGGCCTGAACCGTGGCTTCGGCAGGCGATGAGGTAACGCTTGTCGGCGTGGTGGCGGGCCTGACCAGGCCCCCGCTTTGTAACCGCGTGACGGCTACAACAATGATCGCGATCAGCGCCAGGGCCAGAATGACCGTGACGACGATGCCGCCGATCGGCGCACGATCTTTGCTCGGCGGCGGCTTGGCGGGGAACTGTTCGACGTTGCTCGGGAGCGTGCTGCTCATGCGCTCCCGAATTTTAGATCAGGTAAGCGCGACTTCGAGAGAACTCGCCGTTGCGCGCTCGACCTGGCCGACGAGATCGTCGTAGTCGAACGGTTTCTGAATCACGCCCTCCGCGTGATGCGCATCGCTCTCGTTCATCAGCGAGCCATACGCGCTGACCACAATGACCGGGATTCCCCTCGTGGACGTCTCGCTCTTGAGTTCGCGCAGAACATCCAGCCCGGACTTCGTTGGCAGCGCCAGGTCTAGCAGAATGGCGTTCGGCGTGTGCGCGCGTGCTTGCTGCAGTCCCTCTTCGCCGTTCTTGGCTTCAACAACCGCGAAGCCTTCACCTGCAAGTAATGCCGTGGTGATAGTACGGGTCCAGGGATCATCTTCAATGACCAGAACGGTCTTCTGGCCAACTGTCGCCACGGTCATGCTTCTCCCTCCCGGAGCATCAGAAAGGTAACATTCCGGTCAGGAGGCGACAAGGCCGGGCACATGGAAGAGCCTGAGCAGCGCATTGAGCGCGTGCTCGAAGAAGGCCTGAAGCGCATCGAAACGCCACAAGCTGCACACGCGGTCGTAACGCGGCTTGAACGTTTAAGTGCGAATCGCACGGAAGCCGAGGCAGGTGCGGCAGGCGCCGAATCGACGGCCGCTGCACCTCAGCCGGAGGCGGCAGCCGCGACGGTCGTGGAGGGCCACGCGGGCGAGATCCAGGAGGCACCGTCGAACGGCGTAGCCGAAGTTGTCGCGGCCGTGGCCGAACAGGCTGTGGCGCCAACACCAGCGGCGGCGACCGCGGCATCCGCTGCGCAAGCCGTGCTGGCCCCAGGTCAAGAGGTTCAGCCGAAGGCGAGGCGCGGCAGGCGGCTGCTCAAAGAAGCTGTTTTGCGACGAATGGGCCCACTGAACGCGCTGGATGCACGCGTCTACCTGGCGATCAACGATGCACCACATCCGGGTGTCCTGGACAGTCTGGGCTGGATCGTTGCCGTGCTGTTTACGGGTGGCTGGATCTGGGTCATCGGCACGCTGATCGCCTACCTGTTGCGCGTGCCGCGGTCGTGGCAGGCCGTTACGCGCCTGTTGCCAAGCGTCGTCATCGCCACGTGGATCATCGAATACCCGATCAAGGCGTTCTTCCGTCGTCGGCGACCCTTCGTACGGATCGTGCAGGCGCTGGTGATTGGCAAGAAGCCTGGTTCGTGGTCGTTTCCGAGCGGTCACACCGGTTCGTCGTTTGCAAGCGCCTGGATTCTGAGCACCATCTGGCCGCGCCGTGCCGCGGCATTTTTCAGCATCGCCAGCGCGGTTGGGTTCAGTCGCGTCTACGTGGGCGCGCATTACCCGGGTGACGTTGCCTCGGGTGCCATTCTCGGTGTCGCCCTATCCGAGACGGTGCGTCAGGTGCTCAAGCGACTCGTTGTGTCACGGTAGCGGGTGGCCCTGCTCCTGCGCGAGTTCGCGGAGCTTCGGCCAGTCGACCCGGATGTAGTACACGTACTCGCCCTGGTGCGGCTCTTCGGTTCGCACTTCGGCATAGCCCGGCCGTACGAGGTACTGGATCAGCACGTCGGCTGCCGCATCCTCGGGTGGTTGGGTACTGTCGTACGGCACTTCGGTGTGTTCACTGCCGCCGGCGCGCTGGCGGAGGTTGTCCAGCGCCGAGCGAAACGCATCGAGCTCGCGCCGAGCTTCCTCGAGCTCTTCCCGCTGCAACTGTCCGAGATCGGCGATGTCCTGGTGCGCGGGCGCGCTCATCTCGCGTTCTAGCGCTTCGGCCTCAACGCGGTCGCGCGTGAGCGCGTCGAGCAACGCGGCGTAGGCGCGATCGTCGTCGCCCCAGTCATGGCCTCCGAGCGCACTGGGCCAGCGTCGCGGCGGGCGAGTCATTTCTTTGGAGCCCCGTTTGTGCCGCCGGGCTCAAAGCCGCCCTGCTCGTGGTATACAACCGCCTGGTCACTTTCGAAGGCGCGAACGCCTGGCGCCTGTCCAGGCAGACCGAGATCCTGCCAGCGCGATGCCACTCGGTCGTAAACCTCGCGCCGCAAGACGGTTCGCTTGGAAAAGACTGGCAGGTAGCGATGCTCCTTGCACGCGTTGATCAACGCTTTTGAGCCATACGGGCGGTCCTCAGGTGGATTCTGACTTGGATCGAGCCAGGTGCTCCAGGTGTTGCGCAGGATGTCGATGTCGTCGATTGGGTTGCAGCGCGAGCCCATCGCCCAGATGACCTGGTCGATATCAGTTGGATCGACGTCGTCGTCGACGGCGATGATCCATTTGGTGTAGTACGCACCGCCCGGCACCTGCGCGGCCAGCGCCAGCGCCTGGGCGGCGTGGCCCGCGTAGCGTTGCTCGAGGCTGAGCACAGTCATACCGAATCCGCCCGCCGCGGCGGGGTGTGAGTAGACCCCGACGATGCCAGGCACGCCGAGGCGGTCGAGGTCGGCCCAGATGCGCGCCGCGCGCGCGACAGCAAAAAAGCCGCTTTGTTCGCATGAGGGATAGTCGGCCATGAGCGCGTTAGTCAGGATTGGCTGACTGCGGTAATGCACGGCTGTGACGTCCACCAGCGGTGCGCCCGCTTCAGGTCGGCCGTAGTAGCCGGGAAACTCGCCGAATGGTCCCTCGGATTTAATCGAGCCCGGTCGGATTTCGCCTTCGATGACGAATTCCGCGTTGGCGGGCAACAACAAATCCGTTGTCTTGCCGCGGACGACTGGCACCGGCTGGCCTCGGATGCCACCAGCGAATTCGTACTCCGACAGATTCTTTGGAAAGGTTTGCGAGCCCACCAGCATGAACAGCGGATCGACGCCCCATGCCGCGGCGACCTGGATCGATTCCCCGCGCTGCCAGGCGCGTGTGATGTGCAGCCGCGCGTCCTTGCCAGGCGAAAGGTACAGCCCACACTGGCGCGGCCCGTGAATCATCATGCGATAGGTCCCGACGTTCAGATAGCCCGAGTCGGGATCGCGGGTGATGACCGCGTCGCCGGTGCCTGCGTAGCGTCCGCCGTCCAGTGGCCAATGCTTCGGGAAAGGTAGCTGGGTCAGGTCGATCTCGTCGCCCTGGAGCGTGTGCTCGTACACGGGTGCGTCGCGCTCGGGGATTTCCTCCGGTGGGATGCGCTGCTGCATTTTGTCTTTGGCGCGTCGGATCAATTCGAGCGCGGGCGTATCCGCAGGCTCTTCCAGAGTCAGCGCGATGCGGCGAATGCTCGGACCCAGGATGTTCCACAACAGCCGCGCATGAAGAACGTTAGGGCCGCTCGGATTGTCGAACACCACTGCTGGTGAGGGTGATTGCTTTGCCACGAGGTAGGTGACGGCGCCCATTTCCTCGATCGGGTCCACAGCTTCGCGGACACAGACGAGCTCGCCGAGCTGGTCCACTTCGCTGAGCCATTGCCGCAAGTCCTGGATCATTCAGATGCGAGCTCCGCGTAATACGCCCAACGTCCAGCCGGCGAGGCCAGCTGGCGCTTCAGCGCCTGAAGTTCATTGTGCGGGATCACCCGCGGTTCCCGGCCAAGCTGGGCCACCTTGTAGTTGACCTCGGCAAGGCGTTCGAGATGGATCGCACCGAGCGTGGCCTCCTGGATGGTATCCGCCACACTGACGATGCCGTGCCCCTGGAGATGGCACACGCGATGGTCTCCAAGAGCCGCCGCAACGCGCGCACCTTGCTCGCTTGTCTGGATCAGCTCCGCGCAGGCAAATACCGGGATGGGTTGCTTCTCCACAACCGGTGATTCCACGTGCAGGAGCGGCAGAATCGGCACGTTTGCGATGCCGCACAGCGTGGACATTGGCTGGTGCGTGTGGACCACCGACTGCACGTCAGGTCGGGCACGGTAAATCTCGGTGTGGATAAAGCGCTCGGACGGTGGCTGGTGCTCACCTTCCACCAGGTCGCCTGAGAGGCTGATCACAACCATGTCTTCGGTGCGCATCCGATCCATGCCCCGAATGCGCGGCGAGTGCTTCGGCTTGATGAGCACCCGCTCGGCATCGAGCCGCACACTCGGGTGGCCGAGATAGTCCGAGAGGCCGAGCTTGTACAGGATGTGGCAGGCCGTCGCCAGCAGCTCACGCTGCTCGCGCTCGTCACTCACGTGGCAGCCTTGAGCGCGTCGACCGTGTGCTGCCAGCGCGGGACGACTTGCTCCGGGCTTTTCAACTTGAAGGTGACGCCTGAGGTGAGCTTCGCGTAGTCGGCCGAATCTTCCTGAACGTCCGCTATCCGCAGGACAAAGTACGCAAGGCGTCCCTCCAGCCCGAGGTCGAGGTCCGTTCCGCGGGATGCGCTCACGCGCACGTAGTAGCCGTTGCCCTCGGCGATCACGACCAATGTGGCCTGCCCACTGCGCGTGAGGTTCTTCGAAGTGCCGCTGTGCAGCCACAGGCCGATGTGCAGGAGGTCGGGCGCAACTGCCACCACCTCGCCCACGCTCAGCATTGCGACCTGCGGCCAGTTGTCCTCGTCGTTGGTGAGCAGCAGAAACGTGAGCCCTTCGCGGTGCGCGAGGTCAGCCCCGTCCAGCAGTTGCCTCACGTTGTCGGGCAGCCGATTCCCGAGGGACCTGGTCACGTGTGGCCATTGTAGCCTTGGCGTGTGCTCGAGCTTGCTCGGCGCGCACCTGGCCGAGTGTTCAACATGGCTACGCTTCTGGTGGATCGTCACGTGGAAGAAGGCCGCGGGAGCAACCCGGCCCTTCGCCTGCGCGAACGCGTCGTCAGCTACTCGGAGCTGCAAGTGCTGGTAAATCAAGCCGGCAACACGCTGTGCGGTGTTGGTGTCATGCCCGAACAGCGTGTTGCTCTCCTTCTGCCGGATGGCGTCGAGTTCGTCGCAGCGTTCATTGGCGCCATGAAGATCGGCGCGGTGCCGGTGCCAATCAATACGGCTGCCAGGCCGCATGAATTGGCATACATGCTGGCCGACTGCCGCGCACGCGTCGTCATTGCTGACGAAGACCTTCTCGCCTCGGTGCCCAGTGGCCCATGGGCTGTGCTCGCACGGCACCAGTTGGAAAACCCCTCGGAGAACCTGGAGACGTTCCCCACGGGCGTCGACGAGCCCTGCTACTGGCTGTATTCCTCGGGCACCACCGGCAACCCCAAAGGCGTGGTGCACCTGCACGGCGACATGCTGGCGTGTGTCACGCCGTACGCCGAAGAAGTTGCGGTGATCGAGCCAGAGGACGTGACGTTTTCCGTGGCGCGGCTCTTTTTCAGCTATGGCCTGGTGAACTCGCTGTTCCTGCCGCTCCTGGCCGGCGCCTCTACCGCGTTGATTGCTGAACGGCCCGACGTTCAGCACACGCTCGATGCCCTCACGCAGTTTCGCCCAAGTCTGTTCTTCTCGGTTCCGACCTCGTATGCGCAGTTGTGCGCCGCCAATACATTGGATGCGTTCCGTTCTGTGCGGCTGGCCGTCTCCGCGGGCGAGCCGCTGCCGGAGCCGCTCTACACCCGCTGGAAAGAACTCACCGGCGTCGAGGTGCTGGATGGCCTGGGCAGCACCGAAGTTGGCTACATCTTTTGTTCGAATGTGCCTGGCCAGGTCCGCCCTGGCTCCAGCGGCCGCATGCTCGGGGACCATCGCGCGCGTATCGTTGACGAGCTCGGGCAGGACGTGCCCGACGGTGAATCAGGCGAACTGTGGGTGTCGGCCGCGTCCACGGCGCTGCACTACTGGAACCAGCGCGAACGGACGAAGCACACCTTCGTCGGCGAGTGGCTTCGGACCGGCGATCGCTACGTGCGTGACGCCGAGGGGTACCTCTGGTACCAGGGCCGCCTCGACGACGTGTTCAAGGTCAGCGGCCAGTGGGTCTCGCCGCTCGAGGTTGAAAGCTGCCTTCTCCAGCACCCGAGCGTGCTCGAATGCGCCGTGGTTGCTGCAACCGACGCCGACCGGCTGGTCAAACCGAAGGCGTTCGTGGTGACGCGGCCTGGTGCGGTGGTCGATGCCGCCGCGCTACAGGCGTTTGTGCGCGAGCGCCTGCAGCCGCACAAGTACCCACGTTGGGTGGAACTCGTCGACGAGTTGCCGAAGACCGCCAGCGGCAAGGTCCAGCGATTCGTCCTGCGTCAGCGCTAGCAGGGTTCTGCTTCCTATCGAAGAGAATTTGTTTACGTCACGGCGCAGCGAACTAGGCCGCGCGGTCACCCCAGAGCGGCGCGCCGCAGGGCAGTGCGCCAGGCTGTCGCGGAGCGGACCAGCCTGCCAGGCACGCGCGCTTGCGGCCCGCACGCGGATACGCCGGAACATCCACGAGAGGCGATCCGCAATGAACGCATCGCTCTGCCGATTCATCGGTGCGGCGCCGAAACTCGACTACGACATTGGTGCTCGATTGCATGGCTGCTTCCGAGCACCAGTATCTGCCGATAGGCTTCTGTCCTGAAGAGAAGAAGCTACCGGTGTGAAGAGACGAACCTACCGGCGCGTTTCAGTGCGTGCCCGCGGTCGCTTCGTGCGCCGTCTGGCGGCAGCCTTGGCCTTTTCGCGCCGCAGCTCGCCCGCGCTCTTGAAGCGCTGCTTGCGCTTGTATTCGCGCAGAATGCCGGCCTTGTCGATGCCGGTCTTGAACCGCCGTAGGAGTTGATCAAACGGCTCGCCTTCGCGAGCTTCAACGTGCATATCTAGAAAGGTACCTCACAACGCGAGCGCAGGAGGCCAAAAACGGCCCCCTGCGTAATCTCGACTAGTACCGCCCGCGGCTAGCGAACCGGCGACCGCCGGCGTTGGCGCCGCGTCGCTGCTCGAAGCACGTGGAGCAATAGACCGGTTTATCGGCACTTGGCTGGAACGGCACGCTCGCGATGTTGCCGCAGCCCGTGCAGACCGCCTCATACATCTGGCGCGGGGCGCGCGGAGCGCTGCTCTCGTAGCCACCGCCTGTGGAATACGAACCCCGATCGCGCTCGGCACGCCGCGCAGCACGGCAATCCGGGCAGCGAGTTGGTTCGCTGAATCCGCGGCTGGCATAGAAGTCCTGCTCGCCGGCGGTAAAGGTGAAACCCTGGCCACAATCGCGGCAGGTCAATGTCACGTCGCCCGACATGTTGTCGACGGCTCCCTCAAAACGAATAAGAACGTACGATCTGCCCGGCTGGCACGAGCAAAGATCACCGGTAGGATGGGTTCCGTCGACACGAGGACATGTTTAGCTCCGCTACGGACGAGGAACAGCGCCAGCCGCCCCAGTTTAGCGGGTCGCTTCGCCCGCGCGCCATACATTGCTTGGTGGTCAGTCTGGGGGTCATCTCACACGCAAAGAGGCCGCCTCCGTCAAGAGGCGACCCCTGAGGTTTCAAACTGTTAGAGATTCATTTCACTTGGGTTGTCGATACTTCAAACGCGAGTGTTCACGACACGCTCAGGCGGCGGTTGACTTTCCCAGTTCTGGAGATCGGCCCCGGTTCCGCGTCTCAGAGACGCGTTGGCGATTGGGCCCTGTGGGACGCGCGGCGTGCCGCTGGTGATCCCTCATCGGCGATAGTGGCCGCGGGGACCATTAGCTGTCGACCTGCAGTCTGCAGTCGAGCAAGTGCGTAGCGCGGAGATTCATCGTTTTGCAATTACCTCCTTTGAGCACTTGGCTCACCGACCACCATAGCACCGTCCACCGCGCCGGCCGGTTACAGGACGGTAACCAGGGTTGCATTTGCGAGACGGTTGCTTGATGCTGGTTTCCGACCTCCGCGGCACGCGGGCTGCTCAGGAGCGAGCATGACCAGCCACACGTCAAATCCTGGCGTCACCGATTCCTACACCGCGTCCGAGTGGACCCAGCAAACAATGTTTGGCCACCTTTCCGCACAAAAGTGGCTCATCGTTGGCGCGGCGTGTTTCGTCGGCGCCCTCTGGCTGTGGTCCTCGCGCCGCAAGGCACCCGAGGAGCAGGCCGCCCGCAGGCTCGTGCGTGACTGGCGTCACGTGGACGATGTGGATGACGCCCGCGACTTGCTCGGCTCCAACGTGCCGACCATCCTCAAGCCCGCGTTACTGACCGCGCTCCAGGAGATCGAGGACCAGGTGCACACCCTGTTCCGCCGAGCCGAGCGCGAGATCAACCGCCTCTAACCGCACTGCTTCTCTCTCAACAGTTCTGTTTCTCGCCAGAGAGGAAAATCGCCTGTCTCTCTAAAGAGGGGAAGCCTCCGTCTCTTGGGACGTTGCTGCGTAGAGCGCTCGGCAGCGTAGGCCCGAAGCGCTGTACGCAGTGGCAGTACCACCAGGAAGGTTCCTGACCAGGACCGCTCCATGACCAGGAAGGCTCCTCGTGGAATTCGCTAGGACGGATCCGTGTCGGAGACGGAGTAGCCAGCGCGGGCGTGCGTCAGCACGTACCGCGGCTGGCTGGCCACGTCTTCGATCTTGCGCCGCAGGCGTGCCACGTTCACCCGCAGCAGGTGCACCTCGTCGCGGTACGCCGGTCCCCAGACCTTCTGCAGAATGGTTCGAGCAGGCACGATCTCGTTCGGCGTGCGCGCCAGCAGCGCCAGGATCGCAAACTCCGTAGGCGTCAAATCCACAGGCTTGCCAGCCTTATAGGCCAGGTGTTGATCGAAGTCGACTCGCAGGTCACCGGTCTCGAAGACCTCAGGCCCGCCATTGCCCGCGTAGACCTGCGAGCGCCGCAGCAGTGCATTCACGCGCGCCAGCAATTCCTTCGAGGCAAACGGCTTCGTCTGATAATCGTCCGCGCCGGCTTCCAGGCCCGCGACCTTGTCTGCCTCGCTGCCGAAGCCAGTCAAGATCAGAATTGGCGAGATCACCGACTCGGCCCGCAACTGTCGGCACAGCTCCACCCCGTTCATGCCGGGCATGCCAATGTCGAGCAGATACAGGTCGGGCTTGACCTTGCGTGCAAGCTCCAAGGCCGAAAGCCCGTCCCCCGCTTCGACGACGTTGTACTGGCCCTGCTCCAGCGTCCAGGTCAGCAGATTGCGCAAGCGTGGATCGTCGTCGGCGATCAGGACCGTGCGACGATCTTCAAATTGCGGAGACATACAAGGTAGTCCTCAGGCGACCGACTCATGCAAATTCAGGGTGGGACCAGTCAAGCTTGGGCGCGGCGCTTCGCGGATTCGCGTCACGCGCCGAAGTTGATCGACGGTTTCGGCCAGCTCCTTGGCGCCGCTCACGATCTCAGACACGAGGTCATTCATACTCTCGGGCAAGCCCGGGTACTCCGCCAGCATTTCGGCATAGCCGAGCACGACCCCGAGCCGATTGTTCAGTTCATGTTGAGCGGTGCGCGCCGCAAGCAGCACCCCTTCGAGCCGTGCACGTTCGAGCGCAGCTAACGCTGCTGCGCAAAAGGTCGCCATGGTTTCGAGGTTTTCAGCTTCCTCTCGCGTGAAGCTGCGTCTTGGATCGCGCGTGCCCAGTGCGAGGGTCCCGAGCAATTGGTTCTCGTGCACCAGCGCAACAGCGATGCAACTGCCCTGCATGGCCGGCCGGCGCTGCGCCGCCGCCGCGGATGCCACTTCGCGCATCGTGCTCAGTAGTGGAGCCGCGTCTTCCTGGGAAAGGCCGACTAACTCCTGGCCCACCACGCTTTCGTTCTCGTCGGCGACCTGTGAAACGAAGCCTGCCTGGAGCTCGCTGAGTCGCAGTGTCTCTTCGAGCAGCGTTTTGAATAAGCCGCTGGGCTCGCGCGCAGTGGACACCTGGCGGGCCAGACGCAGCAGCGCCTCGCGTCGGCGGTGGTGATTCACCACCCGCTCGGCCGTGACCATGCGGGCGGCCAGGTCTTCCATGTCGAAGGGCTTGGCCAGGTAGTCGTCGGCGCCTGACTTGCGGCCGGTCAGGTGGTGCTGCTGATCGCCGAGCGCGGTCAGCATGATGAAGTAGGCGTAGGGCGCGCTTGACTCGCGCACGCGTCGGCACAGCTCTGGGCCTTCGACGCGGGGCATCAGCCAGTCGCTGATAATCACATCCGCGCCGTTCTCCTCGAACAGGCCCCAGGCCTCTTCGCCGTCGCGGGCGAGGGTGACCGCTTGACCCTGGCGCTCGATGAGATCGTGCAGGAGATCGCGTATGCCGGAGTCGTCCTCGGCAATGAGCACCCGCATTCTCAATACTTGATTAAAAGCCTACTCGCTGGGTCCAGTAGCGGCCACTTCGTCGGCAACCTGGCGCAGTTCGGCAATGCGGTATGGCTTGGCGATGATGCGATCGACGCCGCGCAAGCGCGCTTCGGCCAGGTCGATCGCCGCACCCCACCCTGTGACCAGGACGAAGCGCGTGCCTGGCGATCGCTGTCTCACGGCCTCGGCAACTTCCCAACCGTTTTTGCCCGGGCCGAGGCCCAGGTCGGAGATGATCAGATCGAAGGGTGCGTCCTCTTCCAGGATCGTGATCGCTGCGTCGCCCGAATCGGCCACACAGACGTCGTGGCCGCGTTGCTTCAGCACCAGCGACGCCATGCGCGCAAGCTGATCTTCATCTTCGACAATCAAGATCCGAATCAGTCGGCCAGGCGCCTCAGTCACTCGCTCCGTTGTACGCGCGCTCGGTTTGGCCTGCTGCTCCGAAGGCGGCAGCGAAATGATGAAGGACGTACCGCGGCGCGGGTCTGACTCGACGTCGATGCTGCCCATGTGGCGTTCGACGATGCTCAGCACCTGTGGCAGGCCCAGGCCAGTCCCACGCTCGCCCTTGGTGGTGAAAAACGGGTCGAAAATCTTGGCCTGGATATCCGGCGGAATGCCGGTACCGGTATCGCGGACTTCGATCACGACGCGATCGTCCTGGGTGCGCGCAACCAACTGAATCGAGCCACCCTGAGGTAGCGCGTCCACCGCGTTGAAGATCAGGTTTGTGATCGCTTCGCGCAGGGCTGCTGCCGAGCCCGTCACGGCCAGGTTTTCCGACGCGTCCACGCTCAGGTGGATAGGTCGACCTTCGGCTTGCGGTGCATCGCGCCAGCGCGGGGCGGTCAGGCGGGCGGCGTCGCGCAGCAGCTCCTGGACGTCGAGCCGCTCGGCCTCGGCCAGCAACTCCTGGCTTCGCACGAAGGTCAGCAGGCCGCGTAGCGCCTGGCCACCTTCCAGTGCTGCTCGTGCAGTAATCTCGACCATCTCGCGGACGCGCAGCAGGTCTGGTGATTCGAGGCTGAGCTCCTGCCGCGCCATGTCGCTGTAGCCCGTGATCAGCGCCAACGACTGATTCAGGTCGTGGGCGATGCCGCTGGCCATCTCTCCAAGCGCGCGAAGTCGCTCGCCATGGGCCTGCGCGCGCCGGACCGCCTGGCCCTCACGGCGGGCAGTGTTGTCGCGGGCCACACCTACCAACCGCACCGCCCGCCCAGCGTGATCACGCTCCACCGCTGCTTCGACTAGCAGCCATGCTGTGCGCCGCGACGGCTCCAGATTCAGGCGAGCCTCGAAGGTCACCTCGTTTCCGTCTGAAATGGCCTCGCGAATGACGCGTTCCACATTCGGTCGATCCTCGGCCTGGATGTGCTGGAGCAGCCCCGCCAGGGAGCCGTTGAGCTGTTCGAAGCCGGCGCAAGCCGCCCCGCCGTCGGGCCAGAGCTCGAGATGGTCCTCGCCGACGTTGTAATCCAGCGCGCACATGCGGCCGGCCGCGAGGGCCAGCTGCAGCCGCTGCTGCTCGCGCTGCAGTTCTGTATCCGAGTACGTTTCGTGCGCCATCCCGTCCACCTCGGGGCGAACGCTTTGTTGCCGGAACGTTACAGCACGGAACGTGCCGGCTGGCACGTGATTTGCCGCTGAGGTTGCTCCACGGAGGTGCTCTCGAGGGTGAGACGGATACAACTTCTCGTGGCCTGCGACCGTCACGCGGTCAGTCGCGGCCAGGCGGCGCGGATGTGCATGATCGCCAGTCTGGTAACGGGAATGCTGATGTACTTCATGGATCCTGAACGTGGGAAACGGCGGCGCCACATGGCGCGGGATCGCCTGTTTGCCCGAATGCGTCGTGTGGCGCGCGGGACGCGCGGGATTTTTCGCGGTGCGGCTGCCGAAACGCTTGGCGTCTCGCACCGTATCGTGCACCTGGTACCCCACCCGACGGAGATCCCGGACGACGAAACGTTGCGCCAGCGTGTCGAAAGTCAGCTATTCCGCGACCGCCACATCCCCAAAGGCGATATGAACATCAGCTGTGAGCACGGGATGGTGATCCTGCGCGGCGAACTGGAAAGTACGGTCGAGATCGCGCAGCTGGAAGAACGCGTGCGGCATATGTCAGGTGTGCGTGGAGTGCAGAACTTGCTTCACCCGCATGGCACCCCCGCCCCGAACAAGGAGAGGTCACTTCGTTCACGTTCAGGATGAAACGAGGATGCCCTCGGCGACGCCGAAGACGCCGAGCGGCTCGAGCACGTCCAACGCGCGCGTGATGTCAGCTGCGGCGACGGAGCGTGAAAGCTCCAAGGTTCGGATGGTGTCTTCACGTAAGTAGCGCGCGAGCATCGCGAAGTTCGTGTCTCCCTGCCCGGGCGCCTGGTGATCACGCGCCGCGCGCGTATCGTGGATGTGCATCCCAACGAGCAGATGTCCGTAGCGCCTGAGCAGTTCTTCGTGTTCGAAGAACCCAAGGTAGTCGAGCTTGGCGCCATGCCCCGCGTCGTGCCAGTAGCCGACTGGCAGCCCGTCGCATGCGCCGAGCACGTCGGCGAACTCGTCGAGGCTCGGGATCTCCTGGTAGTTGTCACGGCACTCCAGGCCCAGGCGAACGCCAGTTTCCTTGGCATGCTCACCCAACGCACGTATGCTCTGGATCGCGGCCTCCAGGTGCGGCCCTTTGTTGGCCTCGCGCTCTTGCCATGCCTGGTCGCGTAAGCGGAGATGCCCATCCGAGAGCCGTCCCTCGCGCTCGACCACGTCGATGAGCGCGCGCTGGCGTGACATCACTCCGCTGTTGCCGAGGTGAATCACGACGGCTTTGGCGCCATATTTCGCGGCCGCATCGATAGTCGCCTTGTGTGCATCGACCGAGCGTGTCCGTTCGGAGGGGCTGGTGGACGCGAGCCAGTCACCGATGCCGCCGCTGGCTGGTACTGGACACGGCCCGTGGAGGCTGGCGATCTCCATGTCCTGTCGATGCGCGGCCTGCGCAAGCGCCTCGAGGGCATCAGGTGTGTAGTGCGCGTAGGCTTCGAGTCGGCGAAAGCCGAGGCGGCGATGTTCTTCCAGGAGTCGATCAGGGCTGAAGCCCGGCCCGTTCCAGGCCGTCGACAGCCCAATTGGTTCCGTCACGGCTCAGACTGTAGCCTGTGCGGCCTGACGCCTGGCGGGTAGCAACGCGACTACGGCGACCGCTGAGATCACCACGAGGCCCCAGAAGATCGGCTCATAGCTGTGGAGACCGTCGTAGGCAGCGCCAGCTCCAAACGGGGCCGCGGCCTGTGCCAGCGACAGAGCAAACTGCAGCACGCCCGCGATGCTGGCGTACCGCGCCACGCCATACAGGTCGGCTATCAGCGCCGGCCGTACGAGCGTGGCGAGCCCGCGCTGTGCGCCGAAGAGCGCCACGAACACCAGGACACCAGGTGTGCTTTTGATGACCAGCAGGATGGCTATCGATATGGGCTGTAGGGCCAGGATGCCGATGCCCAGTGTCCTCGGGCTGATTCGATTCCCGAACGGCGTCAGCGCCAGTCGCGCGAGCACCTGCATCGCACCGATCGAGCCTGTAAGCGTCGCCGCGAAGGTTGCGTCGTAGCCACGGTCCTGCAGATAGGGCAACAGGTGCACGCCAATCGCCACGGTCGTGAGGCTGGTGAGCCAAAAAGCGGTGGTCAGCCACCAGAACTCCTTGCTTCTGATGGCCTCTGAAACGTTGGTTGTCCCCGCCGCGGACGTCGTGCGCTCGGGTCCCTTGCGCAGGAGCAGCGCGTGCGCGGGGATCGTGCCAACCCCAAGAATGATTGCCAGCGTGATCAGCGACTGGCGCCAGCCCTGCTGTTGCACCAGTGCCCCGGCAAGCGGGATGAAAATCGTGCTCGCAAAGCCCGCCATCAGCGTGATGACCGTCAGCGCCTGAACGCGATGTCGATCGAACCATCGATTGGCGGTCGCGAACGCCGGGTCATACAGCGTGGCGGACATGGTGAGACCAATGGCCGCCCACACGGCGTACAGCATCGGCAGGCTGCTGGTGTTTGCCCAGGCCAGGACCAGGCAGGTCGCGATGACGGACCCAACGGTCATGAGCAGTCGCGGCCCGTGGCGGTCAAGCCAGCGGCCGACCGGTATGGCGGCCACCCCGCCGAGCAGGCTTGCGAGCGAAAAGGCACCCGTCATCGCTCCGCGCGACCAGCCCAGCTCGCGCTCCATCGGCGCGAGGTACACGGTGAAGGCGTAGTACAGCACGCCCCACGAGATAGTCTCGGTGACCCCGAGCGTAAAGACCAGAACCCAGCCGTAATACGGCCGCCGCACACCCACTGCGCTACACGGTAGCCCGCCCGCCGGCGTTACGGACGGTAACGCAAGAGGCGACGAATCGGTCGCGTTTCGTTGCTCCACCGTCTAAAACGCAACGGACCTCGCAAACCGCTTGCCCTAGGATTGTTAAGTGGTGACGCATTCGAATCGCGTTGTGCTTGTCGTCGAGGACGATGAGTCCATCCGCAACGTGATTACCGACGTCCTGGAGGATCGCGGCTACCGCGTGATCGGCGCGACCAACGGCGCCGACGCGCTCCATCAGTTGGAGCAGGCCAAGCCTGATGTCATGGTGTTGGACCTGCTCATGCCCGTGATGCACGGCTGGGACTTCATGGAGGCATACGCCGAAAAGACCGGCGGCAACCCGATCCCGATCGTCGTCGTGAGCGTGAATTCCGCGTTGCCGCGCTCGTTCAACCGCTTCGGCGTCCACAGCGTGGTCCGAAAACCCTTCGACGTGGACGACCTGGCGCAGTCCGTGGAGGCAGCTCTCGAGCTGAACGTCGCCCACTCCAACTAAAAGGCTTGCCAGAAAAGTATCTTAGTAGCTAAGATACTCAGCGTGACCTCGGATCTGCGGAGCGCGCTGCTGCGTCGCCTGGTCGGCGCGCTCGGCCGCACCGCTGCTCAGCACAGCCTGTTTGTTCAGGCGACGGCCAGCCGCCTCGGCATTGGCCCCACAGACCTGGACTGCTTGCTGTTGTTGAACGATCTCGGCCCCGCCAGTGCGGGCCAGCTGGCCGAAGTGCTGGGCCTGACAACGGGTGCTATCACCGGCGTGGTTGATCGGTTGGTCACCGCAGGGTTCGTCCTGCGTGAGAGCGATCCGTCCGATCGCCGCCGCGTGATTGTGCGGCCGGTGCCAGACCAGACCCGCCGCATCGACGACCTCTTTACGCCTGTGCTCTCGCTGCTCGCCGGCTCGTTGGAGCCAATCGATGAGACGAGCCTTGCGCAGGTCATCGAGGTGGAACGTCGAGCGGCCGCGGCCCTCGAGCAAGCCACGGCCCAGTTGCGCGCCGAGGAGTCGGGCATGGCTGGCGCGGCCACCTTCAGCGCGCCCATCGGTGCGCTCCGGTCCGCGTGCTTGGAGTTTCCGAACGGCGCCTCGAACGTCCGCATCTTCGCCGCCGACCCAACGACCAGCGAGCTGTATCACGCCACCTTTGACGGCGTGCAGCCGACCGTCCGCATGCAGGGCGGCAGCGTGATGGTCCGCTACCGGCGCCTCGGGCCGTTCGAGTGGGGTAATGCCCGCTATGCAGGCACTGTCTCGCTGAATCCAGGCATTCCGTGGAGCGTTGCCGTGCGCGGTGGCGGCTCGGGCGTGAGCCTGGACGCCCGCGGCCTCGAGCTGCTCGGTCTCACCGTCGAAGGTGGCGCGAGCAAGCTTGCGGTGTCCTTACCCGCGCCGCGCGGCCGTGTGCCTGTGTGTGTCGAGGGCGGTGCGAACCGCGTCGACATTCGTCATCCAGCCGGTGTCCCTCTGCAGCTGCAGGTGCGGGGTGGCGCCAATCGCCTCGAATTCGACGCACAGCGCTTCGGCGCTGTTGGCGGCGAATTGCGGCTGGCCAGTCCAGGCTGGGAGCTGACCAGTAATCGCTATGACGTCGAGGTTCGGGGTGGTGCGAGCCGCCTCACCGTTCAGGAGGAGGAATAGAAGGTTCCGTGCTGACTACCATGAGTGAGCGATCTGAGTCGCCCAACTACGCGATGTTGCCTGCCCCGCCGCTGCCGCCCACGCTGACCGTTCTCTTTGGCAGCCTCAAACGCAATGGTCGTTTTTCGGTGCCGCCCGAGCTGCAG
>Ga0213876_10001164_pt1 | contig 16601 bp, 14 predicted proteins | sample BarmaccomBMRX_R9_FD_160113 | JGI IMG/M metagenome (GOLD analysis project Ga0213876, IMG submission 160113) | Root-associated microbial communities from Barbacenia macrantha in rupestrian grasslands, the National Park of Serra do Cipo, Brazil - RX_R9 | ecosystem: Host-associated > Plants > Roots... | reverse complement strand
ACTTTTCGAATCGATCCCGTCAACTCAGGCGGCGCGATCACCCAACCTACTCGCCAGCCCGTAACCGAATAGGTCTTGCTCAAGCTGTTCACTAACACGCAGCGCTCACGCATGCCCGGCAGCGTTATAGGCGGAACATGCCGCTCACCGTCGAACACGATGTGCTCGTAAATTTCGTCCGTGATCAGCAGGCAATCGAACTCTTCGCAGAGGTCGCAGATGGATTGCAATTCGGCTCGCGAAAACACCCTGCCAGTCGGATTGTTAGGCGTATTCACAATCACGGCGCGCGTGCGCGGGTTGAATGCGGCGCGCAACTCGTCTTTGTCGAACATCCACTCCGGCGCGCGCATGCGCACGTAGCGGCAAACCGCTCCGCTCAACTGCGAATCCGGCCAATAATTCTCATAGAAAGGTTCAAAGACCACGACTTCGTCGCCAGGATTCAGCAGCGCCAGCAATGACGCAATCATTCCTTCCGTGGCGCCGCAGCAAACCGTCAGCTCGCGTTCGGGGTCGATATCGATTGCGTAGAACCTTCGATAATATTCAGCAATCGCGTCGCGAAACGGCTTGGCCCCCCACGTGATGGCGTATTGATTTACATCAGCGCCAATCGCCTGCTGCGCCGCATGCTTCAGCTCGGCGGGCGCGGCAAAATCCGGAAATCCCTGCGCCAGGTTGACCGCCCCATGCTTTAAGGAGAGCCGTGTCATCTCGCGGATGACGGATTCCTTGAACTCAGCAACGCGCGCGCTCTGAAAACGCCGCCCCACGGAAGCAACTGTCACTTCGGCGCCTGCTCCGACCACGGCGGCACGATCCCGTTCATTCGCGCATAAGCCACCAATTGGCCCATGTGTTCGTTGGCATGCACGATGATGCGCAGGTACATACCATCCACGCTGGCGCTGCGATGCCACACCGTCACTTTTCGCTGCAGATCAGACACCGTCTCCTTTGCGTGCGCTGTCTTCACCGCCTCCAATGACCGTTTCAACCAGGCGATCACCTGGGCCTTATCCGTCACCGTCTTGTCTATACCCTCTTTCAAATCTGGCGGAAAAGGCTGGCCCGTTATCGCGAGCAGTCCAAAGTTGGCGTCCGTGATGTGCATGAAGACTTCGCTGGTCGATCGCACTCCCGGCGCGGGACGCCAGCTGTATTTGTCCTGTGGAATTGCTTCCGCGAGCGCCACTAATTGTCTCGACACGTGACCCCACTCCCCGTCGTAGCCCTGCCACAATCCTTCGAGCGGATCCACCTGTGCATGTAGCACTACGCTCAGCGCCAGTCCTAACAACAGCTTCTTCATGTTTCCTCCCTGGGCAACGCTTGCGATTTGCGCCGCGCTTCTAGAAGCGTAACAGCAAATCACAACTCCGCTTTGATGAGTTTCAATTCGGTGATATGATCGACCACTAATCCGTAAATCAAAACCATTCTTTTGTGTGCCCAATAAATGGACAGGCAATTGCCACGGAAGGGAATCATATGTCAAGTACTGCCTCGCAGCCCGCTGTTAAGACGGGCATTCAATTCACCGAAACCATGCGCGGTTTTTTCGCGATGGGCGAAACCGGTGATTTTCAGGCCGCCGCTGACAAAGGCCAGCAACAAAACTCGCCCTTTGAATTTACTCTGACCGTCGCCTCGAATGATATCGACGACATGCTCAGCAGTCCGCAGCATCCCGCTGTCATGAATGGCACCGTAAATGCGCCCGCGCTGTCCGGCAAACCTTTAACCGTTCGGGATGGCGTCTTTCAACTTTTTGTACAAGATCCCGCTAACGTCGACACGCGCAACATGAATTACCGCATGACCATGACCGCGGACGACGGCCGCAGTTGGTTCTTTACCGGATTCAAAGTCGTGCACCCTAATCCCGTATGGGACATCTGGCACGACACCAGCACACTCTACATCACCGTCTACGCCGGCGTCGACGACACGGCCCCGGTCGCGGGTAAGGGCGTGTTGCACATTCTTCCCGCCGATTTCGCCAAACAGATGACCACTCTCGAAGTCACCAACGCGGCGAACCCCGTCGACGCGCTCACGCAGATGGCCCGCTTCGGCCACTTCTTCGCGGGCGTGCTGTTCGACATCTACGGCGGGATCTTTTCGCAGTCAACTGTATTCGACCCCAGCGCGCCGCCGCGCCAGAAGCGCCCACTGCGCGTCGATGCGCCCACTGTATATACGTTTCCCGCCAAGGATGGGGTCGCTCTGCGCCTGACACGCTATCAGGGCGGCAGCAAAGGGCCGGTGATTCTTTCGCACGGCCTGGGCGTCTCGAGCCTTATTTTTTCCGTCGATACCATCGACACGAATCTGCTCGAATATCTCTTCGCGAACGGCTACGACGTATGGCTGCTCGATTTTCGCGACAGCATTGCGCTGCCCGCGTCTTCCTCAGAATGGACCGGCGATGACGTGGCGAATAACGACTATCCCGCGGCCGTCGATTTCGTTCGCCAGCAGACCGGAGCCAAGGATGTTCAGATGGTTGTGCATTGCTGGGGTTCGACGACTTTTTTCATGTCGATGCTCGCTGGCCTTCAAGGTGTTCGTTCCGTCGTCGCCTCGCAGATCGCAACTCATTTTGTCGTGCCTACGATGAACAAGATCCGCACCGGCCTCCATCTTCCCGAATTTCTCGACAAAATCGGCGTCAAATCTCTGACTGCTTACGTCGACAGCCACGCCGATTGGTGGAACCGTCTGTATGACGATTCCCTGCGCGTCTATCCGGTGCCCCTCGACAATCTTTGCAACAACCCCGTCTGTCACCGCATTACGTTCATGTACGCGTTGCTATATGAGCACGCGCAGCTCAACCAATCTACTCACGAGAATGCCCTGCACGAAATGTTTGGCATCGCCAATATCAAGTCGTTCGACCAGATCTCGCTCATGACGCGCAAAGGTCACATCGTCGCGGCCGACGGGTCCGAAGCTTATCTTCCGCATCTCGACCGGCTCGCAGTGCCCATCACCTTTATTCACGGCGGTAGTAATGCTTGCTTCCTTCCGGAGAGCACGCAGATCACTTACGACACACTTTGCAAGGCGAACGGCAGCAGCCTCTATTCGCGTCACGTGGTCCCGAATTACGGCCACATCGACTGCATCTACGGCAAGAACGCCGCGAACGACATCTACCCGCTGATGCTCGATCACTTGGAGCAAACCGCAACCGCGCACTAACGGACCTTCAAACAATGTTCAACAAATCCGCTGCGTGGTTCAGCCGCGTCGTCTGGCTGGGAATTATCTTCAATCTGCTGTTCGTAGCAGAACAGATATTTGCGCCCGACATGGTCAACGTCGGCATGGGCGTGCCGGTTACCGGCACCACCGTCTGGAATGTCGCGCACGGCGCGATGGTGCTTGCGCTTTCGCTGCTCTATATTCCAGCCGCGATCGATCCACTCAAATATCCTCTTTACTCGTGGATGATCGTGCTCTCGCGCCTCATTGCCGCGGTGCTATGGGCGTTTGTCGCCACTTCGCAGCCCGGGTTTATCGGCGCGCTCGTGATGGACGGCTCCTTCGGTGTCGCGGAAGGCATCCTGTTGCAATTCGCTCTGCCGGTTGACAAGAGAATGAGTGCCGGGCACCTGGCTCGCTTCTTCGCGCGAATCTGGGCCTGGACGCGAACCGAGTTTGCTTATCCAGCGGTGCGCATCGGCGCGGCCGTCGTGGTCGCGGTCGTCGCAATCGTCGCATATCTCCTCTGGTACAACCTCGTGCGCGCCGAGCCCGACATCCAATACTCGGCCGTGCAGGATCACTTCAAATATGGTGCTATCGGCTTAGGTTCCAACAGCCGCATTCCGTATTGGATCTGGAAAGTTTTGCCCGATATGTTCCCGGAAAAACTGCCCGGCCCCGGCGGCTGGAGTTCTCTCGGTCTGATCATGGAAGACGGTCACGATCTTCCGGTCGGCTTCGCGCATCGCAAAATCGGCTACGATTCAGTCGAAGCAAACTGCGCGCTCTGCCACACTGCGCTGATTCGCCGCACTGCGACGAGTAAGCCCGAACTGGTTCTGGGTGCTCCTGCGCACACGCTCGACTTACAGAGCTTTCAACGTTTCCTATACAGTTGCGCCTCCGATCCGCGTTTCACTGCCGGCAATGTGATTGCGGCCATCGATCGGGTTCACAAGCTTTCGCTGCTGGATTCTGTGCTGTATCGTTTTCTGATCATTCCGGCGACGAAAGAAGGATTGCTAGAACAGAAGATCGCCTACGCCTGGCAGGATTCGCGTCCGCAACAGGGTCGCGGGCGAACCGACACCTTCAATCCGACTAAGTTTAATGTCTTTCACATGGCCGACGACAACACCATCGGCACTGTTGATTTACCGCAAGTCTGGAACCAGAAGCCGCGCGAGAGCATGTATCTGCACTGGGATGGCAACAACAACAACATCCATGAACGCAACTACGCGGCTGCTATGGCAATCGGCGCCACGCCCAAAACCGTCATCCTGCCCAGCTTTCAACGCGTCACTGATTTTCTTCTGACCCTTCAGCCGGCCGCGTATCCGTTTCCCATCGATCAGGCGTCCGCCGGACGCGGCAAGCCGCTATTCGATCAGCAATGCGCAGGCTGTCACGCGTTTGGCGCGAAAAACACGGGGCAAGTCGAGGAGATTGCGCAGATCGGCACAGACCGCCATCGCCTCGATTCCTTTTCAGCCGCGCTGGTCGATCGCTTCCATTCCATCAACCAGCCCCCGTTTGTCTTCGATGCCTATCGCAAGACCAACGGCTATGCCAGCGTGCCGCTCGATGGCATCTGGGCGCGCGCGCCTTATCTGCATAACGGTTCCGTTCCGAATCTCGACGCGATGCTCGAAGCGCCGCAGAATCGGCCCGTCACTTTCTATCGCGGCTACGATGTCTACGATCCTGAGCACGTCGGCTTTGTATCGACTGGTCCCGAAGCCGCGCAAGTCGGCTTCTTCGTCGATACCAACGTACCTGGCAATAGCAACCAGGGCCATCTGTACGGCACGGATCTGACCGGGCCGCAGAAAAAAGACCTGATCGAATATCTCAAGACACTCTAATGGCAACTCAAAGTACTACTGCCGCTGCTACACCTGCGCCTGCGCGCATGACCCAATCGCGCTTTGCGGATCTGTCACTCTTTCATTCGGCGCTCGATGAAGTGCTGGCGCGCCAAAACGACAATCAGCGGCCCGATCCCAGCCATACGAGCGTGCAAGCAGCAGCAGCCGTCACACAAGCGGCCGAAGTGCAGGGCCTGATTCACGCGCTGAGCACCCCTGTGAGCGCCGTGCCCGCTATTTGCGATTCGAACGTCGCCACTTACTGTGCGTCACTCGCGCGAAATTTGGCGCTCGCGAAAGTGCAAGGCAACCAGGCGCTTGTGAGTCGATATCAGGCGGAGCTCACCAACCCCGATTCAGTCTGCAGTCCACACTGGATTGAAGCCGCGGAGAAGTATGCCGAGTTCGTTCTCTGTCGCGGAACAATTCCCTATCGCCGCTGGAAGAGCATCGGCGACTTCGTTATCGAAGGCAAGCTGTCTCCGAATGCCCGCGTTGGAATCATCGGTGATTGGGGCACGGGGCAGCCCGATGCGCGCACGGTCCTCGAACAGATGGCGCGCAAGAACTTGCAAGTCGCGATTCATCTCGGTGACATCTACTACTCGGCTACCGAATTCGAATGTGACAATTATTTCTCGAACATTTGGAACGATGTTCTGAAGTTGCCCGGCAGCGGAATCGCTTCCTATACGCTCGCCGGCAATCACGACATGTTTTGCGGGGGCGTCCCTTACTACAATCTCCTCGACCGGCTTGGCCAGCCCGCGAGTTACTTCTGTCTCCGCAATGATAGCTGGCAGATCATTGCGATTGATACCGGACTGCACGATGCCAAGCCTGATGGCACTCAGCCGACTTACTTGGAAGACACCGAAATCCAATGGCTGCGAGACAAAATCCAAAATCGCAACGGCCGGCGTACGATGCTGCTCTCGCATCACCAACTTTTTACCGCATATGAAGACATTCCGGGCGGCGGCGCAATCAATCAGAAACTATATGGCCAACTGAAGGACCTGCTGCCGCAGATCGACATCTGGCTGTGGGGTCATGAGCACAACCAGGTGATCTACCAGAGCTACCTCGGCGTGCTGGGGCGCTGCATCGGCCACGGTGCATTTCCTATTGGCGCCGATGAGGTTCCGGTGCTGAAGCACGCCGAAATCCCGGTCGAGAGTCTCAGGCTGAGCGGCGATCCATTTCTCGATCACGGCTATGTCATCGTCGACTTGAACGGGCCTGCGGCAACCATTTCTTACTTCGTCAGTTCGGACGAGAACAAGCCTGTCTTTACTGAAACTCTCTAGAGCTGGAGCAGCCAATTTATGGACTTTGACGTCGTGGTGATTGGCAGTGGATTTGGCGGTGCAGTTACCGGCTGCCGTTTGGCGGAGGCCGGCTACCGCGTCCTGATTCTCGAGCGCGGCCGGCGTTGGGACAAAACCAGCTATCCGCGCGACCCCGGCGACATGTGGTTGTGGAACAACAAGTGTCCGGAGAAGCAGCACGGTTGGCTTGATCTCCGCGTTTTCACTCACATGTCGGTCGCTACTGGCGCTGCTGTGGGCGGCGGTTCGCTGATCTACGCCAACATCTCGTGCGAAGCTCCTCAAGCTGTCTTTCAAAACAACTGGCCGCCTGAAATTACTTACGCCGAACTCAAACCACACTACGATACAGTCGCGAAGTTCATGAACGTCCAAAAGGTTCCCTTAAACCAGTGGACCAATCGCATGAAGCTGATGCAGGACGCGGCGCAGAAAGCCGGTTTCGGCGATCGCTTCAAGCAGCTGGAACTCGCCGTATCCTTCGATCCGCAGTTCGATCTAAGTCAGCCCGATCCTTTCAACGTCATCAACAGTAAGCGCTTCGTGAATGATCAAGGGGTCGAACAAGGCACGTGTGTTCACCTCGGCAACTGCGACATCGGCTGCGACGCTGACGCGAAGAACACGCTCGACCGCAACTACATCGGCTGGGCCGAACAAAAAGGCGCAGATGTTCGTGAGCTGCATCTGGTCACCAACATTCAACAGAACGCCGACTCGACTTACACGGTCTCGTTCAACCAACTGGCGAACAATAAAGTCACGCCGGGCAGCGTATCGTCACGTATCGTCATCGTCGCTGCCGGTTCCATCGGCTCAACGGAGCTTTTGTTGCGCTGCCGCGAAGAGCACAAGACACTGCCCAATATCAGTCCGTTCCTCGGGTCCAACTGGAGTTCGAACGGCGATTTCCTGACGCCTGCCTTTTACGATTCGCTCGACGTCAGCCCCTCACACGGCCCGACAATTACCTGTGCCATCGATTTCCTCGATCGCAGCCAGGATGGACAAAGCTTCTGGATCGAAGACGGCGGTTTTCCAAATCTGTTTGCAGATTATGTTCAGCGTCTCGACTCTAGCTCAATCAAAAATGTCGAAGCCAAACTCATCCTGGACGCCTATCGTCACATGTTCATCGCCGACGATCTGGAACCGTTCCGTAACGTGATGCCGTGGTTCGCACAGGGCGTCGATGCAGCGAATGGAACACTGTCGTTGCATCACGACATCTTCTCCGGCGAGCCGTGCCTGAGCCTCGCCTGGGACATCGGTAAATCGAAGCAGACTATTGACGCGATCGTCGCCATGCATCTGAAGCTTTCAGCCGTAACCGGCGGTCACCCGGTCGTGCCCCCAACCTGGTCGCTGCTGCACAACCTGGTCACGCCCCATCCTCTCGGCGGCTGCGGCATGGGAACCAGCATCGTGAATGGCGTCGTCGATCACGCGGGCGAAGTCTTCAACTACAAAAACTTGTACGTCGCCGACGCCGCGATTATCCCCGAAGCGCTCGGCGTCAATCCTTCACGTACCATCGGCGCTCTCGCTGAGCGCATCGCGAGCATCATCAAAGCGGAAGGCCGCTAGCGGTTTCCCACAACGTCTATCGCGGCGCCATCGGATTCCGGTGTCCACGGCCCTTCATAACTGAACTTGCGCTCCGCGTCGTCCCAACGCAATCGTGTGATTCTGCTCGCACCCTGTTCATACGCATAAGTCACGCCATCGTCGTCATAAAGGGTAAATACCGCGTTCGCGCCGGGATAGACGCGCACCGAGGCAATTTTTTGCGTTTGGGCTGTGCTGTCTATGGGCGCTCCAATGGGAACAATCGAACCGGCACGCACAAATAACGGCAATACGTCAATTGGCGCTGCCGCGGTGACCGTTTGCCCGCCGCTAATGCGCTCGTTGGTCCAATAGTTGTACCAATCCGCTCCCGCGGGGAGATACACGCTGCGGCTGGTCACGCCTTGATCGGTGACCGGAGCGACCAGAAAAGCCGGCCCGAACATATATTCGTCGCGAACGTCGATCGTTCTCGGATCATTCGGAAAATCCATGAACAATCCGCGCATGTAAGGCGCACCGGTTTCGTGTGTCTTGTAACCCAGCGAATAGATGTACGGCAGTAACTGATAGCGCAGCCGCAGATACTTTTCTAGTATCGGCTCGGCTTGCTTGCCGTAAGACCAGACTTCGTTGTAGCGCCGGCTTCCATGCGTGCGAAAGATGGGTTGGAACGCTCCGTACTCAAACCAGCGCACATAGAGCTCCGGGTAATCGTCGTAGCCGCCAACGTTGTCGCGCGCGTCGGATGGATCGATCAGCGGCTGATGTTCGGGATGATGCACCGAAGGCAGATACTGCCAGCCACCGACATCATTGCTCCAATAAGCCATGCCCGAAGCGGCGAAATCGATTCCGGTAGGAATCTGACGCTTCAGCGTGTCCCAGGTCGGATAAATATCCGACGACCAGAACATCGCGCCATTGTGCTGCGCTCCCAAATACGAGTCGCGCGAAAGCACCAGTGCTCGGTTCTTTAAGTCGCGCCGAAAGCCGTCATAAATCGCGCCGGTGTGGAACAACGGATACACGTTGTAGTAGCGCGTCCCCGGTCCAACAAAGAAGTAGCTGCCGTTCGGCGGTAAATCCGGCTCGGTCTCATCGGCCCAAATGGAATCGAACCCTTTGTCCATGAAATTTTGCTTGATGGCGCTCCAGAACCAGCGCGCCGCGTCCGGATTCGTCGTATCGATGTCCGATCCTGCCCGATCGTACGGCAGTCCATTCGTCGGCGTACCGTCGGCGAGCTTTTCGAACCAGCCGTTCTTCAGGACCATGTCGTAGTAGCGCGTACCTGGATTGAAGCGCGGCCACACGCTGATCATCGTCTCGAAACCCATGTTGTGCAGTTCGCGGTTCATCGCTTCCGGATCGGGCCATTTGTCGGGAACCATGTCCATCTGGCCCATCTCTGAAAAATAAAACCAGTCCACCACCAGAACATCGATCGGCAGATGCCGCTCGCGATAGCCTTTCGCGACCGCCATCAGTTCCTCCTGCGTCGAATAGCGCTGCTTGCATTGAATAAATCCGTACGCCGCCTTCGGCAGCATCGGTGTTGTGCCGGTCAGGTCGCGAAAACCGGAATAAATTTCATCCAAACTTGCGCCCGCGATGACGAAATACGAAACACGATTTCCCACTTCCGACGTCCAGCGCGTCTGCTCGTTGAAGCCGGGCTCAATGGTCGTTTTCGACGGATTGTCCCAAACCAAACCATAACCATAGTTAGTGATCAGAAACGGAACTCCGATCGAAGGTCCGCCGGTTGCGGTGTAATCATGCCAGCAACGAACCGTGTGGCCGCGGTGATCTAAATATCCTTCTTGATTCTGCCCGAGGCCGTAGTAATGTTCGTCCGCGGGAGAAACAAACGTTGCGCCGACCCGAAAAAACCGCTCATCCGAAGCGCGCTTATCGACTACGATATCGGCATCGCCGTCCTTGTGATTCGGAACGGCCATGTCCCAGCCAATCTGTTCCAGCAGTTTTTTTCCGTCAATTGTTGTGACCGTGATCCTGAAGCCCGGAGCGGAGCCGTTGAAGTAGCGCCCGATGTCCTTCTGCGTGGGCAGCGCATGCGGGTTCGGCTTCTCGTTTCCCGCGATGGTCACCACCAGCCGCGAGGAGCGGTAAACATCACCCTGTGCGATCGCGCTCTGCTGCCAACTATTCTGCGACGGCTTGGCGGCGAAACCGTATCCCGGCGCCGCCATTGCCTGCGCTTTATCCAGGCTCAACGTGACGCGAATGATATTGGGCGCATACGGTTCCAACATGACCGTAGCGCCGTTTCGCTCGATCACCATCCCCGTCTGCGCTCTCAACGCGAGCACAAGCACTGTTGCCAAACCGATACTGCGACACAAGCCCCAACCGATACCCGTCAACACGCTAAACAAATACCACAGCTTACGATTTGCTCCAGTACGCCGATCCGGTTAAGCTGAGGTTAGGCGGTATCGCTCGATGGAAGAACACAACCAAAGAATGTGGACGAACTTCTTCGGACGGACGTTTGTTGAGCCGAATTCAATTTTCCGGGACCCGAAGGTTCAGCGCATGTTAGAAAAGCTGTCGGAAGCCAACAAATCGATGCGCGGAAAACCCGGGATCACTTTTCTTAAGCCTCGCAAATCAGACGGTTGAATCTCCGGCCTGAATGCCCTACAACCTGCTCCTGCTTCCGCTGTTAGGCGGATTCCTCTTCTTCTTCACGGCCCATCTTTTCCGATTCGGTGCTCAGCGGCTCGAGGGATACAAGCTTCTCTTTCAGTCGGCCATCGCCGGGGTCATTCTGTCTTTCGTTGCGCGGTTGATTGTTTTGGCTATCGCACTAACGCCTGCACGGGCATGGCTAGAACATGCCTGGTTTATCTTTTCTCCCTTTCCTTACTCCGCTAGCAGTGCGCTCGCTATGATCCTTGGCCCCCTGGCAGCGCTCATTTTGAACTTATTCGTAGGTACGGGCAGGGCGAAGGAGATCGAGGTTCGCCGGAACGCGAATGCTCTCATCCGCCTTTTCTATGAGGCTACTAACCAAAATTTCATGGTTTCCGTTACGATGGACAGCCGCAAATGGTATGTCGGCTGGATTGTGGAGACGCCCAGCCTATACCCACAGGAGCAATACTTTCGGTTGCTGCCATATATGAGCGGCTATCGCGACAGCAGCACTCTCGAAACGTTCAGAACGGTTTTCTATGAGGACGTGCTGAATACTCCGGAATTCGACAAAGGCGAACTCGTCCTCACACTGCCGCTTACTTCCGTTAAAATCGCTGGGCGCTTCAATGTAAATGTTTACAACGAGTACTTCGCCGAGCCTGAGGAAGACGAAGCTGCCGCTACTGGCGGAACAACAGGGGCGTGAAGCGAATGCTTATATCGCTGCTGATGGGCTGCGCCAGCGCCAATACGCTGGGAAACTCCGGTAGCGAGATATTCTGCGTCTGCAGATGACTGACATCGCCGACGAAGGTGTCTGACCCGTCGCGCCAACCGTAATCGGTGATGCGACCCTTACCATCCAAGCTCAGCGTCACGATAATGGACGATCGGAGTTCCACGGGCACGAGATTTGCATCCATGTGCTCTGCGTACATCACCGGCACTTCGTAAGCAACCACCTGCGTGGTCCGGCTGATCGTGATTGCCAACAGCGCAAACAGGAGACAACTCGAGACAAATCCGCCAGTCGCCGGAATCGTGAAGGGAGTCATCAGCTCATTCAGACGAATCTTCCAGCCTCGCCAAAAGCGCTGCCAGCGCGATCCACGCGTCTCGAGCACAGCCTGCCGTTCGCGTGAAGCGATTACGCAAAGGGCAGTTTTCAGGTGCGCCGGCGGCCGCTCCTGCGGCAACTTCCGCAACTCTTTTCGGATCATATCCTCCTGATTCGAGTCCATAGAAACTCTTACCGCTTGTGAGCTCATGCGAGTGCTTCCTTGAAGCCCGCACCTGCGTGTTGCGTTAATTCGCGGCGCAAGGCTTCGCGGCCGCGAAGAATTCTTGACTTTACAGTCCCCAGCGAGACCTGCAAAATCTCAGCAATCTCCTCATAAGGTAAGTTCTGGATATCGCGCAGCACAACAGCTGTTCGAAAGACCGGGTTGATTCTGGTTAGTGCCTGCTCAATAAACACTCGCGTTTCACTATCGCGCGCCAATTCGTAAGGAGACGGGCCGGGGTCCTGCGCGAATTCGTAATTACCCTCGTGATCCACCGTTTCTCTCTCTATCGGCACTTCATGGCGGCAATGGCGGGAAAACCAGCGGCGGTGGTTGTGCGCCTCATTCACCGCAATGCGGTATACCCAGGTACGCAAGCTACTCTGTCCCCGAAATCCGCTGACGCCCCGGAAAATTTTTAAGAACACCTCCTGAACCACATCGCAGGCGTCGGTCTGATTGCCGAGCAAACGAAAGGCTACGTTGTAAACGGGCTGTTCGTAGCGCTCGATCAATTCCTCGTATGCAGTTTCAATGCCGGCTCTTAGCCCGCGGAGAATGCGAGCGTCCTCCTCGGAAACGCCGGCCTGAGAGCCAGCCAGAATGGAGAGGTTTTCCGAGTTGCCCATCGCGAGATGTGCCATCGCCTGAATCTTACAACAACGTTACAGCCGATACCGCGCCCGTTATTAATGGCTGTCTGGTTAGACACCGACGCGGTGCCGGAAGTTCCTCAGGCCGCCAGGACTCGCTGGTAGTGGGACTCATATTGGGGAATAATCAGGTCGGTGCAGAAGCGCTGTAGGGCGGTGCGGCGCGCGGCTGTGGATATCCGTTCGTACAGGCCGCCATCGGTAAGCAGGGTCACGATTCGGTTGGCCTGAGCGTCGGTGTCGCCGACCGGTTCCATAAACCCGTCTACTCCCTGCTCAATCAAATCCGGTACTCCGCCGGCCAATGTGGCCACAGGCGGGACGCCGCAGGCCATTGCTTCGAGAGCTGCCAGACCGAACGCTTCCGTCTGGCTTGGGAGATGTAGTACGTGCATGCGCGGAATCAAACGGTAGATGTGGTCCTGCTTGCCGAGGAAATGCACATAAGAATAGACACCCAGTTCGTAGGCGAGCCGCTCAGCGGCACCCCTATCCGGTCCATCGCCGGCCATGTACAACTCGGCGTCAACCTCTTTGCGCACTTTTGCGAACACGTGAATGCAATCGAGCACGCGCTTGACGGCGCGGAAGTTCGAAATGTGGACGATGCGCTTGCGGCCGCGGCTCTGGGCTTCGGGATCGGGGCGATACAACGAGCAATTCACGAAATTGTGAATCACTTCGATGGGGCTATGAATGCCGAAGAACTCTATGGTGCGTTGGCGCATGTATTCGCTGATGGTGGTGACGCCATCCGATTGTTCGATCGAAAATTTCGTGATGGGGAAGTAGGAAGGGTCGGCGCCGACAAGCGTGATGTCGGTGCCGTGCAGAGTCGTGACAAAGGGCAGCCGGCGCGCGGTCGTCATTTGTTTGGCGAGCAGCGCCGATATCGAATGTGGAATGGCGTAGTGGACGTGCAGCAGGTCCAGTTGATGGCGCTCCGCAACCTCGGTCATGCGTGACGCAAGCGCGAGGCAATAGGGAGGATATTGGAACAGCGGATAATTTGAGACCTCCACTTCGTGGTAGAAGATGCCGGGTGTGTCGGGATCGAGGCGAATCGGGTTTGCGTAGCTGATGAAATGCACTTCGTGCCCGCGATTGGCAAGCTCCAGTCCGAGTTCAGTCGCGACGATGCCGCTGCCGCCGTAGGTCGGATAGCAGGTGATTCCGATGCGCATGGTTTAGCGAGTCTCCAAAATGATCTTCCCGATATGCTCTCCGCTTTCCATCCGCTCGTGGGCGAGGCGCGCGTTGGCTAGCCGGAATGTTTTGTCGATAACCGGGCGGATGGGATCTTTTGCAGGCAGCAGGGGCCAGACATCGCGTAACAGCCGCTGCGCTACTTCTCCCTTTTGTGCGGGTGTCCGCGCCCGCATCGTCGAGCCCATAACACGGGCACGCTTTTGCATGAGTGTTGCTATGTCGAGTTCGCCCGTCCGGCCGCCTTGCGTGGCGATGATGGCGAGGCGTCCTTCGGGCGCTAACACCTCCACGTTCTTTTTCAGGTAGGAACCGCCGACCATATCAAGGACGACATTTACACCGGCGTTGTTCGTCAGGCGTTTCGTCTCCACGACGAAATCAGACTGCTTGTAATTGATGGCGTGTTCCGCGCCCAGCGAAATGCACGCCGCGCACTTTTCATCGGACCCAGCAGTGACGATAGGAGTTGCGCCCCAAGCGCGGCTCAACATGATCGCCATGGTCCCGATGCCGCTACTGCCGCCGTGAATCAGGATGGTTTCGCCGCGCACGAGACCGGCGCGCGTGATGACGTTGTCATAGACGGTGAACAGATTCTCCGGCAACGTTGCCGCTTCGACGAAGGACCATCCGTCGGGGATCGGTAGAACTTGCTCAGCCGGAACAGCGCAGAATTCCGCGTAGCCGCCGCCGGCGAGGATGGCGCAGACGCCATCACCCGGCTGAAATTGATCAACAACATCCGAGCCTACCGAGTCGACCGTTCCCGCAAGATCAAGCCCTGGAATATCGGATGCGCCCGGCGGCGGAGGATACCTGCCCTGACGCTGCAACGTGTCGACGCGAGCGACACCGGCGGCTTCAACGCGCACCACGACCTCGCCATTTTTCGCGACGAGTTTCGGGCGCTCTACCGGTTTGAGAACATCCGGGGGGCCGAAGCTAGAGATCTCGATCGCAATCATGTTATTCAGTTGGTCAACATTGTACGTGCTGCCGGCAGGGCGGCACGGAATGTTATCTTGAACCTTCCACTTCATGAGCGCGGTTGATCTTTCAAGCGACGCAGGTCTGGTGGCGATGGTGCTGTTGACCATCAACATCCTTCTGGGCCTGCTTCTTTCCGCGCGTTACAACACGGTGCGCAGTTGGCCGCACCGCCGGCTGCCGGTCTTCGACGTCCATAACTGGACTGCCTACATTGCTCTAGGGCTAGTGTTCCTGCACCCTACACTTCTTCTGCTTTCGAGCACGGCCGGGTTTCGCATCATCGACATTCTTTTTCCTATTCACTCGCCGAAGCAGACCTTATATAACAACCTGGGGGCCCTGGCATTCTACTGCGTGATCTTCGTTGTGGTCACCTCATACTTCCGTTCGCGATTGGGCAGCAGGCTTTGGAAGAAGCTGCACTATGTCTCCTATGCCGCCGCGGCGCTGGTCTTCGTGCATGGGATCCTGATTGACCCCGAGTTGAAGAACAATCCACCCGATCCATTCGACGGAGAAAAAATTCTGGTGGAAGGCTGCGCTCTCCTGATCGTGATGGCGACCGTTTGGCGCATTCGCTATCAACCCAAAAAGCGGGCGCTGAAGGCCGCTTCGGTCCGCAAGGTTGACTACGAACCTGTTTGAAGCGCCGGCACGGGGACGCCGTCGAAAGAGCGACGTCCTTTCACCCACTTCACCACCGAAAATACGCTGCCAATAAGGCACAGGCAAGTGAAAGCGATGATGGTCCACTTGAACGCGGGCGTGTTCATGATGCGGATGATGTGACGCCCATAATGGATGGCCAGCATACTCAAGATGATGAAGCGCGCGGCGCGGGCTGCGGCCACGATGCCGAGCAGTTTCGGCCGCGGATAGCCCATGGCGCTGGTGATGGCGACCAGAATCGTGAATGGGAAAGGGGGCGGCGCGAGACATCCCAAGGCCAGTCCCCAGCCCAGATGCGTTTCGAAACGCTTCTTCAGCATGTTGTAGCGCTTTTCGCCTGCGATTTTCCGAATGCCGGCCTCGCCGGCTTTGCGAGCGACGAGATCCAAAAAGAACACGCCTAACATGGAGCCGCACACTGCGGAAAGCACGTATAACGGCCAGCCATCATGGTGGCGCGCGACAAAGGCGACTACGAGGAGATCGTTCCCGAAGGGAAAGAAGAGGAAAGATGAATCCAGCACGCCCATGACGAATGGGCCGAAGTAATGCAGGTGAAACAGAAAGTGCAGGAAGGGACGGAAAAAATGCGACAAGCGGTATTGTACTTGGGATCGAGTTGAGTAAGCTAGCTGTGTGAAACGCCATGTTGTGTTCCAGAAAACCGTAGTTGCTTCCTTGGTGTGCTGCGCCTGGCTGATGCTTTCGGGCGCGCGAGCGCAAGCGCCGAGTGCTTCCGCTCCCCCGAATGCGCCGAAGCCGCCCCACCGGGAGGAGACCCACAGATTCCATGTGCTGGTAGTTGGACAGACGAAAGGTTTCGAGCACGACTCCGTTCCAGACGCCATGGCGACGATTTGGAAGATGGGCCATGAGTCGCGGCTGTACGAGGCGACACTGCGGACCGATACCGAATTGATCACGAAGACCGATCCGAAGGCGCGGAACATGAAGACGCTGAATTATTTCGACGCGCTCGTGTTCGCCAGCACGACGGGCGAGTTGGACCTTACGGATGACCAAAAGCACGACATGCTGTCGTTTGTTCACGATGATGGCAAGGGATTCGTCGGGGTACACGCGGCGCTGGACACGAACTACAAATGGCCGGAATACGGCGAGATGATCGGCGGGTGGTTC
>Ga0213876_10001163_pt1 | contig 16638 bp, 14 predicted proteins | sample BarmaccomBMRX_R9_FD_160113 | JGI IMG/M metagenome (GOLD analysis project Ga0213876, IMG submission 160113) | Root-associated microbial communities from Barbacenia macrantha in rupestrian grasslands, the National Park of Serra do Cipo, Brazil - RX_R9 | ecosystem: Host-associated > Plants > Roots... | reverse complement strand
GTCCAGAAACACGCAGCAGGGATTCAGATGCCTTGAATCTGTGTAATCTGCGTAATCTGTGGATGGTTTATCTCTTTTCTGCGTGTTCTGCGGATGATTTGATCTTCCCGCCGTGTTCGCCGTGGTTCGCCGTGTGAACTCCGTCGTTGTGCCCGCCCCAGCCGCCGTGGCCGCTCACCCGCTACCCGTTACCCGTTACCCGTTACCCGTTACCCGTTACGCGTTACCCTCCAACAGCCTGGTACTTATGCAGACCCCGGTACCAGAGCGCGTTCGCGGCCACCGCCATGATCGACGTCCAGGCCGCTTGCAACGCGAGTCCCTGGTAAATGGCCGGACCTGTTACCTTCTGCTGGAAAATCGCGATCGGGAAATACAACTCGTATGGGAACGGCGACCACGCCAGCAAGCGCTGAATCCATACCGGCAACAACCCCAACGGGAAAAGGTGCCCGCTGAGGAAGTACTCAAACGAGTAAAGGATCAGAACCAGCGTCGAGATCTCCAGCATCCAGAATGCTATCATCGCGACGCAAAACGATATCAGGAATTGAAGCAGCGCTGCCATCACCACGCTGATGCTGCTGCAAAGCCATACTTCCGGGTGGCTTGGCCACTGCAGATAACGGCGGAAGAAAAAAAAGATCCCGAACAGGACCGGGATGGTCACAATCGTGTAGAGAATCCGGTTACTGGCGAACAGGCAGAACCGGAAAACGAGGTAATTGACCGGTTTGACCAGGAAGTTGTTGATCATCCCGTCGCGGATGTCGCGTGCGACCTGCCATTCGTCATCCGTCGGCGTGATCAGGCTGTCCAGGGCGATGACCAGAAGAAAATAAAAGACGACCGAGCCATAGTCGAAGTTGTTGATGCCGGAACCCTTGGCCTCGAAAATGGCTCCCCAGACAAATACCGTTCCGACCAGCGGAAACAGGCCGAAACAGGCGCGTAAGAAAAAGTTCCAACGATAGACAAAGGTGTTCTGCAGCCCGATCTCGAACACCTTGCCGTACTTGCGCCAGAGCGTCCCCATGCGGGGGAATGCCTAAAAGATCTTGATGTAGGCCTTCTCGCGCAAACCGTCGATCCAGCGCTGGGTAGCCTGCTGCCGGCGCATCTGTTCCAACTTACGCTGGATAGTTTCCTTCACCTGAGCCAGAGGAATGAAGCTGGACGGTTTCTTGTCGTCGCAGTACAGGAGGTAATAGGAATCACCGATCTGAACGACCGGCCCTACCTGTTTCGGTGAAAGCGCAAACGCCACCTTCGTCAGGTCCTGGTTAAGCGTCTTTTCATCCACCCAACCCCAGTCGCCCCCGCTCTCAGCGGTGCCGTCCATCGAATAAGTCTTGGCCAGCGTGGCGAAATCCGCACCGTTCCGGGCCTTTTCCCGCAGATCGTCAGCCATCTGTCGCGTCGTCGTCAGCGAATTCGGGTCGAGCGGGTCGGCGTTCAAAACGATGATGCGCAGCTTAACCTGTGCCGGCGTCACAAATTCCTGTTTGTTGGCGTTGTAATACTCTTCGACCTGCTGGTCCGACGCCTGAAAATTGCCCTTCACATTATTCTGCCGCATCGCCTGCACGATGATCTTGTCGCGCTCATTGTCGCGGAACTTGTTCAACGAATAGCCCTGGGCGTTAAGCGTCCGGACAAAGGCTTGCCGGTCTCCGGAAAAATCCGTCCGGATGATGTTTTGGACGTGATCCTCGATCACATAATCCGGCAGATGAAATTCTTTTTTCTTGAACTCCTGCAGGATCAATTGCCGGTCGATCAAATCTCGCAGCGCCGCTAACCGGGCTTCTTTGATCCTGGTGATGAGCTCCGCACCGCTGTACTGCTGGCGGAACGACTGCTCTTGCGATGCGGAGACCTCCTGCACCTGAGAGAACGTGATAACGTCTTTATTAACGATCGCGGCGATGCCGTCGATCACCTCGGGATCACCTGCAACCAGGGCGGGAAGCCTGCCAAGGCAGGCAACGACAACGGCGACGCATAACAACCGGGCGGGCTTGATCATCTTGATCATCTTAGGACAGTCGGCTGACAAGGGACAACAAGTCGGGCAGATTATTTTGGTGATCCGCTGAAGTCAAGCGGGGAAACCGGTTTCCGATCAGAATGTAATCGCCGCCCCGCGTCATCATGACTTTGTTCTCCTTGACCTCGACCCGGACGATCTTCCGGTGCGCAGCCGCCAGCTTGATCTCATTCAGCAGCAGAAGGTTACGCACGGCCGGCGGGTGCGGCCCGTAACGGTCGCGCCATTCTTTCCCCAGTTGGTCCAGCTGTTCCCTGGACGTAACCTGCGCCAGTTTCTTGTACGCCTGAATCCGCATTTGCGGCTGCGAGACGTAATCGGCGGGGATAAACGCAGGCACGAGCTCCGACGGGTTCCGGAGGTACTCGGCTTCGTTCACGGCCACGAAGTCGCACCGGACCAGGGCGTCGGCGTGCGGTTGCGCCCGGCCGCGCTTGCCGCCCTTGAGCTTATCGACCGCCTGCTGCAGGAGCTGGCAGTAGAGGTCGAAACCGACGTTGACGATGTGCCCGCTTTGGGCCGTGCCCAGGATGTTGCCGGCCCCCCGGATCTCAAGGTCGCGCATGGCGATCTTGAAACCCGCCCCCAGTCCCGAATACTGTTTGATCGCATTTACCCGGCGCCGCGCGGCGCCGACGGTCATGATCTCCCGAGGCAGGAGCAAAAACGCATAAGCCTTGTGCTGGGCGCGTCCGACCCGGCCTCGCAGCTGGTAAAGGTCCGCCAGGCCGAACTGGTCAGCCCGGTCGATGATGATGGTGTTGGCGTTGGGGATGTCCAACCCGCTCTCGATGATCGTCGTCGAGACCAGCACGTCCGTTTCTCCCCGCACGAAACGCTCCATCACCTCTTCGAGATCCTGCTCCTCCATCTGCCCGTGCCCGATGTCGACCCGCGCGCCCGGACAAAGATGCTGGATGCGCTCACGCACCCGCTCCGCCGATTGCACCCGGTTATGCAAGAAAAACACCTGCCCTTTGCGATGCAATTCGCGCTGGATGGCATCGCGGATCACCCGCTCATCGTACCCGCAAACGATGGTTTCAACCGGGAGCCGGTTGGGCGGCGGCGTTTCGATGATGGACATGTCCTTCGCCCCCACCAGGGACAGGTAAAGCGTTCGCGGAATCGGCGTCGCCGACAAGGTCAGCACATCGACCAGCTTGAACCGTTCCTTGAACCGTTCTTTATGCCGGACGCCAAACCGCTGTTCCTCGTCGATCACGACCAGGCCCAGGTCTTTGAACCCCACGTCGCCCGACGTGAGCCGAAGGGTTCCGATCACGATGTCGATGTCGCCGTTTCGCACGCCCGCTAACGTCTCACGTTGCTCCCGCGTCGACAAAAACCGGCTCAGCATGCCGATCTTGATCGGGTAATCGGACATCCGTTCACGAAAAGTGTTGAAATGCTGCTGGGCCAGCACGGTGGTCGGACACAGCATCACCACCTGTTTGCCGCTCATGACGGCTTTGAACGCGGCACGAATGGCTACTTCGGTCTTGCCGAAACCGACGTCGCCGCAGATCAGCCGGTCCATCGGCTGCTCCGATTCCATGTCGTGCTTGGTTGCCTCGATCGCGCGCAACTGATCACCGGTCTCTTTGTACAGGAACGCGCTTTCGAAATCAGCCTGCCACTTGGTATCGGGCGGAAATGCGAAACCGCTGAGGGTATGGCGCTCCGCCTGGACCGACAGCAGCCGGGCCGCGTAATCGAACACCGCCGTCTCGGCCGCCTTCTTCGCTTTGGCCCATCGCTGGTCGCCCAGGCTACTGAGCGGCGGGTATTTTCTGCCGATCCCGACGTAGCGCGAGATCAGGTATGCCTGCTCGAACGGCACGTACAAACGGGCGTCATCGGCGAATTCGAGCACGACCACTTCCTGCTGCGTGCCCTGCTGGTCAAGTTCCTGTACACCCCGGTACTTGCCGATGCCGTACTCGACGTGCACCACCAGGTCGCCCGGAGCCAGTTCGCTGAAGTCGATCGGGGCCCGGCCCCCGCGGAGTCTGGCCCGGCGCAGCGCCAGACGGCGTGCGCTCGGGCTCTGATAGCGCCCGAAAATCTCGGAGTCCGAGAGCACCGCCAGGCGGCTGCCGGGAAAAGTAAATCCGTGATCGAGGTTGCCCACGACGAACCGGATCGACTCGACGTCCACCTCGTTGTCGTTTAGGACGTCGCGCAGCCGTTCGGTTTCACCCTCGTTGTGACAAATGGCCAGCACTTCCCAGCGCTCAGCCAGCCAGCGCCGCAGTTGGTTGAGCGCCGCCTCCCGCTTGTGCTCTTCCACCAGGAAATCGCCCGCCTCAAACGTCTCGAACCCCGAAGGGTAGAACGCCGTGCTGTAATCCTCGATTTCCCCGGATGCCAACGTCCCTGCCGCAACGCGGACCGCTGCCTCTTCCCAGCCGGCCTCGACATCGACGGTAAGATCGCCGGACCGAATGTAATCGCGCACGCAAACCGTCTCCGCACCATCGGGGTTGCCCGTGAGAATCTCGCAACGCTCCAGGACCTGAATCGAAGTCTGTTCGTCGAGATCGAAGGCGCGGATCGAATCGATCTCGTCCCCGAACAATTCTATCCGGACCGGCGTCGCGTGCTGGGCGGAAAAGACGTCCAGGATCCCGCCCCTCACCGCAAACTGGCCGCGGCCATTCACCTGCGGCACCTGCTCATACCCGGCTTCAATCAACTCGGCCACGAAGGCGTCCCGGTTGATGACCTGGCCCCGTTGATAAATCCTGGTTTGCCTCGTCAGCTCTTGCGGCGCGGGCACCTGGTCTCCCAGCGTTTGCAGCGTCAGAACCACCACGAAGCGCTTGCCTTCCGCCACTTTTTGCAACAGCTCCAGCCGTTCGGCCAGAATCTCCGGGTCCGGGACAGCGTCCGGCACGGCCGGGATTTCCAACTCCGGCAGGAAAAGGGGGTTGATCTGCCAGTTCAACAGCGCGTTGAAGATTTCTTCCTGCCGGCGCGGGTCCGGGCAAACCACCCACACCGCGCGCAACGGACGCTCGTGGGCTGCGCACGCAACCACAAACCCCTGGGCGGCGGAGCACACGTGTTCCAGCGTCACCGGGCCGGGCTGCCGAAGGCGCGAAGCCAGCGGCTCCCCGGATGCAATCCTTTGCACCGTCTGTAAAAGCACGTTCTCCATTCGTTCAGACCGGATACGACGCCCGGCCCGGCCCCACCTCAACCCTGGCCGTCACACCGGAACGTCGTCCGCGGAGACTGGATCACTGAAAATTCAACTCTTTGGTGATGCCGTAGCGTTCTATCCGCTTGCGTAACGTTGCACGCGTCACCCCTAAAAGCTTGGCCGCTTTCACCTGGTTGCCCCGCGTGCGTTTCATCGCAAAAAGGGTAAACTCCCGTTCCAACCACGGCAGCAACTGCAGGGTGTGGTCGGAAGACGCCGCATCGAGCAGGATTTCCACCGCCGCTTCCAACGTCGGCTTGGCGTCGTGCGTTCCCCGAGGCGCAACGGCCGGCGGTTCCGCGTCAACCTTGGTGCTGGCGTCCCCGAGGGGAAGGTCTTTCGGCAAAAGCACGTCGCCCGTCGCCAGCACGCAGGCGCGTTGAATTGTATTCTCCAGCTCGCGCACGTTGCCGGGCCAGGGGTACTCCTCAAGCACCTTGACCGCCTCAGACGAAAGCGTCAGCTGCGGCAGGTGTTTATGCGTGGCGATCTTCTTCAGAAAATATTCCGCCAGGAGCCGGATGTCCTCACGCCGCTGCCTCAGGGGCGGCAGGTGGATGCGCACCACATTCAAACGGTAAAAAAGGTCCTCACGGAACTGTTTCTTGGCAACTTCCTGCTCCAGGGTCTTGTTGGTCGCCGCAATGATCCGCACATCCGTCTTGATCGTGGCGTTCCCGCCGACCCGCGAGAATTCACTCTCCTGCAGCACCCGCAGGATCTTGCTTTGCACCGTCAGGGGCATATCCCCGATTTCGTCCAGAAAAAGCGTGCCGCGATCGCTCTGTTCAAAGCGCCCGATCCTCTGGGATGAGGCCCCGGTAAACGCCCCTTTTTCATGCCCGAACAATTCGCTCTCAAGCAGGTTCTCCGGAATCGCCGCGCAATTGATCGCGATGAACGGTTGGCTGCTCCGGTTGCTGTAATGGTGGATCGCACGTGCCACCAGCTCTTTGCCCGAGCCGCTCTCACCCGTAATCATCACCGGCGCATCGCTATGCGAGACGCGCCCGACCATCTTGAAAACCTGCTGCATCGGCGGCGACTGGCCGACCAGGCTGTCCTGGTACTGCTCGACCGTCAGCTGAGGCTTGAACGCCGTGGCCAGACGCATCTCCGCCTGCGCCGTCAACGCGGCATCCACCACCGGCTTGAGGTTGAACGGGAGCGACTCCTTGCGCAGATAATCGAATGCCCCCAGCTTCATCGACTCAATGACCGATTGGGTCGTGCCGAACGCGCTCATCAAAATCACCAGCGCATTCGAGTCCCTTTGCCGGACGCGCGCCAAAAGTTCCAGGCCGCTGAACGGCACCAGGTGCGTCTCGGAAATCAGCAGGTCCGGATTTTCGCTGATGTAGATCTTGTAACCCTCGTCGGCCGTGGTCGCGGTAAGGACTTTCGTGCTCGGCGTCTCAAGCTGGTTCTGCGCCCATTCAAGAAAATCGGTTTCAGGATCGACTATTAAAATTGTCTGCATCGCAGTTGGTCCAAGTAGGAAACGTCTCCTCCGGGAGTGTGACTACCTGCCCCGATCGGCCTGGGAAACGTGCGCCGGCCAAACCCCTTTAAGCCCCTTTTGCTGCCGGCCCGTGCCGGTCGTCCGTGAAACGGTGGATCCGCGGCTGTCTACCCTCATTAAAGAAAATAAAGAAAACAATCGTCCCACAGCATGCCGCAGATTGGCGCCGCTGCCAAGTCCCAAGCTGAACAGAAAGGGAAAAAAACGACAGCCAGATCCGATGCCTCCCTGGCTAAATCTAAACGGCACGCGCGTGCCTCCACCAAGCCTAAATACCGCCGTACCGCCGTTGGCGTTTCATGAACGCCTCCACCGCCAGCCGCATGTCCTCGCGGGTAAAGTCCGGCCAGTATTTTTGCAGGCTGATAAATTCGGTGTAACTCACCTGCCAAAGCAGGAAATCCGAGACCCGCATCTCGCCGGAGGTTCGAATGAGCAGATCAGGGTCAGGCCAGCGGGACGTGTACAGGTACCGCTGAAAAATTTCGGGGTCGAGTTGCTCTTTCTGCAGCCGCCCGTCCTCGACGTCCGCCAGCACCTGCTTGACGGCGTCGATGATCTCGCCGCGGCCGCTGTAGTTGATCGCCAGGATCGTGGTCAGGCGCGTGTTGTGCGCAGTAGTGCGAATCGCTACCCGGAGTTGTTCCTGGCAATCCTCAGGCAGTTCCCATAGCCGGCCGATCGCCTGAACGCGTACCCCGTGCCGTTGCATCTCCCGGGTGTACTCTTTCAGGAACCGTTTCAGCAGCCCCATCAAGGTGTCGACCTCCTCTTTCGGCCGCTGCCAGTTATCCATCGAGAATGCGTACAAGGTCAGGTATTCGATGCCCAGGTCGAGGCACCCTTGCATACATTCGCGGACCGCTTTCGCTCCCTCCAGGTGACCACGACTACGAGGCCAGCCCCGTTCTTTGGCCCACCGTCCGTTGCCGTCCATGATCACCGCAACGTGTTTAGGAATACTGCGCACCGATGGTTCCGCCGGAGAAAGTTTGGTTTGGGAAGTAAGGAGCATGTCTGTCTTGCCCAGCTTAGATCGGCTGGCCGGGCCGCTGGTGAAGGCGCTCTAGACCAGGATGGTCTGCGCGCGACTCGGGCCGACGCCGACCAGGAGGAGTCTGGTTCCCGAGAGTTCGGCCATTTTGTGCAGGTAAGCTTGTGCCTGGCGCGGGAGGTCATTGAAGCTGCGCGCCTCGCTCGTCGGTGCTTTCCATCCCGGCATCTCGAGGTAAACCGGCTCGCAGCGGGCCAGGTCCTGCACGCACGACGGCGGGTACTCCAACCGGCGGCCGCCGGAACGGTACCCCGTGCAGATTTTCAGGGGATCAACACCATCCAACCCGTCCAGATTCGTCACGGCCAACTCGTCGATCCCGTTAATCATCACCGCGTACCGCGTCGCCACCGCGTCAAACCAGCCGCACCTGCGCTCGCGGCCGGTCACCGACCCGAATTCGCGGCCCATCGAGTGAAGCCGGTCCGCCAACGGGTCGTGCTCGGTCGGAAAAGGGCCCTCCCCCACCCGCGTCGTGTAAGCTTTTACCGCCCCGACAACGCGGTTTATCCGGTTGGGCGGCACGCCGGCCCCGGTGCATGCACCCCCGGCCGTCGTGTTTGATGACGTCACGTACGGGTACGTCCCGTGGTCGATGTCAAGAAATGTGCCCTGCGCACCCTCAAACAAAATCTCTTTTTCGGCCGCCATCGCCCGGTGAACCGCCAGTACGGTGCTGGTAATGAAAGGCCGCAAACGTTCCCCGGCTTCCAGGTAAGATGCGATGATCTTTTTGGCACTGACGGGCCGGGCGCCGTACTCCCGCAGCTGCCGGTTCACGTCTTTGATCCGCTTTTTGACCTTGGCTTCAAACGTCTCCGGCCGGGTCAGGTCGATAAATCGGATCCCGACCCGCGCCACCTTGTCGCCGTAAGCCGGACCGATGCCGCGCTTGGTGGTGCCGATCTTGTCCTTGCCCTGGGCGGACTCGCGGCACTCATCGAGGATCTTGTGATAAGGGAAAACCACGTGGGCCGACTCGCTGATCAAGAGGTTTTTCGAGTTGATCTTCACCCCCTGATTGGTCAGTTCCGAAATTTCTTCCCAGAGCGCCAGAGGATCGATCACCACCCCGTTACCGATGATGCAGAGCTTTCCCTTCCACAGAATGCCGGACGGGATCAGGCGTAAGATGTATTTCTGAGCGCCGACCACGACGGTGTGACCGGCGTTGTTGCCCCCCTGGCTGCGCACCACGACGTCCACATTCTCCGTCAAATAGTCAATGACCTTGCCCTTCCCTTCGTCCCCCCATTGGGCACCCACAAGTACGGTGTTGGCCATAAGTGATCGCTCGGCACTGAAACCGTCCCGGGCAGCAATTTCAAAGCCTGACGGCGCCGGGACGGAACCGGAAATTAGGGCTGCCCGGAGCAAGGCGCAAGGGGAAGATGCGCCGTCACTGGTCCAGCTGCAGGCAGGCAATCAGCGGCCGGTGATCGCTTGCCCGGTTCCACTCCGGGGACCGGAAAAGGTAGCTCCGCGTCCGGTCCACCTTGGGGAAAAGCTTCCGGTTCACGAAAATATAGTCGATGCGCGCGTAAGTGTCGGTGTACCGCCGATAGTAAGTCCAACGGTCTCCGTCGGCATCAGCCAGCCAGAGGTCGGACAGGGCGGCGGGATCATCGCGGGGTCCGGCCACTTCGGCGATCGCCGGCGCATCTTTCGTGTCGTTCAGGTCCCCGTAAACGAGCAGCAGCGTGTCAGGCGCCTCGTGCAGGATCGCTTCGACGTGCTCTCGCAACTTCTGCGCCTCAGCCCGGCGAACCAGGGCTTCCCCTTCGGGAATCGGCAGTTTGGATTTCAGATGGGCGCCGACCAGGCGGATCCGGGTGGATGGGTTGACTTCGACGGTGACGTCAAGCAAACCGCGCCGCATCGCCTCCGGCCGTTCCGGCATCGGCATATCAATCGGCACGTTCCCTTGCGAATGCCGGGCCACGATCGGAAACCGGCTGAGAAACGCCAGGTGCCGGTCCGGATCGGCGCCCTGCACGTACTCTTCGTCCGCAAAACTGACGCCGGCCGCCGCCAGCCGTTCCCGGAAACTCCGGAATTGATCCGGCGGCCCCATCTCCGCCACACCAAGCAGGTCGGGGTGGATCTGCTGAATGATCCGGATCAGCGGGCCGACCTCCGCGTCCGGCTTGGCTTCGTGAACGATCTGGCCGTGCTCCTTGCGGTCCATCACCAGGTAATTTTCGAGGTTATAATGGGCGAACGTCACCGGCCGTTCCGCTTTCAGTTCACGGACGAGCGGGAAAAGGAAAATGGCCACCCAACCCAGCAGGAGCAACCAGCCGTCACGGCCCCGGGCATCGCCGCATCGATGGAAACGAACTAATTTCATAACAGAATATGAATCTGTTTTTCATTTCCATGGCAAGCTTTTCCCGTCACGCAGCGGCCACGGTCACACGACGGGCACGGCGATAGAGTTCACACGGCGCCGCGGCGGAACACGGCGACCACGGCGAGAAGAGGAAGAGCTCAAAGTTCGCGGTTTGGCGCCCGGCGTTCGGAGGGACGGCTGATTTTAGGCAAATGCCGCGCTGAAATCAGGTGCCCCTCCGGGGCAAACCCCGGCACAACCACGTCGGAAACGGCGGTTCCAATCGGCTCAAAACCGCGACTCCCCCCTGAATTTGTGACATTTTCCGCTTGTGGCATGCCGTCGATCCCCGCGGGTGCAACCGTTGAAGAAATGGACGCCGGCCGGGCGGCGTCACTTCCTGGGCCATGTCGCGCACCAGTTGGCGCAGATCCTCAACCGTCAAAGCGCTCAGCCGGGCTTCCAATTCCTCGGCAAACGCTTTCACCGTCAGATTTTTTGCCCGGGACATAAGCGCCACCCCCTGGTGGTAAGAGCGTTACCAGATATCTTGCTGTGCTCTGCGGGCCGCCAGGGACGCACGCGCGGCGCCGTTGTTGGGAACCCCCTGTTCCCGGCAGTACTGCTTGATTTCTTCGATATCCAGCAGGACCGGCCGGCAACGGGCACCCCGGGCTTCGAGTTCTGCGGTGACCTCTTGCAGGTTTGCGTACCATTCCTCCCACGTGGCGCTCACTTTTTCCCGGTCCGCTGCGTCGGCGAGCAACTCTCCCCATTGCTCCCGTTTGTAGACCGCAATGGCAGACTCGACCATGGTGCGGGGCCCATCGGCATCAAACGCGCCCGGCGGCTCAACCGGACGCTGCCGGTTCGCCCAGAACGGGCATTCCGGGCACACCTGCCCAAGCGGGTAATCAACGCCCTCTTCGTGCGGGCACCCGTTGATCGCCTCCAGCATCGCCAGGCTGCGGACGCCTTCCCGCCGCATGATCTCAAGGCAGGCGTTCTGCAACCCGACGTCGTATCGAAGGTCTGCGTTCGGCGAATCGCGAAACCATTTGTGCAAGTGAGGTTCGGCGCCCCTTGAAGCGAAAATGCCCAGGACGGCTTTTGAGGCTTTCCGATCGTCGGGTCCGTAGAACATGAGGGTGGCCATCGGGTAACCCCGATGCCCGTGTTTGGTCAGTTTTCGTAACCAGGTGATGGGCTTCATCAAACGCAGCAGGATGGGAGAACAAGGAAAAAAGAAAAAGGGGCTTGGCACACCAGCACGCCAAGCCCTGAAAACGATCGGCCTCTAACCGGCAACCCCGCCGGCCTGATATCTCCCTAACCCGGAAGCGGCCTGCCCGGATCACTCGTCTGCGGGGTGCCGGCCGTACTCGCCGTGCCTTGAGGCGGCTCGGGCTGCCGCGGTTGCACCGGCTGGGTGCCCGGTGCCGGCTGCACTTGGGCCGCCGGCTGAACCGGCGCCGCCACCTGAGGTGCCTGCGTATAAGTGCGCGGCGGCTGCGCCGTTGTCGTGCCTTTGACGTCATTGGCCGCCTGTTGCAATTCCCTGTCAAACTCTTCCCGCGCCTTGCGGAATTCATTCATACTTTGGCCAAGGCTCCGGGCCAGTTCCGGCAGCCGCTTGGCGCCGAACAACACCAGGACGATGATCAAAATCAGCATCCACTCCGAGGGCCCTGGGGCCCCAAATGCGAGCATGTACATATCCTCTTAAACGAACTCGCGCGCGGAGTTGCACCGCAAATCCGCGCGCTGTTTACCCATCGTCAGACAATCATTTCAGCGAGTCGAGGCGTGAGACCAGGTCGGCTTTCGAAGTGAGACCGACCACTTGGTCACGCAGTTCGCCGCCTTTGAAAAACAGCAACGTAGGAATGTTTTTGATTCGAAAGTCTTCCGCCAATTTGCGGTTGTTATCGACGTCAACCTTAACCACGCGCACCTTTTCACCCTTTTCAGCGGCGATCTCGTCGAGCACGGGTGCGATCATACGGCATGGGCCGCACCAGGTTGCCCAGAAATCCACTAACACGGGAACCTGGGTCTCACGTACGGTTTGGTAAAAGTTCGATTCCGTCAGATGCAGAACAGATGAAGAAGCCATATGCCAAAGTGGTAGCGTTCGCGCCTGCGCTCGTCGTGGGCGGCTCAGCTGAACGCGATCAGTAGTTGGATGATAAGCGAAATGACTGAAAATGCCAGTAGCAATCCGGCCAGCGGCGTTACCCAGGAGTCGTGACGGGAAGCGTCAACGTGCGCCATCAACCGGTGGCTGGTGCTTAGCAGCGGGGCCGGTCCGGGCGCCGGCTCGGCCGGTGAAGCCGGCGGCGATGGCGTCGTCTGTCGCGGCACCTTGATTCTCGCCATCCCTTTCTTGGAGTCGGCCATGCTCACCAATTACCGCGACGAACCCGCTTTTTTCAACCTTACGATGCCGCGGCCCTGGTCCGCCCCCCGCGCCGACTCCGCGTACCCCGGGCTGAATTTTCCGCAGTTTGGCGCCTGACGACACTTCCACCTTGCCCTGGAGCCGGTTTGACTTCAGCTTCGCGCTCACCAGCCAATGAGAGCATTGAGAGTTTGGCAATGAGAGTTCTTGTTACGGGCGGAGCCGGCTTCATCGGGTCGCACCTGGTTGAAGCGTTGCTGGCGCGAGACCAGCAGGTCGCTGTTCTCGACGATTTCAACGATTTCTACGATCCGGCCATCAAAACCCAAAACCTCGCCGCCGCGAGAAATCGAATCAGCCTCTTCCGGGGTGACATCCGCGACGAAAAAACCGTGCAGGCAGCGTTCGCCGACTTCAAGCCGGAAGCCGTCGTTCACCTGGCGGCGCGCGCCGGGGTTCGTCCTTCGGTCCAGCAGCCCGCGCTTTACCTGCAGACCAACATCCTCGGGACCCACCATTTACTCGCCGCTGCTCGCGAGCACGGCACCCGCAAGTTCGTGTTCGCGTCCAGCTCCTCCGTGTACGGCGCCTGCCGCGAGGTGCCCTTCCGCGAGGACCAACCCCTCGTGCAGACTCTCAGCCCGTACGCCAGCACCAAGCTGGCCGGCGAACACCTGTGCTCGAATTACGCTCACCTCTTCGGGCTGGAGGTCGTTTGCCTCCGCTTTTTCACCGTCTACGGGCCCCGGCAGCGGCCCGACCTGTCCATCCACAAATTCACTGACCTCATCGCCAACGGGCAACCCATCGAAGTCTACGGCGACGGCAGCGCCCGGCGCGACTTCACCTACGTCGATGACACGTTGCAGGGCATCCTCGCCGCGCTCGCGTATGACCGGACCCGTTTTGAAGTGTTTAACCTCGGTGAAGGAGCCACCGTCGACCTCCTCAGCGTGATCCGGCGGATCGAGAACGCCCTGGGTAAAACCGCCGAGATCCGGTTCAAGCCGCCGGTGGCCGGTGATATGCCGCAGACTTACGCCGATATTTCTAAAGCTCGCGCCCTGCTGAATTATCAGCCTGCCGTTCCCGTCGAGGTCGGCGTCCCTGGTTTTGTCGAATGGTACCGGAACACGCGGCCACGGTAACCAACACCCCTGCGTCCCCGAAAGGGATCAGTATGCAAGGGATAAGTGGAGAAGTATGTAAGTGTACGTAAGTACCCGCGCCGAAAGAAACCTATGAAAACGTCAGCTTACCAGTCCGTTACCGAGCTCTGCCAGGCCCTGGTGCAGATTCCCAGTGAAAATCCTGCCGGCGCTCCGGAATCGGCCGGCGAGGCGGTGATCGCAAAATTCGTGGGCGACTTTCTGAGCGGCCTCGGCGCGGACGTAACCTACGAGGACGTGATCGACGGGCGCCCGAACGTCTACGGGCGGTTTACTGCGGAATACCCGCGCACCCGCCTGCTGCTGGCGCCCCACCTGGACACCGTGCCCGTCGCCGGCATGACCGTTGACCCTTTCGGCGGCGAGATCCGGGACGGCCGCCTCTATGGGCGCGGCAGTTCCGACACCAAAGGCCCCATGGCCGCCATGCTGTGGGCCCTCGCCCAGATCGACCTGCGTTCCCAGGGCGTTGAAGTTGCCTTTGCCGGCCTCGTGGACGAGGAGGCCGGCCAGCTCGGGGCGCAGGCGTGCGCTAAACATCGATCCGCCGATTTCGTCATCGTCGGTGAACCGACCGGCCTGGACATCGTCTACACGCACAAGGGCACCTGCTGGCTCCGGCTCGAAACCCGGGGACGCGCCGCGCATGCCTCCGCCCCGGACTTGGGTGAAAACGCCATTGAGCTCCTTGCCCGGGTCTACGCCGGGCTCAAAAAACATTTCCCGGAAATCTTACCGACCAACCCGCACCCCGTGCTGGGCTCGCCCACCATCAGCCTCGGCCTCATCCAGGGCGGCTCGAAAATTAACGTCGTGCCTGACTATTGCTGCGCCCAGATTGACATCCGCACGTTGCCGGGCCAGGAAGGCATGTTGGACGCCATCCAGCGGTTTCTTGAAGAATCGCACGTTCCCGCCTCGGTTTCCGCCCTCAAAATTTCCGATCCCCTCCTGACCAGCCCGGAAGATCCGTACGTAACCCGGCTCGCTTCCCTCGGCGCCCGCCTCGTGGGCGCCCCGTGGTTTTGTGACGCCGCCGTCTTTGCCGCCGCGGGCACCCCCGCCGTGGCGGTCGGGCCGGGTTCCATCCGCCAGGCACACACCGCCGACGAATACATCGAAGTTGCGGAACTCGAACGCGGGGCCGATTTCTTCCGGCGCTTCCTCCAAAGCTTTTCCTATGCCTGACGCAGCCTCCACCGCGATTTCACCGACCCGGCAAGACGATTTCCCGGAATGGTACCAGCAGGTCGTTCGTGCGGCCGACCTGGCTGAAACCTCTGACGTCCGGGGATGCATGGTCATCAAGCCGTGGGGATTCGGCATCTGGGAGAACATCCAGCGTTACCTCGACGCCATGTTCAAGGCCACCGGGCACCAGAACGCCTACTTCCCGCTCTTCATTCCCCTGAGTTACCTTGAGAAAGAGGCCGCCCACGTTGAAGGGTTCGCCAAGGAATGCGCCGTCGTGACCCACCACCGGCTCGAGGTCGGGCCGGACGGCAAAATGCGGCCTGCCCCCGCGGCGGAACTGGCTGAGCCCTTGGTGGTGCGGCCTACTTCGGAAACCATCATCGGCGCCACCTTCGCCCGCTGGGTCCAGTCGTACCGCGACCTGCCCATCCTGATCAACCAATGGGCCAACGTCGTCCGCTGGGAAATGCGCCCCCGGCTGTTCCTCCGGACCGCGGAGTTTCTCTGGCAGGAGGGGCACACCGCCCATGAAACCGATCGCGAGGCCATCGAGGAAACCTTCCAGATGCTCCGTATTTACGAACGGTTCGCCCGCGAATACCTTGCCCTGGCGGTTTACCACGGCGAAAAAACCGAGAGCGAACGGTTTCCCGGCGCTGTCAACACCTATTCCATCGAGGCCATGGTGCAGGACCGCAAAGCCGTTCAGGCGGGTACTTCGCATTTCCTCGGGCAGAACTTTGCCATGGCTTCCGGCATCAAATACCTGTCGCGGCAGGGCACCCAGGAATTTGCGTGGACCACGAGCTGGGGAGCCAGCACCCGGCTCATCGGCACCCTGATCATGACGCATGCCGACGACAACGGGCTCATCCTCCCGCCGCGCATCGCCCCCGCTCACGCCGTCATCCTTCCCATCACCCCCAAGCCGGAGCACCGTGCCCCCGTGCTGGAAGCCGCAGACAACCTTAAGCGGCAACTTAGTGAAATCAGCTACGCCGGTGAACCCGTCCGGGTCGAAATTGACCGGCGCGACGTCGGCGGCGGCACCAAAAATTGGGACTGGATCAAACGCGGCATTCCCATCCGGCTCGAACTTGGTCCCCGCGACCTCGCCCAAGGCACCGTCGCCGTTGCCCGGCGCGACGGCCCCGCCAAGGCCAAGGAATTCCTGCCTATCCCGGAATTGGCTGCCCGCCTGCCCCGTATCCTTGAGGAAATCCAGAGCGGCCTCCAGGAACGTGCCCGTGAGTTCCGGGACCGGCACACCGTCGGAATTGACTCCAAAGAGGCGTTTTACGACTTCTTCACCCCGAGGAATTCCGAGCGCCCGGAAATCCACGGCGGCTTCGCCCTGGCGCACTGGTCCGGCGACCCTGCCGTCGAACAGCAGGTGAAAGAGGACCTTAAAGTGACCATCCGCTGTATCCCCTTTGACGAGCAACTCGGGCCCGATCAACCCGGCACCTGCATCTTCACGGGCAAATCCAGCCCGCGCCGGGTCCTCTTCGCCAAGTCATATTAGAATACAGGAGGATGCGTGAGCCGGAGTCCCGAGGTAAATCCCGCCTGAGCATCTCACATATCCTCAAATAATAGAAAATAACAGAAGGAGTGCGGCGCTTTCGTCCCGGCGAGCCCGGGGACGGAGCCGCTCTCAATCTGAAACGGGCGCCAGACCTTCGCCTCGAAAACGGGTTGCGTCCCA
>Ga0213876_10001162_pt1 | contig 16644 bp, 14 predicted proteins | sample BarmaccomBMRX_R9_FD_160113 | JGI IMG/M metagenome (GOLD analysis project Ga0213876, IMG submission 160113) | Root-associated microbial communities from Barbacenia macrantha in rupestrian grasslands, the National Park of Serra do Cipo, Brazil - RX_R9 | ecosystem: Host-associated > Plants > Roots... | reverse complement strand
TATCGCTTGACCATCGCTTCGACCCCAGATCAAAGAATCTGGAGTCCCATGAATCACACATTCTCAATCGTGTGAATCCTGAATGTCGATTGGACCTAATAGGAACGAAACGCCAAATATGGATTTCCCTTTGTTCATAGCCGTGACTATCTTCCTGCCTAGCGATGGCCGGACCTATGGTCTGAAATTCCCGTGGTCGAAAGGCTCACAAATGGGGGCCCAAGTCCATGAGTGAATCGCACTGACGTCCTCATCAACCATTTCGTGTCCCTCGTACGCAGATACGCCTAATGAAGAGAGCAATTGCGGTTTCCGCCGTCAACGGGGTGAGGCGCGATCTCCTGACGTTTTCGTTAGCTACGAAATCGAATGGGCAGATGGTGTTTTAAGTCATGGCTACCGATACGGGGGGTCGCCGTGCTGACAACATGCCATGCGCAAATGGCCGCGCCGCGAAGTGCGTATACGTGATCGCTTCATGTGGTCCGGCGACCTTCCACGCCGACGACAGCGGATTCGCCGAGCCGCCCCACCGCGCCCGCGAGATTGATCGTGTCGCTTGCGCCCGAGGCGGTGAGTGTGGCCCCGCTCGTCACCGAGATCGTATCTCTCGAGCCATTCACCGTGTCGCCGACGCCCGCTTCGAGCGTCACGGTGGACGAGTTCGCGTTCACCGTGTCGCCGGAGCCCGTGACATCGACGCTGTTTTGTCCGCCGCCCGAAAGCGTGAGCACGTTCCCCGAGCCGCCGAGCCGCACAGTGTTGTTGCCTTGCGCGCTCCCTTGGTCGTTCTGGCCAGTCACCGAGATCGCGTTGTTGCCGAATCCCGTGGAAACGACATGGGTGTTGCCTTCGACCGCGATCGAATAATTCCGGCCCGCGCCTTGCGAGGAGATGTTCGTGTCGATGGTGACGAACTCGCACGTGCAGACCCTTCGCGCCGCGGAGCAAGCTTTCTCGGTGAGTTAGCCTTGGCAACCGAGTGGCGCTAACTGCACTGATGACGAAGACATCCACGGACGCCCTTGACCGCCCCACGAGCCCCTACGCCTCCCCCTCCGTCTCGAAGATGGCGGCCTCGAAGGCTTCCCGCGCGTTCTTTCCGGCCCAGACCACGAATTGGAAGGCCTGGTAGAAGCGGTCGCAGGCCTCGGTCGCGCTTTCGAGCAGCGCGGCGCATTGGTGGCCGCTCGCCTTGGCGCCCCCGGCGAGCACGAGGGCATGGCGGAACATCACCACATGCTCGCGGCTCCACAAATCGAAATGGCCGACCCAGAGCTGCTCGTTGATGAGAGAGATGAGGTTGAGCACCTCGGCGCGGCGTCTCTCCGGCACCTTGAGGTCGAAGGCGCAGGCGATGTGCACGGCCTCCACGTCCTCGAGCCAGGTGAAGGCGACGTGGTATTCGGCCAAGGCTCCGGCCGCCGAGATCGCGATCTCGTCCTCGTGATCCCGGTCGAAGGCGAAATCCTGCTCGGCCGCAAGCTGCTCCACGACGTCGAGGGGATGCTCGGCTCTCGCGGTTTCGGCTTGGACGATCTGCATGAGGAAAGGCCTCCAGCCGGCGGCAATCGCTTGGTGGAACGCAATGCCTGCTACGCTCAAGGCGACGCGCTAGCTTCACGCGAATCGCCCATGGCCCAACTATACCCAATGCGAAGCTCGACGCCCAAATGACGCGCGAATTGCGCGGGGAGAAAATCCCGCTCCGGTTTCAAGCCTTTGCGCCGCTCGCGAGGAAAGTCAGAGCGGAGCGCGGTCGGGCTTGTCCCCAAGTTTTGCTTCGAGCGCCGCGATGCGGGTGGAAAGGCGCTCGTTTTCCTCGCGGGCCTTGACGGCCATCTCGCGCGCGGCCTCGAATTCCTCGCGAGTGACGAGGTCCATGCCGGCGAGCAAGCGCTCCATGCGGGCCTTGAGGAAGTCCTCGACCTCGCGTCTTGCGCCGTCCGCCATGCCTGCGGCATTTTGCATCAGCTTCGCGAGATCGTCGAAGAAGCGGTTTTGCGGGCTCGCCATGATGGGCTCCTTAAGTCGAGAGCTTGCAAGAAACTCGGCAGCCGGACTGCATCACGCTCGCGACACGGCAAGCGTGAGCCTCCCAAGCACTTACCAAGCACTTATCCAGTTCCTTTCGATCCGGTTCCGAATGCGAACGCAAGCCCTTTGCATGGCTGCGGGCGCGCCACGAGAGCTTGACGCTGTGGCGCGTGCGAGCGCAATTGCCGCATCGAAAGGCCCGAAATGCCGCTCTTCGTCATTCCCTATCCGATGATCTCGCCGGTGCTCGTCGAGATCGGTCCCTTCGCGCTTCGCTGGTACGCGCTCGCGTACGTCGCGGGACTCATCGCCGGCTGGTGGCTCGGCAAGCGCATCGTCGGCGATGACCGGCTCTGGGGCGGGCGGCTCCATCCGACAGCCACGGACATGGACGATCTCATCGTCTATGCCGCCCTTGGCGTGGTGTTGGGCGGGCGCATCGTCTACGTACTCTTCTACAATGCGCATTTCTACTTCGAGCACCCCTTGGAGATCTTCACCGTGTGGCGCGGCGGCATGTCGTTTCATGGCGGGCTCGTCGGCTGCATGCTCGCGATGGCGCTGCTTGCCCGCTCGCGCAAGCTTCCGGTGCTCGCGCTTTTCGATACGGTCGCGGCCGTGGTGCCAATCGGCCTTTTTCTCGGGCGCCTTGCGAATTTCGTGAATGGCGAGCTTTGGGGCCGCGTCAGCGACGTGCCCTGGGCGATGGTCTTTCCGAACGGCGGTCCGCAGCCGCGCCATCCCAGTCAGCTCTATGAAGCGGGACTCGAAGGGGTGGTGCTTTTCGTCATCCTCATGGTCGCGGTTCGCCGCGGCGGTTTGCGGCGCCCGGGCCTCCTCTCCGGGCTCTTCGGTCTGGGCTACGGACTTTCGCGCATCGCGGTCGAATTCGTGCGCGAGCCCGATGCGCAACTCGGTTATCTCCTTGGAGGCTGGCTCACCATGGGCATGCTGCTTTCGCTTCCCGTCGCAGCCGCGGGCGCCGCGCTCATCTGGCACGCTTCGCGGGAGAAACCCGGCCCGCTCGCAAGCGAGAGCCGCGCAAGCGCGAGCTGAATTCGCGCGTCCAGCCCATGAGCTTGCGTCGCGAGATCGCCGAACAGATCGCCACCGAAGGCCCGATTACCGTCGAGCGCTATATGGGGCTCGCGCTCTCCCATCCCAAGCATGGCTATTATCGCTCGCGCGACCCCTTCGGCCTCGAAGGCGATTTCATCACCGCGCCGGAAATCTCCCAAATGTTCGGGGAGCTCATCGGGCTTTGGGCGGTCGATTGCTGGGCGAGGATGGGCGAACCGGAACGTCTCGTGCTTGTCGAGCTCGGCCCCGGGCGCGGCACGCTCATGGCCGATGCCTTGCGGGCAGCGCGCCTCGTGCCCCGCTTCCTCGAGGCGGCGCGCATTCACCTCGTCGAAACGAGCGAGATCCTGCGCGCGCGGCAAAGCGAGACCGTCGGGCGCGCGAACACGACACACGGACCGATCAGCTGGCACGAAAGTTTTGCACAAACCCCCGAAGGACCCTTGATCCTCATTGCGAACGAATTCTTCGACGCGCTCCCGATTCGCCAATATCTGCTCGACACCCAGGGGTGGCGCGAGCGCCTGATCGGTCTCGACGATGAGGGCAGCCTCAGCTTCGGACTTTCCGGCGAGACCGTAGCTGAGCTTCGGCTCGCTGCCCCGCAAGGATCGGTTCTCGAAATCGGCTCGGCCGGGATGGCGCTTTCCCGCGAGATCGCGGCGCGCCTCGCCGCCTTCGGCGGCGCGGCCCTCATCATCGATTACGGGCACACGCAGCAGGGCTTCGGCGATACGCTGCAAGCGGTGCGCCGGCACCAATTCGTCGATCCTCTCGAAGCCCCCGGCGAGACCGATCTTACGGCCCATGTCGATTTCACGTCGCTGGGAAACGCCGCGATGAAGGAGGGAGCCCTCCGTCACGGCCCGGTGGCGCAACGTCAATTCCTGCGTGAGCTCGGCATCGAGGCGCGCGCAGGTAGCCTCAAGCAAAAAGCAAGCGAGGCTCAGGCCGCTTCCATCGACAGCGCGCTCGTGCGCCTCATAGGAGACGCGCCGGGCGCGATGGGCACGCTTTTCAAGGCAATGGCGCTCTCGAGCCCAACTTTGACGGGGCTTGCGGGTTTTGGCTCGCTGACGGAACCCGAGCCCCTTTGAGGCTCGCTTATTCGAAGACGGGCATTCGACATGAGGGGGCAATTAGATTAACCCCGATGTGTCGGATATTGGGGTGAAGGGCATGGATATTGGAGATTGGCTGCGCGATATTGGCCTTGGACAATATGAGACGGCTTTCCGACATAACGAAATCGATTGTGAGGTGCTGCGCGAGCTGACCGTCGAGGATCTGGTCGCGCTCGGCGTCGATCTCGTAGGGCATCGCCGCAAACTGCTCGCCGCCATTGCCAGCTTGCGCGGCGCCACTCGAAGCGCCGATGCTCCTACCCGCTCCACCACGAAATCGCCCGATGCTCAACGGCGCCAGCTTACCGTGATGTTCGTCGATCTCGTCGGCTCGACCGCGCTTTCGGGCCGGCTCGATCCGGAAGATATGAGACTCGTCATCACCCACTACCAGAACGCGGTTGCGGACGTGGTCATGCGCTTCCAGGGGCATGTCGCGAAATATATGGGCGACGGCATCTTATGCTATTTCGGTTGGCCGATCGCGCATGAGGATGATGCCGAGCGTGCAGCGCGCTCGAGCCTTGCGATCATGGCCGCAATGACGAACCTGAGAGCGCCTGGGGGGGAGGCCTTGTCCGCGCGGATCGGCATTGCCACCGGGCTCGTGGTGGTCGGCGATCTCATCGGTGCGGGCGCCGCCCAAGAAGAGGCGGTGGTCGGTGAAACCCCCAACCTCGCCGCGAGGCTGCAAGGGCTTGCCGCGCCAGGTCAGATCATCCTGGCGGAGACGACACGTCGGCTCATCGGCAACACTTTCCTCGTGGCCGATGTCGGCGGTCAGAACCTCAAGGGAATCGCCGGCGAGGTTCGCGCCTATGCGGTGACAGACGAACGGGCGGCGGAAAGCCGGTTCGAGGCTCGCAGCTCCGGCGCGATCTCCGCCATGGTCGGGCGTGACCGCGAATTGACGGTGGTGCGGAAATGCTGGCGGGAGGCGAAAGTCGGGAAAGGCCAGCTTGTGCTTCTCTCGGGAGAGGCCGGCATCGGCAAGTCGCGGGTGGTGCGCGCCATGCTCGACGTGGCCGCAAGCGAGCCTCACATCCGCGTGAGCTATCAATGCTCTCCCTACCACACCGACTCTCCGCTCCATCCCGCCATCCAGCAGCTCGTCTTGGCAGCGGGCATGCGTGCTGATGACAGCAACGATGACAAGCTTTGTCGCTTGGAGGCATTGATCGAGGAGGAAGGCGACAGGCCATTTTTGGGCGCGCTGCTCGGGCTCGATATCGAGGCTCGTTACGGCAAGATCGAATTGAGGCCGCAAGAGCAGCGTGTCCGCACCCTGCAGGCGCTCGTCTCGCATTTGTTGGCGCTCGCTCGCCAGCGCCCCGTTCTGTTCATTCTCGAAGATGCCCATTGGATCGACGCGACGACGCTCGATCTCATCGAGCTTTGCCTGGACCGGGTGGCCAATGCTCGTATCATGATGCTGGTGACTGCGCGGCCGAACTTCCAGCATGATTTCGGCGGCCACCCCATCGTCACTACGATAGCCCTCAATCGGCTCGGGCGCACGCAGGTCAGGGCGATCATCGATGGGCTTACCGGCGGAAAGGCGCTTCCCGACCCCCTCGTCGACCTGATCGCCGCCAAGACGGACGGCGTGCCGCTTTTCGTCGAGGAGATCACCAAGACCGTGCTCGAATCCGGTATGATGAGGGAGACGGCTTGCGCATTCGAGCTCATCGGGCCGCTGAGCCATCTCGCCATCCCGTCGACGCTCCACGGCTCGTTGATGGCGCGGTTGGATCGGCTGCAACCTGTGAAGGAGGTGGCGCAGACCGCCGCCTGCATCGGGCGAGATTTCGATTTCCAGCTCCTGAGATCCGTCTCCCCGCTTGACGACGCCTCCCTGCAAGATGCGCTCCAGCGCCTGATCCAGGCTGAGCTGATCTTTCGATCTGGCATTCCGCCCGAAGAGACCTACACCTTCAAGCATGCGCTGGTTCGCGACGCGGCTTACGAGAATCTCCTCAAGACGAAGCGACAAGCGATTCACATGAAGCTCGTGACTGCGCTCGCGGCGAAGGACGCGGCGCCGGAGCTTCTCGCCCACCACGCCTCGATGGCGGGAATGACGGAGAAGGCCTGTCGCTATTGGTTGATGGCCGGCGAACGGGCTGCCGCGCGATCGGCCAACAAAGAGGCGATCAGCCATCTCAAGGCCGGAGCCAACCTCATCGGCGAGCTCCCCGATACACCGGAAAAGCTGCGGCTCGAGCTCGATCTGCACAGCGCCCTGGTCCCACCGCTCATGGCGATCCACGGATACAGCTCCGAGGAAGCTGGACGCGTCTCGAGGCGTGCCCTGGACCTTTACCGCCGCATCGGCGATCCGGTCGAGCTTGCCGTGGTGCTCTGGCAAGCATGGCTGTTCAATTTCACGCAAGCACATCATGCTGTCGCGACCCCGATCGCGCGAGAGATCGAGGAAAGGATGCAAAACACGGCTGACCCGGCAGCCTCGATTGTCGCTCATTTGCCCTTGGGCCTCAGCCTGCTCGCCTTGGGAAAGCCCATGGAGTCGCGGGTTCAGCTCGAACGGGCGACGCGAACTTACAGGGCCCTCAAGGGCGGGCAGACCGTTTTGCGCTACGGAATGGAGGTGGGCGCCGTTGGCTGCGTCTACGAAGCGTGGTGCTTGGGGACATTGGGTTATCCGCAGCGTGCTTTTGAGGCTCGAGCCGCCGCCCTCGAAATAATCGAAAGGGTGAAGCATCCCTACACGACCGCAAGGGGCCTCTCCCTATGCGCGGTGATTTCGGCGATTCACGGACAATGGCAATCGGCATTCGCGTTCGCTGACCGCTCCATAAAGGCAGCCGACGAACATGGGTTCACCATGGCAGCAGCAGTCGGCCATATCATGAGAGGTTCGGCTCGAGCGGCGCTCGAACCGAGCCCGGAAGCCATTGCCGAGATGCGCGACGGTCTGGAGTTCCATCGCGGCACCGGCGCGCGCACTCAGGTTCCTTTCATGCTCACGCTTTTCGCCGAAGCCTTGCTCGGGACAAGGGATTTTGCCGCCGGGCTCCAAGCGGTGGAAAAGGCGTTGGATCTGGCGAAAGAGACGGGCGAAGAGCATGTCACGCCCGAAATCCACCGTGTCCGAGCAAAGCTGAACTTCGAGGCCGGCATGGGCGACCCGGAAAGGGATTATCTTTTGGCGCTGGAAACCGCACGACGGCAGGGGGCGCGGCTCTTCGAGCTTCGCGCGTCATACGACCTCGCTGAAATGCAGCGAGGCCAGGGACGGACTTGCGAAGCGCGGAACCTGCTTGCCCCGGTTTACGGCGGATTCACCGAAGGATTCGACACGCCCTACCTCAAAGCTGCCAAGGCGCTGCTCGATAGCTTCGTGTGAGTAGGGCTAAAGCAGCGCAACGGGAAATCGCACGATGTCGTGCGCCACACGCCGGACCGGGTCCGAAGCCACTCGCCTGCGGACATAGATTCCCACGAGATGATGTGCCCGAGATGATGTGCCCAAGATGATTTGCGCCCCGCATCCCGATCGCGCTAGATCAGGCGAGCCTCGGAGAAAATGATGATCACGATCGCCGACATCGAAGCGGCGCGAAAGCGAATCGCGCCGCACATTCGGCAAACGCCGAGCATGCGGCTTCAACAAACGCGCGAGCGGCTCGCGCCGGCGCAACACGTCACCTTGAAACTCGAATGCCTCCAAGCGGCAGGCTCGTTCAAGGCGCGCGGCGCCATGAACCGCGTGCTCGGCATGGAAGGCAAGCCGCCAAAGGCCGGGCTCGTTACGGCGTCGGGCGGCAATCACGGCCTTGCAGTGGCGCGCACGGCTTTCGTCGCCGGCATTCCCGCCATGGTCTTCCTGCCGCGCACCGTCTCGCCCGAAAAGGTCGAGAAGCTCAAGGGATGGAAGGCGCAGATCGAGATCGTCGGCCACGTCTTCGATCACGCAAACGCTGCGGCCATGGATTATTCGGGCAAGACCGGCGCCGTCTATGTCCATCCCTTTGCCGACCCCCTCGTGGTCGCCGGTCAAGGCACGCTCGGCCTCGACATTTTGGATCAAACCCCCGACGTGGACACGATCCTCGTCGCGATCGGCGGGGGCGGATTGATCGCGGGCCTCGCCGCAGCGGTGAAGGCGCGAAATAAAGGCGTGCGCATCATCGGCATCCAGGCGACCGGTGCCGCGAGCATGAAGGCGAGCATCGAGGCGGGCCATGTCGTGACCTTGCCCGAGATCACCACGCGCGTCGCGACACTCGCGGCGCGGCGCACCGACGAGCGCGTCTTCGAGCTCGTGCGCCAACATGTTGACGGCATCATCCTCGTCTCGGATGAGGAGATGCAGGAGGCCTCGCGCTGGCTCTGGTTCGAGCTCGGCATCGCGGCGGATCTTTCGGGCGCGGCGTCCGTCGCGGCCTTGCGTCACGAGCGCGTCGCCCTGCGCTCAGGCGAGCATGTCTGCGCTCTCATTTGCGGGGCAGGCGCGGAAGGCACGGCCGCTTGAGGCGAAGAACAATAATTAGCGTGAACTCATCAAGTAAAATTCAGAACCGTATGGCCGGATAGTGCCCAGATACTGATTTTTGGAAAGTCACCTCTCCGCTCATCCCCGCGAATGCGGGGATCCAAATTTCTCAGGATTATCCTTTACGAACCTGGTTCCCCGCATTCGCGGGGATGAGCGGATATCGTGAAGTGAGCAGATATGGTGAAGGTCGCGGCAGTTCCTATCGTACAGGCTTGCGCAGCACGCCCTCGTTCACGCAATTCATGAGCCGGCCTTCCTTGAGATAGGTGACGGCGACCTCGGCGGTCTTGTAGCGGAGATCGAATTGCGCCGCCGGGCTGAAGAACGCGGCGTGCGGCGAAAGTGTGAAACGGCCCTCGAGCCAGGGCTCGCGCGCGACGAATGCTTTGATGAGCGGATGCTTCGCATCGGCAGGTTCCGTTTCGAGCACATCGAGCGCCGCCCCGCCGATATGTCCTGAGCGCAGCGCCTCGAAAAGCGCATCGAGATCGACGACACCACCGCGCGCGGTGTTGACGAGTATGGCGCCCTTCTTGGCGGCCGCGAGCGATTTCACCCCGACCATGTGGCGCGTTTCGGCGGACAGCGGCGCATGCACGCTCACGACATCACTCATGCCCATCAGCTCCTCAAGGCTCTTGACGCGCCCATAGCCGACGGACAGCTCGGTTCCGTTTGGCCGATAAGGGTCGAAGAACACGACCCTCATGCCGAAGGCTTCCGCACGCCTCGCCGCGGCAAGCCCGATGCGCCCTAGACCGATCACGCCGAAGGTCGCGGTGCGCAAGCGAAGCACGAGGGGGGCGGCGCGCGGGCGCCATCCCGCCTTCGGGTCGGCCCGCAAGGCCTCGTGATGGAAGGTGGTCCCGCGCGCCAACGAAAGCATAAGCGCGATGGCGTGATCGGCGACTTCGCTCGTGCCGTAATCGGGCACGTTGCAGACCGGCACACCGAGTGCGCCGAAGCCTGCGACATCGATATTGTCGAAGCCGACGCCGTGGCGCACCGCGATGCGGGCGCGCGGAAAGGCGTCGGGCTTTGCGGAAAGATTGGCGACCCCCGAATAGTTGATGACCGCATCGGCCGTTTTTGCGAGCTCGGGCGGGATCGGCGCCGAGGCGCCGATCGGCGATTTGCACAGCTCGAAGGCAACGCCTGGAAAATGCTTGCGCTCGAGCTCGGCATCGTCAGCGTGGTTCCAATTGGCGCACAAGACGCGGATCATGCTTGCTCCTTCGAAATGAAGACGTGTGGAATTGGATAATTGAGAGTGCCGCGACAGCCCTGTTAGTCCGCTTCGGCCTCGGCCGCATGTTGGGGGAGGTGGTCGTGGATCTCGTCATAATCCGAGCGCGAAGCGCAATGGATATGATGTTTCAGGCGAAGGCCGGTCGGACGATCGAGCGTCCCGGCCGTCACCTCAACCACATCGCCGCCGATCTTGCGCCAAAAGAGATTGCCGCCGCACTCTGCGCAAAAGCCCCGCTCCGCCTTTTGCGATGAGCGATACCAGCGCAGCGTCCGCGATTCCTCGAAAGCGAGCGCGTCGGCCGCGCAATCCGCGGAAGCGAAAACATGGCCGGTCGTTCGCGCGCATTGTGAGCAATGACACAGGCTAACATCGCTCATTTCCCCTTTAACGCGGTAGCGAACGCCTCCGCAGAGGCAGCCGCCCGTCAGCATTTTTCCGGTCTGCATCGTAGCCTTTGCTCCTTGGCTTTGATGACGCATCTGAAAGGATCACGAATCCGGGAACAGACGCTCGGTCCCATGGAGCAGAACAAGGCGGGCTTCAAGGGAGGGCAGATGAGGAAAGCTCGTTCAGATCAAGGTGAAGCGGCCCAGAAATCGGCGCGCTATTTTCCCTGGCGACATCAAAAATCGGTCTTCACCCCGCCTTGCGCCTTGCGCTTGGCGACGAAGGCCTGGAGTTCCTCGCGAATGCTCTCTTCCATCGGCGGTGGCTCGTAGGCTGCGAGCTTTTCCTTGAAGAGGCGGTTTGCCCGATCATAAGCGGTCGTGCCGCCGGCTTCCCGCCAGCTCTCGTAGTTGCGCCAATCGGAGATCATCGGCGCGAAGAAGGCGGTGCGGTAGCGCGCCTGCGTATGAGCGCAACCGAAGAAATGGCCGCCGGGGCCCACCTCCCGCACCGCGTCGAGCGCAAGCTCGCCGTCGTCGACCACGACCGGACGAAGGAACTCTGCCACCATGGCGAGGAGATCGGCGTCGAGCACCATCTTTTCGAAGGAGGCCTGGAGGCCGCCCTCCATCCAGCCCGCGCCATGCATGAGGAGGTTGGTCCCCCCCATGATCGCGCCCCAGAGCGAGAAGACGCTCTCATAAGCCGCCTGGGCATCGAGCGTGTTCGCCGCACAGGCATTCGAGGAGCGGTAGGGCAGCCCGTAGCGGCGCGCGAGCTGGCCGCCGAGCAGCGCCGCCTTCATGTATTCGGGCGTGCCGAAAGCGGGCGCGCCGCTCTTCATGTCGACGTTGGAGGTGAAGCCGCCATACACGAAGGGCGAACCTGGCCTCACGGTTTGCGCAAGGACGAGACCCGCGAGCGCCTCGGCGTTTTGTTGAGTGATCGCGCCGACGATCGTCACGGGTGCCATGGCGCCCGCGAGCGTGAATGGGGTGAGAACCACGACCTGATTGGCGCGCGCCATCTGGATCACGCCTTCGAGCATCGGATTGTCGAGCCGCAAGGGTGAAGACGAGTTGATGATGGTAAAGAGCGAGGGCTCGCGTTCCAGCGTCTCGCGATCGATGCCGCGCGCGATGCGGGCCATCTCGATCCCGTCGCGAATTCGGCCCTCGCCGAGGCTGTAGGCATGGATCGGCTTGTCGGAGAGGGTGAGCATGTCGAAGAGCGCATCGAGATGGCGGATGGAGGGGTGAATATCGGCGGGCTCGACCGGATAGCCGCCCCATAGATGCACGGCATCGAGCGACTGCCCGAGCCGGACGAGGTTGCGGAAGTCCGCCGCGCATCCTGGACGCCTCCCGCCCTCGCGATCGGCAGCGTTCGGTGCGCTCGCGACTGAGCAGAAGGCGACCGCATCGCCACCGAGCACCAGGTTTCGCTCCGGATTGCGTGCATGCAAGGTGAAGCTCTTCGGCGCAAGGCCGATGGCGCTCTCGACGAGCGCCCTGTCGAAGCGTACGCGATCCGATCCCTCCTCGACATCGGCGCCGGCTGCCTTCAGGATCGCCTTCGCTTCCCCGTGCAGGAAGTCCATGCCGATCTCGGCGAGGATGGTGAGGGAAGCCTCGTGAATGGCTTCGAGTTGATCGTCCGAAACGGCAGCAACCGGCGCAAAAGGCAAACGGGGCTGCGGTGATCTCGGTGCAAGCGCCTTTTGCGCTGCGGCGCGTTCCGCCCGACCCCGTCGGCCGCGGCGCTCGTTGGGCTCGGCAACGTCCATATTGCTCCTCGTGATCGGATTGCCCCCGCGCGGCGAAGCTTAGAGCAACAACGCCGCGAATGGGAACTGTTTTGCAGGCCCTTCCATGAACCGGATCGCTCTCCTACCTGTGCCGTCGCAAAGCGGGAATCCAGGCCGCTCCTGCAATGCAAGAAGAACTGGATTGCCACCTTCACGCGGATGAGCGGAGAAAAACCCATCGCATTCCTGCGACAATACTGTCGATCCACCAAGGCCTTTGAAATATTTCCGGGCGCCTCGAATCGAGTTATTGTGCCCGTCGGCTGTCCGCTTCGTGGAACGCCACTGGTTTCGATTCTCTCGAGCTTCGCGCGCGAGGCTCCTCGACATCGCCCGCCCTGCGGGCGTCTCCTCACCTCGTCGCTGACTTGCCGGTTCGGTCCGATGCAAAAATCCTTCACGCCGCTTCTCTTGTCGGTGTTCCTGCTCGTCAGCGGCAATGGTGTGCTCTCGACGCTCATTCCGCTGCGGGCGCGCCTCGAAGGCTTCAGCGACATCACCATCGCGTTTATCGGCTCGAGCTATTTCACCGGCATGCTGATCGGCTCGCTCGTCGTGCCTTGGGTCGTCTTGCGCATCGGCCAGGTGCGGGGCTTCATCATATGCGTGCTGATGGGGGCGGTTGCGATTCTCTCTCTTCCCTCGCTGATCGAGCCTTGGAGCTGGGTGCTCTTGCGCGGCGTGATCGGCTTGTCGCTTGCCGGCCTTTACGCGATCGCCGAGAGCTGGTTCAACGGCAAATCCGACAACGCACATCGCGGCAGCGCGCTCGGCATTTACAGCGTGGTGCAATATCTCGGCTGGTCGGTCGGCAACCAGGTGTTTCGCCTTGCCGATCCGGGCGGTCTCACCCTTTTTCTCGTTGCCGCGACGATCGTCGCCGGCGCGAGCTTGCCGCTCCTCATGGCGCCCGGTGAGCCGCCGCAACGGCCCAAGCGGCGAGCGCTGCGCTTCGGCTGGCTCTTTACGATGTCGCCCGTCGGCTTCGTCGGCGCCCTGCTGATCGGCGCCTCGAACGGCCCCTTCTGGTCGCTGTCGCAAATCTTCGCCGCCGATATCGGGTTAACCCCGGCAGAGGTGGGCACGCTGATGACGGCTTTCATGCTGGGCTCGGCCACCTTGCAAATCCCGATCGGGCGCGCCTCCGACACTTACGATCGGCGCACAATTCTCGTTTGCCTCTGTCTGGCCTCGGCGCTTCTGGAGATCGCGCTCGCACGCTACGGCGTTACTCTTCAGCACGTCGCGCTCTATGCCTTGGCCTTCGCGCTCGGCTCGGTCGTGTCGACGCAATATTACGTCGCCGCCGCGCATGCGGTCGACCGCACGGGCAGTGAGCACGCCGTCGAGACGACATCTGCCCTTTTGTTCCTCTACAGCATCGGCGCGATCTCAGGCCCGCCGATCGCTTCCTATGTAATGACTTCCTTCGGGCCCGCGGCGCTCTATGGCTACACCGCCCTCCTGCACCTCGCGCTTCTCGCCTTCACCTTGCGCCAGATGCTCTATCGCGCGCCGCCAGTCCTGCGCTCGGCGGAAGGGCGCATGCCCCAACCTTGAAGACGCTCAAGTCGGGGGGCACCCATTTTTGGAGAGCTTGCGGCGGCGACCTCAGGCGAGCGGAGCGCGTCGTTCGCAGACAGCGATCACCGCACGAGGCCCCGGGCAGCGACCGGGATCTCCCGCACGACGCGCCCGTCCGAAACGCCGTAGACGCTGTCGAACAGGTTCGACACCACGCAAGCGTGGTTCGGAACGATGGTCACGCGTTCGCCGATGCGTGACTTTTCCGGCGACTCGGCAAGATTGACGATGCCGTGCTCTTCGTTGAGGCGCACGATGCGCGCCTTGGGGTATTCGAGGATGACGCCGTGATCCGGAAATCCCAGGAGATCGGAGGTGAGCGTCTTCGAGCCGGCATCGATGATGGCGCGATCTTCGGCAGGGCGCGAAACCACCGTCGCGACAACACGAAGCGCCGTGTCGTCGAGGGTGCCGACGCCGGCGGCCGTGATGGCGCGATCGCTGTAGATGTAAGTGCCGGGCCGATGCTCCGTGGAGAATTCGAGTTCGTGAGCGTGATACATGTCGGGAGTGCCGCCCACGCTCACCGTCTTCGCTTCGAGGCCGGAGCGCTTGAGCGCAGCGAGCGCTTCGGCGATCCAGGCGCGTGTGCGCGCGACCTTGCCTTTTTCGGGGTAGACCATGAGCCCCCCGAACGAGACGCCGCGCGTATTGGCGATGCGTTCTGCGAGCGCCACCGCTTCATCGGCGCTCTGCACGCCGCAGCGACCGGTGCCCGTATCGCATTCGACGAGGAGCTCGATCCGCACGCCCGCCTCGCTGGCGGCGCGTGCCATCGCGTCGGCGACCTCGGTCGAATCCGTCACCGCGCTCATGCGAATACGCTTGGCGAGCGCCATCAGGCGCTTGAGCTTGGGTTCGCCCACGATGGGAAAGGTCATCAAAATGTCGCTGATGCCGCCATCGGCCATGACCTCGGCTTCGCCGAGCTTCTGGCAGGTGATGCCGACCGCGCCGAGCTCGACCTGCCGGCGTGAGAATTCGACGATCTTGTGCGTCTTGATGTGAGGGCGAAGCGCGATCTTCTTCTCGTGAAAGTAATCCGCGGCACGCTTGAGATTGCGCTCGACCCGGTCGAGGTCGACGACCGGGGCGGGCGTGTCGATGTCGTCGACGCTCATCGCGCTCATTTTGCGCCCATCTCTTTTTCAAGGCGCGCCAATGCCCGGTCGAACCGGTTGAACATCTCATCGATCTCGGCCTCGGTGATGATGAGGGGCGGACAGAAGGCCATGATGTCGCCGATGCCGCGAATGACGAGACCCTCCTCCTGGGCGAGATCCTGCAATCTCGTGCCGGCGCTGCCAGGCTTCGCAAACGGCGCCTTCGTCTCCTTGTTGGCGACGAGCTCGATTGCGCCAACGAGGCCGACACCCCGGGTCTCTCCCACAAGTGGACGCGAAGCGAAGGAATGCAGCCTCTTGAGGAAACGCGGCGATATTTGCGCCGCATGCCCGACGAGGTCGCGCTCTTCGAAGATGTCGAGGTTCTCGAGCGCCACCGCCGTCGCGACCGGATGACCGGAGGCGGTGAAGCCGTGGCCGAAGCTGCCGATTTTCGCCGAGTTGTCGGCGATCGCCTGATAAATCTTGTCCGAGACCAGCACCGCCGAGAGCGGCATGTAGGAGGAGGTGATGGCTTTCGAGAGGACGAGGATGTCCGGCTTGATGCCGTAGAGCTCGCAGGCGAACATTTTGCCGGTGCGCCCGAAACCGCAAATCACCTCGTCGGCGACGATCATCACGTCGTGCTTGCGGCATACAGCCTGCATCTTCTCCCAATATCCCTTGGGGGGCACGATGACGCCGCCCGCCCCCATTACCGGTTCACCGACGAAGGCAGCGACCGTCTCGGGCCCTTCCTTGCGGATCATCTCGTCAAGCTCTTCGGCAAGCCGCGTCGAGAAGGCTTCCTCGCTCTCGCCCGGAAGGGCGTTTCGCCAATAATGGGGCGTGGACACGTGCTTCATCATCGGCAGCGGGAGGTCGAAATCGCGCTGGTTCACGGGCAGGCCCGTGAGACTTGCCGCCGCGATGGTCACGCCGTGATAGGCGCGCTGGCGCGAGATGAATTTCTTCTTTTGCGGACGGCCGATGGCGTTGTTGTAGTACCAAAGGAGCTTGATGGCGAAGTCGTTCGCTTCAGAACCCGAGCTCGTGAATTGCACCTTGGCGAGGCCCTTCGGCGCCATCTTGACGAGGCGCTCGGCAAGATCGATCGCGACGGGGTGCGATTTGTGATTGAAGGAGTGGTAGTAAGGCAGCTTCTCCATCTGGCGCGTGGCCGCGCGCACCAGCCTTTCTTCGCCGAAACCGACGGCGACGCTCCAAAGCCCTGCCAAGCCTTCAATATATTCCTTGCCCTGGTCGTCGTAGACATGAACGCCCTTGCCCCGCTCCATGATGGTCGGGCCGATCTCCTCATGGCGTCGCGCATTGGTCGCCGGGTGGAAGTAGTAGGCGATGTCGCGGGCAGCTTGGGAATTGGGCTTGTCGTCCATGAAGAGCACCTCGCAAGTGAGCCAGCCTCGGGCGCGTGATTCGAGGCGAACGCCAGGGCAGATAAACGAGGTATAAACCCCCGATTGGCGCCGCGCCAGGGCCCGCGACGCAGCACTTGCCTGCGCCCTGCGCATTCATCCTGAAACGAGGCTCGGCATCCTCAAGCCACAAACTTCAGCCCGGCAATGCCGGCCAGGATCAAGAGAATGCAAGCAAGACGCGCCGCGGTCGCGGGCTCGGCGAAAAGGTAGATTCCGAGCACCGCCGTGCCCACGGCCCCGATACCGGTCCAGACCGCGTAGGCCGTTCCAATGGGGAGCGATTTCAACGCAAGACCGAGGAACGCAAGGCTC
>Ga0213876_10001161_pt1 | contig 16656 bp, 10 predicted proteins | sample BarmaccomBMRX_R9_FD_160113 | JGI IMG/M metagenome (GOLD analysis project Ga0213876, IMG submission 160113) | Root-associated microbial communities from Barbacenia macrantha in rupestrian grasslands, the National Park of Serra do Cipo, Brazil - RX_R9 | ecosystem: Host-associated > Plants > Roots... | reverse complement strand
AGGCCCGCTTTGAATTGCAAGTGGGCACACGGCGGGCACAGCGGGAGAATGCGGGCACAACGTAAGAGTTCACACGGTCACACGGCGGGCACAGCGGGTTGGGCGGGCACAACGTAAGAGTTCACACGGCGAACACGGCGAACCACGGCGAACACGGCGGGAAGACAAAATTACCCAGCACCCGATGTTCGGCCCCGAATTCGGCTCCCGGCAAGGATTACGCCGTCTTTGCCCCGGAGCGGCGGGCGCCTGGAACGTTAATGCCGAGTACGCTCGCCGCTCCGGGGCAAAGACGGCGTAGATTCTCGCGTGCCTGACGAGCCGCCCTCACTGCTGGCATTCCTCTTCCCTCCGTGTTCGCCGTGGTTCGCCGTGTTCGCCGTGTGAACTCTTACGTTGTGCCCGCCGGATCGCTGTGCCCGCCGTGTGACCGTGTGACCGACACCCTGCAAACTAAATCTTCGCAAAGGCTGCGGACGTAGCGCATCTTGCAACCCTATTGTGCGTTGTATGCTGCGCCCGCGATTCCCCCTGTTTTTGATTCCCCTGGCTCTCCTTCCCGGCTGCGGCGAGCGACCACCACCGGGCGCGACGGGCCAGGCACCGCCCCCTAAGAACGTGCTCGTGACGCAGGTCAGCACTCAGGACGTGCCGATCCAGTTGCATGAATTCGGCCGGATCACGTCGCCGGAATCAGTTGACGTAAAGCCGCAGGTGAGCGGGCGAATTACCGAAGTGCATTTCAAGGATGGCCAGGAGGTGAAAAAGGGAGACCCGCTTTTCGTCATCGATCCGCGGCCGTTCCAGGCTGATCTTGAGCAGTCCCAAGGCCAATTGGAGGCCGACCAGGGGCAACTGCAGCTGGCGCAGCGCAACCTGCAACGGGATGAGCAGATCGGCAAACAACGGTTTGTGTCGGAGCAGCAGATCGACCAGGACCGCACCCAGGTTCAGAACTTTCAGGGCGCCATAACCAAGGATCAAGCGGCCATTGAACTGGCCAGGCTCAACCTGGAGTACAGCCAGGTGCGTGCGCCGGTGGACGGGCGGACCGGCAGACGGTTGGTGGACATGGGCAATTACGTGGCGACGGGCGGGGCAACGCTGGTAAACATTCAACGGCAAGACCCGGTCTACGTCGACTTCAACATTTCGGAGAACGATCTGGCGCGGCTTCGAGAAAATCTGGCGGGCCATACCCTTAGGGTCGACGTGGACTCACCGGCGAAACCGGAGGTCACGAAATCGGGTTCATTAAGTTTTCTCGACAACGCGGTCTCGACGCAAGCCGGGACGGTGCTGTTGCGGGCGACGATCCCGAATGAAGACCGTTACCTCTGGCCGGGACAGTATGTGAACGTGGCCCTGACCCTGCAGGTGCTGAGAAGCGCCTTGGTGGTTCCGAGCCAGACGGTCCAGTTGGGCGGCAAAGGGCCTTTCCTTTTCGTGATCAAGCCGGATCATACCGCTGAGCAACGGCTGGTGACGCAGGGTCCGCATTTCGGCGACGCGACGGTGGTTTCGAAGGGCGTGCAGGCAGGTGAAACCGTGGTGGTTGAGGGTCAGCTCGCGCTCGCCAACGGCATGAAGGTTAACCCGGCGCCCTATAAGGCGAATGGGTCCGAAACGCCTCCTCCGGACGGGGGACACGACGTGACGGAAAACAATCCGGGCACCGGTCCTGATCAGCGGCCGAAACCGACCCCGGCCCAGGAGGTCAAGTCGGCGCTGTGAGCCTATGAACTTTTCCGAACTTTTTATCAGACGGCCGATCATGACGTTGCTGCTCACGATCAGCGTCACCGTTTTCGGTATCCAGGTCTTTCGCCAGTTGCCGGTCAACGACCTGCCGGCCGTGGATTACCCGGTGATCCAGGTCCAGGTGAGCTACCCTGGGGCGAGTCCGGAGACGATGGCCAACACGGTCGCTACGCCGTTGGAGAAACAATTTTTGCAAATCCCGGGGCTTCAGCTGGCGACCTCGAACAATCAGACGGGCCAGAGCACTTTGGTATTGCAGTTCGGCCTGGATAAGAGCCTGGGGGATGCCGCCACCGACGTGCAGGCGGCGATTTCGCGCGCAACAGGTTTTCTGCCGACCGACCTGCCGCAGCCGCCGTCGTTTCAGAAGACCAACCCGAACGACCAGCCGATCTTCTACCTTGCACTGGTGAGCGACACCCTCACCGAAGGCGCGCTTTACGACTACGGCAACACCCAGCTGGGCCAGCAGATCGCGATCATCAACGGGGTAAGTCAGGTCAACGTTTACGGCGCGAAGCGGGCGATTCGGATCAAGGTCGACGTCAACAAGCTTTCCTCCCTGAATCTCACGATGACCGACGTGACGAACGCGGTCGGCCAGAGCACGGCCTATCAGGGCGCCGGGCAATTTGACGGCAAGTACCAGACTTTTCTGCTCCGGCCGAACGGGCAACTCTCGACTGCAGTCCAGTACGCCGAAGTCATCATCGCGCGTCCGAATGGCCAACCGGTTTACCTTAAGGACGTTGCGCGCGTCGTGGAGTCGGTTGACGACGAGCGTATCAGCCGCAACTTCTGGGCCCGCAGCTACGGCGAGGCGCCGACCGAGGTGGTCCTGGCGGTCAGCCGGCAAGCCGGCGCCAATGCGGTTGAGGTGGCCCGCAAAGTCAGGGAGTTGCTGCCGGCTTTCGAAGCCCAGTTGCCCGGTTCGGTCAAGCTGATTCCGCTCTACGACCGCTCCAAGACGATTGTGGCCAACGCGGAGGAAGTCGAGCGCACCTTGATGATCGCCTTCGCCCTGGTCGTGATCGTCATTTTCGTCTTTCTCGGGCGCGCGACGGACACGCTGATTCCCTCCGTGGCCTTACCCCTTTCGCTGCTCATCACGTTCATCGTCATGGGCGCGCTCAACTTCAGCCTGAATAACCTGACGCTGATGGCGTTGACGCTGGCGATCGGGTTCCTGGTCGACGACGCGATCGTCTTTCTTGAAAACACGGTGCGGCTGATCGAAGGCGGCGAGAAGCCGATGGACGCGGCGATCCACAGCGCCCGCCAGATTACCTTCACCATCATTGCGATGACGGTGTCGCTGGCGGTGGTCTTCCTGCCTTTGGTGATGGTGACGGGCATCATCGGGCGCATTTTCCGGGAGTTCTCCGTGACCATCATCGTGGCGATCTTTGCCTCGGGACTCGTGTCCATCACCCTCACGCCGATGATGTGCTCGCGGATCCTGGGCCAGCGCAGCCACGAGAACAAAACCTGGATGGAACGCCATGTCGGCGGCCTGTTTCGCCGGATTGCCGAAGGCTACGGGCGGACCCTTTACTTTTTCCTGCACCACCGCTGGATTTCAGCGGTAACCTGGGTGGCGTGCCTGGGGCTCACGGTCTGGCTGTTCGGGCTTTTGCCCAAAACGTTTATCCCGCCGGGGGACAGCAGCTTCATCCGGGGGGTAGGCATCGCCGTCGAGGGGATTTCACCTAACCGCATCAAGCAAATCCAGCGTCAGGTCGATGCCATTTTGCGAAAGAACGATGCGGTCGACGAAACCTTTACCCTATGCGGTTTTTCAAAAGGTTTGCCGTCGAATCAGATGCTGATCCTGGCATTCTTGAAAGACCCGGGTAAGCGTCCGCCGATCAATGCGGTCGCCGCTGACCTGATGCGCGACCTGCGCCAGATCCCGGGCATCCTTCCGCTGCTCCGACCGGACCCGGTGTTGCAGATCAGCACGGGCGCAACCAAGAACAACCAGGGCCAATACGCTTACGCCATTTCCGGCGTTAACGCAGACCAGGTCTATGCGGCGGCCCAGCAGTTGGTGGCGAAGTGCCGCGAATTCCCGGGGTTCCAAAATGTTTCGTCGGATTACTTCGCGAACACGCCGACCCTGGGCATCGACGTCAATTTTCTTCAGGCGCAATCCTACGGTCTGAACAATGCCGACATTGAGCGGCTTTTGAAAAACGCGTACTCCCAGAATTACACCTACCTGATCAAGACCCCCATTGACCAGTACCAGGTGATCGTGGAAGCGGCGGACCGGGAGCGGGCCGAACCGTCGAATCTCAACCAGTTGTACTACAAGCCGGGTTCAAGTCAGGTCACCATCCCGAATGAAACGGTGGTCAGCCCGTCGCCTTACGTCGGGATGCTTTCGGTCAATCACATCAACCAGTTTCCGGCCGTCACGCTGTTCTTTAACTTAAAGCCGGGCGCCTCGACGGGCGCGGCGACCGAATTCATTCAGCGGGCCGGGGCGGAGATCCTGCCGCCGACGGTTCGCGGCCAGCTGCAGGGCGAAGCGCAGACGTTCAGCGAGACTTTCTCGCAACTGAGCGTGCTTCTGCTGGTGGCGGTTTTCATCATGTACGTGATCCTGGGGATCCTGTACGAAAGCTGGTTTCACCCGATTACGGTGCTGTCATCACTTCCGGTTGCTACCGTGGGTGGTTTGCTGACCTTGTTGCTGTTCCACTCGGAACTTTCCCTTTATTCGTACATCGGGCTGTTCATGCTGATCGGGATCGTGAAGAAGAACGGCATCATCATGGTCGACTTCGCGATCGAACAACGGCGCGCCGGCAAGACGGCGGTCGAAGCCGTGCATGAAGCCAGCGTGGAGCGGTTTCGGCCCATCATCATGACCACGCTTGCCGCCCTGATGGGGGCGGTACCGATCGCCGTCGGCATGGGTGCCGATGCGTCCTCGCGCCAGCCGCTGGGGTTGGTGCTCGTGGGCGGGTTGATCGTATCCCAATTCATCACCTTGTACGTGACTCCCGCGCTCTACCTGTACCTCGAAGGGGTCCAGGAACGGCTGAACGCGCTCTATGACCGGTTGCGGCACGCTGGAGCCCGCAGTCCGGTCACACGGCAGCCGCAGCAGGCTTAGCGGGCACGGCGATCTGGCGGGCACAACTTAAGAGTTCACACGGTCACACGGCGGCCGCAGCGGAGGAGGGCGGGCACGACGTAAGAGTTCACACGGCGAACACGGCGCGCCACGGCGAACACGGCGAACACGGCGGGAAGACAGGAATCATCCGCAGAACACGTAGAAGGACGCAGAAAAGAGACAAATCGTCCACAGATTACGCAGATTAAAGACATCCAAACCCTGCCCGCGTGAGGTATGGATGCCTTCCTTTGCGTGTTCTGCGGATGATTCCTGTCTTCCCGCCGTGTTCGCCGTGGTCCGCCGTGTTCGCCGTGTGAACTCCGTCGCCGTGCCCGCCAAATCGCCGTGGTCGCCCAATCCGTTTTGACCGCCGTGTCGAACCACGTGAATGGCAGAACAGTCGAGCAACCAGCAGGTCTACTTGATCCGGCATGGCGAAACGGAATGGTCGCGGACCGGACGTCATACCGGCCGGAGTGATATTCCCCTTACCGAGACAGGAAAGGAACAGGCAGAGTTCCTCAGGCCCATTTTTGAAGGCGTCAGGTTTGTAAAAATCCTAAGCAGCCCTTTACAACGAGCGCTGGCGACGGCGCACCTGGCTGGATTGGTCGACCGGGTGGAGACGACGGATGACCTCACGGAATGGGACTACGGGGATTACGAGGGGATCACGACCAAGGAGATCCGAAAATCGGTTCCGGACTGGACGGTGTGGACGCATCCGTGCCCAAACGGTGAAACGATTGAACAGGTTGCGGCGCGTGCTGACCGGGTCGTGCAGAAAGTCCGGGAGGTTAAAGGCGACGTTGGGCTATTTTCCCACGGGCATTTTCTCCGTGTGCTGGCAGCGCGCTGGCTCGGGATGGATCCGGCGGCCGGGAAGCATTTGGTTCTTGATACCAGCACCCTGTCGATCCTGAGCTACGAGCACGAAGATCCGGCGCTCAAAACGTGGAACGGACCGCTTGTCACTGCGGCATGCGCCGTGCCGTGGACAGAGGCGAGCGCCGCGCGCTAGAATCCTTGAGAAGCAAGATTCAATCGACCGTACATGAGTCACCCTTGCTCAGGCGGCGCGAATTTCCTTGGCCCGCACGTAATCGCGCAGTGGTTCCGGAATGATCACGGAACCGTCCGCCTGCTGGTAAGTTTCGAGCAATGCCACGTAGAGACGGGCGAGGGCTGTTCCTGAACCGTTCAAGGTATGGCAAAAGCGGTTCTTACCCTCCGCATCCTTGAATTTCAGATTCATCCGGCGTGCTTGGAAATCCTCGCAATTTGAGCAGCTGGACACTTCCAGAAACCGATTCTGGCCGGGAGCCCACACTTCGAGGTCGTACGTCTTCGAGGCTGCAAAGCCGATGTCGCCCGTGCAGAGTTCGATCACACGGTAGTGCAACCCGAGCAGCTGCAGGACCCGTTCGGCGTCAGCCGTCATTTTCTCGAGCTCGGCAAAGGAGGTTTCGGGTGTAGTGATTTTCACCAGTTCGACTTTGTCGAACTGGTGCACCCGGATCATGCCGCGGGTGTCTTTGCCCGCAGATCCCGCTTCACGCCGGAAGCAAGGCGTATGCGCCACGAAACGTTTCGGCAACTCGCCGGCGGACAGGGTTTCTTCCCGGTGGAGGTTGGTCACCGGCACCTCAGCGGTAGGAATCAAAAAGAGCTGGCTATCTTCGGTGGCATAAGCGTCCTCTTCGAATTTGGGGAGCTGGCCGGTGCCGATCATGCAATCCCGGCGGACCAGGTAAGGCGGGCTTACCTCGGTGTAGCCGTGCTGGACAGTATGAAGGTCGAGCAGAAATTGGATCAGCGCGCGCTGGAGCCGCGCGCCGAGACCATGGAAGAACACAAAACCGGTGCCGCTGAGCTTGGTTGCCCGCTCGAAATCGATCAGCTTTAGCCGTCCGGCAATTTCGACGTGATCGGACGGAGTGAAGGGATAGCGCGGCGGCTCGCCCAGACCCGGACAACGGGGTTGGCGCTCGCGTCGGCACCGACCGGCGCCGCCGGGTAAGGTAAATTCGGAAGGATCAACAGCCGCGCGCGCTGGCGTTCATCCGTGGTGGTTACCTCCACGTTCAGAGCCGCGATCTGTTCGCCGAACGCCCGGACCTGCGCTTCCAATTCGCCGCTCGGTTCCTTCCGGGCGCGTAATGCACCGATCGCTTTGCTCAAACGGTTGCGCTCGGCATTCAGCTTCTGCAGCTCGGTTTCAAAACGGCGCCGCTCGGCATCGATGGCCAGCACGGCATCGACCTGGTCACCCAGTCCCGGTTGGCGTGCATTCAGGCGTTCCCGGACGTAGTCGGGTTTCTCCCGCAGCAAACGAATGTCGAGCATGCCAACGCCTAAACCTGAATGTAACGGGTGTCGAGTGTCGGGTGTCGGGTGTCGGGTCAGATGGCGCCACGGCGGAACACGGCGACAACAGCGAGAAGATTAAATCATCCGCAGAACACGCAGAGAACGCAGAAAAGAGAAAACATCCACAGATTACACAGATTAAGAGGACCCGGCGGGCTCAATATTTGGCGGCCACTCTAAGGCTGACACTCGCACCCCTCAGGATGCCATTCCGAACTCTTTCCCCCCTCTTCCCGCCGTGGTCGCCGTGGCGCGCCGTGGTCGCCGTGTGAACTCTTACGTTGTGCCCGCCGTGTGACCCGACACTCGTTACCCGTTACTCCTCCGTCAGAAACCAGATGGTTCGCAGGGCGTTGCCCTCCAGCCGGTTGTTGATGTAGACGAAAACCGGCTTTCCCTCCCGTACGGCCGCATCCCAGATGAGGGTACGGGCGGCGCGCCGGGCGGAAGGATCGACCACTTTGGTCTCGGTGTAGGGACTAAATTCCTGGACGGCTTGCTCGTACGCGCGCCCCGGAGTCAGGAGGAAACGGGCGGCCGCGAAATCGGCGGTCGCATTTTTCGGGAGCTGCAATTGTTCTTCAGCGGTGGGCATCCGGGTCCATTGGTTGTAAACGTGGGTGACGTTATGCCGGTGAAGCACGCGAAAGTAAGCCGGGTCGAGGTATGATTCGTTCCGAATTTCGACTCCGTAACGCCACCCTGCCGGAAGCGCGCCCAAAAATTCGTCGAGCGCAGCAAAGAAATCTTCCGGATGCCGGAAATCGGTTTCGCGGAATTCTGAGAATTCGAAGATGAGAACCCCGGTCTGATCCCGAAACGGTTGCAGGGGCGCCAGGAAGCGTTCCCGGAAGAGGTCGGCATTTAAAAAATGCTCGTTGAACTGGCCCTGCACCTGGCCGAATCGGGGCAGGCGAGGAAACCGTCTGATGGTGATGGTATCCGTAACCTTGAAGGTTAACCGGAAACCCGGGTCAACCTGGCCGAAGAGCTTGTCGAGGTACGGAGGATCCGGGAATTTGTAATACCCCGCGTCGACGCAGACCGAGCGGAAGAATTGCCCGTATTCGGCCAGGCATTCGTCCTCAAACCGTTTTTCCGAGTAGCGACCGCGGTTTTCGTAAAGGGACCGGTCGTAGAGCATGCCGAGCCATCCCGGATACTTCCAGGAAGAAGTCCCGATAAACGCCCCTTTGGCCGCCAATTTGAAGAGGCGGTCGCGCAGCGCTTCCCGATCAAAGTTCAGTCCGAACAGTTCCAGCATGTCGCGCCGGTTTCAATCGGCATGTGGGCGCCGTTTATGGTGGTGGGCGGAAGGTGAGGGAGACGGCGTTGGGGTTGGCGCCGGCGATGGCGATGGCGATGCCGCCGGGGCCGGTGCAGGCGGTGAAGCTTGAGCTTGCGTCTGATTGTTATTACGCGCCAGGTTCGACGGCCGCAAACCGGGGATGCTGGCGTACCCATCAAACCTCGGCGTCCGGGCCGGGTCATTTTTTGACGGCTGCCCGTTCGGCAACGTGAAGTCAAACACGCTCACGCCGTAACGCTGCATGCTGTTGTAGGTTCGGCCGTCGCTCGCCCCGACCATGAGCCGTTTGCCCGATTTCCTCTCTTTTCCCAGATAAATCATGACGTGCGTCACCGGTACGTCCCGATTGACGCCGTAAGTACCGGACCAGAACAGGAGATCTCCCGGTTGGAGCTCGTCGAGTTCGAAGGTGTCCTGGCGGCGGCTGAGCACCGCGTGGAAATCGCTGTATCTGCGCACCCAGAGGTACTGCTCGCTCGAGTCGCGCGGCGCGTCACGAAAACCGACCTGCCGCAGCACGTAATAAATGAACCCGGAACAATCCATGCCGCCGTTTGCGGGGTCGTTGGAACCGTAGGTGTACGCGAGATTCTTCTCGGTGAGGGCCAGGGATTCGCGGATCAATTCCTGAATCTTGGGCGGCTGTGATGCATATTCCTTAAGGGCATCCGGCGGCAAGCTGCTGACCTGCGCAGGAATGGGCGTCGAGTTGGGGGTTGCGCCCGGGTTTCCGGCGGCATCGGCCATAGAAGTCCGGGAGCGCGCCGAAGGCGTCGGACTCGGCTCGGGTTCGGGCGTGGGGGTTGGGGTTGCTTTCGGGTGTCCGGCCGAGGCCGGCCTTTTACCGGTCTTGGTGGAGTCCTCGTCCTGGTCATCCTGATCTTCCGTGTGCACCCGGTTTTTGCGGTGCGAGGAGACCCGGTGTTTCCGGGAATGTTTCGAGGTGCCGGAATCGTCGTCTTCTTCGTCGGTGAGCAGGCTTTTTACGCCGTTGCTGAACGCGTGCAACGTCCGGGACAGGTTGCGCCCGAGGTCGTTACCGGCCCGGGCGGGCAAACAGGAGAGAATCATGCTGGTCGCAGCGGTGACGGCCAGGCGGTGGGGGAATTTCATGCGACGCGCGCAAGCTCTTCGAGCAGGTTCTGATTCAAGCGAATCCCGGCATAGAAGTTTTCAAGCAGAAAATTTTCATTCGGCGAATGGGCCTTGCAATCAGGGAGCGCCAACCCGAGCAACAGGGTGTCGGTACCCAGCACGTCTTTAAACGTCTGGGTGATCGGGATGCTGCCCCCTTCGCGGATGAACGCAACCGGTTTATGGAACGTGCGTTCCAATGCCGTCTGCGCCGCCCGGCCATGGGGGGAATCCGGGCGTACCAGGTACGGTTTGCCTTCGTGTTGGGACACCGTTTCCATAGACACCGATGCCGGGCAAAGGTCGCGCAGAAAATCAGTCACCTGGCGACGGACCTTTTCCGGATCCTGATTCGGGACCAGCCGGAAAGAGAGTTTCGCAACGGCGCGGCTCGGCACGATGGTTTTAGGGCCTTCGCCCTGGTAGCCGCTGGCCAACCCGTTGATTTCGGCCGTGGGCCGAGTCCAGACGCGCTCCAGCGTGTTGAACCCTTCCTCACCGGCCAGCTGCTTTGCGCCGGTGGTGCGGAGCCACATTGGGTCGGTCAGGGGCAGTTTCGCCCAAAGGTTGCGTTCCCATTCTTCCAGAGGCATCACGTCATCGTAAAAACCGGGAACGGCGACGCGGCCGTGGCTGTCATGCAGCGCCGAAAGCATCCGGCTCAGAACCGTCGCCGGATTGGCCACGGAACCGCCGAAGATTCCGGAGTGCAGATCCATTGCCGGGCCCTGCAGGCGCAGTTCCAGGCAGAAAATCCCGCGCAGCCCGTAAGTGAAGGTCGGCGTAGCGGGGGCAACCATGCCCGTATCAGAAACTGCCACAATGTCCGCCCGAAGCGCCTCGCGGTGGTCCCGCAGGACCTGCTCCAGGTGACCACTGCCCACCTCTTCCTCGCCCTCAATCACAAAGACAACGTTAACCGGCAGATCGCCCTTTTCCCGCAGGGTCGTTTCAACCCCCAGGATATGCGCCAGGATCTGACCCTTGTTATCCGTTGCACCCCGAGCGTAAATCCTGCCGTCCTTGACAACCGGCTCGAACGGAAGTGAGTCCCACAACGCGAGCGGATCGACCGGTTGAACGTCATAATGACCATAAATCATGACGGTTTTGCGATCCGGATGGTGTTGGTTCCGGGCAACCACGACCGGATGGCCCGGGGTTGCCAACCGGTAAGCCTCAAGGCCGGCCTGCGTAAGCCGGTGGCATAACCACTCGGCGCACGTTTCCATCTCGTTTTTGAATTGCGAGTCGGCAGAGATCGAAGGAAACCGGAGGAAGGTAAAAAGATCTTCGAGAGGATCCATAGCCAGGCTAGAAACAATACATAACCCGCCGGAAGAGACCAGGGGGAAAGGTGTCGGGTGTCGGGTGTCGGTCACACGGGCACACGGCGGGCACAACGTAAGAGTTCACACGGCGAACACGGCGGAACACGGCGACCACGGCGGGAAGAGGAGCGAGTTCGGGGTTCGGAGTTCGGGGTTCGGAGTTCGGAGTTCGGAGTTCGGAGTTCGGAGTTCGGAGTTCGGAGCGGCAGCATGGGGGGTGGGTGCGAGTGTCAACCTTCGAGTTGCCCAGGTCTTCTTAATCTGCGTCAATCTGTGTAATCTGTGGATGTATTCTCTTTTCTGCGTTCTCTGCGTGTTCTGCGGATGATTTAATCTTTCGGCCGTGGTCGCCGTGGCTCGCCGTGTTCGCCGTGTGACCGCAAGATATTGGGGTATTTACCTTGGCTCGTTCTACACGTGGTATTTTTACTTGAGGGACTTCTGCAGCCTCGCTAACCTGCACGGGCGCCGTCGTTTATGTACCTGAAATCGCTCGAGCTCATCGGCTTCAAATCGTTTGTCCACAAAACCACGCTGAACCTTCATCGAGGTGTGACGGCGATCGTCGGGCCGAACGGCTGCGGTAAATCGAACGTGCTGGATGCCATCCGCTGGGTGCTTGGCGAACAATCGGCCAAGGCGTTGCGCGGCGGCGAAATGGCCGACGTGATTTTCAGCGGCACGGATAGCAAGCAGGCGGTCGGGATGGCGGAAGTGTCCCTTACGTTTGCCGACTGCGAAAAAGAGTTGGGTACAGATTACCACGAGGTCTGCGTTACGCGCCGGGTTTACCGTGACGGGGGTTCGGATTATTTGCTGAACAAGACGGCGTGCCGGCTGAAAGACATCCAGATGCTGTTCATGGACACGGGGATCGGCCGTTCGGCTTACTCGATCATGGAACAGGGCAAGATCGATCTGATCCTGAGTTCACGCCCGGAAGATCGCCGCGCGATTTTCGAGGAGGCGGCCGGTATCACGAAGTACAAGGCGCAGAAGAAAGAGGCGCTTCGCAAGTTGGAATTCACGGATGCGAACCTGGTGCGTTTGGCCGACATCATGAAGGAGGTCAAACGCCAGATCGGCTCGTTGCTGCGGCAGGCGAACAAGGCGCGTCGCTACAAGGCGTTGCTTGAAGAAGTGCGGGTGCTGGATCTGCACCTTTGCCGGCGGAACCAGGACGAACTGGCGGCGGCGATGGCGCAAGCGGAACAGGAAGCCGCGCGACTGCGCTCGCGGCAACGCTCCCTCGAAGAGCAGGTGGAATCGGAGGAGTTCGGCCTGGCTGAACAGCGCCGGGTGCTCGAAACGGTGGAGCAGCAGGGGTTGGAAGCGCGCCAGCGCATGCAGGACATCAAGGGCCAGATCGACGCTTCTCACGGGCGAATCGAGTTTAACGAGGAACGGATCCGGGAGGCGGGCCAACTGGCGGAGCGTTACCAGGCGGACGCGGCGGCGGCGGAAGAAAAGCTCCAGGTCCAGCGGGTCCAGCTGGATGAAACGGATCAGCAGCTGGCCGGGATCTTTGCGACGTTAAAGGGGGAAGAGGAACAGCTGCAGGCTCAGCAAACCGAGGTGAGCCGGTTGCGCTCCCAACGGCTTGAACGGGAGAAAGCAACGCAGGAGTTACAGCGCCAGATCCAGCAGAAGGAGAACCGGGTGGCATCGCTCCGGGGTGACTTGTCGAGCATGGTCAACCAGCGGGAAGCGGGTGAGACGCGCCTGGGGCTGCTGCAGCAGGAGCTTAACCAATCGGCTGCGACCCGGGACCATCTCGCGGCGCAAACCGCAGAGACCCGTGTGCAGCTCGAACAGGCCCAGGGGCAGGTGCAACAAGGCCGCGATGACCTGAAAGACGCCGAGCACGAACTTGCCAACGCGCAAAAGGAGCTGCAGGCCCTCGAGCGGGAATCGGGTGCGACGCAGCGGAGCCTGGCCGAGCGCCAGTCGAAGCTCGAGGTGTTGCGCCAGCTCAACGAAGAAGGCGCCGGTCTGGGGGCCGGTTCACAGGCGGTGCTCAAAGGGTTGGATAACCCGCAGCTTTACCGGGCGGCCATCGTGGGCGCGGTGGCGAATTTTCTGGAGGTTCCCGGCGACCTGATTGCCGCGGTGGAAGCGGCGCTCGGCCAGCATATGGAGGCGATTCTGGTCGCTGACCCTGACGTGGCGGAGGCGATGGCCGGGAGCCTCGGTAAAGGGAGAGTGGGGCGGGCCGCCCTTCTTCCGCAGGCCTTCATCCAACGACACCAGTCGGTTCAGGTGGAGGCATTGCCGGAAGGCAGCCTGGGTTGGATCCTTGACAAGATCAAGGTGCACCCGCCGGTGGCCTCACTGGTTAATCAGTTGCTCGGCCGCGTCGTGCTGGCCCCGGACCTGGGGACGGCTTTCCGGATCCGGCAGAGCGCGCCGGACCTGGCCGTGGCGACCCTGAACGGCGAGTACATTTCCCCGGCCGGCCTGGTGTTTGCCGGGCAGGCGGTTGAAGCCAATCAATCCATCTTTCAACGCAAGCTCCAGATCCGGACGCTTGAAGGGGAGTGCCGGGGAATCAAGGACAAGGCGGCTGAACTTACGCGAAAGCGGGACGCCGTTGCGGAGCAGCTCGAATGCATCCAGGGCCGTTTGAAAGAGCGCCGCGAAAACGCGCAGCGGGCCCAGGTGCATGCGTCCAGCTTGCAGGGCCAGCTTTTGCTCCTGGATCGCGAACTTCGGGAAGCTGAAGGCAAAGTAAAGAGTTTAAGCTGGGAGAAGAACAACACCGAGCAGCGTCTGAAAACCGCGGCCGAGCGGGTCCGGGTGGTTGAAGCCGACCTGAACGCCAATCTTTCGCAGGCCGGCGACTTGCAGGAGCGCTTGGCGGCCATGGCGGCTGAGGCCGATGCTTTGCGCTCCCACGAAGATTCACTGACGGAGGTTCTCAACGAACTCAGGGTCCGCGTGGCCACCGAGCGCCAGCGCAAAGAGAACCTTCAGCGCCAGCGCCAGCCCATCGCGGTGCGGCTGAATGAGCTCAACGATCTGCTGGCAAGCCGCCGGCGCGACATTGCGAATTATCAGGAACGCGTGCAGCGGCTCCGGCAGGAAAACGAACAACTAGGCGCCCGGCTGATCGAGCTGGAGTCCGCGCAAGCGCAGGCGGCGGCCGAGGTGGCAAGATTCCAGGCCGACAGAACCCAGCGCATCGAGATGGCCGAAGGGGTGGAGTCGAGTTTGCGACGTCTGCGTAAAGAGGTGTCCGAATGCCAGGACAGCCGGGGCCAGGAAGAAGTTAAACATACCCAGCTCGGGCTCCGCCTGGAGCGGGTGCGCGAGCATGTCACGCAGCGTTATCAGCTGGACCTTTCGCTGTTTGAGCCTGACTGGCATGCCTTTCGTGTGGCGATACGCGAACAACGCCAACGCCTGCAACAGACCGAAACCGCGGGTGACCCCCTGGTTTCCACGCCGGAAACCGATTGGCCGTTCGTCGAGCAAGCCGTGGTGGAAATGACCGAGCGCCTCGACGCGATGGGGCCGGTAAACCTGGAAGCGATTCAGGAGTACGACGAACTGGAGGAACGGCAGCGCTTTTTAAATGAGCAACAGGACGACCTGACCAAATCCAAGGCCGAGTTGCTCGATGTGATCACGAAGATCAACGCGACCACCAAGGAGCTGTTTGCCGGTACTTTCCAGCAGGTCCGCAAGAATTTTCAGGAGATGTTCGTGGAACTGTTCGGCGGCGGTAAAGCGGACCTCCTGCTGGTGGATGCTGCCGACCCATTGGAAAGCGGCATCGAGATCATCGCAAAACCGCCGGGAAAACAACTGCAATCGATCTCGTTGCTTTCAGGCGGCGAGAAGACCATGACGGCGGTGGCGCTGCTCTTTGCCGTCTATATGGTGAAGCCGAGCCCGTTCTGCGTGCTGGACGAGATGGATGCACCGCTCGATGAATCGAACATTAATCGGTTCATCAAGATCCTGGACCGGTTCGTCTCGCAGAGCCAGTTCGTCGTCATCACCCATAACAAGCGAACGATCGCCAAGGCCGACGTGCTCTACGGGGTAACCATGGAAGAGCACGGCATCAGCAAACTCGTCGGGGTGCGGCTCACGCGGCGTGAAGATGCGGACGGGCAGCAACTTGACCTGATCGGGTCCGGGGTGGAAGGAGAGCCCGGCGCCACCCCGAGCATTGCGGAGAGCTTCGGTAAATCGGGCGATCTCCACAGCGAGGCCTAGCAAATGCCACAAATGGGGGAGGGTTATGAGTGCCGAGTGCCGGGTGCGGGTAACGCGTAACTTGTAGCTGGTAACTGGTAACGGGTGGCATTCGGCCACACGGCGGGTGCGGCGGAACACGGTGACCACGGCAGGGAAGACTATGATTGCCTCTCGAAGCCGGGGCCTGACACGCGGCACCCGGTGCTCTGACGCCACCCGTTACCAGCTACGAGTTACGCGTTACCCGTAACCCGCCACCGAGTTTGTGGCATTCCTAAGGATCTCGCTGCGCAGGCGGAGGAATTCGGCACTGGTGCGGTCCCGGGGACGATCAAGTTCTACCGGAATGACCCGGTCGATGCGACCCGGACGCGGCGTCATGATGAAGATGCGGTCGCTCATGTAAATGGCCTCGTCGATGTCATGGGTGACCAGGAGCATGGTGGTGACGCGGGCCTGCCACAGGCGGAGCACCTCCTCCTGCATGCGCATGCGCGTGAAGGCGTCCAGAGCACCGAGAGGCTCATCGAGCAGGAGGACCTTGGGATGGGTGATGAGCGCCCGCGCCAGAGCCACGCGCTGGGCCATGCCCCCGGAAAGGTGGTGAGGGTAAGCGTCGGCGAACCCTTCAAGCCCGACGAGGCGGATGAATTCGTCCACTTCATGCCGTTTCCGTTGGACCACGCCCAGGGCGACGAGCCCGGATTGAATGTTGCGGCGGACGGTGAGCCATGGGAACAGGTTCGGATCCTGAAACACCAGACCGCGTGCGGCGTTCGGGCCGGTGATGACCTCCGTTCCGGCCCGAAGTTCGCCCGAGTTCGGCAGGTCGAGCCCGGCGATGAGGCGAAGCAAGGTGGATTTGCCGCAACCGCTCGGTCCGACGATCGAAACCAGTTCGCCAGCTTCCACAACCAGAGAAATGCCGTCCAACGCGCGGGTGCGCGCTGCGGCGCCGTCTCGTGCGACGAAATCCTTCGTCACATGGCGTACGCATACCGAGGACCCTTGGGCGACATCCCCATCGACGGATTGCAGTCCTACCATTTGATGGTCCCTTTCTGCCAAACGAGCACACGGTCGCGGACCTTGAACAGCGCCGTCATGAGGGTAGAGAAGAAGGCGGCCATGATCACCAGGGCGGCATAGACTTTTCCGTACTCCGCCCAGCCCTGGGCCCAGCTCACGTACCAGCCCAGGCCGGCCTTCACGCCTACGGTTTCGGCGACGACGAGGGTTAAAAATGATGCACCGAGTCCCATGAACAAGCCGATAAAAATGCTCGGCATCGCGGCCGGGATGGCCACATGGAAAATGAGGTAGGCTCGCCCGGCGCCGAGCGTGCGCGCAACATCCAGGTAGGAGGCACGGGTGTTGGAAACGCCGGAGGCAGTCAGCATGGTCACGGGAAACCA
>Ga0213876_10001160_pt1 | contig 16658 bp, 15 predicted proteins | sample BarmaccomBMRX_R9_FD_160113 | JGI IMG/M metagenome (GOLD analysis project Ga0213876, IMG submission 160113) | Root-associated microbial communities from Barbacenia macrantha in rupestrian grasslands, the National Park of Serra do Cipo, Brazil - RX_R9 | ecosystem: Host-associated > Plants > Roots... | reverse complement strand
CGCCAAACCCGCTGTGACCGAACTCCGAACTCCGAACTCCGAACTCGTTCCTCTGCCCGCCGTGTGACCGAACTCCGTTACTGCATCTGGAACGTGACCGGCAGGGTGAAGGTACCGTTGACGTTGGGGGCAAACTTCCAGTTTGCCCTCGTCCACCGGACCACCGTGCTGCTCAGCATCGGGGGTCCGGAGATGGCCTTGACGTCCACGATGTTGCCGTTGGAAACGGTGAATTGCACGCGGACGTCACCGCGGATTCCCATCTGCAGAGCCTGGGGCGGGTAAGGCGGTTTGGGGCTGCGCAGCAGGACGGCACCGGTGCCGGGATGGCCGGCATGGCCCGTGCCGTTGGGCGCACCGGCGGGATTCCCCCGAGGACCGGGCTCAGCGCCTACGCCTGGGGTGGCAGCCGCGTTCGGGTTATGCGTTTGCCTCGGCTTCTCTGCAGCGACTGGCGGCCGGGGCGGTTTAGGCGCAGGCGGGGGTGGAAGCGGCGGTTGAGGCTGATGAGGTTTCGGCGTCGCCAAAGGCCGGGGAAGGGGCGTTGCGGTGGGGACAACCGTGGGGGCCGGCGTGGGTGAAGGCAACGGCAGAGGGGGTGGCGTTGGCTCCGGCAGCTCGAATTCAGGCTTGTCCACGGGCGGTGGGGTCGGTTGCTCCTCCGGCGGGGGCGGAGGCGGCGTCGGCTCCGGCTCCGGTGGGGCTGCCTCTGCGGAAGCATCCGGGTTACCCAGTTTCTCGACGTCATTAACGTCAAGGTCGGTCAGTTCAATCACCGTCTCCGGCTTCGCGGAGCGCTCGGGAAATTTTATCCAATAGCCGCTCACGACCGCAGCCCCATTGAGGGCGGCGGAAAGGAGGAAAAACCAGACGATGGAATTCCGGTCGCGCTGCGGTCGCGGGCTGTCCGGCATACTACTGATGATCCTTACGCCTGCTCAATCAATCAATGATGATCGGAAGCAGCGGGTCCGGCCGGCGCAACGGTTGGTGCATTCGCCCCTGCTCCCGCGGCCGGTTTGATCTCCAGGCCAACCTTCTGAATGCCGGCCGTCCGGGCCTTATCCAGCACAAACACGACCTTTTCGTAGGGAACATCCTTATCGCACCGGATATAGACGCGGGCGCCGTGATCCTGGTTGTAAAGGTCCCGAAAGCGAGCCAGGACGTCGCTGTCCGGGACATGCACCTTATCAAAGTAAATGTCCTGAAGGACGTCGATGCTGACCAGGGTGAAGTCTGGTTTGTTGTTCTGCTGAGCGTTGGTCGCCGTCGGCAGGTTCACCTCGATCCCCTTCATGTTGATCATTGTCAGGCTCACCAGCATAAACGAGGCGAGCAGGAAAAACATGATATCGATCAGCGGAATGATCTCGAGCCGCGCCTTCTTAATTGGAACCGGCGTATTGCTCGGGCTGCGGCCGTGCATTTTCTGCCTCCGGGTTGGCCTTCAGGTGCAGGCTGTGAAACATCAGGACGACGTTGTGCGAGGTCGACTCCAGCTCGAACTGCAGCCTGGCCAGTTTGGCGTTGAAGAAATTGAAAAATACGAGGGTCAGGATGGCGATACCGAGACCGCAGGCGGTGGCGATAAGTGCCTCGCCGATGCCTCCGGAAACCGCCGCCGGGCTTAAGCCGCCCTCGTTCACGGCATTGAACGCCGCCATGATGCCGGTCACCGTGCCAAGCAAACCGAGCAACGGCGCCAAGGTGATGATGGTGTCCAGCACGGACATGAAACGGCCCGCGCGCTGGAGTTCCGTCCCGGAGGCGATTTGCAGGGCGCCTTCGAGAGAGGCGTGCGCGTGGTTAAGGCCATGCCAAACGGTTCGGATCAACGGGTCTTTGGAGCCGCGCGCCAGGCTGGAGGCGACCTGCACATTCCCTTGTTCAAGGGCGGCATAAACCTTGTCCAGGCGATCCGCATCACGCCGGCCCCGTTCGATGGCCCACCAGACGCTCCGCTCAAGGATCACCGCCACGGCGACCAGGAAGACCACCGCGATGGGATACATGACTGCCCCACCCTCGAAAAACTTCTCCAGAAAGTAATTGCCGCGGGCCCAGGCAGGTACGTTGTGGGTGACGGCGTCCGTTCCGGCAGCCAACATGGGAACGAGTCCCGGCAGATAAATCTCCATAAAAAAAAATATCCTCCTGCTGTCCTACAGATCGGATGTCCGGTCGACAGTTTAAATCGCCCTTGTCTGAATTTTCTCAAGCAGACGATGCAGACGCCTTAAACCGGCCCGCATCGCATCGCCGCCCCGGGGCGGCGGTACCCGGCAACGAGTCCTTCTCTTCTCACCGGCCGAGGAGGTCAGGCCGGCAGCGGCAGATTGCAAGGTGCCGGCGGATAAGCGCTTACCCGAGATACCGGTCGATCTGGCGGTGCAGGTACGTGCGGAGTGCTTCATCCGGCAACCGGTCGGTCACTTCGTTGAGAAAGCCGCGAACGATCAGCGCTTTGGCCGCGCGCTCCGGAATACCGCGGCTTTTCAAGTAAAACAGTTCCTCCTCTTCAACCTGGCCGGAGGTGGCCCCATGGGTACAACGCACGTCGTCTGCCAGGATCTCGAGCCCCGGGAGTGAATTCGCTTCCGCTTCATCGCTGAGCAGAAGGTTGCGCACTTTCTGATACGCGTCGGTGCGGTGCGCGCCCGGCTCGACCTTGATCAGGCCGGAGAAGATCGTTCGTGCCTCGTCGAACAGCGCGTTTTTGTAGAGCAGATCGCTGGTCGTATTCGGCCGGAGGTGATCCTGGTAAGTCCGCTGGTCAAACTCCTGCGCGTTGCGAGCCACGCTGACGGCCAGCATGTCGCTGCGTCCCCCCGCCCCTTGAAGCCGGCTCACGCTTTCCAGCCGCGAATATTTCCCGCCAAGGTTCAGAGAAAGGTTGGTGGCAGCCGCGTCACGGCCGGCCATGGTCGAGTTGATCTGGACCGAGGTGAATTCCCGGCTCCATTCCTGGACGCTGATGTAAGTGAGCTGGGCCTGATCTTTGACGATCAGGTCATTGACGCCGCACGCAAACCCGGGCGTGAAAGGATCCAGGGAAATAAAGTGATCGACGACAGTCACCCGGCTGGCCGGGTCGGCGATGACCAGCGTGTGCGGAAAAACGGCGGCGTTGCGTCCCTGGATAAAGTGGAACACCTGAAATGGCCGGCGAATTTCGACGCCTTTCGGGACGTGAAGGAACGTTCCCGCCTTCACCATCGCCTTGTGGAGGGCGGCAAATTTCTGTGACCCTAACCGGGCCGGTTGCGACATGAAATGGGCCTGCAGGAGGTCCCCCTGGGTCACCAGCGCTTCCTCCAGCGTCGTGAAAACGACGCCCTGTTCACGCAACGCGTTATCAAAAAAGTCGATCGCCACCAAGCGATCGTTCAGGAAGATCAACTGGCCGGCCGCTCCCTCCAGGGCGCGGCTTTGAACCTCCGCGCTTACTTCAGCCGTCGATTCCGGCGCCAGCGCATACTGATCAAGGGCAAGCCCCTTAACGTTTGAAAATCGCCAGGTTTCATCTTTGCGCGCCGGAAAAGGAAGCGCTTCAAATTCGGCCCATGCAGAAATTTGAAGCTCCTGAAACCATGAAGGCGACCCGGGCGCAGCCGGCCCGGGTCCCGTCGAAAGAAGCAATGGTTCGATGGTGGTTGTCGACATAATAAAAGCTTCAGACTGGCGAAGCGCCGGTCCCGGCTGCGGTTTACCGGCCGGCACGGCAAGGGGCCGCCGTGCCCTTCAGCCCTGGGCCGGATCGGCCAGGTTCCTTAACCGACTGATCCCTCCATTTCCAGGTCGATCAGCCGTTTGAGTTCGACGCTGTATTCCATGGGGAACTGGCGCACGAGATCATTCACAAACCCGTTGACGGCAAGGCTCATCGCCTGGCCCTCGGTCAGGCCACGCTGCTGCATGTAAAAGATCTGCTCAGCGCTGATCTGACTCACGGACGCTTCGTGCTGAGTGGCGTTGCCGGTGCCGCGCACGGTGATTGCCGGGTAGGTATCGGTGCGGCTGTTGGGGTTGATCAAAAGCGCGTCGCACTCGGTGTTATTCTTGCAGCCTTTCAGGTGTTTCGGCACGTGGACTAATCCCCGGTAAGTCGCCCGTCCCTGGCCGACGCTGATGCTCTTGGAAACGATGTTGCTGGTGGTCTCATCGGCCGCGTGGACCATCTTAGCCCCCGTGTCCTGATGCTGGCCATCGCTCGCAAGGGCGATGCTGATCACCTCGCCACGCGCTTTGCGGCCTTTCAGGATCACCCCCGGGTACTTCATCGTCAGACGCGACCCGATGTTGCAGTCGATCCATTTGATCTCCGCTCCTTCCATGGCCAGCCCGCGCTTGGTCACCAGGTTGAAGACGTTCGGAGCCCAGTTCTGTACGGTCACGTACTGGATCTTGGCTCCCTTAAGGGCGACGAGTTCCACCACGGCCGAGTGCAAAGTCGCCGTAGTGAACTTCGGAGCGGTACAACCCTCCATGTACATCACCTCCGCACCTTCGTCGGCGATGATCAGGGTCCGCTCAAATTGCCCGAAGTTTTCCGCATTGATGCGGAAGTAGGCCTGCAGGGGATGCCTCACCTTCACCCCGGGCGGTACATAGATGAAGCTGCCTCCACTGAAGACGGCGCTGTTGAGCGCGCTGAACTTGTTATCGCCCGTCGGAATGACTTTGCCGAACCATTTGCGGAAGATCTCCGGGTGGTGCTTCAGCCCCTCGGTGCTCCCGACAAAGATGACGCCCTGGTCCGCCACCGCCTTTTTGATGTTCGAGTAAACCGCTTCACTGTCGAATTGGGCTTCAACCCCGGCCAGAAACTTGCGTTCGCTTTCCGGGATCCCAAGGCGTTCAAAGGTTTGTTTGATTTTGTCGGGAACCTCTTCCCAGGTCCGTTTCGGCGCTTCGCCGGACGCCAGGTAGTAGCGGATAATGCCGAAATCGATCTCGTTCAGCTCATCACCCGCCCAGTGCGTCGGCAGGGGTTTTTCCATGAAGACCCGGTAAGCGTTTTTACGGAACTCACGGATCCAATCAGGTTCACCTTTGGCATCGACGATGTAGTCGATGGTTTTTTCCGTCAGCCCAACTCCCGCGTCGCGGGTGGGTTTGACGTCAAAGTAAAAATTGCCGATCTCACGATCGAGGTCGAGTGATGGCGTTTCGGTACTCATATTGCGCTCCAATTCAAAAATAAGTTAAGCCTTGGCCTGGACCGGCTCGCCCGTCTTAAGCCAGTCGTAACCTTTGGCCTCGAGCTCCAGGGCAAGTTCCTTTCCGCCGCTGCGGACGATTTTCCCCTCGAACATAACGTGCACGAAATCAGGGACAATGTAGTTCAGCAGGCGCTGGTAGTGCGTGATCAGCAGGATGCCCAGCCCGGGTCCGCGAAGGGTGTTGACGCCTTTGGCGACGATTTTCAAAGCGTCGATGTCAAGGCCGCTGTCGGTCTCGTCCAGGATGGCAAAAGCCGGTTCAAGCATGGCCAGTTGCAGAATCTCGTTGCGCTTCTTTTCCCCTCCCGAGAACCCTTCATTGACCGCGCGGGCCGTGAATTGCCGGGGAATTTCGAGCAGGTCCATCTTGTCGTACAAACGCTGGTAGAACTCCGTGGCCTCCAGCTCCTCACCTTCGGGCAAACGCGCCTGCAGGGCGGCACGCAGAAAATTGGCGTTGCTCACGCCGGGGATTTCCATCGGGTATTGAAAGGCAAGAAAAAGGCCGCGGCGCGCCCGGTCGTCCGGTTCCAGGCCCAAGATGCTTTCTCCATCCAGCAAGATGTCCCCGCCTGTCACCTCGTAATCGGGATGCCCGGCGATGACTTTGGCCAGCGTGCTCTTACCGGAACCGTTCGGACCCATGATCGCGTGGACCTCGCCCTGGCTGAATTCCAGGCTAAGACCGCGAATGATTTCCTGGTTCTGGATTGAAGCGGAAAGATCTTGGATGACAATTGAACTCATACGTTAAGGTCAGAACAGTTCGAGCAGAGGCCTTTCAGGGCGACATCCGCATGAAAGACGATGAAACCGGGCGGCAAATTCTCCGGCCGGGCCGGTACAGCCTCGACATCGTAGATGGCGCCGCAACGTTCGCAAAAAAAGTGGCTGTGATCCTGCAGGTTCGCGCAGAACCGGGTTGGCGCCCGGTCAACGTTGACCTGTTTCAGCAGGCCGCTGCGGGCCAGGGCTTCCAGGCTGTTATAGACGGTCGCCAGGGATATCGAAGGCATTTTTTGTCTTGCGCGTTCGTACACGTCCGAGGCAGTTGGATGATCCCTTTGTTGCAAGAGGATCGCCAAAATCTTCTCTCGCTGGCGGGTCAACCGGATCCCACGGGCGGCAAGAAGCTTAGAAATCCCGGCATCGTCCTCCACGAGTCACGGTCGCACCAAACCGGGTGAGATCAAGAATGATTCTAAATCGCAATAAGATTTCCCGCTCTGGCCTTTGACCGGGTCCTCTTCCGCGCTGCACCGCACAGGTGCAGGCCGAACTCGTCGCCACGGCGCTGCCGCGCGATAAATCGCCACCCCGACCTGATGATTCGCGCGCCCGACCGTGGGCGGACGCCTGGCGCGTAACGTAATAGCGCGTACCGCGGAACCGGTGGCACGCATTACTCGTTACCCGCCGCCAAGATGATGGATCACAATCGCGGTGCCAACGATAAGGGCGGTCAACGACGCCAGCAGAACGCCTGCGGCCGCCGTATCCTTGGCCGCGCGCGCCAGCGGGTGAATTTCCGGGTGCAAAAGGCTCACGAGACGCTCGATGGCGGTGTTCAGCGCTTCCGCCGTCAGGACCAGGCCGGTCAGCGTTCCGACGACCAGCCATTCGGCGTACCCGAATCGAAGGATCAAGCCGGCAATGAACGCTGAAGCGGTCCCGGCAAGGTGAATGCGAAAATTCCACTCCGTCGCGACCAGATGCCCGATGCCGGTGAACGCGTGTCCGAACGATCGCACCCGCAGCCTGAACCAGGGCCAGAACGAGGATTTCACCCGGTGCTCAATGTTTGGCGCGACTTACCCCTACAGGGGGCAGGCGGCTCCGAACCCGTCTTCCGCCCACCGGACCGTGCCGGGAACGGCTACTTGGAACCGGCCGGGAAATAGCTGCGAGCCGAAGGGCTGGCCGACGCTTCCGGGCGGGCTTGTTCCCGGCTTGCCTCATCCTTTTTCTTTTCAGGATTAGCTTCCGACTCCTCGTTGAGTTGCTGAATCTGGCGTACGGGGTGTCGTTCGCAGCCGGCAAAGGCAAAGGCGCAGCAGGCCGCCACAAATAGGAAAATCTTCATGCCAAACAAAAATCGATAAAGGACACAACCGCCTAATGATTATCGGCACCTGAGTCAACCGGGAAGATCGGGCTGCCCCGTCCGGCTGGTCAGGTTTACCGGCCCCGGCTCTCACCTATCCCCGATCGAGCGCCGAAAAAATTCTTTGTACCTGGCTGATTCTCGATTAACACAGGGGCCCGGACCGAACGCATGCCGAACAAGAAAGTTTCCTGTCTAACCGCCACCAACCTGGTCGTGGCCAACATGATCGGCACGGGCGTGTTCACCAGCCTGGGTTTCCAGGTGGCAGCGATCCGGTCCGATACGGCGCTGCTGGTCCTCTGGGCGATTGGCGGCATCGTATCGTTTTGCGGCGCGTTGTGCTACGCCGAACTGGCGACGGCGTTGCGGCGATCCGGAGGCGAATACCGTTTCCTGAGTTTGATCTACCATCCGTCGATCGGCTTCATCGCCGGGTGGATATCGGCTACGGTCGGCTTTGCCGCCCCGATCGCTTTGGCGGCAATGGCCTTTGGGAGTTACTTTCAGGCCGTGTTGCCGGCCGTTCCCCCGACGGTTTTGTCATTGCTGCTGGTATGGGTCATCACGGCCGTACACCTGGCCGGGATCCACACGGGGACAAGATTCCAGAACCTGTCCACGCTCATCAAGATGGCCCTGATTCTGGTCCTGATTATCGCCGGCCTTCTCATCCGGCCGGGGCAGCCGCTGCATTTCGGCGCCGCTCAGGAAGATCTCAGAGAATTGCTGTCCGGGCCATTTGCGGTGAGCCTGATTTACGTGATGTACGCCTACTCCGGATGGAATGCAGCGGCTTACATTACCGAAGAAGTTGTCGAGCCGGAAAAGAATGTTCCACGGGCCCTGGCGGTCGGGACCGTGGTCGTCACGGTCATTTACCTGGTGCTCAACTACATCTTCCTGCATACCACCCCTAAGGCGGCGCTGTCGGGCCAACTCCAGGTCGGCATGCTGGCCGGCCAGGCGATCTTCGGCACCTGGGGCGCCAGGATCGTCAGTATCCTGATCGGGTTCGGCCTGGTTGCGACCGTGGGAGCCATGGGCTGGATCGGTCCCCGGGTAACGAAGGCAATCGCGGACGATTTCCCCCGGCTGCATTGGTTGCGATGGTCGAGCCGGAATGGGACCCCCGTTTTAACGACGCTACTTCAACTGGCGATTGTGACCGCACTGATTCTCAGCGCGACGTTTGAGAAGGTGCTGGTCTACATCCAGTTCAGCCTGCTGCTCTCGTCATTTCTGGCCGTGCTGGGCCTTATCGTCCTGCGGATTCGCCGGCCCGAGCTTCCTCGTCCGTATCGCGTTTGGGCTTTTCCGATCACGCCGCTGGTTTTCCTCGCGGTCACCCTCCACATGCTCGTATACACCATCCGTGAGAGGCCGGTGGAATCGCTCTGCGGGGCGCTGACGTCGTGCTTCGGCGTTGTCGTGTACTTTTTGTGCCGCACGCCCGGCGCCCCCGACCCAGTCCTCCTCGCCGGCACCCGGAACCGGCGGGGCACTGATGCCCATCGCACCTGACCGGCGTCAGGGCCCCGCCCAGGCGCCGAGACGTTTTAAACCTCAGCACCCATCATTATGAGATTGACCGTTATTTTATCAGCGTTGCTGCTTGTGGCTTCCGGGTTGCGGGCACAAGAGGAGTTCCCGACCGTGGCGCCAACGCCGCATCCTTTCCTGACGGCCACGCCTCACCCGGCCGCCGCACCTGCCGCTACGGCCACACCTCTCGTGACCGCCGCACCTGGCACCCCGGCTGCGCCTCCCGTGACCGCCGCCCCTGCCGCTACGGCTGTGCCTTCCACAACCGTCGCCCCCTTTATCGTCACCCAACCGAGCCCGGCGCCCTCCCAGGTCATCCCGGAGCCTGACCGGCCAGTCCCCCCAGCCGGTGTGGTCGCACCGGTCGCACCCCAGTCGAAGACGAGTTTTGCCGATGTGGCCAGATACCTCGCCGGTCTGCCCGTCCCGGAAACCTCGCCGCTCGCACCACTGACGCGTGATCCGCAATGGATCGCGCACGCGAACGCCATGAACTCGGCCTTTGCAACCCTTGAGCAACGCCAGTTCGCCAATATCCGTCAGTGGCGTACTGAGGTCCTTTCTCCCGTCACCCAGGCGAGCCAGGCGTGCCTGTACCTGTTCAGCGGGCCGGACTTTCTCTACCCGAGCGTATTTTATCCCGATTGCCGCACTTACCTGCTGCAGGGGCTCGAACCGGCCGATCCGTTGCCCGACCTCTCGGCCATCCTTCCGGCGGCTTTGCTCGGTGCGGTACAGGATGCGGAGACCGCGCTGAACACCGTCCTGAATTTCAGTTTTTTCAAGACCAAGGACATGCGGGTAGACCTCCAGCGTGGACAGCTCAAGGGCGTCATTCCGCTGCTCTTTCTTTTTCTGGCGCGTTCAGGCAATGACGTTGCCGGGCTTGATTACGTAAGCGTTGACCGTGATGGCCACCTCCTGGACGGACGCGGGGGCGCGACCCGCGGCGTGAAAATCTCGGCTGTCAACACTAAGTCCGGTGCGCAAAAGGTAATTTACTATTTCACCGCGGACCTTTCCGACGACGCCCTGAAACGGAATTCCGGTCTCCTGCGCTTTTACGAGTCATTCGGGCACGCAAACGCGTTTGTGAAAGCGGCCTCTTACCTGATGCACGAGCCCGGTTTCAACGTGGTACGCAATTACCTGTTGTCGGCGAGCGCCACGATCCTTCAGGACGACTCCGGAATACCGGTCCGCGACTTCACGCCGGACCAGTGGACCCTGCGCTTTTTCGGCACGTACCCGGGCCCGATCAGCCTATTTGCCAAGTTCTACCAGCCCGAACTGCACCAGTACTACCAGGTAAGTTCGCCCAAACCACTCACCTTCGGTTTTGGCTACCGCTGGAGCCGCCACAACTCGACCTTAATCCTGGCGGTCAGAAAGTGAGCCGTTACCGTTAACCTGCCCCGGTTTCCGCGCCCGCAGCTACTCTGCCCTGGTTCGAATCGCTTTTGCCGCCAATGACGGCGAAGGCGTGGATCCGGCAAAGAGCAGCCGCAGGAAATGCGCATCGGAAAAGTCGGCGTTCCGGCCCTGGCGAATCACGATAAGGTTTTCTGAAGGAATCAGGAACATGCGCTGGTAACCGGATCCGATCGCCGCGACCATATCGCTCGGTGCGACGTGGCTCAGGCAAGCGTGCTGCCAGGCTTGTCGCTGCCAGGGTTGCTCCAGCACCTTCTCGACGTCCACCTCGCGCGCATCCGGATCATCCGCATAGCGGTTCAACCAGAAGCCCATGCCGAATATCGGATTCGCCTTGGTGCCATGAAAACATTCCTCGAGGTCTTGCAAGTGGACGAGCTGGCGGCCGTGGTACCGCCCCCCGGCAAGGATCAAACGGCCGAACTGGGCCCATTGCCGGGCCGTCAACTTGAAGCCGCTTGCCAGGAGCGGGTTGCCGGCAGCGTCCTTTCGAAAGTCGACTGAGCGGATCCCAAGCGGCCACAACAAGTGACGGGTCAGGTATTCTTCCGGTGTGGTGTGGCGCAGAGCCAGCTTGCGTTTGAACACCTCCAAAAAGACCTGCAACTGGCTGGGCCCGTACATGAAGGCCTCTCCCGGACGGCAGACGGGCGGAAGCCGGACGCTGTAAGCGTCCCGATCCGGAATCGACCGGCCGTGAAGAGCGAACACGGGTTCCAGACCGGCCGTGAAAGAGAGCAGGTCGCGGATGCGGATCTGCGATTTGACCGGGCTGCCCTCCCACTCGGGCAGGGTCCGGGCTGCCGGCTCATCCAGGTCCAGGATACCCTCCTGTTCGGCAATGGCCGCCGCGACGCACCAAAACCCTTTCGTGCCGCTGAAAATGGAGGTGATGTAACCAGGGCTGAAGCCGTTATGGTACGCCTCGTAGACGATACGGTCATCTTTAACGACCAGCAGGGACAAGCCGTTCCGCGATGCGGCGTAGGCGTCGGCCGCGCGGACGGCCGCAGGGTCAAGTTCCAGTGCGCGGGCCAAAGGCGCACCGCTTAGAGAGCAGAGGGTGACGAGAACGATCGCTAAGGTCTTTTGCATGCCGGAGAGTACGTCAGTATGTGGCTACAACCCGGAGGGAGGGGCGTTTAGCACTGAAGTTCTGCCGGACACGCCGCATAGAATCAAGCGTGAAAAGATCGATGGGGCGGTTGGTTTATTCGTGGGACGCGCTCCCCGGCAACGGCGAGAGCACTGGCAGTTGCGAAATGGCGGCGTAGTTTGGACCGACACGCGCCCGACCCCTGTGGCCGGGACGCCGTCTGCCGCCACCGACAATGCTGCTTCGCCTTTTCCTTGCCCTTAACCCGTCGCCGGAGGTGCGCGAACAACTGACCCTGGCGCAAACTCACCTGCGAATGGCCTTGGGGGAAGCGCTCGATCTGCAAGTCGCATTCCGGTGGACGCGGCCCGCCCAGTTTCATCTCACCCTCCTGTTCCTCGGCAACGTTCTCGACGACCAACTCCCGGTGCTCATCCGAGCCGTCCAGGAAGCGACCACCCCGGTGCAAGCCCCGTTTTCGTTGCGCCTGGATCGCTACGGCTGTTTTCCGGCGGTGAGCCGTCCACGCGTTTTTTGGCTTGGCATCCAACCATCCTCCCCCCTGAGTGAACTCCAGCACCGGCTCGCCGCCGGGCTTGCTCCGAAGTTTGGCCTGGATGCCCGCGACTTTGCCTACCCGCACGTCACGCTCGCCCGCTCCAGAACCGAACGTTCGCTCCCGCATCTGCAGGATTTTCTCCGGGGCCTCGGGTCGCCGGAAGGTTTTTATCCGATCTGGGAAGCGCAACGGTTGTCTTTGATGCGTTCGGTTCTTGGTGCAAAAGGTTCAGAATACGAAAGTGTGCAGGAGTTTCCATTAGGGTCATGAATGAGACGGTTCGTAACCAGGCCTGGATAGGTGACGCGGTGTTGTCTTTGTACGTGCGCGAATGGCTCTCGCCGTGCATCGGTCAAACGGTGCCAGACCGGAATGCGCTCCATGAACTTTTCACTTCCAACCAATTTCTCTCCGGTTTTGGTGAGCCGACGGCGGTTGAGGCTGAAATCGGCCGTATTTACCTCGAACAGGGATTACCGGCGGCCTTCGCGCATATCCAAGGGCGTTTTGCCGAAAGATTCCTCCGCACCGCGCGCAAATTGAGACTTCGGGTCAGCTCCCTTACGACGGCCAATCGTCCGCAGAGCACGCAAAAGACGATACATCCACAGATTACACAGATTGACACGGATTAAGGGCACACGGCGGGCACAGCGGGTTTGGCGGGCGCAACGACAGAGTTCACAAGGGCACACGGCGGGCACAACGTAAGAGTTCACACGGCGGGCCACGGCGAACACGGCGGGAAGACAGAATCATCCGGTCCCCGAATTCGGGCCCTAGCAAGGATTGCGCCGTCTTTGCCCCGGAGCGGCGGCGAGAGTACTTGGCACTAAAGTTCCCGGCTACCGCCAACCGCCGCTCCGGGGCAAAGACGGCGTAGATTCCCGGCGGGCCCAACCCGCAGCCCTCATTGGTGGCATTCTTCCTTCCGCCGTGTTCGCCGTGTGAACTCTTACGTTGTGCCCGCCAAATCGCCGTGCCCGCCGTGTGACCCGACACCCGACACCCGACACCCAGCGCTTACACCTCGACGGCGCCCGCCTTGGGAAGGTCGAAGTAAAACTCGGTTACCTTGCCCGGTTGGCTATGGACGCCGATTCTGCCCTCGTGGGCATGAATGATTTCCCGCGCGATTGACAGCCCCAGGCCCGCGCCTTCGCCGTTGGTGTTGGCGACCCGGTAAAACTTGTCAAAGATGCGGCTCTGCTCGGACTCAGGCAGGCCGGCGCCGAAGTTCGTGACGATAAACCGGACCGCGTTCGGCTCCGCCCCTTGCGCTCGGAGCGTAATCGTCGAACCGGGCGTGCTGTACTTGATTGCGTTCGACAGCAGGTTGGACAGTACGAGGCCGACCCGATCCCGATCGGCTTGCACCGGCGGCCACTCACCGTCGATCTCGACTGCCAGGGTGCGTCCCGCCGCGCGGATCGGTTCTTCAAATGCCTTTGCGGCGTCGGTGATCAGGATACGCGGATCGATCGACTTCAGGTCGAGCTGCGCTTTTCCGCTCTCTATCCTGGCAAGATCAAGCAGGCTCGTCAGGGTGCGCAGCAGGCGCTCGCAATCCTCACAGGCTGAACTGACCAGATCCTCCTGCGTCTGCTCCAGGGGCCCGGTGCTTTTTTCCAGGAGCAAGTGCAGCACCAGGCGGATATTCGTCAATGGCGTCTTGATTTCATGGCTGAGGGTGGCCAGCATGTCCGACTTCAGGTCGTCGAGCCACCTGAACCTCGTGACGTCCAACAGCATCAGGGCCCGGCCAAACAGGCTCCCGTCCTCCAGCACAATCGGAAAAACGCGGGGCAAAAAATAGTATTCCTGTTCGTTCAGACGGAACAGAAACGCCTGCTTGAGATCGATCAGCGTGTAATCGCGGCCGGTCACCAGCGTTTTAGCGAGGTGCCTTTCGAGGACTCCAGGGAGGCGTCCCGGCGAATCCAGGCCCTTGAGAAAACGTTCTGCCGCCGGGTTCAACCGTTGCAGGGCGTCGTGCCCGTCCAGGATGAAGAGAGGGTAAGGCAGGGTGGTCATCATCGCGCGAATGACCTGGTTCAGCTCGATGAACTTGCGGTCCGTCTCGCGGTAGAAGTTCCGCAGTTCCATGGCCATGCCGTTGAATTCGTTCGTCAGCTCGCCCAACTCGTCCGAGAACACCACCGGCAGATTCTGTTCAAAGTGCCGCGAGCGGAGTTCACGGATAGAACGGGTCAGGTTTCGGATCGGCATGATCAGCGATTGGCCGAGGCGGGCGTAGGTGAACACGAAGACGACCACGGCGCTGCTCATTGCAAGGACCAGCAGGCGGATGGAATCCTTGGCCTGCGCGTCAGCCTGGTTGTTGGCCGCCAGCATCTGCTGTTCATTCCGCTGCAGGATGTTTTCAGCAAGATTGGTGATCTGGAGGGTCAACTGGCCGGTCTCGCCGCGCGTCTCGCGGTAATGCGGGTTATTGGCGGCGAACTCGGCAAAGACGCGCCGGTAATTGTCGAAGTAACGGTTGATGACCGCCTGCAGGTCACGGACCAGCACGGTTTGTTCGGAATCATGCGCGTTCCGCCAAAGCACCGGCATGCGCTCGTTTACCTCCTTTTGGGCCTGGTCAAGCGGTCCCGTCTGATCGTAGGGAGGGTTAGGCCGGTCACCCCGGGAGTAGTAGATGTTCAGCCTGGCGGTGGTCACCCGGAGGAAATGACACACTTTGATGCTGTCGTAATTGTCCTTGAGAATCTTGTCAAAGGCGGTGCTGAGCGAATGGAAAAGGTAAACTCCATAGATCCCCACCAGGAGGAGGATCAGGAGCGTCGCCAGCAGGCCAAGGGTAAGTCGCCATCGTAACATGTCTGCAAAGAAATCGTGTGGAGGGCTCACGCCGGCAAATACAGACGATTGTGGGACTGCGAGCCCCCACACAATCTCTAAAGGTTCAGCCGTTTGCGTTTGCGGTAAAGCGTTGCCGGATCAATTCCTAATGTCTTGGCTGCGGCATCAAGGCTGGCGGTTTTGCGCAAGATCTTCCGGATGTGCGCTTCTTCCAGCGTTTCCAGCGTCACACTGGCTCCCACGATCGGGTCCTCGCCGTCGGCGTCGGATGATGCGGCCACCGGAATAAAATGCTGATCGATGACCTGGTCATGCGAGAGGATGACCGCCCGCTCCACGGTATTTCTGAGTTCGCGAATGTTCCCGGGCCACGTGTAAGCAACCAGTCGCTTCCTTGCTTCTTCGCTGAAGCGAACAGGTTCGCGCTTAAGCTGGGCACTGTAGAATGCCAGGAACGAATCGGCCAGAGCCAGCAGGTCAGCCTTACGTTCGCGCAACGGCGGGAGCTGGACGGAGATCACGTCCAGGCGGTAGTATAAGTCTTCCCGGAAGCCGCCTTTACGGACTGCCTCTTTCAAATCCTTGTTGGTTGCGGCAATGATCCGTGCGTTAGAAACCCGGGTCTTGTGTTCGCCCAGGCGCTCATACTGATGTTCATGCAGGAGGCGAAGCAGCTTGGGCTGGATTTCCAGGGGCAGCTCGCCGATTTCATCCAGAAAGAGCGTGCCGGATTCGGCCGCGGCAACCTTGCCCCAACTGTCGCGGATGGCGCCGGTGAAGGCGCCTTTGACGTGTCCGAACAACTCGCTCTCCAGCAATTCGCGCGTCAGGCTGGGACAACTGACCGTCACGAAGGGCCCCTCCGTGGTGGAACTGTGGGCGTGGACGAACCTGGCCAGGGCGCTCTTACCCGTGCCGCTCTCACCCAGCAAAAGGATCGGCGCCTGCGTCGGAGCAGCCCGGACCAGCACGTCATGGACGGCCTGCACCTGCGGGTCCTCAGAGATGATCTCCAGGTCAGGCGTGGCGCGTTGCACCTCATCCTGGAGCTCGTTAAGCCGGGTCTCGAGCCGGCGTTGTTTCTCCACCTTTACAAGCAACTGGCGGAGGTGCTCCGGCGTGAACGGTTTTTCGAGATAATCGAAGGCACCGCGCTGGATGGCGGCAACCGCGGAAGCAACGGTCGCGTAAGCCGTGAAAACGACGACCGCGACCTGCGGCGACTGCCGTTTGATCTGTTCGAGGATTTCCAGGCCATCCTCATTGCCAAGCCGGAGATCGAGAAACACCAGATCGTAAGCCTCTTCCTGCAGTTTCAGGAGAGCTACGGTGCCGTTATCAGCGGTATCTGCCTGGTGGCCGGCAGCCTTGATCGCCACCGCCGTTGAGGTGCGAATCGACTTTTCGTCGTCGATAATGAGGACGTTCATGAGGTGCCCCGGGTTTTCGTGCCCACGAGTGCCGCGACGCAACGATAAGCACTAGACGTGCCCGACCGGCCACCGTTACACGCACATCACGGGTAAGCAACGCGTAGCGGGTTTCGGGCACACAGCGGGCACAGCGGGTTTGGCGGGCACGACATAAGAGTTTACACAGCGAACACGGCGGGCCACGGCGGGAAGATTAAATCATCCGCAGAACACGCAGAAGAACGCAGAAAAGGGAAAACATCCACAGATTGACACAGATTAAGAGCGGGCGGCAATTCTAAGGTTGACACTCGCACCCATCCCCCATGCTGCCGCTCCGAACTCCGAACTCCGAACTCCGAACTCCGAACTCCGAACTCCGAACTCCGAACTCCGAACCCCGAACTCCGAACTCCGAACTCCGAACCCCGAACCCCGAACTCCGAGACGTTTCAGGCCT
>Ga0213876_10001159_pt1 | contig 16661 bp, 18 predicted proteins | sample BarmaccomBMRX_R9_FD_160113 | JGI IMG/M metagenome (GOLD analysis project Ga0213876, IMG submission 160113) | Root-associated microbial communities from Barbacenia macrantha in rupestrian grasslands, the National Park of Serra do Cipo, Brazil - RX_R9 | ecosystem: Host-associated > Plants > Roots... | reverse complement strand
CAGCACGTCGAATTCAATACCGTTCTCTCGTAAGTTCACCGCAGCAAATCGGCCCAATATCAGCGTGTCGAGCGCAACGATGTGAATTTGAGCCATATATATCGCCACAATCTCGGTGCCGAGCGCGCACCTACCGCGTCTTTGTCGATCAGAACCAAATTGAGTTCAGTTGCAAGCCGGCGATCGATGTAGGACTCCGATGCGCCGGTATCGATCAATGCGTCCAAGCCCTGAAGGTCGGGCTCGGGAAGGTCGCCAAAGCCGGCGACGAACTTGGAGTCGAAGCCGATATCGACCTTCAGCGAAGGGCCGAAGCGTACGAGCAGCTCGCCGCCCTTCGGCGCGTGATCATACCCGCAAAGAGCTTCGTCCATCGGCTCGCCGTTGCACGACGCATACCGGCAAAGCTATTGGCGGTGCGCCGATTTTGCGAATGAGATAGGGACCGCGACCGAAGCGCTTCATGGCCTCGCCTGCGGCCGCTTCGAAGACGTCGAAAATGCCGACGCGCTCCTCGCCGTGGAAAACCACCCACTTCCCGACGAACTGTTGTTCAAGTTCGAACAGCTGCGAACGGTACGCGGCCAGCTCGACATCGAGTTCTGCCATATCGTTTCCCGAATCGCTCGCGGGAAATGTACACCCGCTCGTCGCGGATGCCTACGTCCCGCTGCCGAACCGGCTCTTGTAGCGCGGGTCGATGTCCTTGACGGGCAGGTAGATGAACACGTCCGTCGTGTCGAACTGGCGGTCGATGAAGGCGCCGTCGCCGATGCGGCAGCCGGCGCGCAGATAGCCCTTCACCAGCGGCGGCAGCTCGCGCAGCGCCTGCTTGAGGTCGACGGCTTCCTTCGGCATCAGGTTCATCTCGGCATAGAGCTCGGGCCGCGCGCGCACGCGCATGCCGGGCTCCATGCGGTGATAGTGGTAGAGATAGGACAGCGGCAGCGCGAGCTTTTGCGCATCGGTGCCGTGCAGCGAGGCGCAGCCGAACATCACTTCGCTCGAGAAGCGCGCGCAATAGGCCATCAGCCCGCGCCACAACAGCTGCATCGTCGAGGTCTTGCTGCGCCACTCTTTCAGGATGCAGGAGCGGCCGAGCTCGAGATAGCGCGTCGAGGCCGGCCAGGCCTCGAGCATCGGCGACAGGTCGTATTCGGTCGAGGTGTAGAAGCCGCCGGCCTTCTGCGCATAGACCTCGCGGATCATGCGATAGGTGCCGACGACCTTGGGCTGGCCCTCGTCGTCCGCCACCGAGCGGTCGACGACGAGCAGATGGTCGCAGAATTCGTCGAAGCGGTCGAAATCGCGGCGCGAAGACCGCATCTCGGGCGACGGAATCGCCGACATCTCTTCGTAAAAGACCTGATAGCGCAGGCGCTGCGCCGCCTCGACCTCGGCATCGGTCTCGGCCAGGCGCACTTCCAGCGGGCCGGTCGCGGCCAGCACGGGCCATTGATCGGCGCGGCCTTCAAAGGGTCCGGGCTCGTGGATGTTGACCAACCTTTCGTCCCTTCGACGCGAAAGCCTTGATTGCACGCGAGTTTAGCCGAGCGTGACGCTCAAGACAAACCGCTCAAGAAGATTGGTTGCCTAGGACAAGCTCGCAGGCTCGCGCCGATGCACGAGGATCAGCAAAAGCAACGCGGGAATCCCGGCAAGCGCCGTCATCACGAAAAAGGGAACGAAGCCCACGACCTTGTCCGGCAGCGACGCGAGCACCGGAAGCAGACTTGCGAACGCGGCGCGATGGCTCGCGAACCAATCGACCATGAGGCCCGACATGCCGCCCAACAGCTTGCCCGGCAATGCGTAGAACGAGCTGAACAGCGCGTATTGCGTCGCGGTGAAGGATTTGTTGGTGAGGCTGGACATATAGGCGAGCAATGCGGTGCCCGCGAAGCCCGCCGCGATGTTCTCGACCCCGATGGCGCCGGCGAAGATGGCGAGGTCGTGGCCGCTCGCCGCCAGCCACGCATACATCAGGTTGCCCGCGATCACCGCGAAGAGCCCGATGAACAGCGAGCGCATGATGCCGAAGCGGAAGACGAAGAAGCCGCCGATCAAGGCGCCGACGATCGTCACCCAAACGCCGATCAGACCCGACATGGTCCCGATCTCGACGAGCGAGAAGGACTGGCGGTACATCGGGCGCGCCATCGTGCCCATGACGAAATCGGGAAGCCGGTAGAGCCCGATCATCGCCAGGATCAGCAGCCCGACCCAGCGGTGCTGGCGGAAGAAGTCGACGAAAGGCGCGATGATCGCGCCATAGAGCCAGCCCACGGCGCGACCGATGCGGCCGCCGACGTTCAGCGTCTTCTCGGCCGCCAGCACCTCTTCGCTGGCGTCCTGCTCGGGCGGCCGGTGCGCGGAGATCGTCGCCGCCATGCCGAGGAAGATCAGGCACCCCAGGAAGATCAGGCTCGCATGCCAGCCCATTCCCTGCGCCAGGAAGGGCGCGAGCGCGCCCGTGGCCAGCGCGGTCAGGCGATAGCCGAGCTGATAGGCGCCGAGCATGGTGCCCTGCTCTTCCGCCGGCGCGATCTCGATGCGCCAGGCGTCGACCGAGATGTCCTGGCTCGCGCCCGAGAAGCCGAGCAGCAGCGCGAAGAGCGCGACCTGGACGAGCTGGGTATGGGGATCGCTGAACCACAGCCCCATGAAGGCGATGAGGATGCCCAGCTGCGCCACCAGCATCCAGGCGCGGCGCTTGCCCAGAAGCGGATGCAGCACCGGCAGCCGCACCTGGTCCAGGATCGGCGCCCAGACGAATTTGAACGAATAGGGCAGCAGCGTATAGGCGAAGAGCCCGATGTCGGTCATCGAGACCTTGGCGTCGGTCAGCCACAGCCCGAGCGCGTTCGAGATCGTCAGCAGCGGCAAGCCGCAACTGGCGCCGAGCACGAGCATCGTCGCGGTGCGAGGCTGGAGATAGGAGCGCAGCGCGGCGCCGGCGCTGCGGCGCGGCGCGGCAGGTTTCGCAGCGGCGTTTTGGGCGGCGGCACCGGTCGTGGCGGCATCGCCGGCGCGGGACGGCGCCGCGTCGGGCTTTTCGGCTTCGCTCATGCGGCGGCGGATTCGGCGCCGCTGGGAAGGCCCACGGGGAAAAAGGTCTCGAACATCTGATCCAGCAAAGCAGGGTCGACAGGCTTGGTCAGGAAACCATCCATGCCCGCGTCCTTGCAAGCCCACTTGCCGGTTTCGAGCGCATCGGCGGTGAGCGCGATGATGGGGGTGCGCGCGCGGCCGAAGGTGAGCTCGTCGGCGCGGATCGCCTTGGTCGCCTCGATGCCGTCCATGCCGGGCATGTGGATGTCGGTGAGCACGAGATCGAAGCGCTCCTCGTTCATGGCCGCGACCGCCTGGTCGCCGGTCGTCACCTCGCGCACCGTGTGGCCGCGGCGGCGCAGAAGCTCGCGCGTCAAAAGCGCATTGACCGGATTGTCCTCGGCCAGAAGCACCTTGTAACCGCGCAGGGCCGGGGCCTGCTTGGGGGCGGGCTCGGGCGCCACGGGCTGGAGCACGCTATCCGGGCAGGCGATCTCGAGCAGGGTCGGGAAGCGCTCGGCCAGCGCCGCCTGGCGCACGGGCTTGACGAGATAGCCGGCAAAGCCCTTGACCATCAGCTCGTCGAGCCGGCCGCGCGCCGCCGGCGCCAGAAGCACGAAAGAGGGAATGTCGGGATCGGGGACCGCGCGCGGATCGGGCATGGAGCCGGTGCCGGCGTCGACCAGGACGTAGTTGAAGGTGAGCTCGTCGTCGCCGTCCTCCGCGAAGGCGCCGACCTCGCCGCCGGCCGCGCGCAGCTGGGCGGTCAGGCCTTCGCGCAGCAGCGCGTTGCGCGTGACGATGGCGAAGCGCAGATCGGCGAGCGGGCGCTGGTCGGGCGCCGCGGGCGCGGCGGCAACGACGATGGCGGGCAGCGTGAACCAGAACACCGAGCCCTGGCCCAGCGCGGGCTCGACGCCGATCTCGCCGCCCAGCCCTTCGATGAGGCGCTTGGAGATCGCAAGGCCGAGGCCGGTGCCGCCGAACTTGCGCGCATGGCTGGAATCGGCCTGGACGAATTCCTGGAAGATCTCCTTGCGCTTTTCGGCCGGCACGCCGACGCCGGTATCGCGCACCTCGAAGCGCAGGAAGCGACGCTCGCGGCCCTCGACCATCGCCACGTCGATGCGCACGCCGCCCTTCTCGGTGAACTTGATCGCGTTGCCGATGAGGTTGTTGAGCACCTGCATCAGCCGCACGCCGTCGGTGCGCACGCTCTGCGGCACGTCGGGCGCGGTGATGGCGACGAGCTCGACGTCCTTGGCATGGGCGCGCGGCGCCTGGAGCTCGATGACGCGCTCGATCGCCGAGCGCAGCTCGACCTCATCCTCGTCGAAGGACATCATGCCGGATTCGATCTTGGAGAAATCCAGGATGTCGCCGATCAGCGCCAGCAGCGCCTCGCCCGATTGCGCGATGGCTTCGGCATAGGAACGCTGTTCGATCTTGAGGTCGGTCTCGAGCAGCAGCCGCGCCATGCCGAGCACGCCGTTCATAGGCGTGCGGATTTCGTGGCTCATGGTGGCGAGGAAACCCGACTTCGCGCGGCTGCCGGCCTCGGCGCGGTCGCGCGCCTCGGTCAGCGCGTCCTCCAGCGCCTTGCGCTCGGTGATGTCGCGGCCGACGCTCTGCACCTCGACCAGGCGGCCGAGCCCGTCGCGCACCGCGTAATCTTCCCAGGCAAGCCAGCGCCAGCCATAGGCCGTGCGGACATGCTGGTCGTAGCGCACCCGCGCGCGTCCCGTTTCCAAACCTGCGAAGCTTCCGAACAGCGGCGCACGGCTGTCGGGGTGCGGGTCGGGCGCGAAGGGGCGGCCGATGGCGTGCTTGGGGTTCAGGCCGAACAGCTTGAAGAAGGCGTCGTTGCCGTAAGTCAGCCGGCTGTCGGCCGAGCGGCGGAAGATCGCGTCGCCTTGCGCATCGACGAGGCCTTTGTAGCGCGCCTCGCTTTGATTGAGCTGGGCATTGGCGGCAGCGGAGGAGGCGAGCGAGGCTTCGAGGCGCCCGGCCACGGCCTGGAGCTGGGCAGCCTGGCGGTTGAGCAGCTCGCTGCGGCGGCGCGCCTGGAGATAGTCGTGCAGCAGGAAGGCGATCACCACCCCCACCAGGCAGGCGAAGATGGGCCTGGGCATCAGGTTGAGCTGGCCGGTGAGCACGACCTCTCCCAGCCCCGCCACGAGCATGGCGGAGGCGACGAGGCCGAAGAAGATGCGCAAGCCTCGCGTCAGCTGTGAAGACCCCTGCGAAATCCAGGCAAGTAGGCCGCGGGGATGCTTGCGGAATGCTTAAGGCGGCTTTGGTAAAGCCCCGAAAATGGGTTAACCTTAAGCGATCACAACCACGAAATTTCAGTCCATCAAGGGAGGACAACATGCGCTTTTCGACGCTGGCCCTGGCCGGCGCTTTCGCCTTGGCCGCGACCGCGACAGGGGCTTGGGCCGACGATCCGATGGCCAATACCTACGGCAATACCGTCACCACCAAGAGCCAGAAGACGGGCATGTCCGGCCAGCTGATGTTCAATGCCGACGGTTCCTACAGCGCCAACGGCATGGGGCCGGACGGCAAGCCCATGACCTATCAGGGCAAATGGACCCTCAAGGACGGCGGCGCCACGATCTGCCTGTCGCCGACCCTGCCCAATCCGCCGCCCATGAGCTGCACGCCGCTGATGAAGCACAATGTCGGCGAAAGCTGGAGCGTCACCAACGACCAGGGCGAGACCTTCGACGTTTCCATCACCGCCGGGCGCTGAACGGCGTGTCGGAGCCGGGCGGGCAACAGTGCCGCCGCTCCAAACGGCGTTCGCGAACGATGTTCGAGAAAGGGCCGTGGACGGCGCCGTCCGCGGCCTTTTTCCTTGCCCGGCACCCTGGAAAGGGGTTGTCACAAAAGCTTTGCAGAACTGTGATGAGCGTTGCACTCAAGACGGCCGTTATGCGCCCTCAAAGCGCCAAGGGGGCGGATGACGGCGGGCGACCGGCGGGCAGAACTTCCTTGGCCGCACAACCGCTTGCCTCTAAGACACCGGCGCCCCATCCATGGCCGATATCGCCTTGACCGAGAACCTCGCCGCCGTCGCCGACCGTGCCGCCGTCGTCCGCCGTTTCGGCATGCGCGACGCAGGCTTCCGCTGGCTCACGCGGCTGGCCGCGCTGCTGGTGGTGCTGGTCTTCGCCGGCGTGATCTGGTCGCTGGTCATGGGCGCGATGCCCTCGATCAAGCATTACGGCTGGAGCTTCGTCACCACCGAAGCCTGGAACCCGGTGACCGAGAAGTTCGGCGCGCTGGCCTCGATCTACGGCACGCTCGTCACCTCGTTCCTGGCCATGCTGATCGCGGTCCCGGTCGGCATCGGCATCGCGATCTTCCTGACCGAGATCTGCCCGCGTCCGCTGCGCCGCCCGATCGGCATCGCCATCGAGCTTCTGGCCGGCATTCCGTCCATCATCTACGGCATCTGGGGCCTGTTCGTCTTCGCGCCCGAGTTCCAGCAGACGGTCGAGCCTTGGCTGATCGATCTTCTGGGCAACGTTCCCCTGGTGCGCGCGCTGTTCGAAGGCCCGCCCTACGGCACCGGCATCTTCACCGCCTCGTTCATCCTGTCGATCATGGTCCTGCCCTTCATCTCGGCGGTGACGCGCGACGTGTTCGAGACCGTGCCCCCCATGCTGAAGGAAGCCGCCTACGGGCTCGGCTGCACGACCTGGGAAGTGATGTGGCGCGTGGTGCTGCCGTTCACGCGTTCGGGCGTCGTCGGCGGCGCGATGCTGGCCCTGGGCCGGGCGCTGGGCGAGACCATGGCGGTGACCTTCGTCATCGGCAATTCGCACCACATCCACACCTCGCTGCTGTCGCCCGGCACCTCGATCTCGGCCACCATCGCCAACGAGTTCGCCGAGGCCGTGGGCGACCTCTACATCTCGTCGCTGATCGAGCTCGGCCTGATCCTCTTCGCCATCACCTTCATCGTGCTGGCCAGCGCCCAGCTGATGCTGCGCACGCTCGAGCGCCGGTCGGGAGGCGCGTCGTGAACATGGCCCTCTATACGCGGCGCAAGGCCTTCAACCGGATGTTCCTGGTGTTGTCGGTGCTGGCGGCTGTGTTCGGGCTGATCTGGCTGGCCTTCATCCTGGGCGAGCTGTGCTGGCGCGGCCTCGAGGGCATGTCGTCGCGCGTCTTCACCGAGATGACGCCCGCGGGCGACGCCGACGGCGGCCTTCTCAACGCCATCGTCGGCAGCGTGATGATGAGCTCGGTTGCGGTCGTGGCCGGAACCCCGATCGGCCTTCTGGCCGGCACCTATCTCGCCGAATACGGCCGGCACGGGCGCCTGGCCTTCGTGGTGCGCTTCGTCAACGACATCCTGCTCAGCGCGCCGTCGATCATCGTCGGCCTTTTCGTCTACGAGTTCGTCGTCGTCCCCACGCACGGCTTCTCGGGCTGGGCGGGCACCGTGGCGCTGGGCGTGATCGTCATCCCGGTGGTGGTGCGCACGACCGAGAACATGCTTCTTCTGGTCCCCAACGGATTGCGCGAGGCGGCCGCGGCGCTCGGCGCGCCGCGCAGCTCGGTGATCCGCGCGGTGACCTGGCGCGCCGCAAGGGCGGGCATCGTCACCGGCGTCCTGCTCGCCATCGCGCGCATCTCGGGCGAGACCGCGCCGCTGCTGTTCACCGCGCTGAACAACCAGTTCTGGAGCACCGACATGAGCGGTTGGATGCCCAACCTGCCGATGGCGATCTTCCAGTATGCCAACTCGGCCTATGACAACCTGCATCGCCTGGCTTGGGCGGGCGCATTGCTCATCACCGCCACCGTGCTCTCCTTGAGCGTGGCCGCGCGGCTTCTCGAACGCAAGCGGAGCTAGGACTATGGACGCGGCCGTCAAGGACAAGGTGAAGGTCGATATCCGCGACCTGTCGTTCTATTACGGCGCCACGAAAGCCTTGAAGAACATCACCATGCCGCTGCACGACCGGCAGGTGACGGCGTTCATCGGCCCGTCGGGCTGCGGCAAGTCCACCTTGCTGCGCATCCTGAACCGCATCTACGAGCTCTATCCGCGCCAGCGCGCCGAGGGCGAGGTGATGCTGGACGGCCAGAACATCCTTTCCAGCGGCACCGACATCAACCTGCTGCGCTCGCGCGTCGGCATGGTGTTCCAGAAGCCGACGCCGTTCCCGATGACGATCTACGACAACATCGCCTTCGGCATCAAACTCTACGAGCGCATGCCGCGTTCCGAGCTCGACGGCCGCATCGAGGACGCGCTGCAGCGCGCCGCCTTGTGGAGCGAGGTCAAGGACAAGCTGAAGGATTCGGGCTTGAGCCTCTCCGGCGGCCAGCAGCAGCGCCTTTGCATCGCGCGTACCGTCGCGACCAAGCCCGAGGTCATCCTGCTCGACGAGCCGTGCTCGGCGCTCGATCCGATCTCCACCGCCAAGATCGAGGAGCTGATCGACGAGCTGTCCGAGGAGTACACGATCGTCATCGTGACCCACAACATGCAGCAGGCCTCGCGCACCAGCGACTACACCGCCTTCATGTATCTGGGCGAGCTGGTCGAGTACGGCACGACCGAGAAGATCTTCACCGCGCCCGAGAACAAGCGCACCGAGCAGTACATCACCGGCCGCTTCGGCTGAGCGGGCGCCGCCGCGCGACGAAGTTGTGACCATTTGCGCTTGAGGGGCGCGCCAAACGGCCTGTCGAACTTGATCTGACCGTCATGCGCGGGGTTGAGCTGGACGCTGCCGGCGGAGCCAAGGTCGTGTCCGACGGCGTCAACGCCTACAACAACGCGGTAGAAACGGCGCGATCGCGGATCGGCACATCGTCCATGCGGAAACTGTTCTCAGCCGTGGTCGCGATGGCCGTGGCGGGCGGCCTCGCCATCTCCGCCCCGGCGCGCGCCGAGGGACCGTCGCGGCGGAGCAATCACCCTAGGGCGTAATCCTCCGCCTTGGTCGCATCCGCATGCGGCGTGCGGATGACGGCGCTCAACACCGCCGCCACCGCGAGGTTGAGGATCAGCGACGACAGCGCGGCATAGCACGGCACCGTGAGCCCGAAGACATGGAGCGCATAGATCGACGACTTGAACGCGTTCGCCCAGGCCATGGCGGTGCCCGCGCCGATGCCGGCCGCCCAGCCGATCAGCAAGGCGGTCGGATGGAGCTTGCGCGTGTAGAGACCGAGCAGCACCGAGGGCAGGGTCTGGATGATCCAGATGCCGCCGAGCAGCTGAAGCTGGATCGCGTATTGCGTCGGCAGCTCGATGATGAAGAACAAGGCGCCGAGCTTGACCAGGAGCGAGACGATCTTGGCGACGGCGGTCTCGCGCGCGTGGCTGGCGGCGGGCGCGACGAACTCCTTGTAGATGTTGCGGGTGAAGAGATTGGCGCAGGCGATCGACATGATCGCGGCCGGCACCAGCGCGCCGATGGCGATCGCCGCGAAGGCCACGCCGACGAACCAGGCCGGGAAGCTCTTCAGGAACAGCGCCGGCACCGCGAAATTGTTGCCGAAGGCCTTGAAGCCCGAGGCGAAGGCGGGATCGGCCTTCACGCCCGCCGCCACCGCCATGTAGCCGAGCAGCGCGATCAGCCCGAGCGCGAAGGAATAGGCCGGAAGGATCACCGCGTTGCGCTGCACGGCCGCGCGGCTGGACGAGCTCAAGAGTCCCGTCACCGAATGGGGATAGAGCAGCAGCGCCAGCGCCGAGCCCAGGCCCAGCGTCGCGTAGGCCGCCTGCGGACCGAGATTGCCGGGCGTGGACGCGCCCAGCAGCAAGGTCTTCGGATCGACCGCCTTGAAGATCGCGCCATAGCCGCCGAGCTCGGCCGGGATCACGATCACCGCCGCCAGCACGGTGATATAGAGCAGCGCGTCCTTGACCACCGCGATCATCGCCGGCGCGCGCAGGCCGCTGTTGTAGGTATAGGCCGCGAGCACCACGAAGGCGATCAGCAAAGGCGCTTCGGGAATGACCATGCCGCCGATGGCGAGCGTGGTGGGAATGCCCAGCCCCGCGATCACCACTTCCATGCCGACCAGCTGCAGCGCGATATAGGGCATGGTGGCGACGATGCCGGTGACCGCGACGGCGAGCGCGAGCGAGCGGCTGCCGAAGCGTCCGCGCACGAAATCGGCCGCGGTGACATAGCCGTGCTTGTGCGCGACCGACCACAATCGCGGGAACACCGCGAAGAGGATCGGATAGACCAGGATCGTGTAGGGAACGGCGAAAAAGCCGGTGGCGCCGGCACCGAACATCAAGGCCGGCACCGCGACGAAGGTGTAAGCTGTATAGAGATCGCCGCCCAGAAGGAACCAGGTCACCAGCGTGCCGAAGCGCCGTCCGCCCAGCCCCCATTCGTGCAGATGGGACATGTCGCCCCGGCGCCAGCGCGACGCCCAGAAGCCCAGCAGCGTGACGAAGACGAAGAGCGCGATGAAGATCGCGACCGCGACCGGGTTGAGGCTCATTCGCGCTCACCCAGAAACACCGGCAGCAAGATCAGCGCGCCGAGCACGATCCACATCAACTGGTACCAATAGAAGAACGGGATGCCGGCGAGCTCGGGCTCGACGCGGTTGTAGGACGGCACCCACAGCATCGCCGCGAAGGGCAGGAGCAGCAGCAGGTAGGAAAGGCGAAAGCCCTGTTTCTTCGGTCGATCCATCGCGCGCCCCCGGTGACGGCAAGGACCTTAGGCAATCGCCGCCCGCCCATGCAATCGCCGCCTGACCGCGCGATCGCCCCGCCAAGATTTGAACCTTACCGTCCGCCCCGCTAGGTTCCGCCCGATGCTGCTCTATCTCGCCGGATCGTTGATCGGGGTCGCCGCCATCGTGGCGCTGGCGGGCTGGCTGTTCGGCTGGCGCGATGCCGCGCTCGACGCGGAGCGTGTCGCGCAGGCGCTGGCGCGCGAGGTGCCCGGCTTCCGGGCCGGGCGCGCCAGCCCCGACACGCGCGCGGTCCTGATCGAGGATGCGCGCGACGGTGCGGTCTATCTCGCCGTGGCGCGGGGCGACGGGCTGGTGACGCGCAAGCTGGCACGGGGCCTCGGCGTCGCGCGCGACGGCGGCACGTTGACGATCCGCCTGCGCGACTTCACGCTTCGGCGCGCGCATCTCCAGCTTGCCGATGCCGACTATTGGGAAGCCCGGCTGAAAGGGCTCGCGCCATGAAGCCCTTCGATCCCGTGGCGCTGGCGACGCCGGCCTTCGTGCTTCTGGTGATCGCGGAGATGCTGTTCGTGCGCTTCACCGGCCGCGGACGCTTCGAGGCGAAGGATACCGCCGCCAGCCTGATGATGGGCTTCGGCAGCACGATCATGGGCACGGCCTTCGCCTTCATCTTCTTGGGCTTCGCGAAGCTCATCCAGCCTTACGCGCTGTTCCATATCGGCTGGTCGTGGCCGGCCGCGATCGCGTGTTTCGTTCTCGACGACCTGCGCTATTTCTGGTGGCACCGCGCCTCGCACCGGGTGCGCTGGCTGTGGGCCGATCACGTCAACCATCATTCGAGCCAGCACTACAACCTGTCGACGGCGCTGCGCCAGCCCTGGGGCGGGTTCCTGGCGCTGCCGGGCCTCATGTTCCTGGCGCCGCTGGTGCTGATCGGCTTTCCGCTGCCGATGATCGCCTTCGTGCACGGCATCAACCTGGTCTATCAGTTCTGGATCCACACCGAATCCATCGGCCGCTTCCCCAAATGGTTCGAAGCGGTGATGAACACGCCGTCGCATCACCGCGTGCACCATGCCGTCAATGCGCGCTATCTGGACGCCAACTATGCCGGCGTCTTCATCGTCTGGGACAGGATGTTCGGCACCTTCGTCGCCGAGCGCGACGACGACAAGCCGCGCTACGGCATCGTCGGCCAGATCGGGAGCTTCAATCCCTTGCGCATCGCCGCCCACGGCTGGGTGTCGCTGGGGTCGGACCTGTGGCGCGCGCGGAGCCTGAAGCACGCGGCGCTCTATCTCTTCGCCGCCCCGGGCTGGTCGCCGGACGGCAGCCGCGAGACCTCGGATTCGATCAAGGCGCGGTGGGCTGCGGCGCAACCCGCGATGCCGGCGCCCGTGCCCGCGATCGGGACCGTGCCCGTGCCCGGGACCGCGGCCGTCCAGTCGCCCGCCGAATAGTTTCAGGCTATGCTCCGCCCCTGATCCTTGAGGGGGACCCATCATGCGCATTCTTCTCGCCGCGCTCGCCGGCGCCGTCGCCATGTTCGTCTGGACTGCCATCGCCCATATGGCCACGCCCTTGGGCCGGATCGGCTTCGAGCAGATTCCGAACGAAGCGCCCGTGCTCAGCCAGATGCAGACTTCGATCGGCGGCAAGGACGCCTTCTACATCTTCCCCTGGGTCGATCCCAACGATCCGCAGATGATGCAGAAATATTCCGCGCTCGAGAAAAGCGGGCCCTCGGGCATGCTGCTCTATCGCGGCGCGGGCCACGGCATGGGCGAAAGCATGACGCCGATGCTGGTCAAGGAATTTTCCAAGCAGTTCGTCGAGTCTCTGATCTTCGCCTGGATCGTGTCGATGATCGCCTTCGGTTTCTCGACGCGCGTGATGGCGGTGACGGCGATGGGGCTGGCGGCCGGCATCGCCACCAACATCTCGTATTGGAACTGGTACGGCTTCCCGTTCGATTACACCATGGCGCAGATCGTCATCGAGGTCGTGAGCGCCCTCGTCGCCGGCCTCGCCATCGCCTTCGTGCTGAGCCGCAGAACTACTTGAGGACCACGAAACCCGCTTTCGTGAAGATCGCCGCCGCGTCGGGGCCTTCGAGGAAGTCGAGGAACGCCTTGGCGCCGGGCTTGGCGTCCTTGGTCAGCGCGATGGGATAGACGATCGGCGCGTGGGAATTGTCGGGAAAGGTGCCGACGATCTTCACCTTCGCGTCGGCCATCGCATCGGTCGTGTAGACGATGCCGAGCGGCGCCTCGCCGCGCGCGACATAGGCAAGCGCGACGCGCACGTTCTCCGCCTGCACCAGTCGGTCGACGACCGTGTTCCAGACGCCCAGCGAGGTGAGCGCGGTTCGGGCATATTTCCCCGCCGGCACCGAGTCCGGGTCGGCGACCGACAGCCGCCCGCCGCCGAGCGCGCCGGCAAGGTCGAAATGCGGCGCGATCTTCACGGCGACGGACGACGAGGACGGCGCGATCAGCACCAGGTGATTGCCGAGCAGGTCCTTGCGCGTGTCGTGGGCGATCAGCCCCTTGTTGTCGAGATAGTCCATCCAGTCGCGGTCGGCGGAGATGAAGATGTCGGCGCCGCCCGAGGCCTCGATCTGGCGCGCCAGCGCCGAAGACGCCGCGAAGGAGAAGACCGGTGCCTGTCCGCCCTTGGCTTTATAGACGTCGCCCGCCTGCTTGAAGGCGTCGCTCAGCGAGGCGGCCGCGAAGACGGTGACCTGGGCCTTTGCCGCCGGAGTCAAGGCAGCCAGGACGATTGCGGCAAAGACCGCGCGCAACATCTGTCTCATGAAAACCCCCGTTCCGTGATATCCGGATCAATATCACGCTCATGGGTAGGCGTTAAAGGGGCGAGCGTTAAGAGGAGCGCCGCCCCACGAGCACCAGGCCCAGGCCTGCAATCACCACCACGATGCCGGCGACGGTCGGTATCGAGACGTGATGCTCCTCCTGGGCATCGATGTGCACCGGTCCGATATCGGCGACCGGCTTGGTCTCTGAATAGGAGAAGTGCCCGAAGACCAGCGTGGCGACGCCGACGAGAATCAGCACGACGCCGAGCAGGGTAAGACCGCGCATATTGGCTCCATCAAAATCGCAACGAAGGATCACGCCCTAACGCGCGGCGGACGCACCGGTTTCGCGGACATGAAAAATAATTGCTCCGAGGTTTGTAAGCGAACCAAGCGAGCACATTGTCGCCGCAACTTTCCGATTAGGGTCGCGCAAACGCAATCGTATCCAAGAGGCCCGTCATCATGTTCCGGCGCGTATCGACCGTTGTCGCTTTTTCGCTTTTCGCCCTAGCGGCGCAGGCCGCCCCGGCCTTCACCGTCCTGCACAACTTCAACCGCGCCGACGGCGACGAGCCCGGCTGGCTCGCGCGGAAATCCAACGGCGCCCTCTACGGCGTGACCCTGCTCGGCGGTGACGGCCAGAGCACCGGCCTGGGCGTGCTCTACAAGATCGCGCCGGACGGCACCTATTCCATCGTGCACGCCTTCACGGACACGCCGGACGGCGCGCTGCCGATCCGCCTGTTCAGCGCGCCGGGCGACGTGATCTACGGCACGACCGGCTCGGGCGGCACCCAATCGGTCGGCACGGTGTTCCGGCTCGACGAGCACGATCACTACACGGTGCTGCATTCCTTCGATCTGTCCAGCGAAGGTCTCGGCCCCAGCTGGCTGACGCGCGCGGCCGACGGCAGCTTCTACGGCGTCGCTTCGGATCTCGGCCGGCCCGAGGCCTGTCCGCTGCATCACGCCGACGGCACTTTGTTCCGCATGACCGAGAACGGCGAGATCACGGTGCTGCATACCTTCTGCGAGAACATCGACGGCTCGCATCCCAACAGCGTCGTCATCGCCGCGGACGGCAAGCTCTACGGCACCTGCGCACAGGACGGCCCGCTGCACGGCAGCGGCAGCGACTCCGACGGCGGCGGCACGTTCTGGCGCGCGTCGCTCAAGGGCAAGGTGAAACGCCTGTTCACCTTCGGACCGAAGACGTTGAACGGCAACGAGGCGGTCGGGCCGAACGGCGTGGTCCAGGCGCCGAACGGCCTGTTCTACGGCACGTCGAACGGCGGCGGCTCGGCCTCGAACGGCGCCATCTTCCGCGCGACGGCGAGGGGCAAGGTCAAGACCATCCATTCCTTCTCGGCGTCGGAAGGCGACGGCGGCGATCCGGAAAGCAACTTCGTCCTCGCCGGCGACGGCAACTTCTACGGCACCGCGAGCAAGGGCGGCCTGCCGGTCAACGATCCGCACCGCAGCGGCGTCATCTATCGCGCCGACGTCAAAGGCCTCGTCCAGGTGCTGCACACCTACACGATCCAGGACGGCATGACGCCGCAGGCGCCGCCGCTGCGCGACGACGCGACGGGCAGGATCTACGCGACCGCGATCCGCGGCGGCGCGTCCCAGGACGGCACCGTGGGCGTGCTGGACGGGGCGATGCCGCGCTGACCTACGCCGCGACGGCCGGGTCGCTCGGTGGCCGCGCCTAATGCAGGTGCGATAGCCGCCGGTAGGACAATGCCTCGGCCACGTGCGGGCGCATGTTCGAGCGCGCCGCTTCGAGATCGTCATAGGTCGTGAACGGCGAGTGGACCGATTTGGCGCAGTTGCCGCTGGCTATCGTGCAGGTCCAGCCCGGCGTCGTCGTCACCGATGGGTTGACGTACCACTCCGGAAGGATCGCCGCGCAGTGATGTATTTCAACGTCGCCCTTCGAAGTGGCATCCAGATACGCTCCGTGCGAAAGGATGATGGAGCCGGGAAGTTGCGTGTAATAGGTGGGGGAAGTCGCGTTTTTTACCGGCGCTGAATCGCAAGTTAACGATCCTCCTTGCGTAAGCCGAGCCTTGCGTGACGCCCCATTGCCGGAGGTCCCCGTTTAGATTCTGGCGATAAAAACAGTCCGGCCCTGCATGGTTGTCGTGGAGAACGGCCCCGCCGTCATCCGCTCTCGTGCAACTTGTCGCCCGCACGAAGAGCCCCGCCGCGCCATCCTGCGGGGTGATGGTCGTGCCGTTGCCGTAGGAGACTAGGTAGAAGGACGTGAAATCGTCGGCCGAAAGGTCATGGGTTCGGACCCAGGACACCGTGGGGGGGCGGGGGAGACAGTCGACATCGGTGTGGCTGCACACGGTCGGAAGCTGGGCGCATGCCGCCTGTGCGAAGAACAGGACAAATAGCGCCGAGACGGCGCCCAGGACGGACAATCGCTGCATCTTGTCCCCCGACTGGCAGACAGGAAATGTCTACCACAAGGGGAAAGATTTCAACTGACCGGTCTACGCGCGCATGATAACCTGCCGGTCGCGGCGTGGTTCCACCAATTGCTGCCGCAACGGAACGGTTGTGCGCCATGGCCAATCCCAAACATAGATCGGCCGCGCCGTTCTTCGGACTGCTTATCGCAAGCACGGCGTTCGTGACCGGGGCCCGCGCCGCGATGACGATTTCGGATGGTGCGACTGCAAACGTGGCCTGTTCGGCTGGCGTGTGCTCTCCGACCGCGAAGAGCGCAGTGCTCAACGTCAACGACCTGGCGGGCATGCTGGCGAGCGGCGACGTGACCGTTGCAAGCAATGCCATGGCGCCGGATATCGAGGTCGAAGCGGCGCTTTCCTGGACGAGCACCAGCCGCCTGGCTCTGGACTCCTATCATTCCATCGAATTCAAAGCGCCCGTCGTCGTCGCCGGTACCGCAGCGCTCACCATCACCACCGACGTCGGCGGCTCGAACGGCGACTTTTATTTCGTGAAGAAAGGGCATGTCGAGTTCTGGGACGTGACCAGCCTGCTCACCATCAACGGAAACAAATACCACCTGTTCGCGAGCATGAACACGCTGCGACGCGCAATTCGCAATTCGGGAGGC
>Ga0213876_10001158_pt1 | contig 16663 bp, 15 predicted proteins | sample BarmaccomBMRX_R9_FD_160113 | JGI IMG/M metagenome (GOLD analysis project Ga0213876, IMG submission 160113) | Root-associated microbial communities from Barbacenia macrantha in rupestrian grasslands, the National Park of Serra do Cipo, Brazil - RX_R9 | ecosystem: Host-associated > Plants > Roots... | reverse complement strand
TCCTCGACAAGGACAAGGATGGCACACTCGACCTGAGCGAGGCCAATGCCGCCGCGTCCACGCTTTTCGACCAGCTCGATCGCGACAAGGACGGCACTCTCACGGCGCGCGAGCTTCATGGCCGTCTCAATTTGCATGAGTTCAAAAAGGCCGATCGGGACAATGACGGCACACTGAGCAAGGATGAATACCTCGCAATTGTCGCGGAGTTCTTCAAACGGGCGGATCATGACGGCGACGGCACGCTCGACGAGCACGAATTGAGAGGCTCGGCGGGGCGCAAGCTGCAGAAGCTCTTGAGGCGCTGAACGGCGCCCGCCTCGAAGCCGGTTCACGAAAAGCGCAGGCGAATCGTGATGGTCGACACCGCTGACATCACCTTTCTGTTCGATGTCGACAACACGCTGGTCGACAACGACACAATTCAGCGGGAGATTCGAGAGCACCTGGAATCGTCATACGGCAGAGAGGCCCGTGAGAGATACTGGACCATTTTTGAGGAGCTATGGGGCGAACTCGGCTATGCCGACTATCTGGGCGCGCTCGAGCAATACCGTAGCGAACAGCTTCATGATCCGCGCATTCTCCGTTTCGCCAATTGGCTCGTCGATTACCCCTTCGCCGATCGGCTATACCCCCAGGCGCTCGACGCCGTAAGCCATATAAAGCGGCTCGCTCCGGCCGTCATTTTGTCGGACGGGGACGCGGTTTTTCAGCCGCGCAAGATCGAGCGCTCAGGGCTCTGGAAAGAATTCGCCGGGAATGTCCTCGTCTACATCCACAAGGAGCAGGAGCTCGACGATGTCGCGCATTGGTATCCGGCAAAGCACTACGTGCTGATCGACGACAAGCTTCGTATCTTGGATGCGGTGAAGAAGACCTGGGGCGAGAAGGTCACCACGGTCTTCGTCAAGCAAGGCCATTACGCTTTCGACACGAAGGCCCTCGCGGGCTATCGGCAAGCCGATATGGTGATCGAGCACATCGGCGTGCTCACGCGACTAGGTGTGTCTGATTTCGAAAAGGGTTGAGGCCGACTGCCGTGGGCGATGCCGGCCAGGGTAGCTGCCAAGTCTGCCGCCCTGCCAAGTCTTGCCGCCCTGCCAAGTCTTGCGACCGCGATCACTTTCCCGATTGCTTGCCGAGACGCAGTTTTGATGATGTATAATCAATTTCACCAAATATTCGTCACGCGATCTCAAATCTAGCCCTCGACGCTTCGCGTTCGCCGGGCCCCGGATGGGAGCTGACGGCCCATGCATGGCCAAAGGATCGCAAACCGCATCTTGCTCGCGATCTTCACGCTCTGGGCGCTGGCCATGGTCGTGCCCGACCTGCATCGCCTTTACCGACCGTTGGGATCTTTCGGCTTCTCCGCCGACAATGACGGTGTCGTGACGGATGTGCACGGGCCTTTTCTCGAAGAGAAAAACTCGCCCGCTTTTGAATCCGGCGTACGGCCCGGCGATCGGCTCGATCTCGAGAAGATGCGTTGCATTCCCGTCATGACACCGCGCTGCGCCAGCGCGCTCGGCGTCTTGGGTGGCCTGCGGCTCGTGAGCCCGGGGCGGGTGGGCGAATTCGCTTTTGCCGCCACCCCCGAGAGGGCAGCGCGGCAAATCGAGCTCATCGCGAGACCGCGCCCGTTCAGCTTCTGGGTTCGAGCCGTTCTCCTGCTCGACCAAATTGCGGGCATGCTCGTCATCCTCGCGGCCGCCTGGCTGGTCTGGACGCGCCCCGGCTGGATGACTTGGGGCTTCTTCCTCTACGTCATCTGGTTCAACCCGGGCCAAGCCTTCGAATTCTACGCTTTCCTCCAGCATTCGCCGGTAGCCCTGCTGACGCAGAACGTCGCCGGTGCGCTCGCGCAAGCGGCAGGCTATGCCGGGTTCATTGCGTTCGCGCTTCGCGTGCCGCGCAATGAGAGTGCTCCACATTGGCGCCCGCTCGAGAAAGGGCTTCCCGTTCTCGCCATCCTACTTGCGCTCCTATTGTCGGCGAGCTTTGCCAATCTCTTCGGATTTCCCACAGAGACCCTTACCAGGGTTGGCATATGCAGCGGATTTGCCGTCTCCGCCTGCGCTTTTCTCATCCTGCTCATCCGGCGCAGAGAGCTGCCGCCCCATGATTATCAGCGCTTGCGCTGGATCATCTGGGGATGTCTGATCGGCTTGCCGGCCCTCACCATCGCAGAGATCGGCCAGGAAACGAGCCTGTTCACCACAGTCTTCAACGTGCTGGAAGCGGGAGAGCCGCCCCCTGAGGAAATCTGGGGGCTTCTTGGCCTGGTGAACGGGGTGCTTTGCCTGTTCGTGAGCGAGGCGATCCGCCGCTCACGGGTCGTCACGGTCGCGATCCCGCTGCGACGAGTGACCATTCTCGGCCTCTTGCTCAGCGTGCCGGCGCTCTTTTTGCACCAGGAGATCGAGCATTTACGCGAGAGCATCAGTGAAAGCGTGAACTTGCCGGGCTTCGCCTGGATCGCGCTCGCGGCCGCGTTGCTCTTCATCATTTCGCGAATTCACGAAGCCGCTGTCCATCTGGCGGACCGACATTTCAACCGCGCCGTGGTCGGCGCGGAAAAACGCCTCAGTCACGCCATCTTGAACGCTCGAAGCGTGGCTGAGGTCGAAACCCACCTCGTGCACGGGGTTTACGAGGCTCTCCACCTCGCCTCCGCAAGCCTGTTTCGCGCGGAAGAGGGAAGGTTTGTTCGCGTTTGCCAAGATCATGGCTGGGAGGAGGGGTCCGCACGAGAACTCGATCCCGAGAAGCTCACCAAAGGCACTACGCATCGGCACCCCTTCGACATCGATGCCGATCTCGCTCGCCGCAACGACTTCCCCGAAGGGCTCGCGCGACCCGTTCTCGGGATTCCGATCGGTGATCGTTTCCGCTGTCTCGCGATCGCCTTCTATGGAGCGCATGCGACGGGCGACGACCTCAACCATGACGAGCGCGCCATGCTGCCTCGACTTGCACCGCAAGCCGCCAGCGTTCTGGCAAAGCTCGAGCATGATTGGCTCTGCCGGCGAATCGCGGCTCTGGAGAACGCACTCGACCTCGCCACAACCGAGGTCGGCGCTCGCATGCGCGCCGTCCAAGGTTTGGGCGACTGAAGGAGCACAAAAAAGGCAGAGGCTTCAGCCTCTGCCTTGCTGGTCGGCCAAAAAAGCCTATTCGATCACGCGAACAATCTTTCGGTTGTGGCGATCGACGATGACTTTGCGGTTGCCGATGACGGTATAGCTATACTCGTCGTAGCTCGGGACCGGGTAGACGGTCACGCTTTCGGGAAGGGCCTCGCCCACGACAACCGGGCGGTCATAAGCCACAGCGGGATGGGACGGCAGGGACGAGCCGACGATCGCGCCGACGGCACCACCCACCGCGGCTCCGACCGGTCCGCCGACGACAGCACCAGTCGCCGCGCCACCCACAGCTCCGCCAGCCGCTCCGCCTGCGTTTTGGGCAAGTGCCGCTGCGCTCGACATCGCGACAATTGCAGCGACCGCGCACAAGGACATTTTCTTCATGAGGTCACTCCCATTGTTTCAATCAACGCGAATTTGCCAAACGAGAACGCAAAAACACGCAATGGGGTTCCTCATGTGCTTGTGCGCTGATTTTCAAGAAAATTTTACCGAGATCAGTCCGTGTAACGGTGAATAACCATGATGGCAGATCGAACGGGCGCTTCTCATTGGTCCGTTTTTTGCTTTATGGTCCCTCGACTCGGAGGGGATCCGATTGCAAAACTCTATTTCCAGGCGCCGCTTCATCGCGGGCCTTAGCGTTGTGTCCTTTATAAAATCCAGGTCCGCATCCGCTGCGAGCCCGAAATTCGTCGATTTCGACGATCCTTTTCTCGGCCAAACGACGCAAGGGGATCTCATTTTGTGGCCGCAAAAAACGGTCGCGGCAGGCAAGCTTCCGGCGAAGCCGGAGTTTTTTGGCATCGTCAGGAAAACGAACGTCGTCGAAAATGAACGGGATGCGGGAAAGATCAACTTGCTCGCAATCTACGCGGCTTTTGGCGGCCTCGAATGCCGCGTGAGCCTTTGCAGCCTCAACACGCTCGCCGATAACGCAGCGCTTCCGGCGCGAACGGCCTACGAGGCGCTCACCGCGATCGCGCAAAAGCTCAAGGCACGGCCGGATTTTGTCTATTCGCTTCAAGACGTCGACGAATTGACCCGGCTGAGCTGCGCCAAGAGTGGATCACGCTCCGTCATCGTGTGGCAGCAGCCGAAACCACGCGCCGCCCTCGAGAGCTGAGGAAAACCCGCTCCCCTATCGCTCGAGCTCAAAGCTCCAGCGCTTTCGCCGGGCGCCGAAATGGTTCAACACCTCCATTTTGGGCACGTGCTCCCGCGCCTGACCGGCGAAACGACGCTCTCGCATGAAGGCAAAGAGGTCCGACAAAGGACGAGGAGGTCTCAACCGCGACATCTCGAAAACAGGGCCTGGTGCCGATTCGCCGCGAAAACTTGTCTAAAGCAGTTCAAGATGCGAATGGTCACGCAAAGCCCCCGCGAAGCAAGGCGCGGCTTGGAGGATGGATGGCCTGGCGTCGACAACTCGTTGGCCTTTCAACGATCATAACGGTGGCACTCGCCTGGTATCTGGCGACGAGCGTGACGGGCTTCATCTCGGGAGGCCGTTTTCCTTCACCCGTCGACACCTGGGCGGCCTTTCGCCAAATCTCCGGTCGCGGCTATGCCGATGGAACCTTGCTCGCCCATGCGCTGCACTCCTTGCGGCTCGTGGCGATGGGCTTTGCGGTTGCGATCGCCACCGGCGTACCGCTTGGACTGTTGATGGGCTGGAGCCGGCGGGCCGAGGCGCTGATCAATCCGGTTTTCCTGCTCATCCGGCCGATCCCGCCGCTTGCCTGGATTCCCTTGGCTATCCTCTGGCTCGGCCTCGGCGACGCGGCCAAGATCATGGTGATCTGGTTCGCCGCCTTTGTGCCGGCCGTCATCAACAGCTTCGCGGGTGTGCGCGCGGTCGAACCTGCGCTCCTGGAAGCGGCGCGCATGCTCGGAACACCACCTTGGCGCTTCATCACCGAAGTGCTGGCGCCCTCTGCCTCGCCGATGATCTTCACCGGCCTGCGGCTCTCGCTCCAGGCTTCCTGGACCACGCTCGTCGCGGCCGAGCTGGTCGGCGCGCTTTTCGGACTTGGCCGTGTCCTCAATCTCGCGCAACAAGACATCTATCCCGGCATGATTCTCGTCGGCATGCTCGCGGTCGCAATTTGCGGTTGGCTGACCACCGGCTTGCTGGCGCTCGGCGAAGCGCGAGCACTCGCTTGGAATCAGGGCGAATCAAGACCGGCTTCGTGATGGGACCAAAGCTTTCGCGTTCCGATGCTCTCGGGCTCGGCGGGCTCGGTCTTGCCGGCTTTCTTGGGCTCTGGGGAGCTCTCTCCTTCTTCGGCATCGTCCCGGTTGAGTTTCTGCCTTCTCCATTCGCGGTGGGCTCTCGCTTCATCGATCTCTTCGCCGAGCCCTTCGCCGGCTTCACCCTCCCCCAGCATCTCGGCTCCAGCCTCCTGCGCTACCTCTACGGCGTGCTTCTTGCCGCTTGCATCGGCATTCCCCTCGGCTTGGCCATGGGATGGTTTCACCTGCTCGACGACATCGTCACGCCGATCTTCAACGGTTTGCGCTTCATCGCGCCGATTGCTTGGGTCCCGTTTGCCGCGCTCTGGTTCGGCACCGGGATCGGCGGCCCTATCCTGATCATTTTCGCCGGAGCTTTTCCGCCCTGCCTGATCAACGCGTATCGGGGCGCCCGCTTCGTCGAGCCGCGCCTCGTCGAGGCCGCACGCATGCTCGGCACGAACCATGGCCGAATGCTCACGGAAATATTGTTGCCGGCCTCCGTGCCCTCGATCGTGGCGGGACTTCGTGTTGCCGCGGGGCTCGGCTGGCAATCGCTGGTGGGTGCGGAGCTCATCGTCGCCTCAGCGGGCGTCGGTTTCATGATGGTCCAGGCACAAGCGAGCGTGCAAACCACGACCGTGATGGCCGGCATGGTCGCTATCGGGCTCACGGGGCTTGCGATCGACGTTGCGCTGCGCCAAGGCGAGAGGTGGCTTCACAATCGCCTGGGGCTCGATTGAGAAAAACGATGGCGTCCATCCGTTTCGATAAGGTGCAAAAATACTTTGGACGCGGCGAGAAGAGGACCCACGCGCTTGCCAATATCGATCTCGAGATTCGCGATCGCGAGTTTCTCGCGATCGTCGGACCTTCCGGCTGCGGCAAGACGACATGCCTTCGCTTGGTCGCCGGCTTCGAAGCGGCAAGTGAAGGCGCCGTTTCGGTCGCCGGAAAGCGCGTCACGGAGCCCGGGCCGGATCGCGCCGTCGTCTTCCAGCAATTCGCGCTTTTCCCTTGGAAAACCGCCCGCGGAAACATCGATCTTGGGCTGCGCAACAAGCGCATGGGCGGGGAGGAACGCGCAAAGCGCATCGCGGACGTGCTCAAGCTCATGAACCTCGACTCGCATGCGGACGCATTTCCCCACCAGCTTTCGGGCGGCATGCAGCAGCGCGTCGCCATCGCGCGCGCCTATGTGCTCGATCCCGAGGTGCTCCTGATGGACGAGCCCTTCGGCGCTCTCGACGCGCAAACTCGCGTCGTGATGCAGGAAGAGCTCGTGCGCTTGGCCCGGGTGCGGCCGCGCACCGTGCTGTTCATCACCCACGCGGTCGAGGAAGCGGTCTATCTCGCCGACCGCGTGGCGGTGATGACGCGCCGCCCTGGAACGATCAAGGAGATCGTCGACGTGAAAAGCATGCGCGAGGCCGAGGATTGGAACCGCTTCGAGCGCATCGAGGACGTAATGGACCTCGACAGCTTCGTGCATCTGAGGACAAGGATCTGGAAATCGCTACGCGAGGAGAAGGACAGTTGAGGAATCGAACGCTCAACCGGCGCCGGCCTTGCGCAGCGACGGCTTTAAGAAAGGGAGCAGGGACCATGAGAATGAAAATTGCGATCGTGGCGCTCGTCGCCACAATGGGATTGTCCACGCAATCCTCTGCGCAAGCGCCGACGCCGATCAATGTCAGCTACCAGCCTTCGCTCTATTGGGCCCTCCCCTTTCATTATGCGACCGTCAAGGGATGGTGGAAGGAAGTCGGGCTTGCCCCAACGTTCCAAACCTTCCCGGCGGGAGCTCCACAGGTTGCCGCGGCCCAGGCGAAATCATGGGATGTCGGCGGAATGGGGTCGGTGCCGGCCGTGCTCGGCGCCGCGCGCTTCGGTTTGTTGACGATCGGCCTCACCAACGACGAGTCCAAGGCCAACGCCATGATGGTGCGCGGCGACAAGTTCGACGCGATCCAGGCCAACCCGGCCTTGCTCAAAGGACAGCGCCTGTTGGTGACGACGAACTCGACCGCCGATTTCGCGGCGCGAAGCTGCCTCAAGAAATTCGGCCTCGCACAGAACGATATGCAATTTGTCAATCTCGGCCAAGCTCAGATCGTCAGCGCGGTCACTTCAAACAATGGCGATATCGCGGGCGTCTGGGCGCCGAACACCTACACGCTTCAGGACAAGGCCAATGCGAAATATCTTTGCTCTGGAGCCGATGCAGGCGCGATCGTGCCCGGCGCCCTCGTGGTGCGGGAAGAATACGCGAAGGAACAGCCCGACAACGTCGCGAAATTCCTCGCGGTCTTCCTACGCGGCTGGTCCTGGGCCAAGGCCAACCCGGCCGAAGCGCGAACGCTTGCGCTCGACTTCTACAAAACCGGTGGCCTTGAAGTCACCCCCGCCGCGATGGATCAGGAGTTCGCGCTTCGGCCCGTCTTCGGTCTCGACGAGCAATTGAAGCTTCTCGGTCGCGGCGGAGGATCCTCTACCGTGGACGGCTGGTTCACGGTGATCAGCGCCTTCATGACGGATGTCGGCACCTTGCCGCGATCGCCGGACCCCAAGGCCTACATCACGGATGAGTATCTCAAGCGCGTGGCTGACGATCCGAAGCTCAAGGCTTTCGCCACGGAATTCGACAAGCACTGAAAACGTTCGCCTCGACGAACCGGGCGCGCCGCGATGCAGCTCGCCCGATCTGCTCAACACAGGTTCGATCATGCCCGTGAAGCTGCTCAAGCGCGCCTCCAAGACCTCGGAGAGCGAGACCGACACCGCGAGAAAGGTCGCGGCCGAAATGCTTGCGGTGATCGCCGAAGGCGGCGAGAGAGCGGTGCGCGACTACGCGCTCTCGCTCGACAAATGGTCTGGCGAAATCCTGGTGAGTCCCGACGAAATCGAGGAGCGTACGAGGCCCATTCCGGAGAGCGTGAAAAACGACATCGCATTCGCCACCGAGCAAGTGCGCGCCTTCGCTCAAGCCCAGCGCCGCTCGATCTCGGATTTCTCGGTCGAAAGCGTCCCGGGTCTCTTGAGTGGACAAAAGCTCGTCCCGGTCAACGTCGCGGGCTGCTATGTACCCACCGGCCGCTATGCGCATATCGCCTCGGCCTACATGTCGATCGCGACCGCGAAAGCGGCAGGTGTCAAGACGGTCATCGCCTGCTCCACACCGTTCATGGGCAAAGGCATCCACCCGCATGTGCTCTACGCCATGAAGGTCGCGGGCGCGGACATCGTCCTGACCCTTGGCGGCGTGCAAGCCATCGCGGCGATGGCGCACGGTCTGTTCACCGGCAAGCCTGCCGACATTATCGTCGGACCCGGCAACAAGTTCGTGGCCGAAGCCAAGCGCATGCTTTTCGGCAAGGTCGGCATCGATGTCTTTGCCGGTCCATCCGAGGTTGCCGTGATCGCGGACGAGAGCGCCGATCCGGCGATCGTCGCCTCGGACCTCGTGGGTCAGATGGAACACGGGCATGAAAGCCCCGCCTGGCTTTTCACCACCTCGCGAGCGCTCGCCGAGGAGGTGATGCGGCGCGTTCCGATCTTGGTCGCGGCGCTGCCGCCGACAGCGCGCGAAGCGGCGGGCGCTGCGTGGCGCGATTACGGAGAAGTGTTGCTTTGCGACACGCGCGAAGAGTTGGTCGCGGTCTCGGACCACCACGCCAGCGAGCATCTCGAAGTGCACGCGGCCGATCTCGATTGGTGGCTTTCGAATCTCTCCAATTACGGTTCGCTTTTCCTGGGCGAAGAGACGACCGTCGCTTTCGGCGACAAGGCCTCGGGACCCAATCACATCCTGCCGACCAAATTCGCCGCCCGCTATTCGGCCGGGCTCTCGGTGCACAAATTCCTTCGCCCGCTCACCTGGCAGAGGATGAATCGCGAAGCGTGCGGTATCGTTGCCCAGCACTCGGCGCGCATCTCTCGCCTCGAGGGCATGGAAGCGCATGCGCGTACTTGCGATGATCGCATGGCCAAATATTTTCCAGGACACAATTTTGATCTCGGGCCGGCCGTGGAGAGCTGATGCGTGTTCAGGCTGCACTCCCTGTTCGATCTTTCGGGCCGGACCGCGCTTGTCACAGGCGGGAATTCCGGCATCGGGTTTGCGCTCGCGCGCGCTCTCGGCCTTGCCGGCGCTTCGCTCGTTTTGACCGCACGGCGCGAGGACGAACTCGCGAAGGCATCGAAAAGCTTGCAGAGCGAGACGATCGCGGTGCAATGGATCGCGGCCGACCTCGCGAATGCCGCCGACATCGAGGGTCTCGTCGGCGCGCTCGCGGCGCGCCAGGTCGCGATCGACATTCTCGTTAATGCCGCCGGCATCAATTTGAGGGAGCCTTTCACCGAGGTCACGGCGGATGCGTTCGACCTCCATATGGCGGTGCATTTGCGCGCGCCTTTTCTTTTGACGCAAAAGCTCGCCCCCGCCATGGCGCACAGAGGCTGGGGCCGCATCATCAACATCGCCTCCTTGCAATCGTGGCGCGCCTTCCCGAATTCCACGCCCTACGGCACGGCCAAGGCCGGCGTTCTTCAGCTCACGCGCGCGATCGCGGAAACCTGGTCGGCACGCGGCATCTGCTGCAACGCGCTCGCGCCGGGGTTCTTCCCGACGCCACTCACCGCGTGCGTTTTCGCGGACGCGGAGCGCGCGGCGCGCAACGCGGCGCAAACCGCGATCGGCCGCAACGGGGTCCTCGAGGATCTTCATGGAGCGGTCGTCTTCCTCGCATCCGAGGCGAGCGCCTATGTGACAGGCCAGACGCTCGCGGTCGATGGCGGGTTCACGGCCAAGTGAGCGCGTAAGAGGAGAGCTTATGAAGGCGCTCGTCTACACTGCCCCTCACCAGATCGCCTTTCGCGATGAGCCCGATCCTGCACCGTCGAACGATGCGGTTGTCGTCAAGGTGGAAGCAGTCGGCATTTGCGGGTCGGACATGCACGCCTATCACGGCCAGGACACGCGCCGCCCGGCACCGCTCATCCTCGGCCACGAGGCCGCCGGCACCGTCGCGAGCGGGCCACGCGCCGGCGAACGTGTCGCCATCAACCCGCTGATCGTCGATCCCGAATGCCCCTACTTCTTACGTGGAGCACCGCATCTTTCGCCCTCGCGCCAGCTCGTCTCGATGCCGACATGGCCCGGCGCATTCGCTGAATTTGTGCGCGTGCCCGTGTCCAACCTCGTCGCCATCCCCGAGCATATGAGCACCGTGCATGCGGCCTTGGCTGAGCCAGTCGCCGTCTCCTACCATGCCGTGAACCAGGGAGCTCGGTTGCTCACCCGGCCATTGTCCGCATCGCGATGCGTCGTGCTTGGCGCGGGAGCAATTGGTGTTGCGGCGGCGCTCGTGCTCGCGATGCAAGGCGCCCTCGACATCTTCGTCGGAGAGCCGAATGCGCTACGGCGCGCAACGGCGGCGCGATCCGGGCCGTTCATCTGCTACGCGCCTGAGGACGCAAGCGGACCCGCTGAAAATACTGTCGATCTCGTGATCGACGCTGTCGGCGCCGTCGCAACCCGCGCCGCTGCTTCGCGGATGATCGCGCCCGGCGGTGTGATCGTCCATGCCGGGCTCTTGCCCGGCCATGAGGGGCTCGACATCCGCAAACTCACCTTGCAGGAGGTGATCTTCACCGGCACCTATTGCTACACGCCGACTGATTTCCGCGAAGCGGTCGCGGCGCTCGCTGGGGGAAGGCTCGGCGACGTTTCCTGGCTGGAAGAGCGGCCGCTTTCAGAAGGGCCGCGAGCCTTTGCCGATATCGATGCAAACGCGGTCGCGGCGGCAAAGATCATACTGAGGCCTTGAGGGGGCGTGAACCGACCGGTCGGCGAAATCGTCAAGCACAAAATGGTCGAGCACATCGTGCTTGAATCGAAAGCCGCTCTGGAGCGAGATCGTGACCGCGTTTAGGGTCCTCTCGATTCGCAACGGCGGACGAATAGGAGCGACGATATGGCTGAAGCGGCTTGGCGCGCGGACCCCCTTGTTTGGGGCCATGGACCCCATCTGTTCGAAGTGTTTCTCGAACCGACCTGCCCCTTCTCGTCCAAGGCGCTTTTCAAGCTCGACGACTTGCTCGAACAGGCGGGCGATGACCGCATCACTATCAAGGTTCGACTTCAATCCCAGCCCTGGCACATGTACTCGGGCGTGATCGTGAGGTGCATTCTTGCGGCCTCGACGCTCGAGCTCGGCAAGGAGGCCGCGAAAGCCGTCATGCTGGCTGTTGCCAAGCACCGCGACGAATTCGAGTTCGAGCGTCACTGCCGAGGCCCCAATCTCGACTGCACGCCAAACGAGCTCATTGCTCGCATTGAAGACTACAGCGGTATTCGGCTGGCCGAGGCATTTGCGATCCCGGACCTGGACCGCGAGATCAAGCGGCACTGCCGCTACGCGCGCCAGAACGGCATCCATGTATCGCCGACCTTCATGATCGATGGACTGGTCCAAGCGGATATGAGCAGTGGTGACACGGTCGAACAATGGATCTCGCATTTGAGCTGAAGCCGAAGTTCGGCGAAATGAATGAGCACGCCAGAGGACGAAGGCGCGCGCGGCTGGGTGGCTTCGATAAGAACTGTGTCCCGATGAAAGGTGCACGTGAGGACATGAGTCCGGCTTTAGCCGCAACTCGAAGCGACCGCCTCGAGGCCCTGAACTGTTTCTACGCTACACCAATCTGACGTAAGTAGTCAGAAACGATCATGTGAACGAGAATCGTAGTTGATCGGCCGACCGCCCTCGGGGCACCGCGCAAATCGTTCGGTCGGCATGAGCAGCACCAAATCCGGCTTCACCGAAGCGATGATGTTCCAATCGAAGCGGCAGTCCTCCTGAAACATCCAAACCACGCGGCCGACGAAGTGGGCGAAGTAGGCCGGGAAGAACAGCGCCGTGAACGAATCGCCAATGATCAGGACAGTCGGCCCGGGCTCGCCGGAGCTGATCGAGGGCGGATCCAGCTTGGTTTGAAATCCCGAAAGCGTGGTTCGACGGGCCGTTTCCGGCAGCTCCAGAACGTCGGGAGTCATTACAGTTTCAGGGATCGGCGCTCGGCCGGCGTAGCGCGGCAGATCACCGTCGAGCCGCGTCGCGGATGTCCATCGCACGCCCGCCAGCGAGATCGCGAAGTCCGGACGACCGATTACCGCGACGACCTTATTGTACGCGATCAAGGCGCCAAGAGCCGTCCAGTGCGTGTCGGTGCGACGATACAGCTCGCCGATATTTTTTGCGCCTCGCAGCGCCGGTCGCAAGTCCACCGCCGATGCGCCGCAAGCTTTCAAGGCCGCCATTATGAGGTCGTAGTTGGTCGGCTTGTAAACCGGCAAGGCGAGGTCTGGTGCGTCGTCCGGATAGATATCCGCGGGGGACGGGGCGATGCTCACAACCAGCCGAGCGTCCATCGGGCGCAGGCGACGATCGAGCTCGCAGGCGAAATTCGCATAGTCTGTGGCGCTGTCCCTATCGAGCTCATGGCCCGTGGATGCAAGCAAGCCCTCGAAGAGGAAGAGGCGATCATGTGCGCCATCGAGCACCGCCGGCGGCGCGCCCGGAGCCGTAACGCGTCCAAAGGTGCGATTACCGACCTTCACCAAGACCTCACGGAATGCGAAATGGTCGCCGAGATAGCGGTCGATGCTTTTGGGCCAACTTGTGAAGTTGCCGCTCTGCGGCCAGCCTGGGCCCGGCGCCAATTTCCGATACTCGGCGGCGGAGTAAATGCGGGCTCGCTGGAACGGCATGATCACGCCTGGAATGGCGATCATTGCGAGTATGAGCACGCCGAGCAGTCTCCGTGGACGTGCCATTAAAGCCATTGCGCCGTCCTCAAAATCTGAAATAGAGGAACGGGCTGAAAGTACCAGCGGCGATCCGCAGTACAGACAGCCAGAGAAGCGATGCGACGGCGATGTTGTCGGCCCACACCGCGCGAGACAAGGGCCGTAGCGCTCCTCGTGGCAAGGGAAACCCAAATACAGCCAGAATGCTTCCCAGGGTCAGGACGAAAGCCAGGTGAGCGTTCAGCGCTAACGTGAAAGCTGGGTTCGCGGCCGCTCCCTGATTGAGCGCAAGCATTCCACGCCAGATTGCGACGGCGTGGGGCAAGTCCGGCGCTCGGAAAAGAACCCAACCAAAGACCACCACGATCATTGCGTAGAGCCACGCCAAAGGCGCCGGCGCGACCGCCAGAATTCGCCCAAGACCCGCGCGCTCGAGCACCAGGAAAATTCCATGCCAGAGCCCCCAGAGCGCGAATGTCCAACCCGCACCGTGCCAAAGTCCACAAAGCAGAAAGACGATGACGAGGTTGCGGTAAGTCCGCGCGGCGCCATGCCTGTTTCCGCCGAGCGGAATATACAAATAGTCGCGGAACCACGTCGACAGGCTGATGTGCCAACGCCGCCAGAACTCAGTAATGGATCGGGACGCGTAGGGAACGCGAAAGTTGCGCGGCAGCGCGAAACCGAAGACCATACCCAATCCCACGGCCATCGCCGAATAGCCCGCAAAATCAAAATAGAGCTGCAAAGTGTAGGCGAGCGCGCCGAGCCAAGCCTCAAAGGTTGGTGGGGCGGCGGCCTTGTCGAACACCGCGGAGACCGCGCCCGCAAGGGGATCTGCAAGGAGAAGCTTTTGAGACAGGCCGATGACGAAAATTCGCAATCCCGCCGACACGCGACCGAGGCTGAGATAACGTTTGCTCAAGAGCCGCGCGATCGTTTTGTAGCGGACGATCGGGCCCGCGATGAGCTGAGGAAAAAGCGCAATGTAGAGCGCCACTTCCAAGAGGCTGCGGTTCGCGGGAAATCGCTTGCGGAACGTATCGATGAGGTAAGAGAGGCAGTGGAAGGTGATGAAGGAGATCCCAAGCGGTAGCGGGAGGTTGGGCTCCGGTACCTCGACGCCGAGCGGCGCCAGGAATGTGTTCAGGATGCCGGCCGCGAAGTCCGCGTATTTGAAGATGCCGAGCAGTGCCAAGTTCATGAATACTGCCAGCGCCAGCGAAATCTTTCGCGCTGCGCGCCCGCGCATATCGATTGCGATCGCGGCCGCATAGTTCATCCCTATCATCGCCACCATCAGTACCAAGAAGCGCGGCTCCCCCCAGGCGTAAAAGACGAGCGATGCCAAAGTGAGCACCACGTTCTTCGTTCGCAGTCCGGGGACCGCGAAATAAGCGGCAATACAGGCTGGAAGAAAGAAGAACAGGAAAGTGGGTGAGGGAAAAAGCATTTCGCCTTGCCGGTTTGAGCGTCACACAAGATGAGCGCCCTAAGCAGCGCGCTTCAAATTCCAGGGCTCTGAAACCGCCGCGCCAGCGCAAACATCATCACGCCGATCGTGCGCCTCAGCCCGCCACTATTCGCACACCGACCTCAAGCCGTTCTGGAGCTCGACAGAAGACTCGAACGGCTATCTTGCAGCCCCGTCGCCCTATCCGGAGTTTTGCCTGATCGACATTACTTGGCTAAAACTTGAATCCAACACCTATAGCGGGCCCGATCTGAAGCATCTTGTAAGCATATCGAGCTTGTCCCGACCCTTGAGAGTAGTCGACGTAGAGGGCCCTGAATCCAACCAGGCCCGAATAGGTGACGCCATTGCTCTGGGCAAAATCGAACGAATAGCCTCCGATGGCTTGCCAGGAGAATTTGCTGCCAACCCCGAAGCCTCCAACATCGCCACGCACGAAGATGTTCTGGCCTGGCGCGATCTCGAACCTCGCTCGCGCACCGATCAGGGGGTCGGTCCAGTCAACGTTGCCCGACTTGGCGATGGCTAGACCGCGCGAGCCGATGACAAGATCGGCGAGGCTGAGACCGGCCGTCAAATTGAAGGACACATTGGTCTGTTGATACCAGTAGCGCGCGCCTGCGATCAAATCGATGGCGACCGGAATACCTGGATTGTCTCCGTGAGGCATGACGAAGCGCGCAGCTTCATATGTGCCGCCTGCTTCCGCAATCCCCATCCGGATCGTCACGTCGTGAGCGGTGCCGATCGCACCTGTGATCTGAGGTGAGAACCCGCGAACGCGGATCCTGTCTCCCGAAGCGTCCACCTTGGTCCACACCAGATCCGAGTAGACGCTGAAGGCGCCATACCGGGCTTCGAAATCGCCCATCAGCGCGACGGGAAAGTTGCCCTTGCCGACCGTTTTTTCCAGGAGCTTATCGAATGGCAGGTTCACATTGACTGTCCGACCCTTGACTGTAGAGCTTCCGTAAAGCCCGGACAGCCAAGCATAAGGTATGACGCGGAAGGTCCAGCCGCTTGCGACTTCGGGTATGGGAGGAGATGCTTCTGGAACAGGCTGAAGATCCGCCGCTGTACCGGCACCCGTAGAAATTGCAAGGATGGAGAAAGCAAAGCCGAAACAACGAGCAAGGCTCAGTAAGGAGCGTTGCCAGGACTTTTGGGAAGTGATCGCGTTCGCGATCAGCCTTTTTGTACCGGTGCATACCACCTGCAGGGCGTATTTATTGCGCGAGGTGCGATTACGCGCGACAACGCTCATTGGCTCTCCCACAGACCCCGTTGCGAACGCTGCCATCCTAGTCGGATCAATTCGAGGATCAAGGATTGGACCAGCGTTACACCTGTGCAGAGGCAGGAATTACGCGGCATGTGACAAAAAATGCTTGTCTCGAGCAAACTCCGGAATGCATCAATAAGTTGAGCGAAGATGTTTGTTAATGCGCGAGCTTTGAATTGTTTGACTCAATCCTCCCATGGACCGTCCCGGTCGTGTGCCCAGCACAATGATAGGTGCAAGCCGCCGAACGCTTCACGTGAGGGGGCTCCGCGTCGTCGATTCAGCGCCGCCCCTGCTGTGACATCACGACAATCCGGATGATGGAGCAAATGGCCGGAAGCCTTGTTGCGTAATCGCCTGGAGGGTTGGGCGAGGCAGCGCACGATCATGCCGCAAACACGTGCGAAGGCCGATCCTGACAGCCCCGCAAACACTCATGTGGAAAAACTTAAAGGGCCCAGAGCGGCCTTTCGCCGTACTTTCAATTTGGAGACCGTGACGCGGACGCCATTGTCTCAGCCGCAAGTGTGGCCGAGAGAGCGCGCGCCATCTGCAGATGTTCGAATATGACCGGCAACTCGTCTGAGGCGAAGGCCTTCAGTTGCGCATCTTGCCCCGAGCCGATCTCGTATTCGAACAGCTGTGCCGTCGCTTGGTGGTCTGCAATTTGAGTATTGACGTATTCCTTGTCGAAGTTGGCGCCGCTTTCT
>Ga0213876_10001157_pt1 | contig 16666 bp, 15 predicted proteins | sample BarmaccomBMRX_R9_FD_160113 | JGI IMG/M metagenome (GOLD analysis project Ga0213876, IMG submission 160113) | Root-associated microbial communities from Barbacenia macrantha in rupestrian grasslands, the National Park of Serra do Cipo, Brazil - RX_R9 | ecosystem: Host-associated > Plants > Roots... | reverse complement strand
CGGAGCGATATTCATCACTCATCACTCATCACTCATCACTTAATTGATATGAACGTAGCGATCATCGTCGCCGCCGGGCGGGGGAGCCGGGCGGGCGGCGCGCGGGCCAAGCAGTTCCGGGAAATCTCCGGCATCCCAATCATCATCCACACGCTCTCGCGGTTTGAGTTGTGCGAGACGATTCAGGAGGCGGTCGTCGTCCTGCCCGGGGACGCGCGCGAGGAGTCCCTTGCGCTCGCCGCGCGTCACGGCCTGCGCAAAGTCTCGCGCGCCGTGGAGGGCGGCGAGACGCGCGCCGAGTCGGTCTGGCGCGGCCTGCAAGCCTTGCCCGGGGAAGGCGTCGAGGTCGTCGCGGTGCACGACGGCGTGCGCCCCTTCGTCACGCCCGCTGAGATAGACCGCACGGTGCGCGCGGCCGAAGAGCACGGCGCGGCCGTCCTCGCCGCGCCGGCCGTCGAGACGTTGAAGGAGGTCGAGGGCGGCCGCGTCGTCCGCACGCTCGAACGCGCGCGGCTGTGGCACGCGCAGACGCCGCAGTGCTTCCGCCTCGGACTCCTGCGCCGCGCCTACGAGCAGCCCGGCGCGCTCGGCGCGGATGTCACGGACTGTGGCGCGCTGGTCGAACGGCTCGGCGAGTCCGTCTACGTCGTCGAAGGCGGGGCCGACAACATCAAGATCACAACCCCGCGCGACTTCGCGATAGCCGAAGCCTTGATGAATAAGTTCAGGTATCAGGGTTGAGAGACCGCCGCCGATTCTGAGCCTTGAACTTTCAGTTTTGAGTCATGTTCAGAATCGGCATCGGGCACGACACGCACAGGCTGGCGGAGGGGCGGCCGCTCGTGCTGGGCGGGGTGACGGTCGAGTCGGAGCGCGGGGCGGAGGGGCATTCGGACGCGGACGCCTTAGCGCACGCGCTGACCGACGCGGTGCTCGGGGCGATGTGCGAGGGCGACATCGGGCAGCACTTCCCAGACAACGACCCGCGGTGGCAGGGCGCCGACAGTTTGCAACTGCTCGCGCGCGTGATGTGGCTGGCGAGCGAGCGCGGCTACCGCGTCGTCAACGCCGACGCGACGGTCTTGATCGAGCGCCCGCGCCTGCGCCCGCACGTCCAGGAGATGCGCCAGAGGCTCGCCGAAGTGCTCGGCGTCGGCGTCGATTGCGTCAGCGTCAAGGCCAAGTCGGGCGAGGGGCTCGACGCCGTGGGCGAGTGGCGCGCCGTGACCGTGCAGGCCGTCGTCCTCCTCGAACGCACGTGAACGACAAACGGACGGGTCGCATGCGGGGAACCGCCGAGGTCAGAGGGGCCGGCTTTCACTTCGAGCTTGCGGGCGAAGGGCGTCCGCTCGTGCTGCTGCACGCGGGAATCTGCGACGGCAGGATGTGGGACGGACAGTTCGACGCGCTCGCGCGGGGCCGCAGGGTGCTGCGCTACGACCGGCGCGGCTTCGGCCGAACCACGCAGGGCGCCGGCGCCTTCTCCCACGTCGAAGACTTGAAAGCCCTGTTGAGTTATTTGGGTCTCGGGCGCGTGACGCTCGTCGGCTGTTCGCAGGGCGCGAAGATTGCGCTCGACTTGGCGCTGAAGCATCCCGAGTCGGTTGACTCGCTGGTGCTCGTCGCCCCGGCCGTTTCGGGGTACGCGCACGCGTCGCCGCCGCCGCCGCGGTACGAGGAGATAGAGCGTGCCGGCGCGGCGGGCGACATCGAGCGCGTCAACGAGTTGGAGCTGCAAACCTGGGTTGACGGCCCCCGGCGCTCGCCGGGCGAGGTTGACCGGGCCGTGCGCGAGGTGGTGCGCGAGATGAACCGCGCCGCGCTCACCTCGTCCGCGGGCGAGGAGCTGCCGCCGGGCGTCAGCGCGGCCGCGCGGCTCGGAGAGGTTCGGGTGCCGACGCTGGTCGTCGTGGGCGACCTCGACACGCCGCGGACGGTCGAGGCGGCGCACGCGCTGGCGGGAGGCGTCCCCTTCGCGCGGCTCGAAATCATAAAGGGGACGGCGCACCTGCCGAACATGGAGCGGCCCGAAGAGTTCAACCGGCTCGTCCTCGAATTTCTGGACGGCCCCGGCGGCGGGTCTGAAGACCGATGAGTATGCGTCCGCAAGAGATCATCAGGAAGAAGCGCGACGGCGGGGAGCTTTCGCGCGAGGAGATCGCGTCGTTCGTGCGGGGCGTCGTGGACGGCTCGTGGGCCGACTATCAGGCGTCGGCGCTGTTGATGGCCGTCTACCTTTCGGGGATGACGACCGGCGAGATGGAGGCGCTGACGCAGGCGATGCTCGGTTCGGGCGAAGTCCTGGACTTCTCGGACGTGCCGCTCCCGAAGGCCGACAAGCACTCGACGGGCGGCGTCGGCGACAAGACTTCGCTCGTCATCGCGCCGCTCGTCGCGGCGTGCGGCGTGGCCGTGCCGATGATCTCGGGGCGCGGCCTGGGCCACACGGGCGGCACGCTCGACAAGCTCGAAGCGATAGAGGGTTACCGCGTCCACCTCGGCCTGCCGGAGTTCCGACGCATCTTGAAATCCGTCGGGTACGCGATGATGGGGCAGACCGCCGAGATCGCGCCCGCCGACAAAAAACTCTACGCCCTGCGCGACGCGACCGAGACGGTCGAGTCCATCCCGCTCATCGTCGCCTCCATCATGTCGAAGAAGCTCGCCGCGGGCCTGGGCGCGCTCGTGCTCGACGTGAAGACGGGCAGCGGCGCCTTCATGCGCGACGAGGGGCGCGCGAAGGCCCTGGCGCGCGCGCTCGTCCGCACGGGGCACTCGTGCGGCGTCCAGACCGAGGCGCTTTTGACCGACATGAGCCAGCCGCTCGGCGCGGCGGTCGGCAACGCCAACGAGGTGCAGGAGTGCGTCGCGATCATGCGCGGCGAGTCGGGCGACGAGGCGCGCGACGTGCGCGATTTGTCGCTCGAGCTGGCCGCGCGGATGGTCGCGCTCTCCGGCGTCGTGGCCTCGCTCGAAGAGGCGCGCGCGAAGGTCTCCAGGGCGTTGGAGTCGGGCGCGGCGCTCGAACGCTTCCGCCGCAACGTCGAGGAGCAGGGCGGCAACCCGCGCGTGTGCGACAGCCCTCAAATGCTTATGGACTTGACGGTCGAGGAAGTCAGGGTAGAATCCGAGCACGCGGGCTACGTCGAGGCGATTGACGCGGCGGAGGTCGGCCGCGCGGTGGCCGCCGTCGGCGGCGGCCGCGCGCGCGTCGAGGACAGGATTGACCCGGCGGTGGGCTATCTGGCGCGCGCGCGCGTCGGGCAGCAGGTGAGCGCGGGCGAACCGCTCGGCCTGCTCTACTGCCGCGCGGGCTCGCACGCGGAGGCGGCCGCCGCGCGCATCCGCGCCGCCTACACGGTCGGCGAGGCGGCACCCGTTCACGTCCCGGAACTCATCAAGGAAGTAATCGCGCAATGAAGTTGAAAGTGTTGCTGGTCGCCGTCCTTGTGTGCTCACTCCTGCTCGCGGGCACCTCCTGCCGGCAGGAGATACGCGCCGACGAGAAGGGCAAAGTCCGCGTCGGCATCGTCTTCGACATCGGCGGCAAGGACGACCGCTCCTTCAACGCCGCCGCCTACGACGGCGTCAAGTGCGCCGAGACCGGCCGCCACCCGGACGGCAAGCCGTGCGACAAGCCGAGCCTCGGGATCATGCTGCGCGACGTGGAGCCGGGGAACCCGACCTCGATTGAGCCGGCGATGCGTGCGTTCGCCGAGCGCGGCTACGACCTCATCATCGGCGTCGGGTTCGCGCAGGCGCCCATCATGGAGATCGTGGCGAAGGACTACCCGAACATCAACTTCGCCATCGTGGACGGCGCGAGCACCCTGCCGAACGTCGCCTCGCTCGTCTTCAAAGAGCACGAGGGCTCCTACCTCGTCGGCATGATCGCCGCGAAGGAGTCGAAGACGGGCGTGCTCGGCTTCATCGGCGGGATGGACATCGGGCTCATCCACCGCTTCGCCGTCGGCTACGAGGAGGGCGCGAAGGCCGCGCGCCCCGACGCGCAGGTCATCGTCAACTACGTCGGCGTCACCGACGGCGCCTGGAACAACCCGGGCAAGGGCAAGGAGCTGGCGCTCGCGCAGATCGGCAAGGGGGCGGACGTCATCTTCACCGCCGCGGGCAACTCCGGCCTCGGCGCCTTCGACGCCGTCGAGCAGGCGGGCAAAGACGCGCAGGGGCACGCGACTCACTTCGTCATCGGCGTGGACTCGAACCAGAACGGCGTCAAGCCGGGCTTCGTCCTGACGAGCATGGTCAAGCGCGTGGACAACGCCGTCTACCAGATCGTCTCCGACGTGGTGAACAAGAAGTTCAAGGGCGGCTTCCACACCTACGGCGTCGAGTCCGACGGCGTCGGCTACGCGATCGATCAGTTCAACCAGTCGCTCATCCAGCCCGACGTGATCCAGCAGGCCGAGGAGGCCAAGCGGAAGATTATCTCCGGGGACATCAAGGTCACGGACGCGATGTTGAAGTAGCCGTGCTGGCCGGGGAGAGAGAGCTGTACCAGCGCTTCGTCGCTTACGACGACGAGGAGCTGCTGCGAATCCTGACCGTCGAGCGCGCGCAGTATCGCAGCGAGGCGCTGGCGGCGGCCGAGTTGGTCTTGATGCATCGCGGCGTGGCGCCGCCGACGTTCTTCCACGCGCCGGGGCCGACGGCGGTGGTCGCGCCGCCCGCCGCACCACAGGGCCGGGGGGCGGGGCCGGGGAGCCCCTACGAGTTGCCCGACCTGTGCGTTGACGCGCTGTTCTTCTTAATAGCCGCCTGGGGCTGGAAGAAGTTGTGGGATTGGACGGAGGCGCCGAACTGGGGCGGGCCGCTCGGCAGTGTCGCCTACTGGGTTTTGACTTTCGCGTTTCTCTGCTCGATCTACTCTCTGCGCCGGAAGTGGAGGGCGAAGGAGTGGTGAGACGAGCCGCTCATACACATGCTTGAACTCAGGGCCATCACGAAACGTTTCGGCGAGGTGCTCGCCAACGACCACATCGACATCAAGGTCGAGCCGGGGACGATTCACGCCATCGTGGGCGAGAACGGGGCGGGGAAGTCCACGGCGATGCGCATCGCCTACGGCTTCTACACGGCCGACTCGGGCGAGATTCTGGTGGACGGCGAGCCGCGCCAGATACAGACGCCGCACGACGCCATCCGCCTCGGCATCGGCATGGTGCACCAGCACTTCATGCTGGTGGACACGATGACCGTGGCCGAGAACATCGTGCTCGGCGCGGAGCCCGGCTCGGCCGCCGCGATAGATTTGGCGAAGGCGTCCGAAGAGATACGCGCGCTCTCGAACGAGTTCCGCCTCTCGGTTGACCCGCACGCGCTCGTCCACGACCTCTCGGTCGGGCAGCAGCAGCGCGTGGAGCTTCTGAAAGCGCTCTACCGCCACGCGCGCCTCCTCATCCTCGACGAGCCGACGGCGGTGCTGACGCCGCAGGAGGTCGAAGAGTTCTTCGCCATCCTCCGGCGCATGCGCGAGCAGGGCAAGACCGTCATCATCATCACGCACAAGCTCTCGGAGGTGCTCGCCATCTCGGACGACGTGACCGTCATGCGCGACGGCCGCGTCGTCGGGCGCGTCAAGACCGCGGAGACGGGCGCGGCCGAGCTGGCGCGCATGATGGTCGGCCGCGACGTGCTGCTGCGCGTCGAGAAGCCGGACGCCAAACCCGGCGAGACCGTGCTGAGCGTGCAGCGCCTGTCGGTCTCGGTGGCGGGCGGCGAGCGCGGCCTGCGCGACGTGTCGTTCGAGGTGCGCGCGGGCGAGATCGTCGGCGTCGCGGGCGTCGAGGGGAACGGCCAGACGGAGCTGATCGAGGCGCTCGCGGGGCTCGTCCCGCCGGCGCGCGCCGGCGGCGAAGTCCTCTTCCGCGGGCGCGACATCACGAAGGCGAACGCGCGCGACCGCTACGAGATGGGCATCGCGCACGTCCCCGAAGACCGGCACCGGCGGGGGCTGCTGCTCGACTTCGACCTGTCGGAGAACTCGATCCTCGGCCTCCATTATCGTAAGCCGGCCGTGAGCGCCGGGCCGCTGCTCGACCTGCGCGGCATCCGCGCCCGCGCGCAGGAGATCATCCGCGACTTCGACGTGCGGCCCGCGAACCCCGACCTGCCGGCCCGCGCCCTTTCGGGCGGCAACCAGCAGAAGCTCATCATCGGCCGCGAGTTCGGCCTGAACCCCAAGCTCTTGCTCATCTCGCAGCCGACGCGCGGCGTGGACATCGGCGCCATCGAGTTCATCCACCGCAAGCTGGTCGAGCTGCGCGACGAGGGCTGCGCCATCCTCCTCGTCTCCGCCGAGCTGGAGGAGGTCACCTCGCTCGCCGACCGCCTGCTCGTCATCTACCACGGCCGCATCGTCGGCGAGGTTGACCCGAAGCGGGCCACCCAGGAAGAGATCGGCCTCCTGATGACGGGGGGCGGAAAGGCAAATGCGGAATGATGAGTGATGAGGGATGAATTAACTACGGTCTTCAATTCATCACTCATCACTCATCATTCATCACTCAGACTATGAAACTTCTCCGCGAACTCCTTTTCCCCGTCATCGCCGTGGTGGTGGCGTTCGTCGTGGGCGGCGTCATCGTGTGGGTCATCGGCGACAACCCGTTCGAGGTCTACGGGCTTTTGCTGGGGAGCGCTCTGACGTGGCCCGACGGCATCGGCTACACGCTCTTCTACGCGACGCCGCTCATCTTCACGGGCCTCGCGGTGGCCGTCGCCTTCCGCTGCGGGCTCCTGAACATCGGCGCCGAGGGGCAGCTCTACGTCGCCGCGTTCGCGTGCGCGTGGGTCTCGATTAAGTTGGGCGGGACGGTCATCAAGGACTTCTCCGGCGCGCCGATCGGCTACGGCTGGGTGAGCCTGCCGGCGGTGGTGCTGGTGCCGTTGGCGGTGCTGACGGCGATTCTCGTCGGCGGGGCGTGGGGCGCGATTCCGGGCTGGCTCAAGGCGCGGTTCGGGGCGCACGAGGTCATCACGACCATCATGATGAACTTCATCGCCGTCGCGCTCGTCAGCTACTTCACGCAGTACTACTACAAGGCGCCGGGCGACCCCATCATGGAGAGCGTGCCCGTCGGCGAGGCCGCGCACATCCCGCGCCTCGGGGCGTTCGTGCCGGGGCTCCCCGAACGTCTGCCGCTCAACGTCGCGTTCCTGCTGGCGCTGCTCGCGTGCGCGCTCGTCTACGTCTTCCTCTGGCGGACGAAGTGGGGTTACGAGATCAGGGCCACGGGCGCGAACCCCTCGGCGGCGGAGTACGGCGGCATCAGCGTGCGCAAGCAGATCGTCCTGGCGATGGCGGTGTCGGGCGCGCTCGCCGGGATGGTCGGCATCAACGAGGTGCTCGGCTACCGCTACCGCTACTACGACAGCTTCTCCGACAACTACGGCTTCACGGGCATCGCCGTCGCGCTGCTCGGGCGCAACCACCCGGTCGGGGTCGTGCTGGCGGCGCTGCTCTTCGGCATGTTGCAGCGCGGCGGCATCTTCGTGGACGCCTTCTCCGTGCACGTCTCGAAGGACTTGGTGCAGGTGTTGCAGGGCGTCGTCATCCTCTTCGTCGCGGCGGAGCTTCTCTTCCGCGGGCCGTTCGGCCGCTTCGGCCTGCTGAAGAGGTCGAAAGTATGAATAACATCTTCAACGTCGGGCTTCTCCTGTCGGCGATGCGTTTGGCGACGCCGCTGCTGCTGGCGGCGCTCGGCGGGCTCTTCTCCGAGCGCTCGGGCGTCATCAACATCGCGCTCGAAGGGCTGATGCTGGCGGGCGCGTTCACGGCCGCCGCGGTGACCTGGTACGCGGGGAGCCCCTGGGTGGGGCTCGCCTCGGCGGTGCTGGCGGGGGCGGCCATCGCCGGCATCCACGCCCTCGCGTGCATCCGCTACCGCGCCGACCAGGTCGTCTCGGGCACGGCCATCAACATCCTTCTGACCGGCGTGCCCGCGCTCCTCTCCGGCGCCTTCTTCCTCTCGACGGGCTCGACGCCGCAGGTGCCGAAGGAGCAGTTGATGCCGTACACGCCCATCGTCATCGCGGCCGTGCTCGTGCCCCTGACCTACTACGTGCTCTACTACACGCCGTTCGGCCTGCGCCTGCGCGCGGTGGGCGAGAACCCGGAGGCGGCCGACGCGGCGGGCGTCAGCGTCAACGGGATGCGCTACGCGGCGGTGCTCATCTCGGGCGCGCTCGCGGGCATCGGCGGCGCCTACCTCTCCATCGGCCAGTCGTCTCTCTTCACGCGCAACATGAGCGCCGGCCGCGGCTTCATCGCGCTCGCCGCGCTCATCTTCGGCAAGTGGCGCCCCGTCCAGACGATGCTCGCCTGCCTCCTCTTCGGTTTCACCGAGGCCGTCGCCATCCAGCTCCAGGGCGTGCACCTCTTCGGCGGCGAGGAGATACCGACGCAGTTCGTCCAGATCATCCCCTACGTGCTGACCATCGTCGTCCTCGCCGGCTTCATCGGCACCTCGCGCGCCCCCCGCGCCCTCGGCATCGCGTACCAGAAGGAGAAGTAGGCAGTAGGCAGATGGCAGTAGGCAGTAGTAAAGTAGTCACACGCGGAAACCCTGAAACAAGCTTTTACGAAAAGATTCTTGACGGCCGATAGCGCGGCGGCGGAGATTTTCTAAAACTGCCATCTGCCATCTGCCTACTGCCTACTGACCTATGGCTCTCTCGCTCAGGCCCGAACACCTTAAGCGCTACAAGGACATGGCGCTGCTGCTGATGCGCTACGGCCGCGCCGACCTCGTCCGCAGCGCCGGGCTCGAAGAGGCCATCGAGGGCTCGCAGCCCGACGTGCAGGTCGAGCCGGCGAAGTTGGAGGCGCTCGCCACCGACATCGAGCGCATGGGGCCGACCTTCATCAAGCTCGCGCAGCTCCTCTCGACGCGCGCCGACCTCCTGCCCCAGCCCTACATCGAAGCCCTCACGCGCCTCCAGGACAAGGTCGAGCCCTTCCCGTTCACCGAGGTCGAGCAGATCGTCGCCAACGAGCTGGGCGTGCGCATCTCGAAGGCCTTCTCCTACTTCGAGTCCAACCCCATCGCCGCCGCCTCGCTCGGCCAGGTGCACCGCGCGGCTTTGCGCGACGGCCGCGAGGTCGTCGTCAAGGTGCAGCGCCCCGGCATCCGCGAGGAGATGTCGAAGGACATGGACGTGCTCTCCGACATGTCCGCCTTCCTCGACTCGCACACCGAGGCGGGCCGCAAGTACGAGTTCACGCCGCTCCTCGAAGAGTTCCGCAAGAACCTCCTCCGCGAGCTTGACTACCGTTTGGAGGCGCGCAACCTCGTCATCTTCGCCAACAACCTGCGCGAGTTCGACCGCATCGTCGTGCCGCAACCGGTCGAGGACTACACCACGTCGCGCGTGCTGACGATGGACTACATCAGCGGCAAGAAGATCACGAAGCTCTCGCCGCTCGCCAAGATCGACATCGACGGCTACCAGCTCGCGCTGCACCTCTTCCAGGCGTACCTCCACCAGATTCTGATCGACGGCTTCTTCCACGCCGACCCGCACCCGGGCAACGTCTTCCTCACCGACGACCACCGCATCGCCCTCATCGACCTCGGCATGGTCGCGCGCATCGCGCCGCGCCCGCAGGAGAATTTGATCCAACTCCTGCTCGCCATCAGCGAGGGCAAGGGCGACGACGCGGCCGACATCACCATCAAGATGGGCGAGGCCAAGCCCGGCTTCGACGACAAGATGTTCCGCCGCGCGGTCGCCGACCTCGTGCTCGAGAACCAGAACGCGCAGCTCGAGAACCTCGACTCGGGCCGCGTCGTCCTGCGCATCCAGCAGATCGCGGGCGAGTCGAACTTCCGCCTGCCGACCGAGTTCACGATGATCGCCAAGACGCTCCTCAACCTCGACCAGGTCGTCCACACGCTCGACCCGAGGTTCGACCCGAACTTCGCCATCCGCGCCTACGCCGACGTGATCATGGAGCGCCGGTTCCGGAAGAGCCTCTCGGCCGGCAACCTCTACGGGACGGTGCTCGAGCTGAAGGAGTTCGTGGACAAGCTGCCGGGGCGCGTCAACCAGCTCGTGGACACCCTGACGACGAACGGCATCCGCATCGACGCCGACGTGATCGACGAGCACAGCCTGCTCGCCAGCCTCCACAAGATAGCGAACCGCATCACGGTCGGGCTCCTGCTCGCGGCGCTCATCGTCGGCGCGGCGCTGATGATGCGGGTCGAGTCCACTTGGACGATTCTCGGCTACCCGGCCATCGCCATCATCTTCTTCCTGCTGGCGGCCATCGGCGCGGTCGTGTTAGTTTTCAACATCATGTTCTTCGACGAAAAGGATAAGGGCGACCAGGATAAGAAGCCTTGACGACGACACAGGAGAGCCAAAATCCGGAGACGCTTTACGAGCGCGCCGAGCACGCCGCGCGCTTCATCCACGCGCGTGCGGGCGAGGACGTGCGCGTCGCCCTCGTCCTGGGGAGCGGGCTCGGCGCCTTCGCCGACGCGCTGGAGGACGCGCGGGCCATCTCCTACTCGGAGATTCCCGGCTTCGCGCGCCCGACCGTCGAGGGGCACGCCGGTCGCCTCGTCGTCGGCCGCGCCGCCGGCACGACCGTGGCCGCGATGCAGGGGCGCTTCCACTTCTACGAGGGCTACACGCTCGAAGAGGTGACGTTCCCCATCAGGGTTTTAGGTCTGCTCGGCGCGAAGAGCCTCGTCGTGACGAACGCGGCCGGCGGCCTGAACAACTCCTACGAGCAGGGCGCGCTCATCCTCATCAGCGACCATCTGAACCTGATGGGCACGAACCCCCTGCTCGGCAAGAACGACCCGCGCTTCGGCCCGCGCTTCCCGGACATGACCGAGGTCTACGACCGCGAGTACCAGGAGGCGACCATCGCCGAGGCGCACGCGATGGGGCTCGAACTCCGGCGCGGCGTCTACGCGGCCCTGACCGGCCCGTCCTACGAGACGCCGGCCGAGATCCGCATGCTGCGCCTGCTGGGCGCCGACGCCGTCGGCATGAGCACCGTCCCCGAGGCCATCGTCGCGCGCCAGATGGGCCTGCGCGTCCTCGGCCTCTCCTGCATCACCAACATGGCCGCCGGGGTGCTGGACAAGCCCATCAACCACGAGGAGGTCATCGAGACCGGCGAGCGCGTCCGCGAGACCTTCGCGGAGCTGCTGCGCAGGGTCATCCCGAAGTTGCAATAACGAGTTGCACCGAGGCGACAGATGATAATCGGAATTTGCGGAGGCACGGGTTCGGGTAAGACCACGGTGGCGAACCGGATTCTCGAATCGGTGAGCAAGGGCGAGGTCGTCTTCCTCCAGCAGGACTCGTACTACCGCAACCTCGACCAGTTGCCGCTCGACATCCGGAACGTCGTCAACTTCGACCACCCGGGCGCCATCGACAACGACCTCCTCGTCGAGCACCTCCGCGCGCTCAAGGCCGGCGGGGCCGTCGAGATTCCGCTCTACGACTTCAAGACGCACTCGCGCCGCGCGGAGACTCTGCACGTCGAGCCGCAGCCGATCATCATCATCGAGGGCATCCTCATCTTCGCCGAGCAGCGCCTGCTCGACGAGATGGACATCAAGGTCTACGTGGACACGCCCGACGACATCCGCTTCATCCGGCGCCTGCGCCGCGACGTGGCCGAGCGCGGCCGCACGGTCGATTCGGTCATCGACCAATATCTTTCAACCGTCCGCCCGATGCACACGCAGTTCGTCGAGCCGTCGAAGCGCTGCGCCGACGTCATCATCCCCGAGGGCGGCCACAACCTGGTAAGCATCAGCCTCATCTCGGGGCGCATCCGCGAAAGGCTCGCCGACGCGCGCCGCACGCGCGCCGAAGGAAAAGCGGTCGGCGTCGGCCTGCGCGTCGAGCAGGGAGGGTAAGTGAGTAAGTTGGATTTACAAGAGATCATCAAACTGGCGACCGACGCGCGGCAGTGCGCGCTGGCGCGCTACTCGAACTTCTGCGTCGGCGCGGCGCTCGAAGCCGAAGGCGGCGTCTACACGGGCTGCAACGTCGAGAGCGCGGCCTACGAGCAGACCATCTGCGCCGAGCGCGTCGCCATCTGGAAGGCGCTCTCCGAGGGCGAGCGCAAGTTCCAACGCCTCTGCGTCGTCGTGGACACCGAGCGCCTGACGCCGCCGTGCGGCGCGTGCCGCCAGGTCATCTGGGAGTTCTGCGGCGACATCCCCGTCGTCCTCGCCAACCTGCGCGGCGACACCGAGACGTTCCAGATGCGCGAGCTGCTCCCGCACCCCTTCGACGCGGGCTTCCTCGAAGAGACCGGCGCCGAGAAGAAGTGACCCCGGAGGGGCGGCCGGCGGTTCTCGTTCCCGCGTGGTGTTTATGCGATTCGGGGCCTTCCTCCTCCTGGCGCTCGCGCTCGTCCCGACGGCCGCGGCGCGGCAGAAGAGCAAGTGGGTGCGCGTCTACACCTTCGACGACGCCGTCATCGAGATGGAGGAGATCAACCTCTCGTTCGGCAACTTCGGGCGCGTGAGGTTTCGCACGGTCTTCGACAAGCCGCGGCCGCTGCCCGGCAAATCCGACGTGCTGTATAAGACGCTCGTCGAGGACTTGGAGATTCAGTGCAAGGAGCGCGAGTACCGCCTCTCGACGGCGGTCTACCTCGACCGGAAGGGCGCGGCCGTCTACGTCTACAAGGCCAGAGGGGACGAGGACTGGGAGGAAGTGAAGACGCACATGATGCTGAAACTCCTCGACCCCGCGTGCCGGATGATCGAGAAGAAGAAAGTTTAGTGACCCCCTGATATGAGCAGACAACTCCTTCGCCTGTTCGTCGCCTGCGCCCTGTGCTTGCAGGCGGTGCTCTTCGCCGCCGCCGCCCCGGCCGCCGCCCAGAGGCCGCGGCGCGTTGACCTCGTCGTGAGCGGCGGGACGGTCGTGACGATGGACGCGCACAGGCGCGTCATCGAGGACGGCGCGGTCGCGGTCGAGGGCGGGCGCATCGTCGCCGTCGGGACGCGGGGCGAAATCGCCGGGCGCTTTGCGGCGCGCGCGGTCATCGACGCGCGCGGGGCCGCCGTCATCCCCGGCCTCATCAACGGCCACACGCACGTCCCGATGTCCCTCTTCCGAGGGCTCGCCGACGACCTCGACCTCAACGAGTGGCTGACCAAGTACATCTTCCCGGCCGAGGCCAAGAACGTCACGGAGGAGTTCGTCCGCGCGGGCACGCAGCTCGGCCTCGCCGAGATGATCCGCGGCGGGACGACCACCTACTGCGACATGTACTACTTCGAGGACGCCATCGCCGAGGAGACCGAGCGCGCGGGCGTGCGCGGCCTGCTCGGCGAGACCGTCATCGACTTTCCCGTCCCCGACAACAAGACCTGGCCCGACGCGATGCGCTACACCGAGCGCTTCGTCGCGCGCTGGAAGGGAAATAAGTTAATCACCGCGGCCATCGCGCCGCACGCGCCCTACACGGTGTCGGAGGCGCACCTGCGCGAGGTGCGCGCCTTCTCCGACCGCACGGGCGCGCCCGTCGTCACGCACGTCGCCGAGACGCGCAAGGAGGTCGCGGACATCACGCGCGACCACGGCGCGAGCCCCGTCGAGTACCTCGCCCGCATCGGCTTCCTCTCGCCGCGCGACGTGTTCGCGCACACCGTCCACCTGACCGAGAATGAGATAAATTTGCTCAAGCAGAACGGCGTCGGGTCGGTTCACAACCCGCAGTCGAACATGAAGCTCGCGTCGGGCGTCGCGCCCGTGCCGCAGCTGCTCCGGGCGGGCGTGGCCGTGGGGCTCGGCACCGACGGCGCGGCGTCGAACAACGACCTCGACATGTGGGAGGAGATGGACACGGCGGCGAAGCTGCACAAGCTCTCGTCCGGCGACCCGAAGGTCATCACGGCCGAGGAGGCTCTGGCGCTGGCGACCATCGGGGGCGCGCGCGCTCTGCACATGGACGCCGACATCGGCTCGCTCGAAGAGGGGAAGCGCGCGGACATCGTCGTCGTCGGCCTGGACGCCCTGCACCAGACGCCGCGCTACAACATCTACTCGCACCTCGTCTACGCGACGAAGGCTTCGGACGTGCGCACGGTCGTCATCGAAGGGCGCGTCGTCATGCGCGAACGCCGCCTGCTCACCCTCGACGAGGCGCTCATCAAACAGAAGGCGCGCGCCATCCGCGAGCGGGTCAGCCGGAGCCTTGCCGGGAAGTAACAAGGCAAAAGGCACAAGGTCGGACGCGCTACGCGCGAAGAACTTCAATTAAATCTTTGCTCTTTTCACTTTTGCCTTTTGCCCTTTGCCTTTTGCCTTCCTGCCTTCCTTCGGGGCATAATGGGCGCCTAAATTGTCGTGTGGTCTCAGGCGAGCGTTGTTGCTCGCTTTTGAGTTTACGGAGTTATTTGTAGTGAATTCATCTCGCCAGTTATCCCCTAACAGTCTGTCAGTCGGCATCATCCTCTTTCTGTCGCTCGGCGCCGCCGCGCCCCTCTTCGCTCAGGCCCAGACCCAACAGCCCACGCCCGAGGCACATGTCTCGACGGAGGCCGTCGTCGAGCCCACGCCCGCGCCCGACCCCGCGGCGGCCGAGGCCGAGGCCACGCAGAAGCGCCTCAACCGCGCCCGCTCGCTCGCGGCCATCGGCAAGCTCGCGGCCGCCGCCAACGAGCTTGAGAGCGTGCGCTCCGCGTCGAGGGATGAGTCGGTCAAGGACGTGGCGCGGCTGCTCCTGATGGCGATCTTCGTCGAGATGCCCGACTACCAGCGGGCGGGGGCTCTGCTCGAAGAGGCTTTCAACGAGCGGCCGGCGAACCGGGCCGGCGACTCCGCGACGCAGTTCTACTTCGCGCTGGCCGGCCAGACCGTCAACGCCGTCCGCACGCACCTCGAACGCTACCGCTCCTTCGGCGTCAACGTCGCCGACGCCTCGGAACTCCCCCCCGACGCCGCGAGCGACGTGGAGAACCTGCGCGTGCTGCTTGAGCGCGTGGCCGAGCAGGCGCGCTCGCTCCACGCGGAGCAGCTGAAGGGCGGCACGGACGGCACGCGCGGGCTCGACGCGGCGGCGCTGCTCGAAGACGCCGCGACGGTGCGGATGCGCATCGCGCGCCACGACGAGGATCGCGCCCACTGGCAGTCGGAGGTCTCCGAGGCGCGCCAGCACCTCTTCGCCTCCGAGACGCGCGTCGCCAGCATCAGCCCCATCCCGGCCGCGCGCCCCACGCCGCCGCCGGCCACGACCGCGCCCGCGCCGAAGGCCGCCGCGCCCGCCGCGACTCCGAACGCAGGTTCAAAGAAGGCGGCCCAGCCCTCCGGCGGACAGCGCACGAACGCCGCCCCCTCGAACGCGAAGGCCGCCGACGCGCAGCCTCCCGCGCAGCAACCGGCGGCGGCCGCGCCCGCCGGGAGTGGCAACAGTTCGCCGGTCGCCGTCGGCTCGCTGGTCGGCAAGGCGAAGTCGCGCGTGCCGCCGAGCTACCCGCCGATAGCGCGCTCGGCTCGCGTCTCGGGCAACGTGACGGTCTTCCTCGTGGTCAACGAGAAGGGCGTGGTCGAGTCGGTGATCCGCGCCGAGGGGCCGCAGCAGTTGCAGCAGGCCGCCATCGAAGCCGCGCGCCGCTGGAAGTTCAACCCGACCGTCCTCGACGGCCAGCCCGTCCGCGTCACCGGCTACCTCAGCTTCAACTTCACGCTCTAAGAGTTAGTAGGCAGGCGGCAGCAGGCAGTTAAAGGCAAGAAGTCTTTAACTGCCTGCTGCCGCCTGCCTACTGCCTACTACTTTTCCGCTGCGGCCTCGCGGATGGCGCGGTCGGTGTCTGTGAAGATGAGGAGGAGCAGGCCGGAGACGAAGAAGACGATGAGCGAGAGGAGCGCGTAGCGGAAAGAGCCCGTGTGCGCGACGACGACGCTGAAGACGAGCGGCCCCATCCAGGACGTGCCCCGCTCCGAGACCTCGTAGATGCCGAAGAAGGATGCCTCGCGCCCCTCCGGGATCATCTGCGAGAAGAGCGAGCGCGAGAGCGCCTGCGACCCGCCGAGCACGACGGCGATGACGCCCGCCATCACCCACGCCTGCCCGCGCGTGTGGAAGAGGGCGAAGGCGTAAATGACGATGCCCGCCCAGATGACGAGCGAGACGACTATCGCGCGCTTCGTCCCGAGCCACTTCGCCACCAGCTCGAAGAGCATCGCCCCGCCGATGCCCATGAACTGCACGAAGAGGAAGATGCTGAGGACGAAGGTCGGCGCATCTGGGTTGTCGAGCCCGCCCTCGAACAGCTCGGCGGCGATGAAGACGGCGGCCGAGCCGATGACGGTCTGGATGCCGTCGTTGTAGAGGAGGTAGGCGACGAGGTACTTGAGCGTGTGCGGGAGCCGCCGCAACTCGCGGAAGGTGTCGAGGAGCTGCGCGAACCCCGCGGTCAGGTAGTTCTTGCCGGGCGGCAGCTTCTTCTTCATCTCCCTTTCACGTATCCGCCGGAAAGAGAAGAAGGCGAAGACGCCCCACCAGACGCCCGCCGAGAGGAGCGAGAGGCGGACGGCGAGGCCGCTCGCCGCGCCCGCCGTGTAGCCGTAGGGCTTGAGCAGCGCGGGGGCCACGCCGACCATCAGGAAGTTGAGCGCGAGCAGGAGCCCGCCGCCGAGGTAGCCGAGCGCGAAC
>Ga0213876_10001156_pt1 | contig 16671 bp, 15 predicted proteins | sample BarmaccomBMRX_R9_FD_160113 | JGI IMG/M metagenome (GOLD analysis project Ga0213876, IMG submission 160113) | Root-associated microbial communities from Barbacenia macrantha in rupestrian grasslands, the National Park of Serra do Cipo, Brazil - RX_R9 | ecosystem: Host-associated > Plants > Roots... | reverse complement strand
ACCACTCACGGTCTCGCTGGCGAATACAATCCTCAAACCGATGCCGAAGTCATCGAGTACAAGGATCTATTTGGCAAGTTCACCAAAGATTTCGAGCCTTGCACCCACACCGAATTCGAGTTCATCAACAAAATGGTCGAAGCGCTCGTCCGCTCCAACCGTGCCGTTCGACTCCAGGATCTCAGCGCCGATGCCCTCGATGACGATCCCGACGATCCGTACGCTCGCAAAGACCTCGAACTGTATATGCGCTATCAGGCCAGCCACGATCGCGCCTTCCAGCGCTACGCGGCCGAGCTCCGTAAGTTCCAGACAGAAAGGAAGAAAGCCGAAATTGGCTTTGAATCGCAGAAACGCCGCGAGCTCCAGGACCAACGTGCCCAAGCCCAGGAAACACGCCGCGAAAACACCGAAACCCGCCGTCGGGACCAGCATGAAATCCGGATTCTGACCGACAAGGCCCGTCTCGAGCATCAGCAACTGCTGAATCGCAAGCTCGCCGCCTCGATTTGCGAGTCTGTAACGCCCGAAATTGCCGATAAAAAGGAGCTTCTAGCCGCCTAATTTGCCTCGGACACAATCACCCCCGGAGATCCTCATAGGCGTGCCATGCGCAGGCGCTCGAGTTCGCAAATTGACCCCAAAAAACGCCATATGCTAGCGTAAAACGAATAGGGAAATCCGTTCACTCGTAGTGCGCTCAGGCGCTTCGAGCCTGTACGCAAGCCCTTCCAAGACGATGAGCCGCTGCCTTCCGGGCGAGGCGAAGGTTCAAACAAGAAACTTTATCGATGGACGAGACTCTACACGCGCTTGGTGACCTCCTGATCAAGGCCATTCCCACGGCCGCTTTTTTCGTTTTCCTGATCGTTTATTTGCAAAAACTCTTTTTCCAGCCGATGGCGCGCATCCTCGAGGAGCGCAGGAAGCAAACGGAAGGCGTCCGCGAGCTGGCGCAACGGGCTTTCGAGGCGGCAGAAAGGCGAACTTCGGAGTTCGAACAGGCCCTGCAGATGGCTCGTGCTGAGATTCACGCCGAACACGACAAGCTGCGTCAGCAATGGACTCAGGAGCAGAGCCAGCGCATAGCTGGGGCGCGCGCCGAAGCCGATCGGCAAATCGAAGAAGCGCGCCGGCAGATTGCTGAAGAAGTGCGAAAGGCAGAAGCGGAAGTCGGCGCGGCGATTAACACGCTGAGCGAGCAGATCGTCAATTCGCTCTTGAAACGGAGAGCCGCGTAGCGATGGTGCATCGAAATCGGCTGTTTGCCGCAATTCCGGCCATGCTGCTGGCCGCCGCGCTGCAGCTTTGTGCTCAGGAAACTCGGGAGCAGGAAACTGCGGCTCTCGACGCCGTCACCAGATGGAAGATCGTCAATACGGCGATTTTCGCCATCTTGGTTGGTTGGTTCCTCTGGAAATATGCGCCGCGTTTTTTCAACGCGCGCTCGGCTGATATTCAGAAGGCCATTAAGGACGCGACTGGACTGAAGCTCGAAGCCGACTATCGCTATTCAGAAGTCGATCGCAAAATGGCTTCGCTCGGTGAAGAAGTAAATAGGTTAAGAGAGCAGGCGCGCGTTGAGTGGGAACGCGAGCATGAACGTCTGCGCCACGAAGCAGAAATGGAAATCGAACACATCCATCACAACGTGGCCAATGAAATCGAAGCCTTTCGACTCGAAGGATCGCAGCAGTTGCGGCAGCACACGGCCCGGCTTTCGCTCGAACTCGCCGAGCGCCGGCTTCGCGATCGGTTTGCCGCGGGTGAGCCGGCAGATCTGCTCCAGAACTTTATTCACCTCGTGGAAAAGGGAAAGAACTAGTGAACGGCGCCATTGCAACCCATTACGCAAATGCACTGGCAGAGGCCGTCTTCAAGCCGAATTCGGGCTTATCGCCTGAAGAGGCAGTCGAACAGTTTCGCGCCATAGAGGCGCTGTTTTCAGAGTCGAAACAACTGGAGCGCGCATTGCTTTCGCCCGCGGTAAAACGGCCGCGCAAAGAGGCGGTCATCGCGCGCATCGCCGATGAGGCCGGCCTTCACCGGCTGATTAAGAATTTTTTGTTGGTGGTCGTGTCTCATCGCCGGACCTATGATCTTCCGGCCATCCGGCGCGAGTTCGAGGCAGTTGTCGACCAGCGGCTCGGATGGATTCCGGCTGAAATTACGTCCGCAAAAGAGTTGGACGCTCAGCAGAAGCAGGAACTCGAGCGCGCGCTCGGAATCAAGTTGGGCAAATTTATTCGAGCGCATTACGCGGTCGATCCCGAACTTCTCGCGGGCGTTCGGGCGCGCGTTGCCTCGAGAGAATACGACGCCACTCTGCGGGGTAGCTTGGAGCAGATGCGCCGCCGCTTGGTAACAGTTCATTGAGGCGCCCAATCAGAGCCATGAGCGAAGCGATTGGCGTCTTGTTTACCTTCACCACGTACGGCACTCCTGGCGAATGCCGGGACAGCTTACTAGTTTTTTAAAGGAATACTTATGGCTCAAATCAGAGCAGATGAAATCTCGCGCGTACTCCAGTCGGAGATCGAAAATTTTGACGCGGTCGAGAATGTGTCGGAAACCGGCTCGGTCATCAGCGTCGGTGACGGCATCGCCCGTCTATACGGACTCGAAAATGTCATGGCCGGCGAGTTGGTCGAATTCGGTCCCGAAACGGTAGGCATCGCTCTCAATCTCGAAGAGGATCAGGTCGGTGTCGTTCTGTTGGGCGACTACACGCACGTCAAAGAAGGTGATCAGGTCCGGCGCACTGGCCGCATCATGTCCATCCCCGTCGGCGAAGCCATGGTCGGCCGTGTCGTGAATGCTCTTGGTGAACCCATCGACGGCAAGGGCGCGATTGACACGCACGAGTTCAATTCCCTCGAGCGTCTGGCTCCGGGCGTTGTGGATCGAATGCCCGTGAAACAGCCCGTGCAAACCGGCATTAAGGCCATCGACGCCATGGTCCCCATCGGCCGCGGCCAGCGTGAGCTGATCATCGGTGACCGCCAGACCGGCAAGACCACCATCGCGCTCGACACCATCATCAACCAGCGCGGTCAGGACATGATCTGTATCTACGTGGCGATCGGCCAGAAACGATCCACCGTGGCACAGGTCGTCAGAACTCTCGAAGAGCACGGCGCAATGGATTACACCGTTGTCGTCGCCGCCACCGCGTCCGATCCCGCGCCCATGCAATACATCGCTCCCTATGCCGGCTGCGCGATCGGCGAATATTTCCGCGATACCAAGCGTCACGCGCTCTGCATCTACGACGATCTTTCGAAGCACGCCGCCGCCTATCGCGAAATTTCGTTGCTGCTTCGCCGCCCGCCCGGACGCGAAGCCTTCCCCGGAGACGTTTTCTATCTCCACAGCCGTTTGCTCGAGCGTGCCGCCAAGCTCAACGACGAGAACGGTGGTGGATCGTTAACCGCTCTGCCGTTCATCGAAACGCAAGCCGGCGACGTCTCGGCCTACATTCCGACGAACGTCATTTCCATCACCGACGGTCAGATCTATCTCGAAGGCGATCTGTTCAACTCCAACATCCGCCCGGCTATCAACGTCGGTCTTTCGGTTAGCCGTGTCGGAGGTAGCGCCCAGATCAAAGCCATGCGCAGTGTCGCCGGAACCCTGCGTTTGGATCTCGCCCAATACCGCGAGCTCGCCGCCTTCGCGCAGTTTGGGTCCGATTTGGACAAAGCCTCCCAAGCCCAGCTCAGCCGCGGCAAGCGCTGGGTTGAAGTGTTGAAGCAGGGTCCGTATTCGCCCGTTCCGGTCGAGAAGCAGGTCGCTATCATCTTCGCTGGATCGAACGGAACCCTCGACGATGTTGCGGTAGAGGACATTCGCCGCTTCGAACGCGAACTCTACGACTTTCTCGACAACAGCAAGCCCGAAATCCTGCAGGCGATTCGTGACAAGAAGCAAATCGACGAGGACTTGAAGAAACGGCTGACTGACACGCTCAACGAATTCAAAAGAGGTTTCGCGGAGAGGCGCAAGAAGCCGCAGCAACAGCAGCCCGCAAGAGCCGAAAACAACGGCAATCGCGGCGCCGCTCCAGCTCCCGCGGCAAGTCAGCCTGCTGAAGCTGCCGGCGCCGCACGCGAGCTACAAAGCAAAGGGTAATGCCGAGTCTCATTGACATAAGGCGGCGCATTCGCAGCGTCAAGAACACGCAGCAGATCACCAAGGCCATGAAGATGGTCTCGGCCGCCAAGCTGCGCCGTGCCCAGGAGCGCGCGCTCGCCTCGCGGCCTTACGCCAACATGATGACGCGCGTATTGGCGAACCTTGCCGCCGCGGCTCAGAATGATGACAGCGTCAGCGATCTGCCCCTGTTGCAAGCTCGCGAGGAAAAGCGCATTCAATTGATCGTCGTCAGCAGCGATCGCGGGCTCGCAGGCGCATTCAACGCCAATTTGCTGCGCCTGGTCCAGCGGTTCATTGAAGAGCATCGCGACGCCGACATCAAAGTGGAAGTGATCGGGAAGAAAGCACGCGATTATTTCCGCAAGCGTAACCACAATTTAACTGGCGAACACATTGGATTGGTCGAGCGCCCTTCCTACGAAGAAGCGCGCACCATTGGCGACAAGCTGATCGAGCAGTACCGAAAGTCAGAGGTAGATGCGGTCTATATCGCCGGCAACGAATTCAAGAACGTGATGTCTCCCAACTTGGTCCTGAAGAAGATCATGCCGGTGGAGATGCCGAATTCGGAAGGAAACAAGGAACAGCAGACCCAGCCGAAGGATTACATCTTCGAGCAGCCTCCCGGCGAGCTTCTGAAGAGTCTGCTCCCGCGCTACATCGAAATGGAAATTTACCGTGCCATGCTCGAGTCGAATTCAGCCGAGCATGCCGCGCGTATGACCGCTATGGACACTGCCAGCTCGAACGCCGGCGAAGTGATCCAAACGTTGACGCTCAATATGAATCGCGTTCGTCAGGCGTCCATCACGCGCGAGATTATCGAAATCGTCAGCGGCGCAGCCGCACTCGGATAAAGGTTTTTATGGCAACAACAGCAACAGCGGAAGGCCACGTCGTCCAGGTCGCTGGCCCGACCATCGAAATTCAGTTTGCGGAAGGTCACGTTCCGCAGATCTTCAACGCAATCCACGTCACCAGCGAAGGCTTCGACGTACCGGTAAAGATTGACATCACCGCCGAAGTCGCGCAGCACATCGGCGAAGGCCGCGTGCGCACCATCGCGATGGAGCCCACCGACGGGCTCGTCCGCGGAATGAAAGCATTCGATATGGGCGCGCCCATCACCATTCCGGTGGGAAAGCCCACGCTCGGCCGCGTGCTCAACGTGCTCGGCCGGCCCGTCGACAACATGGGACCGGTTGAGACCGAGAAGAAAGCGCCCATCCATCGTCAGGCGCCGTTATTCGATGAACAATCGACTCAGCTCGAAATGTTCGAGACCGGCATCAAAGTCATCGACCTTCTCGAACCTTATCTTCGCGGCGGCAAAATCGGCTTGTTCGGCGGCGCCGGCGTCGGTAAAACCGTCATCATTCAGGAACTCATCAACAACATCGCCATGAAGCACGGCGGCGTTTCGGTTTTCACCGGCGTGGGTGAGCGCACGCGCGAAGGCAATGACCTTTGGCTTGAAATGCAGGAAGCGGGCATTGTCGATCCGCACGATTGGCACAAATCGAAAGTCGCGCTGGTCTACGGTCAGATGACTGAACCGCCTGGTGCTCGTCTGCGTGTCGGCCTCACTGGTCTCACTGTCGCTGAATATTTTCGTGACGAAGAAGGCCAGGACGTGCTGCTCTTCATCGACAACATTTTCCGCTTTACCCAGGCTGGATCGGAAGTCTCGGCGCTTCTCGGCCGCATGCCCTCCGCGGTCGGTTATCAACCCAATCTTGCTACTGAAATGGGCGACCTGCAGGAACGAATCACGTCTACCAAGCGCGGTTCCATCACTTCGGTTCAGGCAATTTATGTGCCCGCCGACGACTACACAGATCCCGCTCCCGCTACGACGTTCGCTCACCTCGACGCCACCACCCAGCTCTCCCGCGCCATCTCGGAACTCGGCATCTATCCTGCCGTCGATCCGCTTTCATCCACTTCGCGCATTCTCGATCCCAACATCGTCGGCGAAGAGCACTACGATGTCGCCCAGCGCGTCAAGCAGACTCTGCAGCGCTACAAAGACCTGCAGGACATCATCGCCATTCTCGGCATCGACGAACTAAGCGACGAAGATAAAGCCGTTGTCGCGCGAGCCCGTCGCATTCAGCGCTTTCTGTCTCAGCCATTCCACGTCGCGGAGCAGTTCACCGGACGCCCCGGCAAGTACGTCAAGCTCGAAGACACCATCCGCAGCTTCAAGGAAGTGGTCGATGGCAAGCACGACAATTTGCCCGAGCAGGCGTTCTATATGCAAGGCGCCATTGAGGACGTAGTCGAAGCCGCTGAAAAGATGAAAGGCTAAGCGGCATCGTTCATGGCCGATACTTTTCAATTGCAGGTCGCCACTCCCGAGCGCCTGCTCGTCGACGAGCAGGTGACTTCAGCCGAGATCCCGGCGCAGGATGGCTACATCGGTATTCTGCCTGGCCACGCGCCTCTGATGAGTGCATTGGGCGCCGGCCATCTAACTTATCAAGGCGGAGGTGGGCCGCACGTGCTCGAGGTGGAAGGCGGCTTTATCGAGGTCTCCGACAATGAAGTACGCGTGCTCGCCGATAAAGCCGAACCGAAGTCGGGCTCGACTGCCGCCTAGCGGGAGCCCTGGCCGCCGGCGCTCGAAGCCGTACCCGTCTCGGACGCATTCCGCGGGCAGAAGACGGCCCACTTGTTTGCCTTCAGGTCACGCAGAAGCGGCTCTGTCCAGGCATAATCCGGGTGCCCGGCGAGGAATTCGGCCGCGTGGAACTCAACTCCGCACGGATGGCCCATGCCAGCCACGAACGACATCTTTTCGCACATCGCGCTGTCGGCAACCTTCACTTCGGCGACACCCGCCGGTCCGTGTGGTCCAAACCAACCCGGCATGCCGCGCGGTGAACGGTCAACATGCCCGCAGATGGTCCGCTCATCCGGATCAATCTGCTTCTCGACAATGTCGTAGTGATCGGTCTCGAATTTCTTCCCTAGCTCGACGTCGATCTTGCCCTTGTTCTCTGTCATGAGTTGATCCCAACGGCGATGCCGGACGTTGTTCGGCTCATTCGCATCCGCAGCTGGATAGTCCGTCTCCTCGGCAATTAGCTTGGGGTTGATCGGGAAGTTCGACCCGACGAAGTACCCATCTTTCGTCCTCTCTAGGGTCACGGTTTTCAATCCCAGCTCCAGCCGCCCGATCTCGTTATTCTTGCGGTCGCCCACCAGCCACGTGTTCGCGTATCCGCCGTTGTTCCCGTCTTCCATGATTCGGGCGAAATCGTCGATCGATTCTGAGTACTGCATCGCTTTCCGTGCTCGAATAAACTCCGGCACCGCCTTCGCGTCGAACCCATGGAACTTGCCGATCGTCGTCTCGGTGATCATGATGCCCGCGTCGTTCATGCCGAAATCGTCCGCGCTGTGAATCAGTCCCGGTACGCCGTCCATGATCAGATGGTGCCCCGTTGTCGGAACTATGTCGAAGATCGCGTCCCAGCGGCTCGCGGTCAGATAGTCAGTCCAGTTGTTGTGCCCGATGACGATGCGTCCGTCTTTCGTGTAGCTCCCGGTCGCGACAAACGCGCTGCAGTGCTCCGGAGGATGCGCGGCAGGCGCTGCGGATCCTTTCACGTCTTTGCGGCGCATATCGTCGTAATAGTAGGTGAACTCCATAAAGGCGTTCATTGCCACCAAGTCCGTCAAATCCAGCTTTGATCCCTTGGCCGCGAGACCTTGCTGCATGCCCTCTAATTCGTCCCGGTACTCCTGCGGCAACTTGGGCGTGAAGTACTTCTCGGCCACTTCGCGTAACTCGGTCCAACTGTGCTTGACATCGTGTGTCGTGCTGAGCTCAATCGCCTTCTTCCCATCTTCGATTTCCGTCGATAGCAGATATCCATGCTGATAGCCGATTGCCTGCGGAGTGCCCTCAAGATGAACGAAATTCCAGCCGCTCTCGGGCGCGCTGCGGAACCCGCCTTGCAGGCGCCGGTCGCTCGCCGCGGCAAGGCAAATCACGCTCAGCGTGGAACATAGCAGGAAAGGAGCCACTCGCATGAGGCCCATTACAGCACAATAGTAGATGAAGTGCCTGTAGTCGAAACCACCACGCGCGAGCGTGAACTCAACTCGCTTTCGAACGTAACCGTCGTCGTCGTGCTCGGGACTGTCACCATGACATTCGGCGCCATGATCGCTGTCTTCCTTGTGCGTTCCGAGGCGCCGCTCTTCTGGGGTCATCTCGTGGTGCCGAAGCTGCTCTGGGCAACTACCGCTATTCTCATCGCCAGCAGCCTCTTCCTCGAGCGCGCTCGGCGTCAGCTCGCAGCCGACCAACAAACGCGCTTCTTCCGGCTCGCGTCCATCGCGACTGGTTTAGGAGTGCTGTTCCTTCTGGGTCAGGTGACGGCGTGGTTCCAGATTCTGCATTCGGGCGTCGTGCTCGCGCGCAACCCGCACTCCTGGTTCATATTTCTATTCACCGGATTGCACGGCCTCCACATCCTTGTGGGTCTTGGTGGATTGGCAGTTCTGCTGGTACGGACGTACCGATTACCTGGAGGGCCTAAATACCGGATGAAAACGCGTGTTCTTACGAATGGCGTGTCCATCTTCTGGCACTATCTCGACTTCTTATGGCTACTGTTATTCGTTCTTTTACTTAGCTGGAAACGCTAGAGCGTTCGGCGAGCCAACCCACTTTTGCACCAATTCGATGAGTTGTTCCGCTTGGAAGGGCTTCGATAGATAGTCATCCATCCCCGCGTCGAGACACCGCTCTCGCTCTCCTACGAGCGCATTCGCCGTCACTGCCACGATCACCGGTTGCCGGTCCGAAGCCTTTCGGATCTGCCGGCAAGCCTCGAACCCATCCATAATGGGCATCTGGCAATCCATCAGAATCAGGTCGTACGGATGCTTCTTATGCGCTTGTAGGGCTTCGTGACCATCCTGCACGACATCAATCGCGAAGCCGGCGCGCTGTAATATCAGCTTGCCGACACGTTGATTGATAGCATTATCTTCCGCCATGAGGATGCGCGGACCTCTGGCACTCGTCTGGGAATGCTGGGCAGTTCCGTTCACCGCAGCGGCAGTGTCAGCCGGTGTCGATGTTGTGGGTCCGTCTGAATTAGATCGCATTTACCAATGCGAAGCAGAAAATGAAGTTAGTCGCGTGAAGCACCAACGACTACGCTTAAACAATAGCATTCAATTTGAGTTTAGAAAGCGGTGACGGTTCCAGTACCAGGCCCATCATGTCTTACACAATTCGCTGCTAATGAGCAACTGCTTCGTCGAGTTCTACCTTTCCGTCACGGATATGAATGATGCGATGGGCATGTGAGGCGATGTCCTGCTCATGGGTAACCAGCACGATTGTGTTGCCTTGTTCATACAGCCGTTCAAAGAGGGCCATAATCTCGTTTCCGGTGCTGGTGTCGAGCGCGCCGGTCGGCTCATCGGCGAGCAATATCGAAGGCTTGTTGACCAGTGCTCGAGCAATAGCGACGCGCTGTCGCTGGCCTCCCGATAACTCGTTCGGCTTATGGTGCATGCGAGCTTCGAGATCCACCGCGCGCAGCGCCTGCTTCGCTCGCTCGATTCTCTCGCCGGAAGGAACGCCTGCATAAATCAGCGGCAGTTCGACGTTGTGCAGCGCTGAGGCGCGCGCCAAAAGATTGAACGTCTGGAAAACAAACCCGATCTCTTTATTCCGGATGCGTGCCAGCTCGTCATCTTCCATGTCGCTGGCCAGCTTGCCGTTCAGATAGTACAAACCCTTCGTCGGAGTGTCCAGGCAGCCAATCAAGTTCATTAAAGTCGACTTACCTGATCCCGAGGGCCCCATGATGGCGACATACTCACCACGCCTGATCTCGATATCTACGCCGGAGACGGCGTGTATCTCCTGGTCACCCATGATGTAGGTCTTCCAGAGATCGTAAGTGCGAATAACAATACCTTCGCGCTTGAGATCCGCGCCACGCTCTTCGCGTTCCTGCGGACTGAGTTCCTGTATGGTTGAGGCCGCGATTACCATTTCCGTCGTGGGCGAGTTTATCCGTTCGCTGTGCTCGTCTGCACCGCGGGAGCTTTGTTGTCTACCTTCACTTTCGCATCGTTGCGTAACGTGCGAATGACTTCATAGCTTCCCGTCACGATCTGATCTCCATCCTTGAGCCCGCTCACCACTTCTACTTCTGTCGCGCCGGTAATGCCGGTCTTGACCTGCTGGAACTCAGCCTTGCCGTTGTTTATGACGAATACACCTTGCAGCTCTTCTTTGGCCACCTTCTGCGCAGCCGGATCGGTCGCAGTCTGTCGCCGCCTGTTCGGTGGCGTCAATTGCCCGCGCTGCCGAATGGTGAGCGCCTGAATCGGTATCGCGAGTGTATGCGAACGCGTGGCCGTGACGATCTTCGCGGTGCACGAGAGTCCGGGCCGGACTAAGTTCTCCGGAATATCGAGCGCGACCACGACTTTGAAATCTTTCGCTTCCTGACTAGAGGTCGTGCTCTGCGAAGCCGCAACGCCGGTTGAGCGAACAATCGCAGTGTCGCCGATCTCAATCACTCTGCCCTTGAATGTGCGATCGGGAATGGCGTCGACAGTCACATCGGCCGATTGATCCATCTTCACGCTGACGATGTCCGTTTCGTCGACATTCACTTCCGCAGTAATCACGGACATATCCGCGATGGTCATGATGGTCGATGCGGTAGAACTCTGGATGCCAGGTACAACCGTCTCACCGACGCGCACCGGGAGATTCGTCACCACCCCGTCGAGCGGGGCAACTGCTTGGAATTGCGAAAGAACGTTTTGGAAGCGCGCCACCTGCGCCTGCGCTTGCGCAACTTTTTTCTGCGTGGATCCTAACTGGGCCGCATACTGCGCGCGTTGCGAGATCGCCTGCGAAACCTTCTTCTGTGAAGCATCCAGCGTTGCTACTGCCAAATCGTACAGCGCTTTCTTAGCTTCAAAATCCTGCGGCGCAATCAACTTGCTGTCAAACAACTCCTGACTACGCTTGAGATCGACTTTCTTCTGCTCCAGGTCCGCCCGGTCATGCTCTACTTGCGCTTGCGACACCGCGACGTTATCATCTGCCGACTTGACCGCCGCTTCGCTTGCTGCTGAATCGGCGAGCGCGGCACTCAGGTTCGCTTGTTGTGCCCGGAGATCGGCCGCCGGCTGTACGTTCGCGAGCGTGGCGAGCACTTGGCCTTTCTTAACGTGATCGCCCTCCTTCACGTAGATGGCGGTGATGGGGGCTGGCCCTTGCGCTGCGCCGATGTTGATGTAATTACGCGGCTTGATCTCGCCCGAGGCGGTCACGATAGCAGTGAGATCAGTAGGAAGTACTTTGCCAGTCTGCACGGTGACCACGCCGCGCTCGCTGATTTTGATGCTGGCCAGAACGCCGCCCGCAATTAAGACGAACAAGCCGACCAGCAGCAGCACTCTCCATTTTTTCTTCAAACGGACACAATCTCCCAGCCATGGCAGACGAAAACGCTATGGCTTTTGTTCCCATTTCTGTACGGGGCTTCACCTTGACTTTAACACGCAAAGTACCGCCCGCGGACCAGAAGATTAGACGTACAAGCGTTTGACTCGTGCGTGAATTCCACAAAGAACGCTGTAGGAAATGGTCCCGGCCCATTTCGCGATTTGTTGAGCGTCGATGCTGACCTTGCCGTCGGATCCGAGCAGCGTCACGGGATCGCCGACCTGCACGTCAGGCGATTCCGTCACGTCGATGGAAGTCAAGTCCATAGAAACCGCCCCAAGAATCGGCGCGAGTTTCCCATTCACAATGACACTACCGCGATTTGAGAGCCGGTGCGGAATTCCATCCGCATAACCTGCCGCGAGCACAGCCATACGCGTTGGCCGAGAAGTGCGAAACATTCCTCCGTACCCGACTAGTGAGCCGGCCGGAATATCTTTTACAGAGAGAATGCTCGCGCGCCAGGTGAGTGCGGGCTTGACATGCAGAACCTGCGCGGGCGCGTGACCGCGAGCTGGCGAGGCGTATCCATAGACGGCGTGACCGGGACGAATCATGCCGCGCCATGCCTGTTTGCGACCGTATACAACCGGAATGGAACTCGAAAGATGCACCAGGGAGGGGAAGATCCCCGCGCGATGCAAACCGTTCAGGAGCGTGTCGAAGGCAGCCATCTGATCGTCTGTCTGCGTGCTTTGATAATTGGCGGCGGACGCGAAGTGCGTCATCAGTCCTTCCAGTTCGATATTCTTCGCGGCGAGTATGGCTTCGCCGATGGCGCTTACTTCCGACGAGCGCACGCCCAGCCGGCCCATTCCGGTATCGATCTTCAGGTGATAGCGGCAGCCCTTCGCTTTCGTTGCAGCCAGTTGATTGAACTCGCGTATGCATTCCAGCGAATGAATCACTGGCGTGAGACCGTGCTCGAACATGGCCTCACGTGTAAAAGGAAGGCCATCGGCCATTACCAGAATCCGCGCTTGAATGCCCGCTTCGCGCAACGCGCAACCCTCGTCCGTGTTGCTTACAGCGAGCCAGCGTGCGCCTTCGCCCATTAATGTTCGCGATACTTCGATCGCGCCGTGCCGGTAGGCGTCGGCTTTCACCACCGGCATCACTTCTACCGACGTCCCGACGACTTTGCGAATCGCGTTGAAATTCGCCGCAATCTGCGTGCGCGAGATCTCAACCCAGGAGCGGTACGGCATTGCGCGCTTCCCCACTTCGTTCATGTCTTACTGACTAGTCTCTGAAACAGCTGTTCGTATTCATCGGTAACTGAGTTCCAACTGTAGTGACTCTGAATGCGTTCCATGGCACGCAAGCCCCAACTCTCACGCTCGTCGTCAGAAACACTCACCGCCCACTGAAGCTTCTCTGTGAGATCGTCCGTGAACGGCACCGCGGCACCCCCCGCCGCTTCTTCACTTTCGGGCGTTTGCAGATACAACACTAACGCTCCTCTACCCATCGCCTCAATCAGTGCCGGATGCGTACCGCCTACTTCGGTTGCCTGAACGTAAACGGCGGAATGAGACTGTAACTGATGATAAGCATCGCCGTAGATAGCGCCCGGGGTAATGATGCGGGAATCGCTGGTTCGCTTCACCTCTTCGATGTAACTGGCCGCATAGGGCGCATCACCCACCAATGCCAGTTTGAAATCTGTCGTGACTCTTTCGAACGCCTCTCTCACCAACAAAGCATTGTTCTCGGGTTCCATGCGGCTGACGTAAAGAACGTATCGGCCGGGCTCTAGTCCCAATGACCGTAGGCACTCGGTTCCGGCGACTTTGCCGACCTCCGCCCCATACGGGATGAATCTGGATTGCTTGTTGTACCGCTCCAAATAATATTCGCGAATGTGATCGGCATCTGTGACAACGGCTGAGGAACACCATGTCGCGAGCCACTCCGAAAGCAGATACCAGCTCTTCGCCAGCCGATTCCACTTCTTTCGATGCCGCTCCAGGCCATCGACATTGAGCGCCGTCGGCATCCCGAGCATCCTCGGCACCAGAGTGAAAACCGCGTTGGCGGCGTTGCAATACAGCACGACATCGAAGCGATGAAACAACAAATCGACGGTTGATATCGCCGTGTGCGCGAGGGTGTCGAAGTACTTGTGGCGGATGGTTGGAAGATAGCGCAGGCGCACGCCTCGATAACAATCGCTGCGATGATTTTCGCGGCAATAGACGGCGACTTGATGCCCGCGCTCAGCCAGACGCGCGGATAACTCTTCGGCAAAAGTTTCAAAGCCACCGTAGTTCGCCGGGATTCCTCGAGTGCCAAGCAGAGCAATGCGCATCAGCGCGGCGTCACCGCCGGTGCTGTGGTTTGCGAAACGAGGTTCGGTGCAGGGAAACTAACCGGTGCATGAGAAAACCAGGCGGACATGTATTCCGAATCTACTCGCCGGCGGCTCATGATCTGTTTACGTTTTGCCAGCATCTTGCGATAGATGGAGAAAACAACGGCAAATGCGCGTAATGAACTCCATTCCCGAATGAGGCAAGCGCCGAGAATGAGCAGATCGCGCCATGTGATCGCGAAGAAGTGGCCCCGGTAGAGATCGCCCGTGATGTTCTTGATGCGCATCAGGAAACGATTCTTCACCGAATGCATGTTGACCGACGACGACACGGAACGGCGATTCGTGGGAAGGACATTGCGCACGTGATAGGCAACGGCAGTCGGAGTGTAAAGACACCTCCAGCCGAGCAGTTGCGCGCGCCATGCCAGATCGGCGTCTTCTCTATAAGCGAAAAAATCGTTATCGAAAAACTCACCGTCAATCGACACGTCCTGAATCATTGCTCGACGGTAGAACGCTGCTGCGCCGGTGACGCCGAACACATATTCAAATCGTTCGTAACGGCGGTGGTCTGACTCGCCGCTTCCGCGGTCGAAATGGCGCAGTTCCGGGGTGAAATAGATGCCTGTTGAGTCGATGGTCTTGTCGGCAGGTGTATCGAACTCCGCTGTCATGCGGAGTAGTTTTCCAGATACGCTCCCGACGCGCTCATCGGATTCGGCGGCAGTAACTGCTTTGCTGATGAAATTGGGAGTGAGACGAACGTCCGGGTTTAGCGTGAGTACCCAATCTGAATTTGTCAGTGCGATCGCCTGATTCTGCCCTTCAGCAAAACCGACGTTATTGGCGTTGCGTACAAACTCGATATGCGACCTGAAAGGCTCAATCGCCGCCACCGTATCATCTGTCGACGCATTATCGATAACCACGATTTGAATGTCCGGATAATCCTGTTCAAACACGTATTCAAGACATTTGGCGATGTAGCGCGCGCTGTTGAACATCACGATGGTGACCGCAACGCTGGGTGAGGTCATGGCCTCACCACACTGAAGTAGAGCCGCCAATAAATGTCGAAGCCGGTCTCACGCTGTAAACGGTAAATCTCTTTCTCGCTTTGGTGGAAGGTCTCTTGGATCAAACTTTCACGCGAAGCAACGCTGCCCTGGAACTCGCTCCAGCGTCGCAGGCCGTCCCACTTGCCTCGCAGCGCTGGGAAGAAATTGCGCTGTTTTGCCGCCGCGAACAGGGCCAGCACCTGACCGGCGAAAATAGGCCACGCGAATCGCAAGAGCGTTCGCCTCGAGTAGTATTTCGCAAGAATGAAGATCTGATTGCGTGCCGTCAAGTAATACACGCGCGCCGCGCTCCGGCCCAGCGTCGTCTTACTCATGTGTAGCGCAACCGCCGCCGGTTCGTAGATACCTTCAATCCCTGCGAGCGCGCACCTGACTCCGAAATCGACATCTTCATAGTAAGATTCGAAGCGCGTTTCGAGCGTGCCGATCTGTTCAAATAGCTCGCGCCGAAAAACGGCCGCCGTCATTGGCGCGAAAGAGATGCGTCTCGGCGTCGACCAGACAGCCCCGTCTCGCTTTCCATAGCCGCAACGCCAGGCGTAAGCAGCGCGTGACACCAGGTCCCAACTGCCGTCTATCTCGTTGCGCGGGGGCGGGCGCAGCAACTTGCCCACGGCAAAGAGCGCGTTTTCCCGCTCTGCGCTCGCTATGATTCGCTTAAGCCATTCAGGCTCGAGTACAACATCATTGTTGACGATCAGAATCCAATCGCCGCCGGCATGCCGAATTCCTTCGTTAATGGCAATCGCAAATCCGCGATTCTCCGGGAACACAACCAGATCCACGCCGAATTCTCTGGCAACGAGTTGGGTTTCGTCGGTGCTTCCGTTGTCAACGACGATAATCTGATCGGGTACCCGGCTCTGCGACCACAGATTGGTCAGGATCGACTTCAACAGGTCAGCGCGATTCCAGGTTGGAACGATCGCTGAAACGCTTGACATCAACGGAAATTACACGACGGCATTGTGCCGAATTACTTCGCGATAAAAATGGGCGCTCATCTTGGGGTAACGCTTCTGAGTTTCGTAGTCGACATAGTAGAGCCCGAAGCGCAGATTGTATCCGTCGCCCCATTCGAAGTTATCCATCAAGCTCCAAAGGAAGTAACCTCGAACCGGAAAGCCTTCGGACGTAGCGCGATTCAGCTTCGTTAGATAGTTCCGCAGGAACATGATTCGGTCGGTGTCGTATACCTGCCCGTCCTTGCTCAAAACGTCGGCTGAGGAGCAACCGTTCTCAGTGATGTACATCTCCTTGACATTCCAGATCTGGGCTAAGTGGCGCGGTGCCCAATAGAGCGCTTCCGGTCCGATATCGAGCCAGGGCGAAGCCATGTGTGGATACGAGGAGGGGTTCTGGATTCTGACGAATCCTGCGGGAACATTGTCATCGGCGCGAACGTAGGTCGGCGTATAAACGTTTATACCGACAAAATCGAGCGGGCTGCTGATAATCTTCAGATCTTCTTGTGTGAACTTAGGTGCGTTTGGTCCCTGCTCGCGGAGATAGATCTCGTGGTATTTGCCTTCCATGATCACGGTGAGGTATTGCGCATTCAGAACGCGAGTAGCTTTCGCGCTCGCCTTCAAGTGTGGCTCGATCTCGATGGCCGGAAT
>Ga0213876_10001155_pt1 | contig 16680 bp, 15 predicted proteins | sample BarmaccomBMRX_R9_FD_160113 | JGI IMG/M metagenome (GOLD analysis project Ga0213876, IMG submission 160113) | Root-associated microbial communities from Barbacenia macrantha in rupestrian grasslands, the National Park of Serra do Cipo, Brazil - RX_R9 | ecosystem: Host-associated > Plants > Roots... | reverse complement strand
GAACTGGCGGAAGCCACCGCCGGGTGCCACGCCGATGTCCAGCCGCCCGTGGCTGACCCGGTCGACGGCGGTCAGGGCCGATGCCAACTGCAGCGGATCGTGCAGGGACGTCACCAGCACGGCGACTCCGAGGCGCAGCCGCTCGGTACAGGCCGCGCAATACGCCAGCAGCTCCAGCGGGGCCAGCAGCGGAGCCTCGCCCACGATCTGCTCGAGGACCCAGCCGCCCTCGAAGCCAAGTTCCTCGGCGCGGGCCAGATAGGTGCGCAGCCCAGCTGCGTCGAAGCCATCCGAGTCGAATTGTGGGATAGCGATCGAGAACCTCACGTCACCACCGTACGTTGGCCGCTCGGTAGGCTGGACAAATGTTTGCCTTACTGCCCTCGATACCCGGGGTTGACGACGTGCGTGCCCTGGCCGGCCGCCTCGACACGGCCCGGCACCATGGCGTCCCCAACGGCTGCGTGCTCGAACTCAACCTGCGCGCGGTGCCGCCGGAAACGACGGGCTTCGACCCCCTCACGATCGTCACGGGGGGCGGGCGGCAGCTGGCGCTGCGCGACGCAGTCGCCGCGATCCACCGCGCGGCCGAGGACCCGCGTGTCGCCGGGCTGATCGCCCGCGTGCAGCTTGCGGCCTCGCCGATAGGCGCGGTCCAGGAACTGCGCGCGGCGGTCGCGGCATTCACCGCCGTCAAGCCGTCGCTGGCCTGGGCCGAGACCTACCCGGGCACGCTGTCGTATTACCTGGCGTCGGCGTTCGGCGAGATCTGGATGCAGCCCTCGGGCACCGTCGGGCTGATCGGTTTCGCCAGCAATGCGACCTTCCTGCGCGATGCGCTGGACAAGGCGGGGATCGAAGCCGAGTTCGTGGCGCGCGGCGAATACAAGTCGGCGGCAAACCTGTTCACCGAGTACGGCTTCACCGCCGCTCATCGCGAGGCCGTCACCCGCATGCTGGAAAGCGTCCAAGACCAGGTGTGGCAGGCGGTCGCCGAAGCGCGCAACGTCGATGCGGGCGGTCTCGACGCGCTGGCCAACAGGGCTCCGCTGCTGCGCGATGACGCCGTCCAATCCGGGCTGGTCGATCGGATCGGGTTCCGCGACGAGGCCTACGCACGGATAGCGGAACTGGTTGGCGTGGAGGGCATTTCACCCGAAGACAGCGACGACGACGAAGATACTCCGCCGCGGCTCTACCTGACGCGCTACGCCGGGGCCGCACGGTCCAGGCTGGCACCGCCGGTGCCGTCGATTCCCGGTCGCCGGGGCAAGCCGACCATCGCCGTCGTCACCGTCGAAGGCGCGATCGTCAACGGACGCGGCGGACCGCAGTTTCTTCCGGTCGGCGGATCAACCTCCGGCGGCGACACCATCGCGGCGGCGCTGCGCGAGGTGTCCGCCGACGATTCGGTGTCCGCAATCGTGTTGCGGGTGGACAGCCCCGGGGGCTCGGTCACCGCGTCGGAAACCATCTGGCGCGAGGTGCAACGGGTCCGCAAACGCGGCAAGCCGGTGGTCGCCTCGATGGGTGCGGTGGCGGCGTCGGGCGGCTACTACGTCTCGATGGGTGCCGACGCGATCGTCGCCAACCCGGGCACGATCACCGGTTCGATCGGCGTGATCACCGGCAAGCTCGTGGTTCGGGATCTCAAGGACCGGCTGGGGGTGGTGTCGGATACCGTGCGCACCAACGCCAACGCGGACGCGTGGTCGATCGACGAGCCGTTCACGCCGGAACAGCGGGCGCATCAGGAAGCCGAGGCGGACCTGTTCTACACCGACTTTGTCGAACGCGTCGCCGACGGCCGTAACCTGAGCATCGAAGCGGTGGATGTCGTTGCGCGAGGCCGGGTTTGGACGGGAGCCGACGCCTTGGAACGCGGCCTGGTCGACGAGCTCGGCGGTTTGCGGACCGCGGTGCGCCGGGCCAAGGTGTTGGCGGGGCTGGACGAGGACACCGAGGTTCGCCTCGTCAGCTATCCGGGCGGCTCGCTGCTGGATCTGCTGCGCCCGCGGGCTTCGTCGCAACCGGCGGCGGCGTCGCTGCCGGAGGCGGTGGCTGCCCTGCTGGGCCGCTCGGTGGCCGGCGTCATCGGCCAAGTCGAGCAGACGCTGAGCGGTGCCCGCGTGCTGTGGCTCGGGGAGTCGCGCTTCTAACCGATCAGACTGCCCCTGATGAAGATGATCTCGCCCAGCGGATCGTCGTCTTCCGGGGCTGGCACGTCGAGGCCGTTGCGCCGGAACAATTCTGTTCGGGGCACTCCTTCGACCTGCCAGCCCTTGGCGGTCAGGTAGTCCAGAACGTGGTTGCGCTGGCCGGTGTAGACCAACGACGCCATGTCGATGTCCACGCCGTGTTCTCGCAACGGGCCGGTCATCGCGCGGATCCGGTCGGCGTCGAAATCGATGATGCCCGGGACGAATTCGGTGGCGACCGTGCTCCCTTCGACGCTGAGCGCGGTGATGTTGTCGAACAGCCGGTCCTGGGCCTCCGGCGACAAATAGATCAGCAGACCTTCGGCCAGCCACGCCGTCGGCTCATGCGGGTCCAGCCCCGCCGCCCGCAGCGCGGTCGGCCAGTCGGCGCGCAGATCGATCGGCACGGTGCGCCGGGTCGCGGTCGGTGCGGCGCCGATACCGGCCAACGTCGTCGTCTTGAAATCGATCACCTGAGGTTGGTCGATCTCATACAGGGTCGTCCCGGCGGGCCAGGGCAGGCGGTAGGCGCGTGCGTCCAATCCCGCCGCGAGGATCACCACCTGCCTGACCCCGCCGTCGGCGGCTTCGCCGAAGTAATCGTCAAAGTACTTGGTGCGCACGGCCATTCCGTCGATCATTGCCCGCTCTCGCTCAGGCGAGAAGTTCTCGGCCGCCGACGTGTCGAGTTCGCCGTCGATCATCTTGGTAAAGAGGTCCAGCCCCACCGCGCGCACCAGCGGTTCGGCGAAGGGATCGTTGATCAAGCCGCGCGGGTACTTGGTCGCCATCGCCCGTCCGGCCGCGACCATGGTTGCGGTCGCACCCACGCCGGACGCCGGTCCCCAGCTGTCACCGTCGGTGCGTGCGGACTCGATCGTCATCTTTGGTGGCTCCTAGTCCTCGGCAAGCGTGCCGCTGACATAGAACAGGTCAGCCCTGGGCATGTCTTCGTCCTCGATGGGCGGAAGCCCGTTGGCCGCGAACAGGTCTCGCACATTGTTCTTCGTCACCTGCCAGCCGTGACCGGTGAGGTAGGGCGCGGCCTCGTTGCGGTCGCCGAAGTAGACCAGCGAGGTCATGTCGAGATCGAAGCCGTGCTCGCGCCAGCGCTCGGAGATGACGCGCATGCGTTCCCGCATCTTCTCCTCGTGGTCGGGATCGATTCTGCTCACGCTCTCGGTGGCGATGCGGCTGCCCGGCGCGCTGAGCGAGGTGATGGTGTCCAGCAGGCGGTCCTGCGCCTCCGGGGGCAGGTAGCCGAGCAGGCCCTCGGCGGTCCACGCGGTCGGCCGGGTCGGGTCGAATCCCGCCGCGCGCAGCGCGGCGGGCCAGTCCTCGCGCAGGTCGATCGCCACGGTCCGCCGTTCGGCGGTGGGTTGCGCGCCCAGGTCGGCGAGCGTGCGGGATTTGAACTCGATGACCTGCGGCTGGTCGATCTCGTAGACCACGGTGCCCGCGGGCCACGCTAGTCGGTAAGCGCGGGAATCCAGTCCCGACGCCAGGATCACGGCCTGTTCGACGCCCGCCTTGGTCGTCGCTTCGATGAAGAACTCGTCGAAGAACTTGGTGCGGACCGCCATGTTGTCGGCCATCCGGGTCATGGCGCGGATGGCACGATCCGGGTTGTTGATATCGGCCAACTCGGCCGGGTCGAACTCCCCGCTGGCCAGCCGGGTGAGCAGATCTACGCCGACCGCGCGCACCAGCGGCTCGGCGAACGGGTCATTGATCAGCGGGTTTTCGGCGCGGGTCGCGATCGCGCGGGACGCGGCGACCATGGTCGCGGTCAAGCCGACGCTGGATGCCAGGTCCCAGGTGTCGCCCTCGTGCCTGGCCGAGCCGGTCGAAGTCATCTCTAGCCCCCAAAGCAAGATTGCGGAGTTAATGCTTGGCCAACGTAACAAGCTCCGTAGGCAAAAGGTTCCCGCGAGGGCGCGCGAGCGGCAGTCTGGAGCCATGGAGTACGCGGTGGCCGGTAAGCGGGTGCTCGTGACGGGTGCCTCGTCGGGGATCGGGGCCGCACTGTCCAGGCGGTTGGCCGCGCAGGCGGCGGTGGTCGGGCTCATCGCCCGTCGGCGCGACCGGTTGGAAGAGGTGCTGGCCGACTGTCGGCGGACTTCGCCGGGCTCGGCGATGTTGGTCGCCGACCTGGCCGATACCGCGGCGGTCGCGCGGCTGGCCGGGCAGGCCTGGGATGCTCTCGGCGGCGTCGACGTGCTGGTCAACAACGCCGCGATGCCGAAGCGCCGCGTCGTAACGGAACTGGATCCGGGCGAGGTCGAGGACGTCATGCGGGTCAACTTCTTCGCCCCGATGCGGCTGACCCTGGCGCTGTTGCCGCGCATGCTGGAGCGCGGCTCGGGCCTGATCGTCAACGTGTCCAGTGTCGGCGGCCGGCTCGGCATCATCCACGAAAGCGCTTACTGTGCAAGCAAGTTCGCGCTATGTGGGTGGAGCGAGGCAATGGCCGTCGACCTACATGGCACCGGGGTTTCGGTGAAGCTGATCGAGCCGGGTCCGGTCGACACCGAGATCTGGGACCAGCCGGGCAGCGAGGAGCCCCTCTACCAGGGGCCCAAGGTCGCCGCCGACGAGGTGGCCGACGGCATCATCGGCGCGCTGGGCAGCGACCGATTCGAGCACTACCTGCCGGACATGAGACCTGTCGTCGACGCCAAGAACGCCGACCTCGATGCGTTCATCGTCGGTGCGGCCGGAATGGCGCCCCGATGAAGGCGCTGGTTTTCGGCGTCGCACCCGAGCCCTTCGACGTCCCGAGCACCGCGAACCCCTTGGTGCACAACCTGTCCCGGACGCCGACGGCATTGAGGCAGGTGCCTGATCCGCTACTGCCGCACCAGGATTGGGTGATCACCCGGCCCCGGCTGACCGGCATCTGCGGGTCGGATTCCAAGCAGATCCTGATGGACTTCGGCGAACACGACGTCGACAATGCGATGGCCGCCTTCTGCTCGTTCCCCCAAGTCATGGGCCACGAGGTGGTCGCCGACGTGGTGGAGGTCGGGCCGGCCGCCCGCGGCCTGGAGGTGGGCCAGCGCGTCGTGCTCAACCCGTGGCTGTCCTGCGGGCCGCGCGGCATCGAGCCGCCGTGCCCGGCCTGCGCCGGCGGCGACTACAGCCTGTGCTGGAGCTTCACCGACGGCGACATCAAGCCCGGCATCCACACCGGGGTGTCGGCCGACGTGACCGGCGGCTACGCCGAACTGATGCCCGCGCACGACAGCATGCTGTTTCCGGTTCCGGATGCGGTGCCCGACGAGCTCGCGGTGTTCGCAGACCCGTTCTCGGTGTCCCTGCATGCCATCACCCGGCACCCGCCGCCCGCGTCGGGCCGGGCGCTGGTTTACGGTGCCGGATCGCTCGGGTTGTGCGCCGTCGCGATCCTGCGGGCGCTCTACGCGGACGTCGCGGTAGCGGTCGTGGCTCGCTTCGGCGTTCAGGCCGAGCTAGCCCGCCGGTTCGGTGCGGCCAAGGTGCTGGCGCACGAGCCGCGGTTGGCCGTCGTCGAAGAGCTGGTCGCCTGGGGCGGTGGCCGGTTGTATCAGCCGTTGCAGGGCCTGCCGATGGCGCACCCTGGCGCGGTCGACGTCGTCTACGACACCATCGGCAAGCCGGAGACGTTCGAGGTCGGGGTGCGGGTGCTGACCTCGCGCGGCACCCTGGTGAAGGCCGGCGTGCACGCGCCCGGGCGGTGGGAGTGGAGTCCGCTGTACTTCAAGGAGATCAGCTGGGTCGGGTCCAACGCCTTCGGCGTCGAGGAGGTCGACGGTCAACGCAAGCACGCCATCGCCCATTACCTCGACCTGGCCAGCGACGGCCGGATTGACTTGCGACCCATGCTCACTCACACGTTTCGGCTGGACGAGTGGCGCGATGCCTTCCTCGCGATCGCCGATCAGGGCGAGAGTGGCGCTGTGAAGGTGGCCATCGACCAGCGCTAGCCAGCCCCCCCGCCGAGCCCCAGCGCCGGCCCCCCGCCCAGCGCCCCCCGCCGGCCCCAGCGCCTGCCCCCCGCCGAGTGCCCGCCCCCCGCCGGCCCCAGCGCCCGCCCCCCGCCGAGTGTGAATCCCACGACGCGTCATCGGCGTGTCGCGTCGCTGAATTCACAGTCGGCGAGACTGTCGGTGGGTGGTGCCAGCATTCGCCCATGAACGAACACCTTTGGCCCTTCCTGGGCTCAGAAGCGCTGGCAGCGAGGGCCCTTCCTGAGCGGGCGATGCGTGCCAGCTACGAGCCGGTCTACCCGGGCGTTTACGCACCGGGGGGCATCGAGCTGACGGCGAGGCAGCGCGCACATGCGGCATGGCTGTGGTCGCGGCGGCGCGCGGTTGTCGCCGGCAATTCCGCGGCGGCCCTCCTTGGCGCGAAGTGGGTAAGTCCCTCCCTCGACGCCGAGTTGGCGCACGACAATCGACGGCCGCCGTCGGGAATCGTCGTACATACCGACGAATTGGGGCCACACGAGATCCTCGCAATCGACGGGATCGCGGTAACGACCCCAGCTCGCACCGCTTTCGATATCGGCAGACGAACAACCACACGACTGCAGGCGGTTCAGCGGCTCGATGCCCTGACGAACGCGACCGATGTCAAGCTCGCCGATGTCGAGGCGATCATCGCCGACCATCCGGGCGTGCGCGGCCTGCTTCGGCTGCAACGGATCTTGCCGCTTGTCGACGGTGGTGCGGAATCCCCGCAGGAGACGCGAACCCGATTGGTGTTGATCGACGCGGGCCTGCCGAAACCGCAAACCCAGATCGAAGTGTTCGACGAGTACGGCGACTTCGTTGCCCGCGTCGATATGGGTTACGAGGAATTGCGCGTCGGCATCGAGTACGACGGACCGCAACACTGGACGGACCCCGCGCAGCGTGGGCGGGATATCGACCGGCACAACGCATTACTCGTTCTGGGGTGGACGATCATCAGGGTGTGTGCCGAACTCCTGCGATTCCGACAGGGCACGTTCATCGCCCGTGTCCTCGCCGCAATGCAGGCCGCGGGGTGGGTCTCCGGCCGCTGAGTGTGAATCCCACGACGCGTCCACGGCGTGTCGCGTCATGAAATTCACAGTCGGCGTGGCTAACCCACAGCGCCTCGGGATCCGACGACGGGCAGATCAGTCGGGGTGATGACGCCCGGCCCCGCGTCGCAGACAAACGGGATAGCGTTGACCGCGGCGACGGCGGTGCTGTCCATCAACACGGTCATGACGTCCTGCCCCGGTTCGCCGAACCGGATCAGCGCGTCCACCCGCGGTTCGCCGTCGATGGTGATGTTGAAACCTTCCGGGTCGTCCCATTGCGGGTCCAGCGCGTCATCGCTCATCGTCCAGCAGATCGCCAGCTCGATCAGCGGATGTCCGTTGCGGTGACCCCGATAGGACCGGCGCTGGCCCCCGACGGTCCCCGCGGCGAAGTCCGCCCAGCCCAGGCTCAGATCCCGGGTCAGCACCGCGTGCTCGACAAAGGCGTCCGTAGAGTCGAGCTCGACGCTCAGCATTTCGGCAATCATGTCGAGCGTCTCGAAGTAGCCGAGGCCGAAGCGTTGGGTCGCCGGGTCAATCACCGTCACCCGTTCACGCGGCGGCTTGCCGAACCCAAGCACCGTCCACGCATCTCGCACGGGATAGGTTGTGCAGTCCAATGTTTCGACGAGTTTAACGTTGCGCACCTGTCGGCACGCGCCGGTCAAGAAGCCGGCGACGACGTTGATGAAGCCCGGCTCGAACCCGGTTCCCAGGAAGGTCGCCCCGCCCGCTCGGGCGGCCTCGTGCAGCTTCGCGCGCTCGACCGGGTGATGGCTGCCGGTCAGGAAGTCCCCGGTCGTGACGACGTTGATGCCGCTGCGCAGCAACCTGCCCACCAATTCGTAGTCGATGACGCGAGGCATGTAGTTCACGCAGTCCGGTCGAAGATGGATCAGCGCATCGACATCGCCCGTCGCGGCAACTCCGACCGGGTTTCGGCCCGCTAGCACGCCCGCATCGGACCCCACCTTGTCCGAGCCATAGGCGTGCACGCCCACGACGTCGAAGTCGTCGCGGTCGAGCAGAATGCCGAGCGCTCGCCTACCGATGTTGCCGGTGGACCACTGAACTACTTGGTACCGTCGCATACTGCCCTCCTCAAGTAAGGCCGCGAGTGTGAACTACACGACGCTTCCACGGCGTGTTGCGTCGCGTAGTTCACAGTCGGCGCAAGGAGGTCGAGGTCACATCGGATTGGCGCGCAGATAGCTGTAGACACCGGCGAAGTTGCGATTCACTTCTTCGGGAATCGGCACCGGCCCGCCGAGAGCCCTTGCCCCCCAGACAATTTGCGCGGTGCGCTCGACCAGTGCGGTGATATGCAGCACCTTGTCGGGTCGCGGTCCCACCGCCACCAAACCGTGATTGGCGACCAACGCGGCGCCGCGACCTTCCAGGGCCTTGACCGCATTGATGCCGACGTCCGGAGTGCCGGAGGCGGCGTACTCGGCACAGCGCACATCCCCTCCGCAGTAGACGGCGAATTCGTCGATGCACGCCGGAATCGACTGGTGCGCGATGGCGAACATGGTCGCCCACACCGGATGGCTATGGATGACGGCGCCGATGTCGTCGAACGCCTGATAGCACGCGAGGTGCAACTTCATCTCCGTCGACGGCATCCGGCCCTCTTTGGCTTGCAGCACAACACCTTCCGCATCGACAAGCACCAGGTCCTCAAGCACCATGTCGGCGTAATCGACCGATGACGGCGTGATGACGACGTTGCCGTCGGCGCGCCTTGCCGAGATGTTGCCCGCCGTTCCTTCCACCAGGCCGCGGCGCAACATGTCCTTGGCAGCCGCCAGTACCGCGGCCTCCGGTTCGTCAACAAACTTCATTAGCCCAGCACCTCCGGGTTGACGATATTCGCGGGCACCCGGCCGGAGAGCAGCGCCTCGAGATCGTCGGCGACCATCTGCGCCTGCCGGGCTTCGGTGTTCCACGTCGCCCCGCCGATGTGCGGGGTCAGCACGACGTTGGGCATGCGCACCAGCGGGTGATCGACGGGCAGCCATTCGCCGGCGAAGTGGTCCAGACCGGCGGCGGCGACCTTGCCACAGTTCAGCGCGTCGACGAGCGCGTCGGTGTCGTGCAGTTGGGCCCGCGCGGTGTTGAGGAAGACGACGCCGTCGCGCATGGCCGCGAACTGCCGTGTGCCGATCATGCCGACGGTCTCGTCGGTAACCGGCGCATGCACCGAGACGACGTCGGCCTCGGCCAGCAGCTCGTCGAGACTGTGCAGTGCTTCGTCGTGGTACGGATCAAAGGCGATGACCCGCAGGCCCAACCCGGTCAGCCGCCAGCGCAGCGCGCGGCCGACGGCGCCCAGCCCCACCAAGCCAGCGGTCAAGCCCGCCATCTCCCAGCCGCGGAACCGCTGGTAAGGGATGATGCCGTCGCGAAACATGTTGCCGGAACGCACATCCGCGTCGGCGGTCAGCAGGTGGCGGGTGGCCGCGAACAGCAGGGCGACGGCCATCTCGGCGACGGCGTCGGCGTTGCGGGCCGGGGTGTTGAGCACCGGAATGCCGGCTGCGGTGGCACCGTCGATGTCGACGTTGTTGGGATCCCCACGGGTCGAGGCGATCGCACGCAGATCCAGCTGGAAAACGGGGCCCCCGACCGAGTCGGACTCCACCACGACGACGTCGGCGGACTCGGCGGTGATGCGCTCGGCGAGGTGCTCGGCGCTGTAGATCCGCAGCGGGGTCGCATCGATCCAGGGGTCGTACACCACCTCGGCCAGCTGGCGGAGTTTGGCGAACCCCGGACCCCGCAAAGGGGCGGTCACCAGGGCTCGTGGTCGGGACGTCACGATTGCCAATGCTGGCGTACGGTGGCGCCCGTGTCACGCAAAGACGTCCAGGACGTCACTATCGGGATCGATATCGGTAGCACCGCGATCAAAGCGGTCGCCGCCGACGGCGACGGGAACGTGACGGCGCGGGTCCGGATACCGCACCAACTTCGGGTCCCCACTCCCGACCATCTCGAGCACGACGCCGACGAGGTGTGGCGGCGCGCGCCGGCGGCGGCCCTGGACCAACTCGCCGGCACCGACGCCAAGGCGGTCGCGGTTTCGGCGATGGTCCCGTCGATGACCGCCGTCGACGCGACGGGCCGGCCCGTCTCACCCGGGCTGTTGTACGGCGACAGCCGCGGCCAAGTCGCGAACGCCGCGGAGGTGCCGCTGCCCGCGGTGGGTGAGGCCGCCGAGTTCCTGCGCTGGACGGCCGCGCACGCCCCGGACGCGGCGGGTTACTGGCCGGCGCCGGCGGTGGCCAACTACGCGTTGGCTGGTGCGGCGGTGATTGATTCCGCCACCGCGATCACCAGCTTTCCGTTGTTCGACGGGACCGGCTGGAACCCGCAGGCGTGTGCCGATTGTGGCGTGACGGTCGACCAGATGCCTGGGGTGGAGTCGTTCGGAGTGGCGGCCGGACAGGTGGAGCGCACCAGTGCGGTCCTGGCCACCGGCGCCATCGACGCCCTGTGTGAGCAGTTCGTGGCCGGTGCAGACCGGGACGGCGACGTGTTGGTGCTGTGCGGCACCACCCTGATCGTGTGGATCACCATCCCCGAGGTTCGGCAGGTGCCCGGCCTGTGGACCATCCCGCACACCAAGGCGGGCAAGAGCCTGATCGGCGGGGCCAGCAACGCGGGCGGGTTGTTTCTCGGCTGGGTGGATCGACTGCTGGGACCGGGTAGTCCCGCTGGAGATCTCGGGGCGGTCGATCCGGGGCGGGTGCCAGTGTGGTTGCCCTACGTCCGTGGCGAACGCACGCCGTTCCACGATCCCGACCGCCGCGCCGCGCTGGACGGTTTGGATCTCACCCACGACGCCGCTTCGCTGCGGCGCGCCGCCTACGAGTCGTCGGCGTTCGTGGTCCGCCACCTGATCGAGTTGAGTGCCGCGCCGGTAGCCCGCATCGTCGCGGCGGGGGGAGGCACCCGCGACCGCTCCTGGATGCAGGCGATCGCCGACACCACCGACCGGCCGGTCGAGGTCTCCGCGGTGGCCGAGGGCGCCGCGCTGGGAGCCGCGTTCCTGGGGCGCATGGCCGTCGGCCTGGAATCCTCGATCGCCGACGCCGCCCGCTGGGCGTCGACCGAGAAGGTCGTGGAACCCCGGCCCGACTGGGTGCGTCCGACCCTGGACCGCTACCGCCGATTCCTGCATCTGAGTGGGTCGAGGCTGGCCTGACCGAGTGTCGCCGAGCGACGGTGTGCGTTCTACGCTTAGCCAATGGCTGACCACGACCAGACCGCCGCCCGCCGTGAGATCGCGGATGCGTTGTACAAGGCGCTCGAACGCCGGCACGAGGTGGCTGACGTCGTGGTGGAGTCCGAGAACAAGGCGGCCGCGGTCGAGGCGATTGGCAAGCTGCTCGACACGTCGCAGCTGGCGGCCGAAGCGGTGATGGGCATGTCGTTCGACCGGCTCACCATCGATTCGCGGAGGAAGATCCTCGCCGAACTGGAGGACCTGAACAAGCAGCTGACCTTCACATTGCAGGATCGCCCGGCGAGCTCGGGAGAGAGCCTGGTGCTACGGGCCTTCGTCGCAGACGAGGATCGTGACATCTTCGCCACCCGAACCCAGGAAATGGGTGCCGCGGGCGACGGATCCGGCCGGCCGTCCGGGGACCTCGACGACGAGATCAGCGCGGCGCTCAAACGCCTCGACGACGAAGAGGCGGCCTGGTTCGTCGCCGTCGATTCGGGCGAAAAGGTCGGCATGGTGTTCGGTGAGTTGGTGAACGGCGAGGTCGACGTGCGGATCTGGATACACCCCGAACACCGCAGGAAGGGTTACGGCACTGCCGCGCTGCGCAAGTCGCGCTCGGAGATGGCCTACAGCTTTCCGGCCGTGCCGATGGTCGTGCGGACCCCGGCCGCCGACCCGCCTAGGCGCCCTCAAACGTCCTGGTAAACGCCTATCTCTGTGCCCGGCGACTCACCGCCCACAGAGTGCGCTTAAGCGCGTACCGCGGAAACGTATCTGATGTCGCCGAAGGCAGCCATCGACGACTCCTCGGGAAACTCGAAACCGTTGTGGGCGTACAGCTCTCGTGTGCTGCGCACGCGCGTTTGCCAACCCTGGGCCGCAAGGTACTCCACCACGTCGTTGCGTTGATCGGCGTAGATCAACTCGGCCCAATTGAGGTTGAGGCCGAGGCGGCGCCACCGCTCGCTGATTTCGCGACCGCGGTTGGCGACGCGCTCGCGGATGTCGGCGATATAGCCGGTGGCGAACCGGCTGTCGCGGGCGGACAGCGCGGTGATGTGGTCGAATAACCGGTCCTGGGCTTCGGGCGGGAGATAGCCCAGCAGCCCCTCAGCGATCCAGGCCGTCGGCTGGCTTGAGTCAAATCCGTTGTCGCGCAACGCCGCCGGCCAGTCGTCACGAAGGTCGATGGCCACCGGCCGCCGGTCCGCGGTGGGGGTTGCGCCAAGGCCGGCCATCGTCGTGGTCTTGAACTCGATCACCCGTGGCTGGTCGATCTCGTAGACCACGGCGCCGGCGGGCCATTGCAGCCGATACGCGCGCGTGTCCAGCCCGGAGGCCAGGATGACGGCCTGGCGCACGCCGGCGTCGGCGGCCCCGATGAAGAAGGAGTCGAAGAACCGGGTGCGCACCGCCATCCCTTCGCTGAGCCGTTGCGGCGTGAACGCGGGATCGTCGTCGTCGAGTTCGATTTCGCCGTTCATCATCCGGATGAAGGCGTCGACGCCGACGGCATTCACCAGCGGCTCGGCGAACGGGTCGTCGATCAGGGGGTTCGGTCCCTTGGATGCCAGGGCACGCCGCGCGGCCACCGCGGTGGCGGTGGCTCCCACGCTGGAGGCAAGGTCCCAACTGTCGCCGTCATGCCGGGAGGTGTCGGGCGTGCCGGATGTCTCGGATGTCTCGGATGTCTCGGATGTCATGGGTTGGTCTCCTATGCCAGTACTGCGCTGACGGTGACGATGTTGCGCAGCGGGGTTGCCGGGTCGTCGTCGGGGAAGGCGCGCCCATAGTCGGCGAAGTAGTCCCGGCGGGGTCGGCTGGACACCCGCCAGCCCCGGTTGGTGAGGTAGTCGACGACGTCGCTGCGCTGGCCGTCGTAAAACAGCCCCGACAGGTCGATGTCGCAGCCCATGTTGGCCCAGCGCTGGTTGAACTCGTCGGCGCGTTGGGCCATCGTCGGGCCCGAGTCGCCCGACGGGGGATGGCATTCGGTGGCCAGCCTGCTTCCCGGCGCACTGAGCGCGGTGATGTTGTCGAACAGCCGGTCCTGAGCTTCCGGAGGCAGATACATCAGCAACCCTTCCGCGCTCCAGGCCGAGGGTTGCTTAGGGTCAAACCCGTTGCGGCGCAATGCGGCCGGCCAGTCTTCCCGCAGGTCGATGCTGACCGTTTTCCGATGCGCCGTCGGGGTGGCGCCCAAGGCCGACATGGTGGCGCTTTTGAACTCGACGACCTTGGGCTGGTCGACTTCGTAGACCACCGTGCCGCGCGGCCAAGACAGCCGGTAGCTGCGCGCATCGAGGCCGGCTGCCAGAATCACCGCCTGGCGAACGCCGTCGCGGGCGGCGTTGAGAAAGAAGTCGTCGAAGAACCGGGTGCGCACCGCCATGGAGTCGGTCTCCAACTGCAGGTCCTGCCCGGCGCCGGACCCCTCCGGGTCGGACTGGAAGTCGAGTTCGCCGTCGACCAGTCGGATGAAAAAGCTGAGGCCGACCGCGCGCACCAACGGCGCCGCGAACGGATCATCGATGATCGGGTCGGCCTCGGCGCTGGCCAGCGCGCGGGCGGCCGCGACCATAGTGGCTGTGGCCCCGACGCTGGAGGCCAGATCCCAGGTGTCTAGATCGGTGCGTGCCATTGTGCCCCTATTCAATTCGAGTGACTTCTGGTCGAGCTTCGTTCGGGGCGCCCGGAGCAACTTCGCTCCGAGCCGCCCGGAGCGTCCCCGAGCCGAGTTTGATACTTAGCAAATGTAAAGAGCTATCCGAAACTTTACGCCTCACCCTTGCGGTTGCACGGTAGCCCGGACAGGACCTGCCCGGATCAGCTGTTAGTCTCGTAACGGTTTGACGCGTGACGCCGTACGTCCTGGCCTGCGGGTGTTTGGGTGCGGACGCAGGATGACCCAGGCTTACCCGAGCAGGCCAGCCCAGACCCGGTTGGCATGCCGCGACCAGAGTTCGGCTGCGCAGGAGGAAGAGTGCTTTCGGCTTTCATCTCATCGCTGCGGACAGTCGACCTGAGACGGAAGATCCTCTTCACGCTGGGCATTGTCATCCTGTACCGCGTGGGCGCCGCGTTGCCGTCACCCGGCGTCAATTTCAAGAACGTGCAGCAGTGCATCAAAGAGGCCACCAATGGCGAAGCCGGCCAGTTCTACTCGCTGATCCAGCTGTTCTCCGGGGGCGCGCTACTGAAACTCACCATCTTTGCGGTGGGGGTGATGCCCTATATCACCGCCAGCATCATCGTGCAGCTGCTCACTGTCGTCATTCCGCGCTTCGAGGAGCTGCGCAAAGAAGGCCAGGCGGGCCAGGCCAAGATGACGCAGTACACCCGCTACCTGGCGATCGCGCTGGCCATTTTGCAGGCCACCAGCATCGTGGCCCTGGCCGCCAACGGCGGGCTACTGCAGGGTTGCTCGCTGGCCGACGACATCATCGCCAACCAGAGCATCTTCAGCCAGGTCGTCATCGTGCTGGTGATGACGGCCGGTGCGGCGCTGGTGATGTGGATGGGTGAGTTGGTCACCGAGCGCGGCGTCGGCAATGGCATGTCGCTGCTGATCTTCGTCGGCATCACCGCGCGCATCCCGGCCGAAGGGCAACAGATTCTGGAGAGCCGCGGTGGGGCCATCTTTGCCGCCGTCTGTGTGGCCGCCCTGATCATCATCATCGGCGTCGTGTTCGTCGAGCAGGGCCAGCGCCGGATTCCCGTGCAATACGCCAAGCGCATGGTGGGCCGACGCATGTACGGGGGGACCTCGACGTATCTGCCCCTCAAGGTCAACCAGGCCGGCGTCATCCCGGTGATCTTCGCCTCGTCGTTGATCTACATCCCGCACATGATCACCCAGCTGATCCGCAGCGGCAGCGCGACTCAGGGCAACAGCTGGTGGGACAAGTTCGTCGGCACCTATCTGTCCGATCCCAGCGACCCCGTCTACATCACCATCTATTTCTCGCTCATCGTCTTCTTCACGTACTTCTACGTGTCGATCACCTTCAACCCGGACGAGCGCGCCGACGAAATGAAGAAGTTCGGCGGCTTCATTCCGGGCATTCGGCCGGGCCGGCCCACCGCCGACTACCTGCGTTATGTGCTGAATCGGATTACGTTGCCGGGCTCGATCTACCTCGGCACGATCGCGGTGTTGCCGAACCTGTTCCTGCAGATAGGCAATGGCGGAGCGGTCCAGAATCTACCGTTCGGGGGCACCGCGGTTCTGATCATGATCGGCGTCGGTTTGGATACGGTCAAACAGATCGAGAGTCAGCTCATGCAGCGCAACTATGAAGGGTTCCTCAAGTGAGAGTCGTTTTGCTGGGACCGCCCGGGGCGGGCAAGGGCACCCAGGCCGAGAAGCTGGCCCAAAAGCTTGAGATCCCGCAGATCTCCACCGGCGAACTCTTCCGACGCAACATCGCCGACAGCACCAAGCTGGGCCTGGAAGCCAAGCGCTACCTCGACGCCGGCGACCTGGTGCCCTCCGAGCTGACCAACCAGCTCGTCGACGACCGGCTGAACAGCACGGACGTCGCTGACGGCTTCATCCTGGACGGGTATCCCCGGGCGGTGGAGCAGGCCCAGGCGCTGCACGAAATGCTGCAACGGCGGGGAACCGACATCGACGCCGTGGTGGAATTCCGCGTTTCGGAGGACGAACTGCTGCAGCGGCTCAAGGGACGTGGCCGCGCCGACGACACCGATGAGGTCATCCTCAACAGGATGAGGGTCTACCGCAACGAGACCGCGCCGCTCCTCGAGTACTACCGCGAGCAGTTGAAGACCGTCGACGCCGTCGGGTCCGTTGACGAAGTGTTCGCACGGGCCCTGCAAGCCCTGGGAAGATAGCTTCCATGCGCGCCCTGGCACGACTCCGCAGCCGCAGAGTCGTGCCACAGCGGACTGCCGATGAACTCGACGCGATGGCGGCAGCCGGCGCGGTGGTGGCCGCCGCGTTGCACGCGGTTCATGCGGCCGCTGCGACCGGCGTTTCCACCCTCAGCCTCGACGAGATCGCCGAATCGGTGATCCGCGAAGCCGGCGCCATCCCGTCGTTCCTGGGATATCACGGCTACCCGGCATCGATCTGCGCGTCGGTCAACGACCGGGTGGTGCACGGCATCCCGTCGGCCGCCGAGCTCCTGGCGCCCGGTGACCTCGTCTCCATCGACTGCGGCGCGGTGCTGCAG
>Ga0213876_10001154_pt1 | contig 16681 bp, 14 predicted proteins | sample BarmaccomBMRX_R9_FD_160113 | JGI IMG/M metagenome (GOLD analysis project Ga0213876, IMG submission 160113) | Root-associated microbial communities from Barbacenia macrantha in rupestrian grasslands, the National Park of Serra do Cipo, Brazil - RX_R9 | ecosystem: Host-associated > Plants > Roots... | reverse complement strand
AATTCCACGATCTCATCGTCCGTGGATGCGGAAATCACACCATCATCGCCGTGGTCGGCAGCTTGGAAACGCTGTGGTCGAGCCACGAACGGCAGTGGGCCGACGAGAGCGCGGCGCGTGGCACTTACCCGTCGTTGGCGAAGCGCCGCGCGGCACTCAACACGCACATCAAGCTGGCCGAGACGATCGCCGAGGGTGACGTCGACCGTGCCCGCCGCATCGCGGGCCGCCACCTCGCCGACACCCAGACCTACGTCCTGTCCGGACGGACCGACCAGCGCATCTACGCGCTGTCCCCGCAGGCGTTGTCCCGTCCGCGCGATATCCGTCGCTCCTGAAGCCACTGAAGCCATTGAGAACCGCACTGGTCACCGGCGGCAGCGGTGGAATCGGAAAGGCCTGTGGCGCCAGGCTGTGTGAGCTCGGCTACGACGTGGTGCTGGTGGCGCGCCGGGAAGAGCCGCTGCGCGCGGCCGCCGCAGTTATCGGTGCGCGACACATTGTCGCCGACGCGGCCGATCCGGTCGGATTCGCCGCGGCGATAAGCGGATTGGAGACGATCGATCTCCTCGTCCACGCGGCCGGCGCGCTGGGTGGGACCTACGTCCGCAAGCAGACCTTCGAACAGTGGCGCGCAATCGTGTCGGCCAACCTGGATTCCTGTTTCGTGGTCACCTCCGCGGTCCTGCCCCGGATGCGGCCGGGCTCACGGTTCGTGTTCGTCTCGTCCTCGGCGGCGCACGAGCCGATGATGGCCCGGACCGCCTACTCCGCGACCAAGGCCGGCATGAACGCATTCGCCCGCGCCCTGGCCCTCGAGGTCGACCGGGACGGCATCGCCGTCCACATCGTCACCCCGGGGCCGGTGGAAACCGAGATGCTGCAAGATGTTCCCTTCGAGATGTACGCGATCCAGGTGTCCGACGTCGCGCAGGCGGTGGCCTGGCTGGACACCGTCGACCCGTCGGTGGGCCTGCCGGAGATCCGGCTGAGCGCCGTGCAGCGCGGGCCGTACGCCCGCCCCCCGATCGTGCCCACGGAGGTGCGCCGGCGCGCTCAGCGCAACGCTTTGATGACCGATTCGCCGAATTCGGTAAGCGATTCCGGGGCGGCGAAATCGGCGAACCACACGTAGCAGCGCTCGACCCGCTGCGCGGTAAGCCCGGCGAAGTGCTCGATCAATTCGTCGGCGTCGCCGCAGACCAGGCCCGACCCCAGGTGGCCGAAGCGCCGGGTGCTGACCTCGCGGACCTTGCCCGGGTCGGTGCCCGGCCGGGCAAAGCCCACCATCTGCTGGACCGAGATCCGAGCAGATCCCACCGTCGGCGCCAGCCGCGCCAACCGATCGAGATGATTGGCCGGCAGGTTCCACCAATCCGCATGTCTGCGTACGAGTTCCATCATTCGGGGGCCACTACCGCCCAGGACGAGCGGTATCGGGTGCGCGGGTCTCGGATATTGACTCCTTTCGGTCTCACCCCAGTACTGCGTCATCGAGTCCAGGTGGCGTCCGAGCTGCTCGACCCGCGCGACCGGATCCTGCTGACCGACATCGAATCTGGTGAACTCCGCGGGCCAGGAGCCCGCGCCGAGGCCGAGTTCGAATCTGCCCTCAGACGCCGCCGACAGGGTGACGGCCTGTTTGGCGAGCACGGCCGGATGCCGGAACGCATCACAGAGCACCAAGTGGCCGACCTTGAGCCGCCGCGTCTTGGCCGCCACCCAAGTCGCCAGGCCCATTGCCTCCCAGATGTTTTCATCGGGCTGCCCGGGCGCTTCGAGATGATCGATGAATGCCACTCCGTCAAACCCGCTGGCCTCCGCGTGCTGTGCGCGCGCCACGAAGTCGGCCACCGGCAACCGAACCTGCGGCAGGAACAGAAACCACTCGACCATGTGTCCCGCCTGCGTGTCGTCTCGGTTGTCCGCGCGAATTGCGCCCGGGTCGCTAGTTTACTATTTTTATTATGTTAGGGGTCTTATGGATGTCGGGCTGACTTCGGAGCAGCTGGCGCTGCGCGATACCGTGCGCGACGTCCTGCGCGTCGAGTCTCCCCCCAGCGTCGCCCGCCAAGCGATTACGGATCCGGAGCGCTGGCGCGCCCTGTGGAAAGCGGTCGTCGACCTCGGCTGGACAGAACTCGCGCGATCCGGCAGCGATTTCGGACCGGTGGAGCAGGCGCTGGTGCTGGAGGAATGCGGTGCCGCCCTGGCGCCCATTCCGTTACTGAGCAGTGTCGGTCTGGCCGCGGGCGCGCTGCGTGCCTGCGGCAGCGCGATGGATCCGGTGCTGGCCGACATCGCCGCCGGCGACGTCGCGACCCTGGCGGCGCACGCCCGCGGGCAACGCCTTCCAGGGCTGCCAGGCCTGCCCATGACACTGCGTCAGGGCCGTCTGCGCGGACACGCGGTCGCGGTCCCCAACCTGTCGCGCGCGGAGTTGATCGTCACGCTTGCCGCCGCGTCCGACCGGCCGGTGGTTGCGGTGGTGCGCGCCGGCGACGGCGTGACCGTCCGGGCGGGCGAATCCACCGACCCCGCACAGCCGGTGGCCGATGTCGAAATCGATGCCGAGCCGCTGGCAATCGCCGCGGTCGACGGGATCGAGGCGGCGTTGGCGGCGCCGCTGGTGGCTGCCGCCGCCGACCTGGTCGGGGTGGCCGGCGCGGCGCTGCAGCGCTCCGTCGAACACGCCAAGACGCGACGTCAGTTCGGCGCCCCCATCGGCGCGTTCCAGGGGATCAAACACGCGCTGGCCGACAACTACGTCAGCATCGAGCGCGCCCGCAGCCTCACCTACGCGGCGGCGGCCCGGCTCAGCTGGGGCAGCGCCGCCCCCACCGACAAAGCATGGACGGCGGCCGCACTTGCCAAGGCGGCGGCCGGCGATGCCGCGGCCAGCTGCGCCCGCACGGCGGTCCAAGTGCACGGCGCCCTCGCGCAGACCTGGGAGCACGACATCCACCTCTACGTCCGCCACGCATGGCAGGTCGCGGCACAGCTCGGCGACAGTCGCGCGCTCTACCACGAGCTGGGCCGCCGTTACGCGGGAGACGACGCATGACGGCCGTAGTCGAAGAGTTCGCCACCTGGTTGACGGAATTTCTGCCCGACGACTACTACGGCGACCGGTACCGCGAATACCGTTGGGACCTCTCGCTGCGACGTGACTACCAGCGGGCCGCCTTCGAGGCCGGGTGGATCCAGCCCACTTGGCCCCGTGCGCACGGCGGTCGGTCGCTGGGATTGCGCGACGCGATGGAAATCCGGATCGAGGCCGCGGTGCGGTCTGCCCCCAAGCTGCCCAACATTGCCGGCCCCAACGTCGCGGCACCCGGCATCCGCCAGTTCGGTACGCCCGAGCAGATCGACCGGCTGCTGGTGCCACTCCTGCGCGGCGACGAGTGGTGGGCGCTGGGCATGTCCGAGCCTGAGGCCGGATCCGATTTCGCCGGCCTGCGCACCCGCGCCGAACGCGATGGAGATGTGTTCCGGGTCAACGGTCACAAGATCTGGACCACCCAGGCCCACCAGTCGCGGTGGTGCACGCTCTATGCCCGCACCGATCCGGACGCCCCCAAACACCGCGGCATTTCCTGCCTCATCCTGGACCTGCACGCGCCCGGGGTGCGGGTCGAACCGATCCGGATGGCCTCGATCTCCGACGAGACGTTCTGCGAAGTCTTCCTCGACGATGTCGAAGTGCCCGTCGAGCACCTGCTCGGTCCCTGCAATGGCGGCTGGAACGTCGCATTGTCGTCGTTGCAGCACGAGCGCCAAATGATCTGGATCATGAACTGGGTCGAGATCCAGCGCGGGCTCGCTTCGGTGCGTCGTGCCACCCACGCCGCGGAACACAGCCCGGACATCTACACGGAGCTGGGCTCACTGCTGGCCGATGCCGAGGCCTTGCGGGCCACCGGATACCGCGCGCTGGACAACGAACTCGCCGGCCGGCCCAGTCCCGAAGCGGACATCATGAAGCTTCTCGGATCGGTTACCTTGCAACAGGTTTGGGAGTTGAGCGCCGTCACCGCCGGACCGGGATCGGCAGCCGACCCGGATCTGCTCTTCGAGCGCCAGGATGCACTGGCCGCGACGATCTACGGCGGAACATCAGAGGTCCAGCGCAACATCATCGCCGAGCGGCTGCTCGGGCTGCCGAAGGGATGACGACGATGGATTACGAACTCGGCGAGGACGCCGCCGAACTGCGAAATCACTTGCGGGAGCTGGTATCTGCTCACATCGACGGCGATTTTCTGGGCGCCTGCACCGACGATCCGCAAGATCTGGCCACCACCGAGTCGTTCTGCAAGTTGCTGGCTTCCAAGGGATTACTGGCGCTGGCCTGGCCGAAAGAGCATGGCGGGGGCGGCGGCTCCGTCTGGCAGCAGACGGTGCTGCGTGAAGAGATGTGGGCCCATCACGAGCCACGCGGCCCTCAGTACATGGGCATCAACTGGGTCGGCCCCGCTTTGATGCGCTATGGCACCGCGGAACAGAAGGCTCAACACCTCGCGGCCATCGCCTCCGGTGAAGTGATCTGGTGCCAAGGCTTTTCCGAACCGGAAGCCGGAACCGACCTGGCCTCGTTGCGCACCCGGGCCGTTCCGGACGGCCCCGACGGCCAGGGTTGGCGCATCACCGGCCAGAAGGTGTGGACGTCCTATGCCCAGATGGCGTCCTGGTGTGTGCTGGCGGCGTGCACTCACCCGGATGCCCCAAAGCCCAAGCGGCTCAGCTTGTTTCTGCTTCCCATGGATCGGCCCGGCTTTACGGTCCGGGGAATCCCGTCAATGTTGGGGCCGCATCACCTCAACGAGATGTTCCTCGACGACGTGCAGGCATTCCCCGGCGACATGCTGGGCGAGCCCGGTGACGGCTGGCGCGTGATGCGCGAGGCCCTGGCGTTCGAGCGGGTCGGCATCGCTCGCTATGCACGCTGCGAATCGCTGCTCGAGCGAATGCGGGCCGAGCTCGGTGAGAACTGGGACAACCTGCCCGAGTCGATTCGCACCCGCTGGGTTCGGGCGCTGGTAGAACTTCGGGTGGCCCGGCTGCTGGCCTATCGGGCGGTGTCGCTTCAGGATGACCCGGCCGCGGGCGGGGCGGCCAGCGCGGCCCGCATCCTGACCACCACCTGCGATCAGCTGGTCGCCGAGTTGCTGTTCGACGTGCTGGGCCCCGTGGCGCTGGACGGTGGGGCCTCGGCGGCGCTGCGCGGCGCCGTCGACGACCATTGGCGGTACGCACAGGCGGCCACCGTGGCGTCGGGCACCATAGAAGTCCAACGCATGTTGGTGGCGCGCGACGTCCTGGGAGAACACCGGTGAATACCGAACTACCGCAAGATGTTTCCGACTTCGCCGATGTCGCGGTCAAGCGGCTGACCCGGTTGGGCGGGCCGCAGGCCGCGTTGCGGGCCGAAACCGATGACGGCCTCCGAGACGCGGCACGCACGGCATTGAGCGAGGTCGGGGCGTTCGAGCTCGACGTCCGGTCAGACCCCGACGACCTGCTGGCCGCGGCGGTGTTGTGTGAGGCCGCCGGCGCGACGGCCCTGCCCTATCCGGTGGTCGAAGAGCTGCTGGCGATCGACAGCACCCGGCTGGCGCTGGTCAACCCCGACGCGCCGCGCATCGACCATGGGGACCTGCCCGGTGAATGGATCGCCGCCGACCTCGACGGCAACAGATACCGCGTGCAGCCGGGGGCGCGAACCAACGCCAAATTGGGGCCGTTTCTGGTCCCGGCCGCGCTGAGCGGGCCCGACGGGATGGTGCCGCCCGGGGACGTTAACCTTCATCTCGTGCTTGGGTCTTGGCGGATGCTGGGGGCGGCGAAACGGTCTCTGCAGATCGCCACCGAACACGTGCGGGCGCGCATTCAATTCGGCAAACCGCTGGCGGATTTCCAGGCCGTCCGGTTCGCGGTCGCCGACGCCGCGGTAGCCGTGCGGGGTCTCAACGAGCTCGCCAAATACACCATCTGTCGACCGGAATCGACTCCGGTGCCGATACATTCGGCTGATGCCGCGGTGCTCAGACTCAAGTCCGCCGACACCGCACGGCAGGTACTGCGCACCGCACACCAGCTGCTCGGGGCCCTGGGTTTCTGCGACGAATCCGACATCAGCGTGCTCGATCGGCATACCCAACCACTGATCCGGTTGCCCCTGAGCGCCGAGGCGCTCAGCATGCGCCTGATCCCCGATGTCCGCGACGGCTACCTGGAGACTCTGTTCAGTAGGCCGGTATCGGCGTGAATAGCACCGAACCCATCGCGGCGGACGCGGCCCCTAACCCGTTCGCGGACGGAGTTCCATTCGGTACCAAGCTGGCCGAGCTCGCCGAACAACGGCGTGACGACACGGCAGTCACCGTTGTCGCGCTGGACGGCACCGCATGCTCGCTCACATTCGGAGAACTCGACGCCCGGGCCAATCAATGGGGACGGGCACTAGCCGCCAACGGCGCCGCAACGGGTTCCTATGTCGCCCTTCCGATTCCGAATTCAACACACCTGGTGCTGGCTACCCTGGGGTGCTGGAAGATCGGCGCGGTTCCGATTCCTATGCACTGGGACCTGCCCGAGTGGGAACGAAACCGGGTGATCGCGGTGATCGATCCCGTCGTCGTCGTCGACGAACAGCGCCGGTGGGAACTTGCCGCACGGGCCGCCGAAGAGTCCGAAAGTCCCCTGCCCACAGCAATTTCCCCGACTGCCAACGGGATCTGCAGCAGCGGGTCGACCGGCGTGCCCAAAGTGATCCTGAACCTGGCACCGTCGCTCTGGACGCCGCAGCAGGGCGAGCCGTTCCTGTCGAACTGGACACCTGTGGCCAAGCCACAGACCATCCTGGTGCCCGCACCGATGTACCACACCAACGGCTTCGCCACCTTCCTCATGTTGTTGGGCGGCGATCATCTCGTGATCCTCGAAAAGTTCGACGCGGCAGTGTTTGTGGACACGATCGAGCGGTACCGGATCACCACCTTCACGGCCACCCCGACGATGCTGGCGCGCATCGCGGCCCTGCCCGACATCCGGCAGCGTGACTTCTCCAGCGTGGTGTTCATCCTGCAGGGTGCCGCCGTGATGCCCCCCACGCTGTTGCAAACCTGGTTCGAGTTGCTCAGTCCCGAGCAGATCGTGACGGCCTACGGCATGACCGAAAACCTCGGCCTCACCGCGCTGCGCGGCGACGAGTGGCTGGCACACCAAGGGAGCGTCGGTCGGGGCTTCCGGGACACCGAGATTCGGATTCTGGACTCCGAGAAGAGGCCGCTGCCGCAGGGTGAACTCGGCGACGTCTACCTGCGCGCACCGATGAGCGCGGGATACCGGTACCTCGGGGGCGCGCCGGCGCTGCCGTCGACGGACGACGGGTTTCGTTCCGCCGGTGACATCGGTTACCTGGACGCCGAAGGATTTCTCTACATCACCGACCGGCGCGCCGACATGATCGTCACGGGTGGCGCGAATGTCTTTCCGGCGGAAGTGGAGTCCGCGCTGGCCGGGCACCCCGATATCGCCGACGCCGTGGTTCTCGGCCTGTCCGATCCGCACTGGGGGCGCCGGGTCCACGCCGTCGTGCAGCCCGCAGCGCCACTGACCGAGCAACAGGTGATCGACTTCGCCAAAGGTCGACTGGCCCCGTACAAGGTGCCCAAGACCGTCGAATTCGTCGACCGGATCCCGCGCACCGCGGCGACCAAGGTCAATCGCTCCGCGATGGTCGAAGCCCGCGGCGGTTGAGCCGCGAGACGTACCGCTGGGCACCCTCGACGCGTCGGCGGTAGCGACCGCGGAACGACTAGGCGCCCCGTTCTGGGTCCTTGGCGGCTCGTCAGCGCACCGCCGCATGGCGCACGGTAACCTCATTCTCAAAGCGCAACCCGTGCGCGATGGAAGGGGAGAAGCGCTCATGACGGCCCCCAGCGACGAAGTAGAGGTCCCGCGCGGTGACCGATTCATCAAGACCGCGGTCGAGATTCTGGGCGAAACGGGACGCACCGACTTCACCGTGCAAGAGGTGGTCGCCCGCTCGAAGACCTCGTTGCGAGCCTTCTACCAGCACTTCAGCAGCAAGGACGAACTACTGCTGGCGCTGTTCGACAGGACCATCGCCCAGACGACGCAGCTGTGGCGTGACGAGACGGACGGCCTGGACAGCACCGCCGCGCTGAAGATACTGATCGACCGCATCGGCGCCCAGCCGGAATCGACCACCCAGGACAGCCTCAACCGGGCACTCAGCCTGTACAACCAGCACCTCGCCGAGACCCGGCCGCGCGAGTACGCCCGGGTGCTGTCCCCTTTGCATCGGCTGATCCGGGACATCGTCGGCCAGGGCATCACCGAGGGAGTCTTCAGCCCGGGACTCGATGTCGGTGCCGCGGCCGCGATCGTCATGCAGACCATGGTGGGCGCGCTCCGATTGCGTTGGCTGGGCACCGAATTGAACGGCAAGGCGATAGACGCCGGCCAACTCTACGAGTTCTGCAGCCGGGCGCTCGGCATCCGCGACAGCGACGAGGAATCGCTTGCACCCTCGCTGGCCGAGCTGTTCGCACAGATCGGGATGCGCCCGACCACCCGCGACGGGGAGCTGGCGTTGACCATGCCCGTCAGCCCACAGGTGGTCAACACCTCCGGCGCCTTGCAGGGCGGCTTGATCGCCACGCTCGTGGACGTGGCGGGCGGACAGTTCGGGCTGGGGCATCTGCAGCCCGGTACCACCATGACGACGGCCGACCTCTTCGTCCGTTATCTCCGGCCGATCCGGCGGGGTTCGGCGGTGGCCGTGCCCCGCATGTTGCGGTCGGGTCGGCGGGCGATGGTCATGCAGGTCGACATCTACGGCGACGGAGACGGCGGCGCCGAGCTTGCCGCGACCGCAACGGTCAACTTCGCCCTGATCAACGGGCCGACGCCAACAGTAGGTCTCGGCGGCTAACCCCGGTACCTCATTGCCCGCCGCAGTGGTAACGTCATTACCACTAACGGAGAACTCAAGACTTTCACCAGGAGATCGCCATGCCCTCGCGCGAACTTTCCTTCCCCGTGTTCGACGCCGACAACCACATGTACGAACCGCAGGAAGCACTCACCAAGTTCCTCCCGGACAAGCGCAAGAACGTCATCGACTACGTGCAGGTCCGCGGCCGCACCAAGATCGTGGTGCGCGGTCACATCAGCGAGTACATCCCCAACCCGACCTTCGAGAAGGTCGCCAAGCCGGGCGCCCAGGAGGACTACTTCCGCAACGGCGCGCAAGGCAAGAGCTACCGGGAGATCCTGGGTGAGCCGATGAAGGCAATCCCCGCCTTCCGTGAGCCTGCTCCGCGACTGGAAGTCATGGACGAACTCGGCATCGACTACGCCCTGATGTTCCCCACGCTGGCCAGCCTGGTCGAAGAGCGCATGAAGGACGATCCGGACATGACCCACGACGTCATCCACGCGCTCAACCAGTGGATGCACGAGACCTGGACGTTCAACTACTCCGACCGCATCTTCGCCACCCCGGTGATCACGCTGCCCATCGTCGAGCGCGCGCTCGAGGAACTCGAATGGTGTCTCGAGCGCGGGGCCCGCACCGTGCTGGTCCGCCCGGCGCCGGTGCCCGGCTACCGCGGCAGCCGGTCCTTCGGCCTCGAGGAGTTCGACCCGTTCTGGCAGGCCTGCGTCAAAGCCGAGCTCCCGGTCTCGATGCACGCCTCCGACAGTGGTTACTCCGAATTCGCGAACGTGTGGGAACCCGGCGACGAGTTCCTGCCGTTCAAGCCGACCGCGTTCCGCAGCTTCACGATGGGCCACCGGCCGATCCTGGACGCAATGGGTGCGCTGGTGTGCCACGGTGCGCTGTCCCGCAACCCGGACCTGCGAATCCTGTCCATCGAGAACGGTGCCGGCTGGGTGCCGGACCTGTTCAAGGGACTCAAGGGCGTCTACAAGAAGATGCCGCAGGCGTTCAGCGAAGACCCGATCGAGGCGTTCAAGCGGTGCGTCTACATCACCCCGTTCTGGGAGGACCACTTCACCGACATCGTCAAGATGGTCGGCACCGACCGGGTGCTGTTCGGGTCCGACTGGCCACACCCCGAGGGTCTGAAGGACCCGATCTCCTTCGTCGACGAGCTCACCGACTTCGACGAAGAGGACGTCGCCAAGATCATGGGCGGCAACCTGATGAAGCTGATGAAGGTCGCCAAGCCGGTCTCGGCCTGACTCGGGCGGCGTTTGCCCGCCCGCAGCTGTAGACGGGTGCTGGCCGGTCTTGCTATACAAAACGGCATGGACCTGGCCCCGGCGGAGTCATTCGCCGGCCGCGTGATGTTGAATCCGCGGCTGGTTGCGGAGCTGGGCGATCCGCACAGCACGTTGCGGGCAGTCACCCAACGCCATGACTCGGCGGTGATAGTGAGCGCCGGCGGCGAGATCGACGCCTCCAACGAGGACATCTGGCGCCGGTTGGTCGCCGAGGCGGCCGCGGTCGCCACCGGACCGGGCCCGTTCGTCGTCGATGTCACCGAGCTCGATTTCATGGGTTGCGGCGCATTCGCAATCCTGGCCGACGAGGCGAACCGGTGCCGCGATCGCGGCATCGAACTGCGTCTCGTCGACTGTGAACCGCGAGTCGCGCGGATCATCGAAGCGTGCGGGTTCAGCCTCTTGCTGCCCTTGTATCCGACGACGGACTCCGCGCTGTCGGCGGCGGCATAGGGACCGGCCAGCAAGCGACACGCGGAGCGCCCGAGGATTCGTGCGGTCACTGCCGGAGGCGCGTTGATAACCTGTTTGTTGCGGCCTGGCCATTTCGTCAAGCCCGTGCAGGTTTTTCGGAGATCGGTCCGTAGGAGGGACGGCCAGGTGGCTGCCGAAATGGACTGGGACAAAGTCGTCGGCGCAGCCGAGGACGTGCGGCGCATCTTCGAGAACCTCCCCACGATGGTGGTCGGTCTCGACGGACCGGACCATCGTTTCATCGCAGTAAATGCGGCTTATCGCACACTCAGTCCAGCCTTTACCGCCGTGGGTCAGCCGGCGCGCGAGGTTTATCCGGAGCTCGAGGGTCAGCAGATCTACGACATGTTCGACCGGGTGTATGAAACCGGCGAGCCGCAACGCGGGGTGGAGTGGCGCCTCCAGATCGATCTCGACGGTGCAGGACTACGGGAACGGTTTTTCGATTTCCTCGTCACACCGCGCCGACGCGCGGATGGCTCGATCGAGGGGGTACAGCTCGTCTTCGACGACGTCACATCCCGGGTTCGGGCACGCCTTGACGCCGAGGCGCGCGTCGAGGAACTGTCCGAGCGGTACCGCAACGTCCGCGACTCGGCCACCGTCATGCAGCAGGCGCTGCTGGCCGGATCGGTGCCGGTCCTACCGGCCGCGGACATCGCCGCGGAGTACCTGGTCGCCGCCGAGGACACCGCCGCCGGGGGTGACTGGTTCGACGCGGTCCCGCTCGGAGATCGGCTGGTCCTGGTGGTCGGCGACGTCGTCGGCCACGGCGTCGCGGCCGCGGCGGTGATGTCGCAACTACGCACCGCGGTGCGAATGCAGATCTCGGCGGGGCACAACATCGTCGAGGCACTCGCGGCCGTGGACCGCTTCCATGAGCACGTGCCCGGATCGAATTCGGCCACCCTGTGCGTCGGCTCACTCGACTTCGTCACCGGCGAATTCCAATACTGCACCGCGGGACACCCGCCACCGCTGGTGGTGAGCGCCGAAGCCAGCGCGCGGTATTTGGAACCGTCCGGCGCGGGACCGCTGGGCAGCGGCACCGGTTTTCCGGTTCGCACCGAAATGCTCAACATCGGCGACACGGTCCTGTTGTACACCGACGGACTGATCGAACGCCCGGGCCGGCCGCTGGTCGCCAGCACCGCGGAATTCGCCAGCCTGGCCGCACGAATCGCCGGCGGCGCGAGCGGTTTTGTCATCGACACTCCGCTTCGGCCCGTAGACCGCCTCTGTTCGGAGACACTCGAGTTGCTGCTGCGGTCCACCGGCTACAGCGACGACGTCACAATGCTTGCGGCACAACGCCGTACGCCAACACCGCCACTGCGGATGACGGTGAATGCGACGATTCACGCCGCACGCACGGTCCGCGCCGGACTTCGGGAATGGCTGACGGATGCCGGCGCCGATCCCGAGGACATCTCCGATGTCGTTCATGCGATATCCGAATTCGTCGAAAACGCCGTCGAGCATGGGTACGACACCGACGTTGCCGACGGTGTGGTCGTCGAGGCGGAACTGGGCGGCGACGGCAACCTGCGAGCCTCGGTGGTCGACCAGGGGCATTGGAAGGATCACCGACAGGGTGAGCAGGGACGCGGACGCGGTCTTGCGATGGCCGAAGCCCTGGTCTCGCACGCACACATCGCGTATGGGCCCGAGGGGACGACCGCCTCACTGCAGCACCGGCTTTCGCGGCCCGCGAACTTCGTCGCCGACACGGTGGTCAACGGCGCCTTCCAGCACCGCGTCGTCGACAACGAATTCGTCTCCCTGGTCACCGGCGCCGGGCACATCGTCGTCAGCGGCGAGGTCGATTCGCACACCGCATCCACCCTGGACCGTCAGATCGCAGTCGAAAGCCGTTCCGGCATAGCACCTTTGACGATCGACCTGAGTGCGGTCACCCACCTCGGGTCGGCCGGCGTCAGCGCCCTGGCCGCCGCCCGTGAACGAGCGCTCCGGCACGGCGGCGACTGCGTGCTGGTGGCGCCGCCGGGCAGCCCGGCTCACCATGTGTTGTCGCTGGTCCAGCTGCCCTTCGTGACCGATGAGTCCGAGAGCGTCTTCGTCGAAGAATAGGCGGTCAGCGCAGCTTGCCGTGACGTACCTGGTTGAACGGCACGCCGCGATCCGCGGCGTATTCCCGTGGGAAGTTCAGCACCCGCTCGGCGATGACGTTGCGCGCCATTTCCGTCGTGCCACCGCCGATGGCCACGGACTGCCGGGATAGGTAGCGCATCCCGCTACGCAGGCCTTCCTCATATTGCCCGACGACACCGGCCGCACCGGTGATCGACAGCGCGGCGTCCATCTCCAGCATCACCGTTTCAGCATGGGATAGCCGGATCAGCGTGCCACCGGCCGGCGGCAGGGTCCCGTCCCTGACGCTGTGATAGACGTGGTCGATCAGCTGCTCGGCTACGGCGCGATGGACCAACGCGCGGCCGGCGATCTCACGGACGCGCTCGTTGTCGGCCTGGCCGGTCTGCTCCGCGAGATCCGCGTAGTCGACCGGCATCGTGTGCCCGCCCTCGCTGCCGCTGCCGCTGGCGAACTCCGAGCCCTGGCCGACCGCCCGGCGTTCGTGGTACAGCTGCCGAGACGCCACCGCCCAGCCGTCGTTTACTGCACCGACGACGGCGTCGTCGCCGACGTCCACGTCGTCGAGGAACTCCTCGCAGAACTCGGCGCCACCGTTCACCTGGGTGATACGCCGCAGTGTGATTCCCGGATGCCCGATGGGCACCAGGAACATGGTCAGCCCGTCGTGCTTGGGCACCTCCCAGTCGGTGCGGGCCAGACACAGGCCGTAATCGGCGGCGAACGCGCTTGTGCTCCAGGTCTTGGCGCCGTTGATCACCCAGCGTTCGCCCCGCCGTTCGGCACGGGTAACGATGCCGGCCAGATCTGATCCACCGCTGGGTTCCGACAACAGCTGAACCAGCACCTCGTCGCCGCGCAGCGTGGCCGCAATGTGCTGCTTCTTCTGTTCCTCAGTGCCAGTGTCGAGCAGCGTGGCGCAACAGATGGTGAACGTCGGGATATTGAGGATGAGCGGCATCTCGTAGTTGAGAGACTCCTCGTTAAACGCCCGCTGGTATTCGTAATCCAGCCCCAGCCCGCCGTACTCGCGGGGAAAGCAGATGCCGGCGAATCCGCCTTTGTAGAGCCGCTTTTGCAATTCTCGGGCCCGTTGCCAGCTGCGTTCGTCGTCGCGGGGGGCGGCCGGCGGCGCTTGCGGATCGATCCGCGGCATGTTGTCGTGCAGCCAGATTCGGGCCCGGGCGGCGAACTCCGCGACCGTTTCGGTCGGCTCGGTCGGCTCGGTTGGCTCGGTTGTCTCGGTCGGCTCGGTCGGCTGGGTCATCATCGACTCGCCCGCTCGCGCGCGTGCCAGGCATACACCAGCAAATTGTGTTCTTCCGGCGTGCCGAACATGGAGCGGTACAACGTAACTCGTCGCAGATACAGGTGCAGGTCATGTTCCCAGGTGACGCCGATGCCACCATGCATCTGCACGCAGGCCTGAACGATCCGGCCGGCCAGCTCGCCGACGTAGGACTTGGCGATGCTGGCCGACAGCCCCACCGACGGCGCGCGGGCGCCGACGTCGGCGACAGCGGCGGCCGTGGTGGCGCGGCACGCTTCCAGCCACAGCTTCATATCGGCGAAGCCATGTTTGAGCGCCTGATACGACGCCAGCGGGCGGCCGAAGGTGTACCGGTCCTGCGCCCATTGCACGGTGAGGTCGAACACTGTTTGCAGGATGCCGACGACCTCGGCGCACTGCAGCACCTGGGCGATTTGGCTCTGTCGTTCGATCAGGCCGGCCGTCTCGCCCGCACTGCCGACGGCCGCGGACCGCGGCAGCACCACGCCCCCGAAATGCACCCGCGCGTATTGCTTCACCAGATCGACGGACTCCTGCACCTCGACCCGTACGCCCGGCGCATCAGTGGGAACCAGGAATTGGCGCACCTCGTCCCCGCTGCGCGCGACCACCAGCAGCACGTCGCTCTGCGCGCCGGCTTCGACCCGGTCCTTAATGCCATCGATACGGTAACCGGACTCGGTCGGGACAAACGTCACCGACGGATCCAGCGGCGCCCAGCCGCGGCCCGGTTCCGACACCGCCCAGGACGCGACGGCTGCACCCGACACCAGCGACTTGATGGTGTCGGCATGGACCTGCGGATCCGCGCAGTCGACCAGTCCCGCGAGCACCGTGCTGACCGGATACAACGGCCCCGGTGCCACTGTCTTGCCCAGCTGTTCGGCCACCATAGCCAGATCGGCGACGCCGTCCCCCGACACGCTGCCCCCACCCAGTTCCTCCGGTACGAGCAAACCGGTCCACCCGAGCTCCGCGGCCCGCTGCCACCATGCCGGTTCGAAAGAGGAACCCGTGGCGTGCAGGTCCCGGACATACCGCAGCGACGCCTCTTTCTGCAGAAACGCCTGGGTCGTCGAGGTAAAGAGTATCTTTTCGGGAGAGTCGACAGCGGTCATGATGCTGGACGGACGGTCCTCGACCTTTTTGCGCGACAGCGCAGGAAGTCGGGGAAATTGATTGGGTGGCTGATCATCCGCCTGATCGGTCCTCGTCGGAGTTCGCTGGCGACTCCGATGGTAGCAATAGGCAATACAGTAAGAGATACCGGAGTTCAGTCGATAATGATGCTGACAGGCTGTCACCACGATGGCTGAGGACAACGAACCATCGGCGGAAGCGCAAGCCGACGCGATGTCGATGCTCGAAGAGGTCGAGGCCGAAGTCGCCGAAGCTGAGGCACTGGCGGCAGCGGCGCGCGCCCGTAAGCGCGCGGCCCGGTTGCGGCGTGAAACGGTTCGCGAACCGGACTCCGCCGAAGCCCATTCCTACTCGGTCGCTCAAGCCGCGGCGGACTCGGACGAAACAGAGGTCGTCGAGACGCTCGACTATCCGGTCGACACCGACGACGCCCACGACGCGGCCGCAGAACCCGAGCCCAAGCCGGTGGCGGCGCCCGGTCGCAGGCGGCTGGCGGCCCTGCCCTTGCTCGCCAAGTTGGCTGCGGTGGTCCTCATCCTCGCCTTCACTGGACTCAGCGTGTTCATGGTGTTGCACCACAACGAGGCCAAGCAGCGTCAGCAGCGCACCGCTGCATTCGTCGCCGGGGCGCGTACCGGCGTCATCAACATGACCTCTCTCGACTACAACAAGGCCAAGGAAGACGTCCAGCGCGTCATCGACAGCTCCACCGGCGAATTCAGAGATGACTTCCAGCGGCGGGCAACCGATTTCACGAAGGTGGTGCAGCAGTCCAAGGTTGTCACCGAAGGCACGGTGAACGCCGCGGCCCTCGAATCCATGGACGAGCACTCCGCTTTAGTCTTGGTGTCGGCGACATCACGCGTCACCAATTCCACAGGCGCCAAAGACGAACCGCGGGTCTGGCGGCTCAGAGTCACTGTGACCGAAGACGGCGGACAGTACAAGATGTCGAAAGTCGAGTTCGTGCCGTGACGGACGATCTGCACGAATACGCTGAAATCGACTCTGTTACAAAAGAAGTCGATGAAACCAAGGCCCCGAAGAAACGAGTTCGAGTAAACGTGCGGGGCGCTTTGCGCCGCGTGCGGATCGTTCCCGTGCTGCTGATTGCGCTCACCGCGATATCCGGGGGGGTGACGGTGTGGCTGTATTTCAAGCAGTACCAACCCGACCAGCAAACCGATACCAGCGTCGCCCAGGCTGCGGTCGCCGCGGCGTCTGACGGTACAGTCGCTCTGCTGTCCTACGGACCCGACACCCTCGATAAGGACTTCGCCGCCGCCCGCTCACATCTCACCGGAGACTTCCTGTCGTACTACGACCAGTTGTCTCAGCAGACGGTGGGCCCCGCGGCCAAGCAGAAATCTCTGAAAACCACCGCGC
>Ga0213876_10001153_pt1 | contig 16711 bp, 12 predicted proteins | sample BarmaccomBMRX_R9_FD_160113 | JGI IMG/M metagenome (GOLD analysis project Ga0213876, IMG submission 160113) | Root-associated microbial communities from Barbacenia macrantha in rupestrian grasslands, the National Park of Serra do Cipo, Brazil - RX_R9 | ecosystem: Host-associated > Plants > Roots... | reverse complement strand
CCGACCTTCGGCGATTCATCGGGCCGGACCAGTTCGTCGACTTCGTGAGCGCGGCAACCGACCGGTTCGACCACTTCGAGTTCGTGATCCTCAACACCGTGGTCGAGGTGACCGGCGCCGACTCGGCCAATGGGCGCATCTTCATGAGCGAGATCCGTCGCGAGGCGGCGACTGGTGACTGGTCGACGGCATACGGGCTGTACCAGGACCGGTATGTGCGGGTGGACAACCAGTGGTGGTTCACCAACCGTCGCTACCGCTCTCTCGCACGCACGGGTGTGGACGGCGGCGTCTTCGGAGTCCCAGACGGCCTCGAACTCTTCACTCGGTAGCGAAGTCGTGAGAGGTTCGGGCCCGAGGCGCACTTGACGGGGTGCGCCCGGATCGGAAAGGAACCTCATGCTGGGAAGTTCTCGACGCCGCCCCACGGCGGCGATTGTCATTGCGGGTCTGTCGATCGCGGTCGCGATCGGCGGTACGGCGACCGCCGCCAGCCGCGGTGGCCACAGCGGCAACAAGCTGATCAAGAAGCACTCGTTGTCCGGCAACCGGCTGAAGAACAACACGGTGACGGGCAAGCAGGTCAAGGAGAGCAGCCTCAAGCAGGTGCCGAACGCAGCGACGGTCAACGGCATCCGCGTCGTCAACATCCGGAAACTTCTTCCGGCGGACACCAGCGTCACCACCGACGCCTTTCAGGTGGGTGCTCTCACCTTCGACTTCGACTGCGACAAGGACGGCGAGCCCACCCTCACCGTGAACGCCGCAACCGGCTCCGCCATCCGATCCACGTCCATCAGCACCGGCAACGGCGCGGAGAGCACCGGGTCGTCGCAGCATGACGTGACCAGCCCGCTCGAGGTCTTCAGCACGGACGACTTGCGTGGGTCGCTCACCGTGCACGCCGTCATTCCGGGCGGCGCGTTCGCGGACTTCGACGGAATCATCGACGACGCCAACACGCTGGGCAACCTCGACGGCTGCATGCTCGAAGGCAACGTCATCGTCCGCTGACCCTCGGGGATGGTGCGGGCCTGGTCGATTCTGACTACGGCTGGGCTCGCATCATCACCATTCGCTGGTCGATTGCGCCCGATTTGAACGGCCGCGCCCGATCGGTCCTCCCCCGCTGGGAGTAGTAACTCTCCGTAGTGGCACTCCGATGACAGATTATGAGCACTCACCTGAAGCAGCACCGTGAGGAGCTCGTCAGGGTCATCGTCTTGCCCACGGACCCTGAACTCGGCGAGATCACCGACGGATCGTCCTGGTACATCTGGGAACCACCCGAGATCGACGGCGCCCGCGCAGTCATCACGCTGGGATAGCGACCCCACGTGACCGTCTCCGCGATTTGACGACGCCACGCCGATCCCCCACGGCGTGGCGTCGTCGGATCGCGGTCAGGCGGCTCGCTCAGGTCACCGTCGCGCCGGTCGAGCCGGTCACGCTGTCGAGCGCTGCAGTGATGTTCGCAGTGCCCGGGGCGACGGCGTAGAGCAAGCCCTGCTCGCCACTCGCGTTCGACACGCTCGCGACTGACTCTGCGTCCGAGGACCACACAACCTGGCTGGTCAGGTCCTGCGTGCTGGCATCCGTGAAGATGCCGGTGGCCCTGAGGTGTCGGGTGGTGCCCGCGGCTGTCGAGGAGTTCGCCGGTGTGACGCGCAGCCGCTTCAACGTCGCCGCCGTCACCGTCACCGTGGTGCTGCCCTGGACACCGCCGACCGTCGCGGTCACTGTCGTCGAGCCGACGCCGACCCCGGTCACGGTGCCCTTCTTCGGCGAGTCATCGGACACCGACACGGTGCTCGGGTCTGCGGAGCTCCAGGACACCTGGCTCCACAGCGGCCCGGTGTGGCCGTCGGAGTAGGTGCCAGTGGCGACCACCCGAGTCGTGGTGCCCTTGGCGATCGACGGGTTCGCGGGCGAGAGCGAGATCGACCGCAGTTCTGCGTTGCTCACGGTGACCGTGTGCGTACCGTCGATCTTTCCGCTGCGGGCATGCACGGTCGTCTCGCCCGAGTGCATCCCGGTCACGACGCCTTGGCTACCTGAGGCGTTCGACATCAGCGCGGCCGGGTTGCCGGTCGACGGCGACCACGTGACCTGGGTGGTCATGTCCAACATGCTGCCGTCGGAGAACGTGCCGGTCGCGATCAGCTGGCGCTGGTCACCCTTGGCAAGCGATGCCACAACCGAGTGCGGTGAGGCGCCGTTGGTGATCAGCGATCCGTCGGTGACGACCAGGCCGGTCAGGACTGCCGGGGTCACCGACAGGTGGGTGTAGCCACTGACCGAACCGAGCGTCGCGGTGATTCTCGCGCCGCCCGTGGCCAGGCCCTGGGCCAGTCCTTCCGAGCCCGCCGCGTTCGAGACGGAGGCGTACGACGGGCGGCTCGACGTCCAGGTCACGTTGTTGGTGAGGTCCTGGGTCGACGCGTCGCTGAACGTGCCGGTCGCGGTGAACTGCCGCGAGAGGCCGACCGGCAGCTTCGCGAACGGTGGCGTCACTGCGATCGACTGCAGCGTGGCAGCGGTGACCTCGACCGAAGCGTCTCCGGACTTGCCGGAGTACGCCGCCGACACTGTCGACGTGCCGACTCCGGCGGCAGTTGCCAGCCCGGTGGTGTCGACCGTCACGGCATCGGTGTTTGTCGACGACCACGTTGCCGAGCTCGTGACGTCCTGCGTCGTACCGTCGCTGAAGTGCCCGGTAGCGGAGAACTGTTGTTGCGTCCCCTTCGCCATCGACGCGGGCGAGGGTGACACGGTGACGCTGGAGAGCGCCGCGGCCGTGACGGTAACGCCCGTCGAACCCGTCTTGCCGCCGTAGGAGGCGACGACGTTGGTGCTTCCCTCGCCGGCGCCGGTGAGCAGGCCACTCGAGTCGATCGTCGCCGTGGCGAGGTCGTCGGTGCTCCACGTGACCGCAGAGGTCAGATCCTCGGTGTCGCCGGTCGAGTAGTTGCCGGTCGCCGTGTACTGCTGCGTCGTGCCCTTCGCAACCGAGGCGTTCGCCGGCGTAACCGAGATCGAGGTCAGCGTGCCGTGGGTGACCGTGACCGGCGTGCTGCCATCGACACCGCGAAGCGACGCCGTGATGGTTGCGCCGCCTGCTGAGGCACCCGTGACCTTGCCCGCGTCCGCGAGGTCGCTGCCGACGGTGGCGTTCGAGGAGTCGGAGCTCCAGTGCGCCAGCCCCGTCACGTCCTGCGTCGTGGCGTCGGTGTAGGTCGCCGTCGCCGTCAGCTGCTGCGACGTCCCCTTCACGATCGTCGGCGAGGCGGGCGTGACGCTGATCGACGACACCGCCGGACCGGCCGGGATGATCTGCGCGGTCGACCCGCTCTGGTTGAAGTGGTGCAGGAGCAGTACGCCGAGGCCGTGCTGCGCCGCGTAGTACGACGGGTTCCAGGCAACGGGGACCCCGTCGCCCGGGAGGTCCCGATACAGGGTGTTGTTGGCGCCGTTCGAGAAGTCGAGGCCAGGGTGCGCTAGGTCGACGACGTGAATCGGCGATTCCTCGCCCTTGGTCCCCCCGTGCCACGTGACGGTCTGGTAGCGAAGATTCTTCGTTGCACCCGTCAGACCAATCGATGCCAGCGTGGTGCCCATGGTCATGACGTCGCTGTTGAACAGCGCCGTCGGAACGCTGCCGTCGCGGTTGTTGAGGTAGTTGGCGTAGGTCACCACGCCGGTGCCTGTGTTGTACAAGCCCGTTACATAGACGTCGGTCGGGAGGGAGCTCGTAGTGGTATACCGCGTGTTGAACAGGATGTATTTGTAGATGCCGGTGTTGTTCGGGTCGAGGTAGACCTCGAGATCAGCCTCTTGATACCCCGGCATCGCATGCTGGCCGTAGGTGTTGATCCCAAAGATGACTTGCGAGGTCGTCGCCGCCAGACCGGTCGCCCGAAGGTCGACGTTGGCTGGCACCGACGGGTCGCGCGGGCTGGTGTCCATCAGCTGCAGCGGCGTGACGTTCGACAGCTCACCGTCGCTCGTGTTCACGCCGGTGCCTGACAGGAGAATTCCGCCCCCGCCCGGGTTGGCGTCCGGGAACGCCAGCTGAGTCGCGGGCGTCGACATGTTCGACGCGGGCCGGACAACCGCCAGGTAGGCCACGTGCAGCGGCACGCCGGACGTGCCGTTCTCCGGCGTGAGCGTCACCAGCCCGGCGCTCTCCGAGAGCTTCTGCCGGAACAGGTTGCTGTCTGTCTGCTTCAGGTCGAGGTTCGGGTCCGTGGCGTTGGTCATCGCCGAGCCGACCGCGGTCAGCAGCACCGGGACCGTCACCGAGCCGTGCGCCGGCACGATGATGTGGTTGCCGTCCGGGAAGCTGTAGCTCACCCCGGGCACGGGGGTCGTCTGGTCGATCCCTAGCTGGTACGACGCATCGCTGTCGCCGTTGTTCACGACTTTCAGGGTGCGGGTCGCAGTCTGCGTGCCGAGGACCTGGACCGACCCGTAGGAGAGGCTCACAGATCCAGGGACATCGGTGTCGTAGGCGACGACGTCGGACTGCAACGCGTTCGGGATGTCCATCCGGCCGCTGCCCTGGCGGACCGGTGAGATCCGTGCGCCGGTGCCGGACCGGCCGTAGGTGAGCTCAGCGTCGGCAGTGTTCATGACGAGCGCCTTGAGCTCCTCGGGCGACCACGACGGGTGCCGCTCGGCGAGCAATGCCATCGCGCCCGCGACGTGCGGCGCGGCCATCGACGTGCCGTTGTACGAGATGCCCTTGGTGCCGGTCCCGAATGCGGCGGACCACACGGTGTCGCCAGGCGCGCTGAGGTCGGGCTTCAGGCTGTTGGTGGCGACCGTCGGGCCGCGCGAGCTGTAGCTGGCAACGGTGTCGGTGCGGCCGGCGTCATTGATCTGACCCGCCTTGACGTCATTGGCGCTGAAGCTGGCGGTTCCGCCGACGGTGCCGGCAGGCACCGCAGTCTCGATCGCGTTGCCGGCGTTGGTGATGATGATCGACTGCGTCGTGGAACTGCCGGTCACGTTCACCGACTGCGTCGGCCCGTACTCGACGAAGATGGCGCCGACAGCTCCCGCCGCCGCCGCATTGGTGACCCGCGTAACGGAACCGCACGGGACGGTCGCCGCGTTGGTGGGATTCCAGTCCAGCACCACGATGGTTCCGGGCGCGAGGGCGAGGTCGGTCCCGGTGTAGGCCGCGCACCCAGTCCGGTTGGCGGTAGTCGGGTGGTACACCGGCGCGGTGATGTCGGCAGGGTGAGTGGTCCACGAGTAAGACGTGCTGTACGCGCCGCCGTACCTCGTCGGACTGCCGCCGGTGGGCGTGAACGTCATGTTGTCGCTCTGCTCACCGGCGTCCACCGATGCGGCGACGGTGATCGCACGCTCCGAGCTTCCCGGCGTGCTCGACACGTACGACACGTCACCGCTGTTGCCGGCGGAGGTGACGACCTGCACGCCCGCCTTGACGGCGTTGGAAGCGGCGATGGCGTCAGGGGAGGAAGACGATCCCCAGTTGGACCCGACACTGATGTTGACGACGTCAAGGTGGTCGTCGAAGTTGCCGTCGTTGTTCGGGTCCATCGCCCAGTCGATCGCCTGAGTGACCAGGACGGTCGAGCCGGAGCAGCCGAAGATCTTGAGCGCGTAGAGCGTGGCCTGCGGCGCGATGCCGGGCGAAACCCGCATCGTGGGCAGCGGCACGCTGCTGTTGTAGGGGCCGGTGAAGGTGGTGCCGTTGGCGTTCTCACCCTGACCTGCCGCGATCCCTGCCACATGGGTGCCGTGGCCGTTGCAGTCGACGGGGTCGGCGTCAGGCTGCGGTGTCGCCTTCGCCGTGGTGCTCGCGTCGTAGGCATCACCAGCGAAGTCGTAACCGCCGACGACCTGCGCGCTGGGATAGTCCGGGCTGTCGCCCACGACTTTGGAGTCGTTGCCGGCGGTGTTGCCGTCGCCACCGAAGTCGGTGTGGGTGTAGTCGACACCGGTGTCGATGATGCCGATCGTCTCGCCCTGGCCGGTCAGTCCGCCGTTGCTCTGCCACGCCTGTGGGGCCCCGACCAGCGCGTCACTCGACGCGTCGTGGAGTTGTGCGGGGGTCACACGTTGTACGGCGGAGACGCCGGGGATCGACAGCAACGACGCGGCCTGGCGCTGGCTGACCCGTACGACGACGCCGTCGTACAGGTTCTGGACGCGGTACAGGACGTGCAGGCTGGACAGCTGGTTCGCACGACGTACGACCGCGTGCTGCGACGCGGCGATGGTCGCCGCCTGGGCGCGGGCGGCGTGCGCGCGGGTGCCGGGGGCGGCCTTGCGCCACACCGTCATCGCCGGCTTTGCCGGGAGCTGGAGGGCGACCGTGATCGGGCCGCCGTGCTCGTGCAGCTTGCCCAGGCCGTTGATCGCGGTGGCGTGCGGCGCGACTCCGGCGGGGACCTTGAGATGCACACCCTTGACGTGGCGCGGCGCTGACACTCCCTTGATGGCAACCGACTTGCCGTGATGCGAGGAGGTCGCGGCGAGAACCGGCTGGCCGACCACGACAGTGGCGGCGGCCGTTGCGGCGATGGTGAGACGTACGGACATGCTGCGCGTCATAGAACGTGCCCCCGTGAAGCATCGGACGAGTGAGACCAACCGAACCTAAGGCGCGAATTGGCCTGTCAAGCGCGCCAACAGTCAATCCGGTCACAAAGGACTAGGGGCGCACCATCACCCGAGGTCGCGAAGGCCAGGTCACCGGCCACACGGGTGAAATGTCAGGTAGTCCGAGTGGGATCCCCCGCACTGGGTAGAAGAAAGATCATCGCCCAGTGATCAAGGAGACACATCATGGTGATGCTCGGACTGCTTCTTCTCATCATCGGCCTGTTCACGCTGCACGCGCTGGTCGTGATCGGTGCCATCGTGCTGGTCCTCGGCCTGGTCCTGAACTTCGCACCAGGCCCGTGGGTCGGCGCCGGCGGTTCACGCCGCCGTTACTGGTAGCTGCACTGCACGCTGACAACGCGGTTTGGGGCACGACACGCTGGTGTCGCTGCCTCGAATCGCGTTTTTAGCTTCCGAGGGCGTCGGTCAGCATGCCGACCATCGTCTCGAGGCGTACGTCGATGTCGGTGATCTCGACGTCCGCGCCATCGAGCGCCCGGGCGGCCAAGCCTTCTTTGGCCCCGATCAATTCAGCAACGCGCGCATCGATCGTCTGCGTCGCGATGATCCGCCACGCGGTGACCGGCTGGTCCTGACCGATGCGGTGGACGCGATCGATGGCCTGCGTCTGCTCCGCGGCGGTCCATGAGAGCTCGGCCAGCACGACGTTGGACGACACCTGAAGGTTGATGCCGACTCCGGCGGCGCTCAGCGAGCAGACGATCACGTGCATATCGGGGTCGTTGACGAAGGAGTCGATGTTCTTGGTGCGCACCTTCGTTGACTGGTCGCCGCGGATCGATGTGTAACCGATGCCGCGCTTCGCGAACACCGCCTCGGCGGCGTCCATGACGTCGATGTGCTTGGCGAAGAACACGACCTTGCCGGCGTTGCGAGAGAGCTGCGCGGTGTAGTCGGCGGCAAGCTCAGCCTTCGCCGTACCGATCCGGCGCATCATCGCGAACACGTTCTCGCCGTCGTTGTTCTCGTCGGCGTTACGCAGCTCGCGCTCGCAGACCTGTCGCACGATCGCCGCATCCACGCCGACGATCTGGTCCGCGTCCTTGCGGGCGGCGACCGTGCTGCGGTAGCGCTTGACGAGGCGCGCGACGAGCTTGCGCTCCGCCTCCCGGATGGAGGAGCCGAGGGCGCCTTCGAGCTCGACCGGTACGTCGGCGATCCGCCGGGTCGGGATGTCCTTGGCGACGTCGACCTTGCGACGACGCACGATGCCCATCTCGATGACGGCTTGCCGCGCCGCCGGGTAGAAACCGAAGTCGATCGGCGTCATGCCGTTGGCTTCGAGAGCCTGCAGCAGGTCGTTGCTGACCTTGCCGTCGCCAACCCAGCCGAGGAACTCCCAGATGGCGAGGAAGTCCTCGATGTCGTTGATCAGCGGTGTACCGGTGAGAGCCATGAGCAGCGGCCGCGTCGTACGCTCCCGGATCTTGCGTGACAGCTCGAGGACGTTCTGTGAGCGCTGCGAGGTCTTGTTCTTGATGAAGTGCGCCTCGTCGACGACCATCCCGCGGAAGCCGAACCGGCCGAGCCAGCCGACGTGGCGATCGAGGATGTCGTAGTTGACGATCACGATGTCGCAGAACGCGTCGACGTTTTCGCCGTCGCCGTGGATGACCGTGGCCGGATGCTTCGGCGTCCACATGTCGGCCTCGCGGGCCCAGCTGGTCTTGACGACGTTCGGTACGACGACGAGCAGCGGGTAGGCGTCCGTTGCCTGCGCGGCCAGCAGCGCCTGAGCCGTCTTGCCGAGACCAGGCTCGTCGGCGAGCAGGAAGGTGCGGTGGCCGTCCTTCGCCGCGGCGACTACCTGCGCCTGGTGCGGCATCAGGTCGAGGCCCGCGGAGATGTGCGCGTCGCTCGGCGCCGGAAGGGTCATGCAGGACGGCGCATCCGCGGTCGACTGCTCGAACGAACGCAGCAGCGGCTGGATCAGCTCCCAGTCGACCAGCAGCCGCGGCCGTTGCGTCGGCGGCGTCGGCGCGGCGGAGTAGTCCGGCGCGAGGAACGGGTTGGCGAGGCTGCGGGCGACGGCGGACTGCGGCACGACCTGGCGCTGGGCGCGGGCCGGTTGCGTTTGGACGGGCGGCGCCACGGGCGTCTCCTCGTCCTCGACCGCCAGGCCGGCCTTGACGCGGAGCTCGCGCAGCGCGGACGCCGTACCCGGAAGCAGCTGCGTGTCGTCGGCGAGCAGGGCGAACAGCGACGGCTCGCGGGCGGACGTGCGGGCAAGGGTGGCAGCGAGGCCCTCGATGCGCTTGTTCAGCGCGGTGCGCTGCACCTCGGGCATCGACGCGGTCTTCGCCTCGGCGCGCTGCTCGCGCAGCATCAGGGCGATCGCCTGGAAGGTCGCGCGAGTGTCGGCGGTGACCCTCCCGCGGGTGACGGCACGCTCGATGTCGGCGGCGGCCATCGCGAGGATGGCGAGCGGACCCTGGTCCTGGCGGCGCTGCGGTGTCGTCGTACGGCGGGTCTGCTGTGCCCCTCGCCGGCGCTCAGCGTCGCGGCGTTCCTCGGCGGCGCGATCCCGGCGCGCCTGGCTCTCGGCCGCCGCGTCAGTAGACACGGGAGCGCCGCCACGCGTACGGCGGCGGGACCGTGGGGGCAAATGCCTCTCCTCATACCTCAGCCGAGTCCAGCAATCGCGACGCCGAACGAGTCGCGGCGATGACGCCGCCGGCTCCCCCACCGCTGCAACCGCGGGCCTGAACCCGGATCAGAGACTGTCCGGCTGTCGCGCGATCCTCAGCTGAGCTGCAGAGTCTCGCCAGATGTCGACGGCGGATGCCTCGGGACCCCTCCAGTGTGCACCACGTTGTCGGCGACCGCAGGGGTTGGCCACAACCGATCTGGTCACACCCCGCGACGTCTTGCCTTCGGCCACGAGGTCGCGGGCGAAATGTCCCATCGCCTCTAGGCTGACCTGGTGGCCGACACCGCATATGCGACCTGCGGCGATCTGAGCCTGGCCTACCAGGTGTTCGGGACCGGTGACATCGAGCTGGTACTCGCGGGGTCCTTCGTCAGCCACGTCGAGATGTTCTGGACCATCCCGGAGTCGAAGTTCTTCTTCGATCGGCTCGGGTCGTTCTGCCGTGTCCTCATCTTCGACAAGGCAGGGGTCGGACTCTCCGACCCGGTGCCGAAGGTGCGAACCATCGACGATCGTGCCGCCGAGCTCGAGGCCGTGATCGACGCCGCCGGTTTCAAGCGACCGGTGATTCTCGGTGTCAGCGAGGGCGGGCCGGCGGCGATCGCGTACGCCGCGACGCACCCGGACCGGGTCCGGCAGCTGATCCTCACGGGGACCTTCTCCTTCACCGGAGTGAATTGGGACGAGCTCGACCGCGACGTCCAAGAGGTGACCGACCTCATCAACGAGCGGATCGACGCCGGGTACGCCCTCACCGCCGCGCAGGTCGAGCGGCAGATGAAGTTCGTGAACGCAACGCGCGGCGGCTGGGGCCAGGGCGAGGCACTCGGGATCCTCCTCCCCTCCATCTCCTCCGTTCGGCTACTCGGGATGGTCGAGCGATCAAGCGCCAGCCCCGGCATGGCCCGCGCGACGCTCGAGGCGGCGTACCGGATCGACGTGCGTGCCTTGCTTCCGGTGGTGACCGTCCCGACCCTCGTCGTGCATGCTGTCGACGATCCGGTCCCCGTGCAGGGCGGGCGCTATCTCGCCGACCACATCCCCGGCGCGCAGATGATCGAGCTGCCGGGATCGGACCACGCACCGTGGTTCGGCAACCCCGAACGCTTCGCCACCATCGTCGAGGGCTTCGTGACGGGCGAGCATCGTGACAACCGGCCGAGTCAGCGGGCGCTGCGCTCGGTGCTGTTCACCGACATCGTGGCCTCGACCGAGCGTGCCGCGGCAATGGGCGACGAGCGCTGGCGCGCATTGCTCGAGCGGTTCGGCGAGGTGACGGGCCAGGCGGTCGAGCGGTGGGGCGGGCGACTGGTGAAGAGCACCGGCGACGGGCACCTGGCCACATTCGACCGGCCAAGCCAGGCGGTGGCGTGCGCGGAGGAGCTGCGTACGGGCGCCGCCGCGCTGGGCATCGAGATCCGGGCAGGTGTTCACGCCGGCGAGTGTGAACTGATCGGCGACGACATCGGCGGGATCGCCGTGCACATCGCGGCGCGAGTGCTGTCCAAAGCGGCGGCAAGCGAGATCCTGGTGACGAGCTCGATCCGTGACCTCGTCGTCGGGTCGGGCATCGGCTTCCACGATCGCGGGGAGCACGAGCTCAAAGGTGTACCCGGCCAGTGGCATCTGCTCGCCGTCGACCCCCACGGCGCCCAGCCAGGCTCCGACGAAGCCCACTTGATTTCGTTGCCGACGCCCTCGCCCGATGCGTCGCTCCGGCGAAGCGACCGAGCCGTACTTGCCGTTGCCAAACGGTCGCCGCGCATGCTGCGGGGGCTCGCGCGGCTGTCTGCGGCCGTCGGGTCGGACTGACGCGCGATGACTTTGGCGCGTCGGGTTCGTCGTACTCATGACAGGACGTCACTGAGAGCCGAGGAGGACCACCGTCATGGAGATCGTCAATCTGGGGGCCGCCGAGGGGATGCCCGCGATCGACTGGGCCGACATGGAGTCACGGCTGCAGGAACGCAAGGGTCCGGACCCTAAAGCCCACAACGCGTTCACGACCTGGCTGACCACGCTGAACGAGGACGGCAGCCCGCACACGACTCCGGTCGGCGCGATGTGGCATGACGGCGCCTTCTGGTTCCAGACCGGGTCCGGCACGGTGAAGGCACGCAACGTCGCGCGCGATCCGCGCTGCTCGGTGGCGGTCTCGGTGCTCGATGCGGATGTCGTCGTCGAAGGTCGCGCGTCGCACGTGACCGACCCGGCGACGGTCGCGCGGATCGCGAAGGTGTGGGCGGACGACGGTTGGCCGGCCGAGCCCGATGAGAGCGGTACCGGGATCACCGCGCCGTTCAACGCGCCGCTGCAGGGGCCGCCACCATGGAACGTCTACCGGATCGAGCCGACCTCAGCGGTCGGCTGCTTGGGCATCGAGCCCGGCGGCCTGACCCGCTTCACGTTCTGACTCCGGCCGTCACGGATTGCGGCGGGCCTGAGGGGTAGGGGACACTGCAAGACCTCCCGAGGAGAGCATTGATGAGCGACGCCGACATCCACGCCACGATCAACGCGCTGGTCGACGAAGAGCACCAGCTGCGCGGCAGCTCCGACCACACCATCGAGCAACGCACTCGTCTGCACGACATCGAGGTGGCGCTCGACCAGGCGTGGGACCTGTTGCGGCGACGAGAGGCCGCCCGCGAGGCCGGCAAGAACCCCGACGAGGTCGAGGCACGGCCAGCCTCCCAGGTCGAGAGCTATCTGCAGTAGGTATCAGCCAGGCGGCGGAGCGCCGAGCTCGCTGGGGGGCTCCGCGATTGAGGGGGTCAGAACAGCCGACGTGAGCCGTGGCCGGCCAAGTGGCGCTTCCTCCTCCGACAACGCATTTGGGAGCCGTGTAGCGCAATCACTACAATCACTACATGGGAGCTCCGCTGTCGATTCGGTTCGACCCGTCGGTCCTGGAAAGATTGCGACGCCGGGCGCGTACGACGCCCGGCGCGACGCCGTCAGGCCTGGTGCAGCGACTCGTTGACGAAGGCCTGCGAATGGACGACCACCCTGGCATCGTCTTCAAAGACGGACCGGCGGGCAGGCGGGCGGCTCTGGCCCTTGGGCCGGACGTCTGGGAGATCGTGACGGTCGCTCGTGGAATCGACAAACGCGGAACGAAGGCGGTCGCCGCAATTGGTGAAGCAATGAACCTAGCCGCGTGGCAGGTCAACGTGGCGCTGGACTACTACGGCAGCTATCCCGAAGAGATCGACGAGGAGATTGCAGCTCGCGAGGCGGCCGCACGCACAGCCGAAGCGGCCTGGACGACCCGCCAACAACTGCTCGCGTGAGCCGGCAGCCGCCGGTCTCGTTGCTCTTCGATGAGATGTTCTCGCCGGTCATTGCCGACGAGCTGCGGCGCCGTGGGCACGACGTGATTGCGGTCGCCGAAGATCCTTCGCTCCGCGCATCGAGCGACGCGGATCTCTTCGCGTGGGCTCGCGAGCGCGGCCGTCGCATCGTGACCGAGAACGTCGCCGACTTCCGTCCCCTTCTTCTCGCCGATCCGCGATTGCCCGGTGTGCTCTTCACGAGCAGTCGATCGGCGGCACGGAGTGCGAGGGCCTTCGGTGCAATGATCCGGGCCCTTGAGGGGTGGATCCTCGCGGCGGGTGAGTCTCCGCCACCACCCGAGGCGTGGCTCACACCGTCCAGGTGATTGGTCGCCTGGCGGTCTGCGTCTGCCCGGACGAAGCGGCGTTGCTATCGCTATAGCGGTAACGACGTCACATCGTTCGGGGTGGGGGAGGGCGCGAAGCCGTCGTCGAGCGACTCGCCGCACGGGCATGCCGACACGTCGGCGACGCTGCTCTCGCCGCATCTCGGGCAGTAGTAGCGGCGCGCGCCCACGGTGTGAGTTGTGAAGATGCCGGCGTACTGGCTCAGCTCGAACCCGGTCGCCCGCTGGTCAGCGACGTAGCGGCGGTGCGCCTCGCCTCTCGACCAGGCGATCGCATCGTCGGCGCTGCGCCACCAGCCGAGGCCGAAGCCGTGCGGACCGTCGGCGAAGGTGATCCACCGCAGGAATCCCGGCGCGTCCAGCATCGAGCGCTGGGCGTCGGTGAACGCCCGGAAGCCGTGCTGTGCGCGCTCGGCGTCGGCAAAGCTCGCGTAGACCAGCGACAGCGCACCAGCCATCTCGGGTCCGGCGTTTCCCGGCCCGATGAGCGTCCCCACCATGCCGGGAGTCATGAGCCGCTGCGGGAGGACCTCCATCCCATAGGCGATGGTGTCCTGGTCGGGTGCGAATGCCGCTGCGTCAGCCATGCCGGCAGCATGCTTCGGCCGTCCGATAAGCGACCATCCCGAATTCTCGGGGGTGCGGACAGCGGGCGCCAGCGTTACGGTTCCAAGCATGGGGAGGGCAGCGAGGTACGCCGTGGAGCGCGCGGCGGTTGCCGCGCCCGACACGGACGCCCTGCTCGGCGCGATCCCGAGCGCGGTGCAGCAACTCGTCGGGTGCGGGCCGGTCTTCGCCGCCGCATCGGACCCGTTGTCACTCCATTTCACCCGAGCCGCGCGGCGCGAGATCTCCGACGCCGCGGCGGCGCAGTTCATGGCACTCGAGGCCGGCACCCCGGACGTGGTGAAGTTCCGCGAGCTCGCGGTGTCACGAGACCCGGTCGACAGCCTGATGAATGCCACGGACTCCACGCCGGACATGAGCCGGCGATGGCGCGAGGTGATCGAGCCACTCGGCTGGGGTGACGAGCTGCGGGTCGCCTGTCGCGACGGTGGCCGGACGTGGGGCTTCCTCTGTCTGCACCGCGGTGGCGGCGAGGCGGCTTTCAGTGGGGACGACGCGGCGGCGCTGCGGGAGGTCTCGCCGATCCTTGCCGCGGCGTTCCGGCGTACGGCGCTGGCCGGCGCCGGAGTGCGCGACGATGCGACACCAGGACCCGGGGTCGTCGTACTCGACGACGAACTGGTCGTGACGTCGATGAGCGGCACAGCTGCGCAGTGGCTCGAGACGCTCGGTCCCGCCGACGCCGGCCTTCCGATTGCCCTGATGAGCGTTGCGGTGCATGCGCTGTCGAGCGGCGACCCGCAGACCGTCGCGGTGATCACGCGGGACAGGCGTTGGCTCAGCGTTCACGCGTCGGTGCTGCACGGACCGGATGGCCGATCGGTTGCGGTGCTGCTCCAGCCCGCGCATCCGATCGACGCGCTGCCGTCGCTGGCTGCGGCGATGCATCTGACGCCCCGGGAGACAGAGGTGACCGAGGCGGTGCTGCGCGGCCTGTCCGACCGGGCGATCGCCCGCACGCTTGCTATCAGCGAGTACACGGTGCAGGACCACCTCAAGCACGTCTACGCGAAGACGAACACCCGCGGCCGCGCGGAGCTCGCCGCCCGCCTGCTTCTCGGCTGATCGACCGCCCGCACAAGGGATGCGGCCGTTCGCGAATCCCGGAAACACGCGAAACCGGCCGTAACCCCTCGCTATGGTGCGCTCATGTTCGAGGAACTGATGCGGCATGGCAAGGTCGTCGGCGGCTACGGCGTAAACGGGACGGTGTCGTTGGGCTACAAGGGCGACCTTGTCCTTCAGACAGGCTTTAGGCGGCGAAAGCTGACGTCGGCTGACATCACCGAGTGGGAAGAAGTCAGCGGCCAAGAAGTTCGAGATGTGAGTGCATCGGGCGCCGTCGCGAAGGCGGTGGCGGGCTCGGTGTTGCCTGGGCTTGTAGGAAAGGCCGCGGTGGCTGCGATTAACACAAGTCTTGGTTCGGGCGCACCGACGCCGCGCACCGTCCGCATCGACTGGTCCGACGGGAAACAGTCCCTCGTCAGACTGCCCGACAAACTATTCACCCACCTCGCTCTCGTGCTCAGAGACCGCCAGACTGCCACGCTCGCCCTGCCCGGTAGCGAGTCGAACGGCGCACCCTCCGGCTCCCAGATCGACATTGCCGAACAGATCGGCAAACTCGCCCTCCTTCGCAACCAGAAGGCTCTTACCGAAGAGGAATTTTCAAGCAAGAAGGCTGAATTGCTCGCTCGCCTCTGAATCTCGGCGAGGGTGACGCCGCCGCGCTCAGCCGTCCGCGTCGCGCTGGGCGGTGTCCTGGTTGCTCGCGTTCGGGCCGGGTGGTGGGGGCTCGGCGTCGGCGCCGTACACGGACTTCCAGAGGTAGCGGTCCATCACCCGCTGCGGGATCTGATCGGGCACCGAGAAGTTCATGTGCGCCGACTGCTTCGCCCCAGGGCTCGATGACGTGTTGACGACCGTCCGGCTCTGCTTCGGCACCCGGACGGAGTACGGCGCGAGGTTGCCGGGCTTCGGCGTGAACACGTCGTACATCGGTGTGGCCAGCCGGTCGAACAGGCCGAGCGGCTTCATCCCGAGGATCAGCTCCATCGAGCGGATCACGGAGAGGAAGTCGTAGCGGGTGTGGATCACGGCACCTTTGCGCGTGTACGGGCTGATGACCGCGGCCGGGATGCGGTGCGCGTCCACGTGGTCGGCGCCGTCCTGCGAGTCGTCCTCGATGACGAAGATCGCCGAGGACTTCCAGATCGACGAGTGCGAGATCAGGTCGACGACCTGCCCAAGGCCGTAGTCGTTGTCGGCAACCATCGCCTGCGGCGTCAGCGCGCCCGGCGTCGTCACGCGCGTGTGGTCGTTGGACAGCACGAGGTAGTTGAACGCCGGGACCGTGCCGGTCGCGACCTCGTCGGTGAACCGCTGCTGGAAGCAGTCGTACCGCGACTCGGCGGTCGGCGAGGCCCCGGCCGGCGGAGTGCCGTCGTACACCGGCTGCTTGGTGATGTCGTCCTTGCCGATGTAGGCGTCGTTCGGGTAGCACTCGCCGCCTGGCTGGGCACCGAACGCCGCCTTGGTGCCGGCGCCGAGGTCGGAGTGCGCGAACTTCGCGAGCACCTTCGCCGTCATCGGCTGGGTGCGGTCCTTATCGGGGAACGGTACGACGCCGGCGATCGCCTCGCCGTAGTTGAAGTAGTCGATCTTCTGCCTCGCGGCCTGGTCGAACAGGAAGCCGGTCGACGGCCACGTGATCGAGTACACGCCGAAGTCATACGGCCGGCCGCGGTGGGCGTAGTTGGCCATCCAGTTCTTCTGCACGTAGTCCGACACCGAGCCGGCCGAGGTCCAGAAGTGCCCGTCGATCGAGGCCTCGCTGTCGGCGTACACGTGGTCGACGAGCGGGTACTGCCTGACCAGGGCGTGCATGTTCGGGGTGACCTTCGACGGGAACAGCTCGAGCTTCGGATCACCGTCGCCGCGGCCGACGTCGCCGAGCACCTGGTCGTAGGTGCGGTTCTCCCGGACGATGTAGAAGACGTGCTTGATCGGGCCGTTGGGTCGTAGCGGTGTGTCCTTCGGCGCCTTCTGGTGGTTGGCCGGTCGCAGCGAGTGGTCGGCCTGTCGCGTGTAGT
>Ga0213876_10001152_pt1 | contig 16723 bp, 8 predicted proteins | sample BarmaccomBMRX_R9_FD_160113 | JGI IMG/M metagenome (GOLD analysis project Ga0213876, IMG submission 160113) | Root-associated microbial communities from Barbacenia macrantha in rupestrian grasslands, the National Park of Serra do Cipo, Brazil - RX_R9 | ecosystem: Host-associated > Plants > Roots... | reverse complement strand
GTTCCTGCAGAATTGCTGGAGCTGCATCGAGGACGCGGGCTATGCGCCGTCGTCGCTGTCGGGCTCGCGCTGCGGCGTCTTCGCCGGCTGCAGCGGCGCCGGCTACGGCTTCGGCCGCATCCAGGAGACGAGCACGCATGTGCTCATGGGCCACACCAACTCCATCCTGCCCGCGCGCATCTCCTATCACCTGAACCTCAAGGGCCCGTGCATGGCGATCGACACGGCGTGCTCGTCGGCGCTGGTCGCGGTCGCCGAGGCCTGCACCAGCCTCGCCTTCGGCGGTTGCGACCTGGCGCTCGCCGGCGGCGTGTCGATCTTCGCCTCGCCGATCTTCTCCAAGATGGCGGCCGAGGGCGGCATGCTGTCGGAAGACGGCCGCTGCTACACTTTCGACAAGCGCGCAAACGGCTTCGTGCCGGCGGAGGGCGTGGGCGTGTTCCTGCTCAAGCGCTTGAGCGATGCGTTGCGCGACGGCGACCGCATCCACGGCGTCGTCAGCGGCTGGGGCGTCAATCACGACGGCAAGACCAACGGCATGACGGCGCCCAGCGTCGCGTCGCAGACCGCGCTGGAATGCGAGGTCTACGAGAAGTTCGCGATTCACCCCGAGACCATCTCCTACATCGAGGCGCACGGCACCGGCACGCGGCTCGGCGATCCGATCGAGGTGCAGGGGCTGACCGACGCGTTCCGCGGCTTCACCGCGAAGACCGGCTACTGCGCGCTCGGCTCGGTGAAGACCAACATCGGTCACGCGCTCGCCGCCGCGGCGGCGGCCGGCATGCTGAAGGTCCTGCTGTCGCTTCGGCATCGCGTGCTGCCGCCCAGCATCAACTACGAGTCGCTCAACGACGAGATCACGCTCGACGGCACGCCGTTCTACGTCAACGCGACGGCGCAGCCGTGGCGCAGCGACGGCCCGCTGCGCGCCGCCGTCAGCTCCTTCAGCTACAACGGCACCAATGCCCACGTCGTGATCGAAGAGGCGCCGCCGGGCGCGCGGGCCGTTGCGGCCGAAGAAACGCAGCTGATCCTGATCTCGGCGCGGTCCGAGCAGCAGCTGGAAGACCAGATCCGCCAGCTGCTGGCGCATGTCGAGGACTTCCTCGGGCGCAGCCCGTCGCGCTCCGACAAGCTGTGCAGGCTCGGCGACATCGCCTATACGCTGCAGCTCGGGCGCGACGCGATGGTCGAGCGCCTGGCCTTCGCATGCGACAGCCTGGAGCAGCTCGAAAGCACGTTGCGCGACGTGCTTGGCGGACGCGCGCCGAAAGGGCTTGCGCGCGCCAACGTCCGCGGAGCGCGCAAGAAGCTCGACAAGGAGGACCGCGAGGCGGCCGCCCGGCGCGCGGCGGCCATCGAGGCGGCGCTGGCGGCGGGCGACCGCGCAGCGCTGATCGAGCAATGGATGGCGGGCGCCGCGGTCGATTGGCGCGGGCTCACGCGTGCCGCGCAGCCGCAGCGCATGAGCCTCCCGACCTATCCCTTCGCGCGCAAGCGCTACTGGTTCGACGACGTCGAGAACGCCCCGCCGGCCGAGGAGAAGCGCGCGGAGCCGGCGCCGGTTCCAAAAGCCGCGCTCGATCTGCGCTTCGAGCAGCTGCTCGGCAAGCTCAATCAGAACGGATCGGCGGGCGCGGCCAGCTTCGCACCATAATCATTCGGAGAATGCCTCATGTTCGACGTCGACGATTTCCTCAAGCGGGTTGCGGACAAGAAGATCGGAACCGACGAGGCATCGGCGGCCTTCGCGCGCTTTTCCGACGCCGACAAGGCGCGGATCCTGAGCGCGCTCGAGCAGGGCGCGCCGCGCAACGGCACGGCGCCGCATGACGATGTGGGCGCGGCGCCGCATTCCAGCGCGCCGGCCCGCGCCGCGCTCACCGGCATCCGCACCAACCAGACCTGCACGCCGCATCAGCGCTCCTTCATCGAGAATTTCGTCGCGCGGCATTCGCACAAGACGCGAACCTCCAAGCGCCTGGCCGAGCGCTATCGCGCCGGCCTCGCCGACCAGCGCACGCCGGCGAACTTCAACATCCTGCTCAAGGAGATCCAGTATCCGCTCACCTTCAAGAGCGCGTCGGGATCCCATCTCGAGGACGTCGACGGCAACCGCTATATCGACATCGCCGGCGATTTCGGCGTCAACCTGTTCGGCCACGCGCCGGAATTCCTGCGCCGCGCGCTGATCGACCAGGTCGAGCGCGGCTGGGCGCTGTCAGGCCGCTATGAGGCCTTGGGCGAGGCGTCCGAGCTGTTCTGCGAGCTGACGGGGCAGGAGCGCGTCGCGTTCTGTCAGTCCGGCACCGAAGCCTTGATGTGCGCGGTGCGCCTGGCGCGCGCCCATACCGACCGTCAGAAGATCGCGGTCTTCACCAATTCCTATCACGGCCACGCCGACATCTTTCTCAATCCCTATATCGCGGGCGTCAGCGAGAACTCGTCGCACGAGGTCATCCCGCTCGAATACGGTGCGCAGGATGCGCTGGCCGAGATCGAGAAGCACGCCGGCGAGCTTGCCGCGGTGGTGGTCGAGCCGGTGCAGAGCGAGCATGTCGACAAGCAGCCTTTCGAGTTCCTGAAGCAGCTGCGCGCGCTGACGCGCAAGCACCGCATCGTGCTCGTCTTCGACGAGATGATCACCGGTTTCCGCGCCCATCCGAAGGGCTTCCAGGGCGTGTCGGGAATCGACGCCGATCTCGCGACCTACGGCAAGATCCTGGGCGGCGGCATCACCGCCGGCGCGGTGGCCGGCCGCGCCGAGATCATGGATTGGTGCGACGGCGGCAACTGGCGCTATGGCGACTCCTCGAAGCCCGGGGTGTCCACCTATATCGCGGGCACCCATACCCAGAACCCGATCAAGATGGCGGCGACGCTGGCGGTGTTGAAGGAGCTGAAACGGCTTTCGCCCGGCATCCAGAGAGATCTGTCCGACAAGACGACGGCGCTGGTGGAGCGGATCAACGCCTATGCGCGGCAGGAAGGCCTGCCCTTCGAGGCGGTCTCGTTCTGCTCGCAGTTCCGCTTCCGCTTCCGCCTGCGCCAGTTCACCCTGACCCAGGCGCTGTTCCTGCACCTGCTCAAGGACCGCGGGATCAACTACTACCTGCACGGCAACTGTTTCCTGACCACGGCGCATGGCGACGCCGAGCTCGACGCGATCTTCGCCGCGGTGCGCGACAGCCTCGACGTGCTGCGCCGCGAGGAGTTCTTCTACGACGGCGCCAAACGCGACGCCGCGGAGGACGATGACCGCGCACCGATGGCACGCGGCCACGGCTCGAAGCCGGTGATCCGGCCCGAGCCTGCGGCGGTGAAGGTTGCCGAGCCGAGGCCCATCGACGTCGCGCCTCCCACGCGCGAACCGCCGGCCGAGGAGCCCGCTCGCGCGGCGCGCGCCGACATCGCAACCCTCGACGAGCAGCGCGTCATCGCGGGCCTGAAGGACCTGGTCGGCAAGTTCCTCGAGCTGTCGCCCGACGATTTCGACGAGGAGGACGATCTCGCCAATCTCGGGGTCGACTCCATCATCATGACGGGCATCCTGAAAGCGATATCGTCGCATTTCGGCGTCAAGCTCTCGCTCAAGAAGCTCGACGGCGCCAGCACCATCGGCGAGGTGGCGCGCGCGCTGTGCCGAGAGATCCTCGTGGCCGAGCCGCTGGGCGACGGCGACGGCGAAGACGCGGACGTCGATGCGAAGGCAATGGAAGCCGACGCGGCTCCTCTGCAGGTCGCCGGCGCGCGGGAACCCGAGATCCCTTTCGTCGAAGCGCGTGAGCCCACCAACGGCGCATCCCATGGCGCGAACGGGAACGGCCGCGCGCACGCCTCGTCCAGGTCGCATGACGGCGCCGCCGCAAGACAGCGCCGCGGCTCCGACGACATCGCGATCGTCGGCATGAGCGCCGCGTTCCCCGGCGCGCCGAACCTGCGCGTCTTCTGGCGTAACCTGCTCGACGGCGCGACCTGCATCACCGAGATCCCGGAATCGCGCTGGAACTGGAAGAACGTCTATGCGGAGTTCGGCGGCGAGCACGGCACGCCCTGGAAATGGGGCGGCTTCGTGGAGGGCCACGACCTGTTCGACCCGCTGTTCTTCCGCATCTCGCCGCGCGAGGCGAAATACATGGACCCGCAGGAGCGCCTGCTCCTGATGCACGCCTACGGCGCGCTCGAGGACGCGGGGTTGAATGCGGCGGCGTTGCAGGGATCGCGCACCGGCGTCTTCGTCGGCTATGAGTACACCGACTATGCCGAGCGCCTGCGCGAGATCCGCTGGGGTGTTCCCGATCTCGATCCGATGCTGGGCGATCTCTCGGGGCGTCCGTGGAACCTGGCGAACCGCCTGTCCTTCGTGTTCAACTGGAAGGGGCCGAGCGAGGCGATCAACGTCAATTGCGCGGGCTCGGCGGTCTCGATCAACCGCGGCTGCCGCTCGCTGACCACCGGCGAGACCGATCTCGTCGTCGCCGGCGGCGTGTGCCTGAACCTCCTGCCCAGCTCGCATCTGAACGTGGCGGAGCTGCTGTCGCCCGACGGCGTGGTCAGCGTGTTCGGCCAGAGCGCCAACGGCTACGTCAAGGGTGAGGGTTGCGGCGTCGTCGTGCTCAAGCGGCTCGAGGACGCGCTGCGCGAGAACAACGCGATCTATGCGGTGATCCGCGCCTGCCAGCAGGGCTATCGCGGCCAGGGCAATTCGCTCTCCGAGATCCGCGGCGACGCCATCGGCGAGCTGATCCAGCGCTGCCTCGCCCAGGCCGACGTGGCGGCCGAGACGGTCGGCTACATGGAAGTGAACGGCTACAGCACGACGAAAGGCGACGCGGCCGAATATGAGGGGATCAAGGCGGCGGTCTCCTCGGGCCGCTGCGCGCTGGGCAGCGTCAAGAACAACATCGGAAATCTCGAGCCCGTCAGCGGCGTGGCCGGCGTCGCCAAGGTCGCGCTCGCTTTCGAATACGGCCGCATGCCGCGCACCGTCGGCGTGGCCAAGATCAACGAGCAGATCGATGCAGGCCAGGCCGGAAGCCCGTTGCGCCTGCTCACCGCGACCGCGAGCCTGGACGAATTGCGCGCCGATCCGCGCACGCCGGTGCGCGCGGGCGTCAACTCCTTCGCCGACAGCGGCGTCAACGTCCACATCCTGCTGGAAGAGCCGCCGCATACGCAGCAGCCCGCAGCCTCGTCCTTCGAGCCGCACATCTTCGTATTGTCGGCCAAGACCAAATCGGCCTGGCTCGATTATGTGCGCAGCTGGATCGGATATCTTCGGGACAACCCGGATGCCGATCTGGCACGGCTGGCCTATACCGTGCAGACCGGGCGCGAAGCCTTTCCTTATCGCCTGGCCTGCGTCGCGCGCAGCGTGGCCGAGCTTCGGTTGGCGCTCGAGGCCGTGGCGGGCAACGGCACGGGCGACGGCTGCTATATCGGCACAGGCGCGCGCAAGACCGGCGCGGCGGCTGCGGAAAACGGCGTCGCGCGCGGGGGCGATCCGCATGCCGTCGCGAAGCGCTGGGCGGACGGCGAGAGCGTCGATTGGTATGCGCTGCATCGCGGCGCGTTGCCCTTGCCGCTGCATCAGCTGCCGACCTACCCCTTCAGCCTGAAGCGCTATTGGCTGGACGTGCCGGCGCGCGAGGCCGAGGCGGCCGACGTGCTGCCGCCGACGCCGCCGACCTTCGCCGCGGCGCCGGTGACGCAGCCGGAAAGACCGCCTGCCGTCGAGATTCCGGTCGCCGTGGAGAAGCCCGTCGAGGCGCCGGCGCCGCCGGCATCGGCACCGGCGCCGGCACCCGCAGCGGCATCCATGCCCGCCCCCGTGCCGCTCGCCGCGCCGGTCGATTCGGAACAGACGCTGGCGGTGATGAAGAAGCTGCGCGCCATCGTCCACGGCTTCCTGGAGATCCAGGACAATGACGAGATCAACGAGCATGCGAACTTCGCCGAGATCGGCCTCACCTCGATGTCGATCGTGATGCTGATCGACGAGGTCAACCGGCAGTTCGGCACGGCGCTGCCCGAGATCATCGCCTTCGACTATCCCAACATCGTCGAGCTCTCGGCGCATATCGCGGCGTTGACGGCCTCTGCCCAGCCGCCGGCTCTGGTACCGGCGCTGGCCCCGGCTCCGGCGCAGGCACCCGCGGCTTCCGCCATCGACCGCATCCTCTCAGGGCTCGCCAGCCAGAACATGAGCGTCGACGACGCGCTCGCGCTCATCGGGCGCGGCGACTGAACGACCGCACGCAGGAAAGCAGGGAAGGAACCGACCATGGACCTCAACAGGATGCGGATGAAGATCGTCCTGATGCTTTCCGTGCCGATCGCGTCGTCCCTGTTCGCGCAGGTGATCGTGCTGCTCATCAACTCGGCGATGGTGGGGCATCTGGGCGTGGCAGCCTTGGCCGGCGTCGGCGTCGCTGGCGAGATCTACACCGTCTTCTCCGCCATCCTGTTCGGCATCGATGCGGGCGTGCAGGCGCTGGTCGCGCGGCGTTCGGGCGAGGGCAAGCTGCATCTGGCGGGCGACATCCTGACCGACGCCATCGCGACCTCGGTGCTTCTGGGCGCGGTGCTGGCGACCATCGCGTTCGCCGCCGGGCCCATGATGCTCGCCATGATCCTGCACAATGCCGACGCGGTGGAGCAGGGCAAGCCCTACCTCCTCGTCGCCGCGCCCGCGCTCCTCTTCGTCGGCGCCAACTATGCCTTCAACGCCTATTGGAACGGCTCGGGAGTTCCCAAGTTCACGCTGCTGGTGACCGTGATCCAGCTGCCCTTGAGCGTGCTGTTCAGCTATGTGCTGATGTTCGGACCGTTCGGCCTGCCGGCGCTCGGAACCGCGGGTCTGGCTTTGGGCTCGATGCTGGCGACGCTGATCGCGCTTGCCGCCAACGTCCTCCTCGCCACGCGCATCCGGCCGGTCCCGCTTCTGATGAAGAAGCCGCCCAGCCTTTCCGGCATGGGCGCGGTCCTGAACATCGGCCTGCCGATCAGCCTGGAGCAGAGCACGCTGCATCTGGGCACGGCCACCTTCTTCGTCATCGTCGGCATCCTGGGCGCGCACCAGGTCGCGGTGGTCAACGTGCTGATCGGCCTGGATCACCTGGCGATCCTGCCCGCCATCGGCATCGGCATCGCGACCGCCACCGTGGTCGGCGCGTCGCTCGGCGGCAAGGACGTCGCCGGCGCGCGGCAATGGGGTTGGGAAGGCGGCGCCGTCGGGACGCTGGTGGTCCTTCCGGTCAGCCTTCTGATCCTCCTCTTCCCGGGCACCATCCTGCACCTCTTCATCCACGACGACGCGGTAGCGGCGCTGGGCGTGTGGCCGGCGCGGTTCCTGGCGCTGTCGATGTGCGTCAACACCTTCGGGCGCATCGTGGGCTTCGGCCTGCGCGGCTCGGGCGCGACCAAGACGATCTCCATCGTCAACACCGGCATGAACTGGCTGGTGCAGCTGCCGATGGCGTGGCTGGTCGGCGTCGGACTCGGCTATGGATTGTTCGGCATCGCGCTCAGCCGCTTCGTCCTTCTGGCCGTGGAGGCCGCGATCATCGTGGCGCTGTGGCGCCGCGGCGATTGGGCGAAGGTCAAGGTGCCGCCGGCGGTCGAGGCCGACGTCTCGACCTCGGGGGGCCTGGTCGCGGCCGTCGAGGTCGCGCAGGCCCCTGGAGCCGCCGGCAACTGAGCGCGCCATGGAAACGTCGTTCGGCACCTTCTACCCTTCCGACGACATCGGCGAGCGCAAGCTCCCCGACAACACCGCCTATCTCGAGCAGCACAATATCTGGCGCGCCGGCTCGGAGCGCGCGCGGGCGCTCGGCCGGTCTTTTCGCGATGCGCTCGATGCCGGGCGGACGGTGCATCTGCTGGGCTTCCTCGGCACTTCGCACAACAGCGGCGTGGCGCTGGTCGAAGCCTCGCGCGCGCGCGGCATCGTCACCGTCGCCAATTGCGAGGAAGAGCGGTTCTGCGCGCTCAAGCATCACTCGGGATATCCGGCGCACAGCGTGCGCGAGATCGCGAGAATCCTGAAGCGGCGCGGCGTGCCCGCGTCGGACGTCTTCGCGGTGCTCTATGCCTTCGATGTCGTCCATGAGGAACAGGGCGCGCTCAGCGCGCTGCTGATGAACCCCAAGGTCGTCCGGGGCCATCAGTTCCGCAAATACCTCGATTCGGTGAAACCGGAGACGACGCTTCGCGAGGACGAGGCGCAGCAGATGCGCAGGAACATGTTCTCGCACGCGCCGCATCTGGTGAACGTGTTCCGGAGCCTCGCCTGCGATCTCGGTCTTCCGACCGCGACACCCTGCATCCAGATGCTGCATCACGAGAGCCACGCAGCCGTGGCCTATGCACAGTCGCCGTTCGGCAAGGCCGAGCGTCGCGGCCGCGCCACCTTGATCGCCTGCGTCGACGGCGGCGGCGATCTGAGCTCCATCTCCACCTTCAAGACGCGCGACGGCGAGATCGAGCCGCTCAGGCGCAACCGGCGCGTCAACTCGCTCGAGACTTTCTACATGCTCTGCGCCATCGCGCTCGGCGGATGGACGGCGCTGAACGTCGAGGGCGACGCGCGCTCCGACAACCGGTTCATGGCGGCGGCGGCGCTGGGCAACCTGAGCCGCATGACCAACCCGTTCTACCGTCAGCTCCGGCAATATTTCCACTTCGCGCCCGGCGGCGAATGCTTCGTCAACGCGCTCATGGCCGACGATTCGCTCAGCGGGCTGGAGAAGGTGGTCGGGCCCTTCTATGCCGAGGCCGGCGACCGCAAGGTCGATCCGGCCAGGCTCTCCAGAGACCTGCCGATGACACAGCGGCGGCTCGACGTCGCGGCCGCGGTGCAGCTCGTCTTCGAGGACGTGCTGTTCCATCTGGTCGGCGCGGCGATCCAGGAGACCGGCGCGGACCAGCTCGTGCTCTGCGGCCAGGCGGCGATGAACGGCATGGCCAACGCGGCGCTGCTCGAGCATTTCGATGCGTCCTACTACGCCCATTACGAGCTGGGCGAGACGCGGCTGAAGCTGTGGGTGCCGCCGGTGGCGGCCGATCCCGGCGCGGTCGCGGGCGCGGCCTACCGGTTCGCGATGAGCAACGCGGCGCTCACCGACACGGAGTCGCCGATTGCCTTTGGATGCGGCATGGCGCCCGGCATCGAAGAGGTCGACCGCGCCATAGCGCAAGCGCCCGGGATCCGCAGCCAGGCCGCTGAAAATCCAGCCGAGCAGATTGCCAAGCTCGTCGCCGGCGGCGAGGCCGTCGGGATTTTCCAGGGCGCGGCCGAGAACGGCGCGCGCGCGCTCGGCCATCGCAGCATCCTGTTCGATCCTTGCGATCCCGGCGCACGGACGATCGTGAACCGCGAGGTGAAGCAGCGCGAGTCGATCCGTCCGCTCTCGGTGATGGTGACGCTCGACGATGCGCCGAACTGGTTCGAGCTGTCGGGCGGCGCCTCCGCCGCCGACTTCGATGCTTACGGCTATATGCTCATCGACGCCCGCGCCACCGATGCCGCGCGGCGCAAGATGCCGTCCACCGTGAACGCGGCCGGCTTCAGCCGCATCCAGATCGTGCGTCCCGATGCCAACCCCTTGATCTTCGCCGTGCTGAAAGCGGTGGGGCGCCGCACCGGCGCCGAAGCCGCGATCAACACCTCGCTCAATGTCGGAACGCCCATCGTGCAGACGCCAGAGCAGGCCCTCGCGATCTTCTCGCGCGGCAGCCGGCTCGATTGTCTGGTGTTCGTCGGCAGCGAAGGCGGGGCGCGCCTGGTGCGGCGCGACACGGTCCACGGCCCGGCCCGGCAGGAACTTTTTTGCGAGGTGGAATGATGTTGGAAGACGCCGCAACGAAGCATATGCCCCTCGACTGGCTGAGACAGAACGCCCCGGTCTTCCGCGACACGAGCTCGGGCTGCTTTTTCCTCACCCGCTACGCCGACGTCCGTCACCTGCTGACCGAGCGGCATCTGAAGAACTCCGATCTCGCCGAGAAAGGCTCGTTCCTCGACAAGGCCGGCCGGCCCGTCAATCCGAAACGTCCGCATGAGCGCGACGCCAGCATGGGCTATCTCGACGATCCCGACCACGAGCGCATCCGCCGGCCCATCGCACAGGCCTTCGCCAAGCGCTTCTCGATCTGCCGTCCGACGGTCGAGCGCATCGTCGCCGCCCATCTGGACGCGCTCGCGACCGAGACAGTCTTCGACCTGGTGAGCGCCTATTCGATCCCCGTGCCGCTCAAGGCCAACGCGCTGATGATCGGCGTCGACGAGCCGGACCTCGACAAGTTCCGCGACTGGACGCTCGACGGCTTCAAGATGTTCCAGACCGAACGCACCGACGCCGAGACCACGGCGATGAACGATGCGCATGAGGGCTTTGCGTCCTATTTCGAGCGCCTCATCGGCGAGCGCCGGGGGCAGCCGCGCGAAGACCTGGTCAGCGATCTTCTGGCCGCGCAGGCCTCGGGCGTGCCGATCACCGACCAGGAGATCCGCAGCAACTGCGTATCGCTGATCGCCGCTTCGATCATGACGACCACCGACCTCATCTCCTCGACCGTCTGGCTGCTGCTCCACCACCCGGAAGAGCTCGCGCGGCTCAAGGACGATCCGAAGCTGATCGGGTCGGCGGTCGAGGAAGCGCTGCGCGTCGCGCCGCCGGTGGAATCGGAATGGCGCATCATGTCGCGCGACCTGGAGATCGCCGGCTGTCCCGTCCATCAGGGACAGGTGGTGGCGGTGTCGCTGCTCGCCGCCAACCGCGATCCGTCCGTCTTCTCCGATCCGCACCGCTTCGACATCTCGCGCGAGCAGAGGCCGCATGTGTCGTTCGGCGGCGGCGAGCACATCTGCATCGGCGCGCCGCTCGGCCGGCTGGAGGCGCAGCTCGCGGTCGGCGCGTTCTTCACGCGCTTCCCCGGCGCGACGCTGGCCGCGCCCGAAGCGCTGCCGAAGCGCCGGCCCACGCCCTATTTTCCCGGGCTGGCCGAGCTTGCCATCGCGGTGCAGCGATGAACCCGGACGTCGAAAAGCACCACGAACAGCTCGACTGGCTGAGGACGAGCTTCCCCGTCTACTACGACGCGCCGTCGCGCAGCTTCTTCCTGACGCGTTACGCCGATGTGCGCGCATACCTGACGCAGCCGCATTGGAAAGATCCGGGACGCGCCGAACCCGGCACCTTCCTCGAAAAGGCGGGCAAGCCCAAGAATCCGGAGCGGCCGGAGGACGACGGCAGCATCGGCTATCTCGACAATCCCAAGCACGAACGCATCCGCCATCCGCTGGCGACGGCCTTGTACGGCCGCGTCGCCAAATCGCGGCCGCTGGTCGAGCGCGTGGTCGCGGAGAAGCTCGACGAGCTTGCTTCCAAACGGACCTTCGACGTCGTGACCGAATATGCGATGCACGTGCCGCTCAAGACGCTCGCGCTCCTGATCGGCGTCGACGAGAAGGACCTGCCGCAATTCCGCAAATGGGCGGAAGCGTGCCTGAAGATTTTCCAGACCACGCGCACCGTGCGCGAGAACTTCGCGATGAACGCGGCGAACGAGGCATTCTCGTCCTATCTGGACGCAGCGATGGCCGACCGCCGCCTGCGCCCGCGCGAGGACCTGATCAGCGACCTGGTGCAGGCCCAGGCCGAGGGCGCGGCGATCTCCGACAGCGAAATCCGCGTGAACTGCATCTCGCTGGTGGTGGCCGCGATCATGACCACATCCGATCTGATCGGCAGCGCGATCTGGCTGTTCCTGACCAACCCGGCGGAGCTCGCCAAGCTCGAGGCCGATCCCTCCCTGATCCGCGCCGCGGTCGAGGAGGCGCTGCGCCTCGAGCCGCCGATCGAATCGGAATGGCGCGTCGCCTCGCAGGATATCGAAATCGGCGGCTGCCCGATCCGCCGCGGCCAGGTGGTCAGCGGCTCGCTCAACGCCGCCAACCGCGATCCGTCGGTCTTTCCCGATCCGCACAAATTCGACATCACGCGCGAGATGCATCCGCATATGTCGTTCGGCAGCGGTCCGCATATCTGCCTGGGCGCTCCGCTCGGCCGGCTCGAAGGCCAGGTCGCGATCCTGCGCTTCTTCGAGCGCTTCCCCAGCGTGCATCTCGCCCAGCCGGACGCGTTGCCGCGTTGGCGCAGGCTCGCCTTCTTCCGCGGTCTTTCCGAACTCGTCGTCGAAACATAGAGGCATCCATGCTTGCCAGAACCTCGACCATGCTGAACGAGCCGGCACCCGTTCCCGAGACCGGAGGAGCGTCGCCGCAAGCGATCCAGCACCACTACGACGTGGGCACGGATTTCTACCGGCTGTGGCTCGACGACAGCCTGACCTACAGCGCGGCGCGCTGGAACGGCCCGGACAGCACCTTGGAATCCGCCCAGCGCGACAAGATCGACTTCCACCTGCGCGCGGTGGGCGCCGGGCTGAACACCAGGCTTCTCGACATCGGCTGCGGCTGGGGCGCGACGCTCCTGCGCGCGGTGGACGAATACGGCGCGCGCGGCTGCACGGGCCTGACGCTGAGCAGGGCGCAGCACGACCACATCCGGAGCCTGGCGCGTCCCGAAGTGGAAGTCCTTCTCGAGAGCTACGAAGACCACCGTCCCAAGGGGCTCTATGACGGCATCGTCTCGGTCGGCGCGTTCGAGCATTTCGCCCGGCCGGGCATGCGCGAGGACGCGAAGATCGCGATCTATCGCCGGTTCTTCCAGCGCTGCCGCGACTGGCTGGCGCCGCAGGGCCGCCTGTCCCTGCAGAGCATATGCTGGGGCGATGCGAGCGCGGAGCTGCGCGACCGCATCCTGCCGCAGGACGTGTTCCCGGAATCCGATCTTCCCGTCATCACCGAAATCTTTGCGGCCGCGTCGGGCATATTCCAGGTCGTGGCCCTCGAGAATCGCCGCGCCGACTATGTCGCGACGCTGGAGGAATGGTTGCGCCGCCTGCGCGCCCGCAAGGACCAGGTGCTCGACATGCGCGACGGCGAACGGCTGTTCGATTTCTACGAGCGCTATCTGCGCCAGTCGGCGATCGGCTTCCGCAAGAACCGCATCCACCTGCTGCGCATCGTCTTCGAGCCGGCGGGACGATGAGCCGGCTCAGACCGTAAAGGCCGCCAGCTCGCCGGACAGGTGAAGCTGGCGGCACAGCACGCGGCGGATCTTGCCGCTCGATGTTTTGGGCACGGAATCGGGCTTGACGAGGACGACCTCGTTCACGCCGATCTCGAAGGCGTCGAACACGGTCTCGCGGATGGCGCTGGCGATCTCCCGCGCGTCGATGCGCGCCAGCTGGCTGCGCTCGATCTCCTGCACCACGACAACCGCCTCGCTGTCGCCGTCGTCGACCCCGAACACCGCGCAGCCGTCGGGCTTGAGCGCGTCGTGGCTGGACTGGATCGCGTATTCGACGTCCTGCGGGAAGATCTTGCGGCCGCGGATGATGATCACCTCTTTCGTCCGCCCGATGACGAACAGCTCGCCGTCGAGCAGCGCGCCCAGGTCGCCGGTGCGCAGGAACGGGCCCGTGCCGTCGGCGAGACGCGAGCGGAAGATCTCGGTGCTGACCTCGTTGTTGGTGAGATAGCCCGCGGCGACGCAAGGGCCCGACACCCAGATCTCGCCGACGCTGCCCTCGCCGAGCGCGACCCTGTGTTCGGGATCGACGATGGTGACCTCCTGCGGCGGTACGGCGCGGCCGGAGCCGACGATCTCCGAGCCTTTCGCGGCGGGACGCAGCCTGCCTTCCGCCAGCTCCTGCGGATCGACGGTCAGGATGCGCGGCACCGTGTTCGGCTCGCCGGACGACACGATCAGCGTGGCTTCCGCCAGCCCGTAGCCGCAGCGGAACGCGGTGGCCGAGAAGCTGCATTCGCGGAAGGCCTCGGTGAATCGGCGGATGGTCTCGGCGCGGATCGGTTCCGAGGTGTTGCCGGCCAGCGTCCAGGACGAGAGGTCGAGGTCGCGCTTCTGTTCGCGGCTGACGCGCCGCGCCGCCAATCCATAGGCGAAGTTCGGCGCCACGCTCAAATCGGCGCGATAACGTTGAATGGTCTTCAGCCACAGCACCGGATTGCGGATGATCGCCACCGGCGGCAAGAGGATGCAGGTCGCTCCCGAATAGATGTTGTTCAATATGTTCCCGATCAGGCCCAGGTCGTGATAGGCCGGAAGCCAGCAGACGATGCGCGAGTCCGCGCAGGTTCCGAGCGCCGCATGGCCGAGCGCGGCGTTGGCGGCGAGATTGCCGTAAGTGATGATCGTGCCCTTGGGATCGCCGGTCGAGCCCGAGGTGTACTGCAGGAAGGCCACGTCCGATGGATCGGCCAGGCGATCGGCGATGGGCTCGGTGGGGGCGATCGTGTCGGTGACGAAGAGCGGCAGCGACGCCATCGCCTCGCTGGTCGGCAGCCACGAGGCGAGCCGTGCCGATGCCGCCTTCTCCGTCAGGATGGCCGCGATCTCGGCACCTTCCGCGATGCTGACGATGCGGTCCCAGCTGGGACGTCCCGGTCTCGCCAGCGGCGCCGGCACCGCCACGACGCCGATCCTCAAACACGCCAGGAACGCCAGGATGAACGGCATGCCGGAGTCGTAGAGCATCAGCACGCGTCTGCCGGCGAGATGCGCAAGTCCCGGCGCGATCGCTTCCACGCCGTCGAACACGTCTTGATAGGTGTGCGACGACAGCTCGACGCCGTCGGCGCCGACGCAGACATAGGCGATCTTGTCGGGGCTCGACGCCGCCTGCAGCGCGGCGATGGAGGAGAAGCATTTTCTCGTCTTATCCAGCACGGGGAACATCCGTCGTCAGGGGAGCTTCGGACATGAAGCGGAAGCTTTCGAGGATCGCCGCGATCTCGGCCGGGTTGCCGGGCGTATGGCCTTCGAGGCAGATCCACTTTCCGCCGCTCAAGGCCGACAGCACCACGGCGGTGCAGACGGTCGAGCCTTTGAAGCGGTAGCGGATGTCGGTGCGCCAGCACGTGCCGCCGCAGGCGAGCGCCGTCTCGCGGTTCGACAGGATCTCGAGCTGCTCCGCGGCGCCGAAGCTTTTCAGGCCGGCGGCGAATTGCAGGCCGGCCCGCTCGCCCGTCATGCCGCGCGGGACGTCGCGCACCGAGACGAACAGCGGATAGCCTTCGAAGGTCGAAAGCGCCGCGACCTGGAACTTCGAGGTGCAGTCCTGTCGCTTCGCGCGCGCCGGAACGGCGAAGCGAAAGGCGGGCGCGGCCGTCCGCTCGAAAGCGCCATCGCGGCACTGGCCCTCCTCGGCGCTGCGCCAGACGAACGGCGCATCGGCGGCGTCGCGTCCCACCCGCGCGACCGCGCTGCGCAGCCGCGCCGCGGTCAACGGGTCGGTCTCGTTCGCCGCGCCGATCGCGGGCAGCACGAAGCGGCTCATCAGGTATTTGGGCAGCAGGAATTCGCCCGGCGGCAGGGAGCTGGTGATCGCGACGACCGCGTCGTCCTCAGGCACCACGACGAGGTATTGTCCGAACAGGCCGACGGCTTCGAAGCGGTCGGGCCCGCACCACCAGTGATAGCCGTAGTGCCCATGCGGCTTGGCAGCCACGCGGCCTGCGGTGCTGGCGCGCACCCAGTCCTCGGACACCAGCCGCTTTCCGTTCCACAGCCCGCGCCGGAGATAGAGCTGGCCGACCTTGGCCAGGTCGCGCGGCGCCAGCGCGATGCCGGCCCATCCGGTGTTGCCGGCCTGGGCATCGGCATCCCAGATGACGGTCTCGATGCCCATCGGCGCGAACAGGTAGCGCCGGGCGAAGGCGAGCGGCGTCTCCCCGGTTGCCGCCTTCAGCACGCAGCACAGCACGTGCGATCCGGCGTTGTTGTAGCGGAAGCGCTCGCCGGGCGCGGCGGCCAGCGGCCGCGCCAGCGCGTTGCCGAGCATGTCGGCGTTGCGCGTCATCGCGAAATAGCCCTCGAAATTGCCGCCGTGGTCGTCGATGTCCAGCCCGCTTGTCATCGTGAGGAAGTGCTCGATGGTGAGCGCGCGTTTTGCCGGGTCCAGGCGCTCGCGCTGCCCGGGCGAAAGGAAGTCGGCAATGGGCTGGGCGACGTGGGCGATATGGCCCTTGTCGATGGCGATGCCGATCAGGATGCCGACGAGCGTCTTGGTGCAGGAGTAGATCTGGTGCAGCGCGCCGGCGCGGTAGGGATGGAATGCGCAGTCGAACAGCACCTCGCCGCCGCGCATCGCAACGACACCGTCGATGGGATGCCGCTTGGTGCGCACATGGTCCAAAAGCTCGATGAGCAGCGACTGCCTCGTCGCGGGCCAATGCTCTTCGCTCACCAAACGGCCTCCGGCGCTGGAACGGCAACGTTAGGAGCAATCGACACGCGCTTGGAACGCTTGAATCTTGCATGGCGCGTGGACGGACGGCGGCGCGCGCATGCGAAGAAGGGCGACAGGGCGCGGGCCGGTTGGCGATCCTCGAGACGCGGCGGCAGGAGCTTTGCGGGCCATGTTGCAAGCGGACCGCCCTCGCATGGCGTTCCTGTTCTCGGGCCATGGCGCGCAAGCGTTCCACATGGGGCGCGCGCTCTTCGAATCCTGCGCCGAGTTCCGCGGCGAGATGGCGGCGATGGACCGCGAGCTCCTGCGGCGGACGGGCCGTTCCGTGCTCGCCCGCCTGTATGACGACGCGCGCGCCAAAGCCGATCCGTTCGACGATTTC